>Ga0206828_1127_pt2 | contig 10349 bp, 9 predicted proteins | sample Alteio_BWOrgCont_78_FD_152858 | JGI IMG/M metagenome (GOLD analysis project Ga0206828, IMG submission 152858) | Enriched cells from forest soil in Barre Woods Harvard Forest LTER site, Petersham, Massachusetts, United States -... | ecosystem: Environmental > Terrestrial > Soil > Temperate forest > O... | reverse complement strand
AGACGAATTGAAGTTGACGGGCCGCGCCAGTCCGAAGCCACCTAAATCAAAGAAGGAAAAGCGGGGAAAGGAAAAGCGCAAGCAGGCCGAATCTGCGCCTGGGCAGCGCGCCAACGCGCGGAACGAAAAACGTCGCAGACGCTAAAGGCTCGGCCGGAAGCCGAGCCCCAGCAGGACGATCCTTCTATCTATGCGCCAGCTTGCTTTGCCGCCAACGGGCCGATGAAAGGAAGGCTGAAGCGCTTGCCCTGGTATGCATTGATAATGCACAAAATCACAACTGCGATCCAGAATAGGCCTAGAAGCGGCCAAAGGAAGACAGTCAGGAAAGCCAGAGGGAAGATCATTGTGACAATCATGCTCAGGATGCCCAACGCAATGTCCGTAACAATCGCGACGCCACACAAGAAGAGACATTGGAAAGAGTGGAAGCGTACAAACGAGTTCTTGTTGAAGGGCTCTACCAGGAGAAAGATGATCGCCGGGATGATCGTCAGATAGGCAATGGCTCCGGCTGCGTTGTCTGAGAGTCCGGAAGCAGCTCCTGTTGCATTCGTTTCTGCCATAACAACTCCTTTCAGATCAGGGAAGGGACGCTTCAACGGGCGATTGGCGGGCCCTTGCGCGGGGGAAAGCCTGGTGCGCAGCCAAAGCGCGTGCAGCGGGGTTGACATAGAACAACCCGCCGCGCCCATCCTTGTCAAGAGAAAACTGGATTTGCTTTTTCCGCTCCGGCCCCGTCTCTGTGTCATCCAATACAATGGCATTCAGGAGCACTGGCAATGGCGCACACTGTCTTTTGCGTTCGTAACAAGAAGGAAATGGAAGGCCTCGATGAGCCGCCGTTCGACTCGGAATTCGGTCAGAAGATCTACAAGAACGTCTCCAAAGCCGCCTGGGATGAATGGGTCAACCGCCAGAAAATGCTTTTGAACGAATACCGCCTGCAGCCCTGGACCCCACAGGCCCAGCAGTTCCTCGTTGAGCAGATGGAAGAGTTCTTTTTCGGCTCCGGCTCAGCCCTCCCGGCTGAATTCGTTCCGCCGTCGCACTGACGCTCACCCGCCGAAGAGGGTAACTTACTTTTTACTTTCCGAGATACGGGACCGCACGCGCCGGCAGTCGCGCTGACTCGGATCACTTGCAAGCCTGCTGACTCGCTGGTGTGCCCTATTGCGTCTGTCCGCTGTCGTTATTCACCATCAGGCTCGACACGTTCACGGGCTCAAAGTCCGAGAGCGTCAAGCTCGTGATGCACGAGAGATCGTTGTCGTTCCAGCGCGCGTCCGGCGTGCCGATCAGCCCACCGCTGTCGCCGTTGTCCGCAAGGATGATTCCGTAGTTCCTGAACCCGGTAATGATGATCGCCGCTTGCGGGCTCGTCGATGCGCACGTCGGCGTGGCCACACTGGCTTTCAGCCGGTAAATCTCACCGGCCGCTCCGGTCATCGTGCAACTGGCCGGAGGCGTCGCCTGCGAGATCTCGCTTTCCACTGAGATCGGGTTTCCGGTCTGGTCTGTGCAGCTTCCGACGCCCGCCGTCTCCGTGGCAGGCCACACCCAATAATTAAGCATGTGGTTCAGCGTGAAACGAATCGGATGCTGCACTGTTCCGTTCGGCGCGCTCGGCGTCCCCGTCCCGATTACTTCATCCGCATTCGCCAGCAGCGGCGCCACCGGCAACCCCGCCGCGTCCGACGTTCCCTGGCCCTGCGTTGTCAGGTTGTTCCCCGCCACGTTCGGCCACCATGCATTCGAGGAGTCAGTCCAGGGCCCATCCTCGTATATTCCCTGCCACATCTCGTAGAGCTGCGGCTCATTGCCGCCGCCCGCTTCCAGATAAACCAGCACATGCCGGTCGCCCGTCGAGTTCGCCGTCCCTTCTACCGGTGCATACGCCGGTATCGGCCCCGAATTGAAGTAGGACTGGTACACCGTCGTCGACACTGCGACGTCCGGCTGGTTATACGGCACCTCGATCGCCGGAATCCCGTTCGGGAAATTCGCATAAGCATCGCCGCCGAAGAACGGCTTCACCGTCGCCGGCAGATACGCGCTGTAGATCGCAGCCGCCGGCGAAGTGTCCACCGGCAGTCCTGTCGTCGCCGCGTCCACGCGATGGTGGAAGATGGATGTCGGCGGGAAAATGTTCGCCATGAACGCGCTGCTGCCGTTGATCGCGAAAGTGATCTGCTGCGTCGCCTGCGCGGTCTTCGAATCCGTAACCACGATCTCCGGCTGATACGTTCCCTGGCCTCCGATAATCGCCGCCGAGATCGCACCCGTGGCAGGATCAATCGACATTCCCTCAGGGAGTGGAGGATAGTTTGTGTTCGTACTCACGTTGAAGGAATACGGCGGCGTGCCTCCGCTCGCTGTGATCGTGCAGCCCGCGTACGCCGTGTTCTGCGTTCCGCCGGGGCACGTTGTCGTCGTAATCGAAAGCGTCCCGCCGGACGCTGTCACAGTCACCGTCGCCGTCGCGGTTGCCGTCCCCACAGCGTTTGCCGCCGTAAGCGTATAAGTCGTCGTCGTCGTCGGACTCACCGTCGTCGACCCTGTGGTTGACGTCGAGTTGTACCCGCCCGGCGCAATCTGCACGCTCGTCGCGCCCGTCGTTTCCCAGCTCAGCGTGCTGCTCGCGCCCGTGGTAATGCTCGGCGGGCTGGCCGAGAAGGAGTTGATCACCGGTGTGGTCGGTGTCGATACCGTTACCGTCGCTGACGCCGTCACCGAGCCCGCGGCATTCGTCGCTGTCAAGACATAGGTGGCAGTCGCCTCCGGGCTCACCAGTGTCGATCCGCTCGCCGCGCTCTCCGTAATTCCGCCCGGACTGATCGAGAGGGTCGTCGCGCCCGACGTCGTCCAGCTCAGCGTGCTCGCATCGCCCAGCGAGATTCCCGTGGGGCTCGCTGTGAATGAACTGATCGTCGGCAGGTTCGGCTTGGTCACCGTCACCGTCACTGTCGCCGTTACCGATCCTGAAGTATTTGTCGCCGTCAGCGTATAAGTTGTCGTCGCCGCCGGACTCATGGACATTGTTCCGCTCGCTGAAGTCGACCCGAACGTCCCCGGACTCACGCTCACGCTCGTAGCACCGGTCGCCGCCCAGCTCAACGTCGTGCTCGTGCCCGCGGTAATCGCCGCCGGGCTCGCGGTAAACGATGTGATCGTCGGTGCCTCAATCTGCGGAATCGTCGGGTACGGATGCGTGCATCCAGTCAATCCCGCTGCCATTGAGAGCAGTAGCGCCATTGCGCCGATTCCTACTTCAAGCGCCGAGACCCCCCGTTTGTCGAGTCCTTTTTCGCCACGCTGCCTCTTCGAGAAATTCATGCGCAACCCTTCCACCGATCCGGTTCTTCAAATCGGCTGAAATCGTCAACGGTTGAAACGCATGAATCGGGGAAGTTGGCCGCGCCCTTGCCGCCGCCGCTGGCGGGTCGGTAGAGCATCAACATTTTGGGGCTCGCAAACGCCTGTTCAGCTGCGCCGCGATCTCCAGTCCCGCTCAGGTTCTTTCGCCTGGCAGGCCCAGTCGCCGTCCGCACAGCACAAAGCTCTTTTTTCTGCCTGTACCCCCATCATCGTCCTCTCCAATTGCTTTGGGTACATGACAAAAGTTACCCCGCACCGATACGCGCCACACCACGCAGGCCCAATGCAATTTCACCAGATGATCGGAGTCTCAATTCTTAGAGTGCTTAAATAGCCGGTCTTGCCGGAAATCTTCCAAACTAACGCGTTGCCGGTCTACCAGCGCCTCGCGCCTGATTCTTTTGCCCCGGTGTGCGGCGCGGAACGGCTGGTGTGTCCGGTAGGGCCTTCCAGGTCGAATGCGGCGATAACGAGCGCAATGTGCGAGAACGCCTGGGGAAAGTTACCCAGCAGCCGTTTGCGCCCAGTGTCGTACTCCTCGGCTAGAAGCCCGACGTCGTTGCAAAGACCAATCAACCGCTCAAAGAGAGCACGGGCGTCGCGGTCGCGGCCCAGGGCGTGCAGGCTGCTGACCATCCAGAAGCTGCATGCAAGAAACACGCCTTCGCCGGGCGGCAATCCGTCCTTGACGCGTTCGGTGTCGTAGCGCAGAACAAATCCAGCCGGCATCAACTCGCGCTCGATGGCCTCGATCGTCCCCTTGATGCGGGGATCGCTGTACGGAAGGAAGCCGACTTGCGGCATGAGAAGCAGTGCCGCGTTGAGCTGGTCAGACCCGTAGTACTCGACAAACGAATTCTTCTCTGCATTGAAGGCTTGGCTGCAAATTTGGGCGTGGATGGCGTCGCGAGTGCGCTGCCACTTGTCCAGAGGAGCCTCATAGCTGTGATGCTCAGCCAACTTGATGGCGCGGTCGAAGGCCACCCAGCACATCACCTTTGAATAACTGAATTGGCGAGGGCCCCCGCGGGTTTCCCATATGCCTTCATCGGGCTCCCGCCAGATCTTCTCCAGGTGATCCAGCAACAGCGCGAGGATGCGGAAATCGTCCTTGCCGTGGACAGACATGCTTCTCTGTGCGTGGAAGAAGCAATCGAACATTTCGCCGTAGATATCGAGCTGCATCTGGGTGGCGGCTGCGTTGCCGAAGCGTACGGGGCGGGAGCCTTCGTACCCCTGAAGCCAATCGGCTTCCCATTCCACCACTTCTCGCTCGCCCTTGATCCCATAAATTGTCTGAACCTGGTCGGGGCTTCCCGCCAGGGCGCGCAGCAGCCAATCCTGCCACGCCGCGGCTTCTTCGTGATAGCCGCCGCTGCTCAGCGCCATGAGGGTAAACGTCGTGTCGCGCAGCCAGCAGTAACGGTAATCCCAGTTGCGCGCGCCGCCGATCCACTCAGGCAGCGATGAAGTTGCGGCAGCCACGATCCCGCCTGTGGGGCGGAACGTCAAAGCCTTGAGCGTGATCAGAGAGCGTTCCACCAGGTCGCGATATTTTCCTTCGTAGCGCAGTTTTGAACTCCATGAAACCCAGAAGCTCTCCGTATCCTTGAGCGCGTTCTCCGCATCGATGGACGCAGGGTCGTGCTGGAACGACTGCCCGTAAGTCAGCGTGAACCAGGCGCGCTCGCCCTTGCTCACGTTGAAATCCGCAACCGTGGTGAGGTTCTCGCCGTGAACGGGAATGGACGCGTGAAGCAGAGCAAGATTTGGCCCCGCCACGGCACGGATACCATCCGGAATGCTCGTGACCCAGGGAACCGTGCGGCCGTAGTCGAATCGCAGCTTGAGCTCCATGCGCATGGGAACTTTGCCTTGAACGCCTTCGACGATGCGCACCACATCGGAGTGACGCCCGCGAACCGGCATGAAATCGATCAGGCGCACCACTCCATCGGCGTGGTGGAACGTGGTTTCGAGAATGAGCGTGTGGTCGCGATAGGCGCGCGTCGTTTTCCAATTTCCATCGCAGGGTGAGATCCGCCACAGGCCGTTTTCCTCGCAACCGAGCAGCGCGGCGAAACAGGCCTCGGAGGCAAAATCGGGCCAGCAAAGCCAGTCGATGGAGCCGCGATCGTCCACCAACGCGGCAGTTTCGCAATCTCCGATGAGCGCGTAATCCTCAATCCGTGCTGTCATATTTATTGTTTTCTGCGGTCACATTTATTGCTCGTGGTAGTTGCGCATCAGCCCGCCGTCCACCACGAAAGTTGAGCCGGTGATGTAGGCTGCATCGTCGGAGACGAGAAACGCCACTAACCCTGCCACCTCCTCGGGGGTGCCCATGCGGCCCAGCGGGATGTTGGCAAGGAGCGCGTTGAGCTTGGGCTTGTCGTCGAGCAGCGCTTTGTTGATCGGCGTGGCGATGGCGCCCGGAGCCACGTTGTTGACGGTGATGCCGAGCGGGCCCAGCTCCACGGCGAGGTTGCGCATAAGCATGCGCAATCCGCCTTTGCTGCAGCAATAAGTGCTGAGACCGGGAAAGGCCATATCCTCGTGCACTGAACTGATGTTGACGATACGGCCCGGTTTGCGGGCTGCGCGCAGGCGGCGCACAAAGGCCTGTGTCAGGAAAAACGGCCCGCGCAGGTTGACCGCCATCACCTCGTCGTACTCTTCTTCCGGCGTATCCCAGAAATCGGAGCGCTTCTCCATGCCCGCGTTGTTAATGAGAATGTCGGCGCTGCCAAATGTTTCCCACGCATCGTCAACCAGAGAATTGAGTTCGTCGATTTTGGTTACGTCAGCACAGACGATCTTGCACGTGCCGCCGGCCTCTCTGATGGCGCGCTCGGTCTCTTGGGCGCCCTCCGGCGCGCCAACGTAGTCGATAATCACCTTCGCGCCCTCGCTGCCGAGGCGTTTGGCGATCTCCTGCCCTATGCCGCTTCCCGCGCCGGTGACGATTGCCACTTTGTCTTTCAAGCCGCGCATAAGTCGTCTCCCGTACGTGGAATCGTTTTCCTCTTAGTTCCTTTAGTCGGATGCGCGACTCACAGGAAACCGCGGAAAGTATTTCCCAGCGGGCTGTGGGCCGCAGTCCGCACCGACGCCACTCACCCACGCTAACTTAGCACCGACCCGGCATTTAGATGCCTGGGATTCGTCCTCCTGTCAGAAATTGTTGGCGCGTTTTTGCCACGCAGGCAACCTTTTCCGCCGGAGCGTTTTTCACAACGTGCATTTAGAGCCGATGCGGCGGTCAACCCCATGATGATCACCCGGCATCGAAGCGTTGGAAGGTCAAGTGGCTCACTTTTCGACGAGCCCGGAGGAAAAGATGAAAAAGCTAGCTGCAATCCTATGCCTGTCGGCAGCGTTCCCGTTCCTGGCTAACGCCGCAGATACATCAACCCAGCAAAAGCTCGATGGCCGTCTGGACGCCGCTCGCGTTACGATCGACCAGATCATGGCAGCTCCAGACAAGGCAGTTCCCGATTCGATCGCGCGCAAAGCCGTCTGCGTCGGCGTCATCCCGAGTGTTGTCAAAGGTGCGTTCATCGTTGGAGCCGAGTAGGGCGAGGGAGTGGTCACGTGCCGCACGCGCGAGGGCGGCTGGAGTGCGCCGGTGTTTATCCGTCTCGCCGGCGGGTCTTTCGGTTTCCAGGCCGGCGGGCAGGGCACCGATTTGGTGCTGGTTGCAGTCAATGAGAAGGGAATGCAGGATCTGTTGAAAGATAAGGTCAAGCTCGGAGCTGACGCTTCAGTCGCCGCCGGGCCCGTTGGCCGGAATGCCCAGGCAGCCACAGACGTAAGCATGAGAGCCGAACTTCTCACCTGGTCGCGCAGTCGCGGCGTCTTCGCAGGAATCGATTTGAGCGGCGCTTCGATCAGCCAGAACCGGCAGGATACGGATGACATCTATGGCGGTGCACATCCGTTTGAAATGATCCTGAAAGGCGACGTGCCGCCCACCCCGAATGAGCGGCCGTTCCTGCACGTTGTGTCGAGATACTTCGGTAGCGACGCAGTCGCCAACCGCTAGAGGGCCAACCGGTAGACAGCCCAGCCGGCGGACAGCATTGGACGGGCGCGGGATCAGCCGTTCCGCAAAAGCATGCGGAGGCCGGTAGGTCGCGCGCTCATTCTTTTTAGTGATTCACTTGTTCGCACTCTCCCTTCGCACTCTCCCCTTGTTCACCATCTTCTCGGCACGGGCAGATTTGAATTGCCGAATGGCTCTCCTGCGCGGGGCTCGCCTCGCAAGCGATATTCGTGCTCGCGCTCTCGCGCTCCGCAAGGTCAAGGTTGGGGCGCTTCATGAATCGGCAGTTCTTTCCTGCCTTCGTGAAGCCTTTCAGGGGGATTTCGATGGAAATGGTCGGGACGGGCAGATTTGAACTGCCGACCCCTCGCACCCCAAGCGAGTGCTCTACCAGGCTGAGCCACGTCCCGACATAACGCAGCCGGCTCGTCGAGCCGGCTTTTGGGGTCACTGCTAGTTTACACCGGCAACGCTTCGCACATCACCCCGCAAGTGCTTCCTGCAACCTGTCCACAATCTCGTCGGCAATCGCCAATGACGCTGTGGCGGCTGGGCTCGGCGCATTCAACACGTGCAGCGCCCCCTCCTGCGCTCCAAACTGAAAATCCTGAATCAACTCGCCGTCGAGCGAAAGCGCTTGCGCACGCACGCCGGCTCCGCCTTTCGCCAGATCCTCGATGCGCAACTCCGGCACCAGCCGTTGCAGCGACCGGCAAAACAGTTCCTTGCTATACGACCGCCGGAGTTCGTCCCAGCACATCCGTGGATAGCGCAAAAAGAATCGCCAGAAACCCCTGTAGGTGAGCGTCTCAATGGTGTCGCGAAGCGAGAAGTCGCCCTTCTGGTACCCTTCGCGCGCTAGCGCGAGCACCGCATTCGGCCCGGCCTCCACGCCGCCGTGAATTAGCTGCGTGAAATGCACGCCGAGAAAAGGAAACTTCGGGTCGGGCACCGGATAGATCAGATTCTTCACCAGGTACTGACGTTCCGGCTTGATCAAGTAATATTCGCCGCGAAATGGCACAATCTTCGTTCGCTCGCCGCTGCCTGCCTTGCGGCTCACGCGGTCCGAGTGCAATCCACCGCAGTTGATCAGAAAATCCGCTTCATACTCTCCGCTCGGCGTGTGCAGCGTCCACAATTTGCTTCGCTTAAGGCTTGTCACCTCTGACGAAAAGTGAATCTCCCCGCCGCGCGCGCGAATCTCATCCACCATCGCTTTCGTCACCGCCTTGTAATCGGTGATCCCCTCTTGCGGCACGCGAATCCCTTTCAGCCCCGCCGCGTGAGGCTCATACTCATGAATCTCTTCCGCGCTCAACATGCGCAGGTCTTCCAGTCCATTCGCCTTGCCGCGATCAAACAGTGCATCCAGACGCGGTAGCTCCTCTGCCTCTGTCGCAATCACTGTTTTTCCGCACAAGTTGTAGGGCACACCATGCTGCTCGCAGAAGGCAATCATTCTGCGGACTCCCGTTACAGCCATCCGCGCGCGCTTCGAGCCGGGCTTGTAGTACAGTCCGCAGTGCAGCACGCCGCTGTTGTGTCCGCTCTGGTGCCGGCCCGGTCCGTCCTCTTTTTCGAGGAGCAGTACATTTACTTTGGGGTGCCGAAGCAGAATCTGGTGCGCAGTGGCCAGCCCCACGATTCCACCGCCAATGATCGTCACCTTCACAGGCATTCCCTCGCCGCACGCCGGCAATTCACCGGACGGCCCACCCAATCGCATTGTCCAGTCGAGAAATCAGTGTAGCGCGGGGAGGGTCGCCGCGATCCCTCTTGCCTCGGGTGGCGGATTACTTTGGGCAGCCCGGCTGCGGAACTTTCGTTACGGCTGCGCCTTCAGGTCCGTGCAGGCGCCCTTGTCGCCCGCGTCGCATGATTTGTGTTCCAGATTCATCGCCTGCGCATCGTCCACTGGCACGCCCAGCCCATTGCGGTAGAGCACTGCCAGTTTGCGGCATGCCGACGCCTCTCCGCCGTCGCAGCCCTTGCGGAAAAAGGTCGCCGCCTGTACTGCGTCGATCGGCGTGCCCCAGCCATTCTGCGATGCAACGCCCAGCCAGGTGCAACTCGCCATCAGTCCGTCGTCGCACGACTTGTGTTCCAGTGTCTGCGCCATCGCATCGTCCGGCGTTCCCAACTCGCCGTCGTGCGCCATCAGGCCCAGAGTTGCGCAGGCCATCTCTACACCGCCGTCGCATGTCTTGCGGAATAACGTCGCGGCGCCGGCGACGTCGCGCGCAGTCCCCAGGCCGTTGCGCATCATGAAAGCCACCGCGGTGCAGCCTTTCGCATCACCGCCGTCGCAGGACTTGCGATAGCGCGCGTACGCATCGGTCATGCTCGTCACAGAAAGAAATCCCTGATCGTCGAGAAACTTGAACGCCGCAATTCCCACGCAGCCCCTCGGCTCGCCGCCGTCACAAGAGCGCCGCGCAGCCGCCACGGCCAGCGTCTCGTCTCTCTGCGTGCCCACTCCCGCGTAATAGGTGAATCCGAGGTTCGAACATGCCAGCATCACTCCGCCGTTGCAGGACTTCTGCGAATACGCGTAGACCTGCGTGTCGTCCTTCGGCACGCCCTGTCCCGTGTAATACATGTATCCCAGTTGCGTGCAGCTCGCCAGGTTTCCCTGGTCGCAGTTGTGCTTAAAGATCTCTGCGGCCTTCGCCTCATCCTTCGCCACTCCCACGCCCGAGAAATAAGCCAGCCCCACCTCCACGCAGCCGTTCATATCGTCTCCGGCGCAAGCCTTCTGATAGAGTTCGAGCGCTTTCGCCTCATCCTTATCGACTCCCAGTCCCTTCCCCGTCAGGTTGCCCAGGTCGGTGCACCCGTTCATTGCACCGGCCTCGCACGCCTTGCGAAAGAGATTCGCGGCCTGCGTCTGGTCCTTGGCCACACCCATGCCGTTCTCGAACAT
>Ga0206828_1134_pt1 | contig 10446 bp, 4 predicted proteins | sample Alteio_BWOrgCont_78_FD_152858 | JGI IMG/M metagenome (GOLD analysis project Ga0206828, IMG submission 152858) | Enriched cells from forest soil in Barre Woods Harvard Forest LTER site, Petersham, Massachusetts, United States -... | ecosystem: Environmental > Terrestrial > Soil > Temperate forest > O... | reverse complement strand
AAATAGGCATGAAAATGGCCGATTTGGGTTGTGGAAATTGTCTTTGGAATATTCATCGACTGCCCATTTTGGGCATCGACATCAATGAAAAAATGCTCAAGTGGGCTCAGAGCCATGAGCGTCTAAAAGATTATAAAGTTTGCGCGGACTTGGCCGAAACCGGACTTGAATCGAAAAGTCTGGATTTGGTACTGATGTCTGAAGTTTTAGAACACGTTTTTGATCAGTCTGAAGTTTTAAAAGAAGTTTCACGGGTATTAAAAGACGACGGAATTTTCTTGATCACGGTCCCCTATGATTTTTTTATGGGCCCATTTTTTATTTTGTTTAATTTAAACTGTCTTTACATGGGATACGTAAGAGGAAGCATATATCATAAATATCGCTGCGGACATATTCACCATTTTACAAAGAGCCGGTTGAAAAAGGCGCTGATCATGAATGATTTCGTATTGGATAAAGTTTTTGTCGTAAATGGCTTATTACTGTATGCTAGCGCGCGAAAGAAAATTTAATAAATTTTGAACCGTGGTTTTTAAAATACCGATTGTCGCGGAGTTTTGCACACATTTCGGAGGGGAAAATGGCGCTTAAAAATAAAATTCGGATTAAAAGTAAAAAACGATCATCGGTTAGCGCTGTAAGGCCCGGATCGAAATTTTCGGACAAGACCCAAAAAACCAATAAGATTATAGCGCTTGTTTTGATTGTGGTTGTCTTCTTGGTGTCAGCTTGGGAAGCTTCGCAGATGATTAGTCAGGATGTGCCCAAACTGAAAACTCAGCTGATTTTAAAACTTAATTCCGATATCAAAGGCGCGGGAGCCTTCTCTCCCTGGGGGGCTGTCGCGATTGGACCAGACAAAATCATGGTCGCGGATAATCAAAATAACCGATTGCTTCTGTTTAACCGTAAAGGCGATTTTATTAAAAGTTGGGGAACTTCGGGTAAAAACGCGGACCAATTTCATGAACCTTCCGGAATGACCGTGGACGATCAAGGCAACGCTTATGTCGTGGATTCGTGGAACAGCGCCATTAAAGGGTTTAACGCGGACGGGAAAGAAACAGCTTTCATTGATTTAAGCAACCAGGGCTTTTTTGGACCAAGGGGAATTGGTTTTGATGGAAATAATTTTATGGTGGCGGATACAGGAAGCCACAGAATTGTTTTAGTGGGATCCAAGGGCAATATTGTTTCTTCCTGGGGAAGCGTGGGGACGGGGGAGGGCCAATTTAAAGGGCCTAAAGCGGTCGTCAGCGACGAGAAAGGCCATTACTACATTGCGGATACCGATAATAATCGTATTCAATGTTTAGATGCCAACGGAAAAAAAATTCGATATATAAATCTGCACAGCTCAGCGGATTCTGTCGCAGTTGATCAACAGGGCAGAATTTATGCCGGTACCATTGAAAATGACGGCGAAATAAAGGTTTTCAATTCGAACGGCGGTATATTGGGAATCCTGGTTGATGGTTCTGGATCGGGCGAGTTTTTCAAAAGCGTTAAATTTATGACAATAACTCCGGATGATTTACTGCTATTGACTGATGGGGATGCGGTTTATTTATATCAACTGCCTTCTTTTAGTAACCAGAAATAGGCATTCCTACATTAGTAAATCAATCGAATGATATTGGGTTGATTTAATTTTTCTAATCCAATGATATTTCAGGTGTTGATTTGAAAAAGAAATCCGTTCGTTCAAATACTCCCTTGACACAACCTCTCTTTAAATATTTTTTGATTCTATTGTCCGGCATTTTTCTACTGGGATTTTTATTAATCCAAGAAGAAAATTTCCGCTGGCTGGGCGCGCCAATGATCATGCTCAATACCTATTGGCATGATCTGCTGGTTGTCGCGCTGGCATTGATCGCTTATGGATTTTATCGAATGCCCGCCAAAGGTTCCTCAGCCGATATTTCGAAGTGGGTTGCTTACCCAATTCTCGTTTTAACTTTAGGAGTTGCCGCTTATTTAAGATTCATCAGAGTGGATCAGGCTTATTCGAGTTATTGGGCGGATCCGGCCATTGAAATCGCAGATGTTTGCGAGATGGTCCAAAAACATGTTTTTTTTGTCATCTTTCCTGAAGGCGGCCGCGAGCCGCTTTATTCTTATTGTGCCGCTTTTATTTGGTGGTTGTTTCCGTCGCTAAAAGCCTTGTTTGTTCAAAGACTCGCGGCGAATGTGATTAGCTTGGCCACAATTTGGCTTTTTTATAGGTTAGGTAGGGAAATATCCGGAAAACGCTTGGTCGGAATCCTGTTTGCGGCCCTGGGAGCGGTAGGCAAGGGTCTCCTTCTTTTAGATATATGTGGAATGCGGGTTATGACTTTGGCTTTTGGAATCAGTTTAATGTTGTTGTTCCAAGTAAAACTTATTAAAAAACCTACGCTTGTCCATTTTCTTTTTTGGGGTGCGGCTTTGGCAGCCGGTTTGTACACCTATACGGTTATTCGTTTATGGATTCCTTTTTTGGTTGTTATTACATTGTGTTTTGTTTTTTGGAATAAAAAAAAGTCGCCGGCTGGCTGGATTAAATCAAGCGTCTTAACCTTTTTTGTTTTCTATCTATTTTTCTACTGCGATAAGATGCTCGGTATTTTCCATCCGAACCCCGTTTCTCAATTGTGGGATCCCAATTCAATCGTCTGGTTTATTTGGCAGTTATTTTTCGGTTCCTTATTTATTTATGGATACCGCTCAGGCGGCGAGAAAAACCGATGGTTTTGTGGATTCGGTTTGGGTTTGTTGACCGTCAGTATTTTAAGTCAACCCATCGCGCTTCATCCCGAAGTGGCGGGCAGGATAACGGAACAAAGTTTGCTTCCAAAGTCAATTGCTGGCTGGTTTTCGCCGGAATTTATCCAAACTCTATCCGTGCACATGAACCAAACATTTTTAGCCTTATTTAGCACTGGTTCAGGAAGATCCGATATGAATGTTTTGGGTGATTGTTTTTATGATTTCCAGGCTTCGGTCGTGATTATTGTGGGGTTGGTTTACGCGTTAATAAGACCGACGGGATGGAAACTCTTTTTGGTTTTGGGAGCCATTCTAGCGACGCTTCCTTATTGCCTCACTTCGGATATTCATATGGCCAAAATTTCCGGTACGGCTGTTCCACTTCTGCTTCTTGCAGCGATGGCATTAGGGCATTTGTTGGAAATGCTTTTTCATAAGGGCTCAAAAACAAAATGGGTTGGATTTGCTTTTATTTTGGGTCTTTCCATTTTTTGGGTCTGGGAGATTCAATCAAGCTATGAAAGAATCTATGACAAGTGGTGGTGGGAAGTTTGGAACGATGATGTTTGTGTGGGCAGGGAAGTCGATAAAGCGTTGCCCGATAAGAGGGTTTATCTAATCCGAATTCCAGATTCAATACCCCATTCTGGCCAGTTTTTTGATGTGAATACCCAGTCAGTTTTACATGATGAGGAGCCGATTTATTTATTGCAATCTTCAAATGTTATTGATATTCGGCCAGGCGAGCCGAAAAAAGATGTTGTGGTTATTTTTTCTCCGCGCATGACTCAATTGGTTAATGAGATTAAAAAGCAATTTCCAAAATCGATTTGGGTGCCTTCGTGGCAGTGTTATCAAAAATCGCATGATGAAATTCCTTTTTTAAACAGCGTTTTAATACCGGCGGATCAAATCCCGGATAAGCCCGAAAAACTCTTTAGTTTTCACGTGTGCGAAGACAACTTTTGGAACCGGAAAGTTTATTTGAGCCGGCTAGGCTTCCGGGAAGGTGTTGTGCAGTCGGAGGACCTCAGTCCAACCTTAAATCCCATGCCGGATAGCGCCGCGTCTTACGCCGTGGGAGCGGAGGCGGATTGGGTGGCTCCCGCGGATGGAACCTATGCAGTTTCCCTGCAAGGGTATGATGTGAGCCAGCTTTTGATTGACGGCAAGAACGTTTTAACCCTTTATTGGAATTCAACTGGCAAAACAACGGCGCAGTTTTTCCTAAAAAAGGGAAGTCATCATCTTAGAATCGCTTCTTACCTTATCCTTGGACGTAATTTCCCAATATTGTCCCTGGAAAACAAGACCTTGAATTATAAGGTTGTGTTTGGTTCTTAAAATAACAAGCAAATACAGGCTTATTATCCTGTTGGATTTTTAAACAGTTGTTTAAAATTTGCCTTGAGTCTGGTTTCAAGTTATTATTCTCAGCCATTACTTTTTGTTTGTGAATTTTTAATCAATCTCAGCTCAAAATTTTTATGAATCCATGAAACGTTTTTATTAAGGGAGATGGTTTTGCCAAAGAAAAATATTGGTGGAAAAAAGGTTAAAAAGAAGCCCTCTTTTTCGGTTTCTTCAGCCCGGACTGTTTCCACTAAGACGTTTTTGATGTTGATGGCAGGTTTTTTTTTGATTGGGCTGGTGTTGCTGCAAACAGACCGATTTCAATGGTTAGGGGTCCCGTTTTGGCTGCCGTCCAATTCCCTGCCCATTTTTTTTACGATAGGCGTTTTATTAGCCGGTGTAGCCTTTCTAAATTTATCGACATTGCCCAATTCATCCTTTGATCTTTCTCGAAAAGTGGCTTATCCGCTGCTTGCGGTTTTTTGGGGAATGGCATTATTTTTGGGTTTTTACAAGATAGGGCAGCCAACGGCGCATTATTGGGATGATTATGCGGTTTGTATTATTGATCCTCGAAATATCCTGGATTTTCACGAATATCATCTTCTTTTCGCGATTGGTTCAAGGGACCCTCTTTACTCTTATGTGGGGGCTTTTGTCTGGTGGTTTTTTCCGACGCTCAAAGCGGTTTCAATTCAAAGAGTCATCTCGAATGTCTTTTGCGTCATTTCACTCTGGCTCTTATACCGGTTGGGGCGCGAAATATCGGGTAAGCGATTGGTGGGTGTGCTGTTGGTGGGTTGTTTTGCCGTCAGCAAGCCGGTACTGATTCAATATTTGACCTGTATGCCGGCTTTGACTTTAGTGATGGCCGTCAGTCTTTTTTTATTGTTTCAAATAAAACTGTTTAAAAATCCAAATCTCCAGCATTGTTTACAATGGGGAGCGGCTTTGGCGGTTGGACTTTCAAGTTACAACGCCTCTCGCCCTTGGATACCCTATTTAATCATAGTGACTTTAGGCTGGTTCCTTTGGCGGCCTAAAGCGAAAAAAATCAGTGTTTACGCTTTGGCGACTGTTTCCGTCTTTGTTTTTTTCTTTACGATTTTTTATCTCGACCGTTTTTTATCAATCGGTCACGGAAATTCAATCGCTCAGATATGGGGATATAACCCATGGATCTGGGCGGTATGGCAAGTTTTGTTTCTGTTGTTTTTTATTCAAGGCTATTTAAGATCAAAGAATGAAACCCGTAGTTTTTACGCATGGGGGGCGGGTTTGGTTGTTTTAAGCGGTCTAACTTATCCGTTGTCGCTGGCTATGGATGTCATTCAAAAAATCGCTTTAAATTCTATATTGCCCGCGAATCTTTCCGACATTTTCTCGATGAAGTTCTTCTATTTCTTAAAAGATAAATTGATTTTCACGATCCGGTGTTTGTTTTTGTCGGGAGACGACCGTTCAGACATGAATGTTATCCCTGATCCGTTTTTTGATTATCAAGGTTCTGTTTTGGCCATCATTGGTTTGATTGGGTTTTTGATGAGACCCACTTGGATAAAAACATTTGTGTTTGGATCCGTATGGGTCGGAACGATAGCTGATTTGATGACCCGCGATTCCACGAGCGCCAAACTGGTAGGCTCCACGCCGGCTTTATTTCTATTAACCGCTTTCGCTTTAACTTTTTGTTTGGAAAAGCTTTGGCTTTTACCTGGTAAAAAGCGTTGGATGACTTATGTTTTCTCGGCCGGTTTGGTTTTGTTTTGGCTGTGGGCCGCCCAGAGTACTTTTGAACGGGTTTATAATAAATGGTTTGATATGGAAGGCTATAACAGCACTTTGGCTGCCGCCGCGGCCCAAGACGCGGCGGACAAAAGGGTTTATATCGGACCTGATCCAGGTTATGGATTTATGTCAGTCACGACCCAATCCGTGATCAATGACGGCCTTCCGATTTACTGTCTTAAAAAGGAGAATTTGATTTATGTCGATCCAAGTCAACCGCGTAAGGACGTGGTTTTAATCCTTTCGCCACGATCCTCAGATATTATCGCCGAGCTAAAGAAAGATTTCCCAAAAGCCGAGTGGACTCCCGGCTGGCGCAAAGTTCAGTCCCGTCAGGAAGGGCCCTATTTTTACCGGGTGTTAATCACACAAGATCAAATTTCCGAAAAACCGGGTAAATTGTTTCAATTCAAAATGATCGATAATCCCGGGTGGACAAGGCGTTTATACGCAGTTCGGTATGGTCTAGCCCGGGGAATGATTGAAAATGAAGATATCAGCTCGACTTTAAATCCAATTTGGCCCGAAAGCGGTGATCTTTGCGTTTCGGCGGAAGGCTTATGGCAAGCCCCGACCGATGGGAAGTATGTTTTTTCAGTGTCCACCTATAATGTGATTAAGTTTTCAGTGGATGAGAAAGTGATTTTCGATTGTATTCCTAAAAACAAAACTATCTTGCAATCGCAATCGGTTTTTTTGAAAAAAGGTTCCCATCAGATTCAATATTTAATGGGCGTGAGAGACGTTAAATTTCCCCAAATAACCATTCGGAATCCCGAAACGAATTTTTCTCAAGTTTTAGGCCAAAATTAAAAATCGGAGTTTTAAATGCCCGTTAACCGGACGGCTAAAAAGGATGAAATGGCACCTAAATCAATGAAATCAAAAAAAAACCTGAAGATTAAAACCAGCTCCATGTTGTCGAACAGTATCTCTGCGCGTTGGAAAATCCTTTTATATTTAATCTCAGCTTGGGTGGTGGTCGTCGCCGGTCTTTTGGCGGTTCCGAATTACAATATTCTTCTTCAGCCCGGCAATCTTTTCACCCGCAACGAAATTCCCCAATTGCCGACTTCCAATTTATTCACTCATTTGCCCAGCGCTTGGCTGATTTGGGCTGGTTTTTTGGCGATGATCGTCATCTGGCGTTTTGTTCCCGATGTCAAAGAGGACGGGCGGGATATTTCCCCCCAGGTGAGCCGGTTTTTCTTCTGGGCTTTCATGATTGTAGGCGCCTATTTACGGTTGGAAAATCCCCGCTGGCCCGTCGGGAATTTCTGGGATGACCATTATTACGTTATCAGCGACATCCGGAACATCATTGATTTTCATATGAATTATATTTTATTTCCCTTTGGGTGGCGCGAACCTTTTTATCCGTATTTTTCGGCGTTGATTTGGCTTTTGATTCCCCAATTGACAGGGTCTGTCGTGGTTTTGGTGAGCAGTACGGTGATCGACATGACCGCGGTTTGGCTTTTTTACCTGATCGGTAAAGAATTGGGCGGCCGCCGGATGGGGCTTGTGTTGATGGGATTGGGCGCTATTTGCAAAACGATGATTATGATGACCCGTTTTGTCTACGGCACCGACACCTGTGTGTTGGGCGGAGCCTTGGCTATTCTTTTCTTTCTGCGCGTTCTTAAAAAACCAGACATTCTGCATTTTGTCGAATGGGGTTTGGCGCTGGGTTTCGGCGGATATACCTATGTACCTTTTCGACCCTGGATGCCGGTGATGCTGGGGATGGTTTGGCTTTGGGTATTAAGCGACCGTAAGGAACGGCGGTTTAATGGGGCGCGGTTTTTCATGGGACCGGTGCTTTTAATTGTTTGGGCTTTAGTCTTTTTGTATAAAAACTCGCTTCTTCCGAATCAGAATTTTTTCCAGTTTTTCGTTCATCCTATTGTGTTGGATTCCCTGTTTTTGGCGGTTATTTGGGGTTATGTCCAAAGCTTTTTCAACGAGAGAAAAAAAGGATTTACCAAACTATTTGGCTGGGCTACTGGGGCCATTTTGACGGGTATCTTGATGGCGCCGCTTCTTTTGCAACCCAATTATTCAGCCCACGTGTCTGACATTTCCATATTCAGCCCAAAGTTTACCGCTCCGGGGGAGGGGTGGAACAAATTATGGGAGAACATTGTGTTCACTTATGGTCTTTTCTTTGGCCAGGTTAACCACGTGTCTCGACTGCCAGCTATCGGGGATTCTTTATATGAATTTTTGGTTCCGGTCTGCGGGTTGCTGGGACTTTCTTATTTCATCGCGAAGCCACGTTGGATTCCGGCTTATATGGTCGTCCTGTTCTTGATTAGCTTAGTGCCTGGGGTTTTGTCCAATGGACCCCATTCTTTCCGCTACGCCTCATGTGATCTGCCTCTTCTTTTAATAGGGGCTTGGGGCATAAGCCGGTTATGGCTGTTTGTGCATCAAGTTACGGCGAACCGGTTTGCCCATATTTTTTTCGTCATTTTTCTTTTATCCGGCTGGGCGTGGGAATTGGGTCAAAACCATAAATTGCTTTGGGAATGGCTTCATCAGCAAGCCGACACCTCTTTGATTTGGAACCAGACAGAACAAGAACTGCCCAATCATCGGGTTTATCTAGTGGAACATGGAGATCCTGTTTTTTACACGCCGGGCCAGAATATTTTGACAGATGGCGAGGAAGTTTACCGCATGGATGATCAAAACGCGATTGATCTTAAGCCCGGGGACGCTCAAAAAGACCTTTCGATCATGGTTTACGGTGGAGATGTCGATAACCAAAAGAAAATAGAAAAAGAATTTCCGAATATCCAATGGAATAAAAAAAGAATTATTTTGCAAGGCGACGGCCCCAACGATATCCCATTTTTGTGGTACGCCGAGGTACCCTTCGACCAGATACCGGAAAAAAACGAGGGTTTGTTTTTTGTTCAGCGTGTTTCCCCCTGGACATGGTTGCGGCGCTGTTATGGACATTACGGCTTGGGGCGCGGATTGATTTTATATGAAGATCGCGTGACTCGCTGGAACGATCATCTTCCGCCGCCGGATAAAATTGATTCGGGTCATTCAATGCGTGTGTCAGGCGATTGGAATGTTAAAATCGCCGGGGATTATTTGTTAAAAATGACTACCGCCAACACGACTTGGGTTTTCGTGGATGGAAAAAAGATCATCAATGTTCCTCCCGATAATACTGTAAAAGTTTCATCCCAAAAGATTTCTTTAACGCCTGGAATTCATCATGTGGAGTTAGTGACGACATTTAATTGGGAGCGCCAGGTTCCTAAGCTGGTGGTTATTCCACCCGACTCAACGGTTGAAACCCCATTCGATGATTACGCGGCGATTAACTCGGAAACGGCCGATGTCAATTCTTTGTCCAAGGCCAAATAATAAATGAAAAAAAACAATAAATCATCGAATCGATCTTCCGTAAAAAATAAGAGATCCGTTGTAGATTTTCCGGTTTCGATGTTTTTATTACTTTTGCTCTCTTGGGGAGTCACTTGGCTGGCGTTACTAGCCTTGCCCAACTACGGTATTATGATTCCGTGGTTTAAGTCACCTTTGCACGCTTATGTTAAGCCCTTTTTGATAGTTAGTTTTGCGGCGATGGTTTTTTTCTGGAGAAAAATCCCGGAGGCTTCAAAAGATCAAAATGACATTTCGCCATGGGTGGCGAAAGTGTTGTTTTTGTTCTTTATTCTGCTGGCCGCTTATCTGCGATTATTTGACATTTACCGGACCGGTAGCAGTGTTTGGGACGATCATTACATCCATACCTCAGATATCCGGGCGTTGATCGATTTTCAATGGCGACCCTTGTTATTTCCTTCCGGCCAACGTGAACCGTTATTTCCTTATTTTACTGCTTTTTTATGGCTTTTTTCCCCGGCTATGCCCGGTCTGGGAATCATGCAAATCAGCAATGCACTTATCGATCTGGCCGCTCTTTGGGCTTTTTATTTATTAGGTAAAGAAGTAGCGGGTCGCCGCATGGGTCTTTTGCTGATGGGGATTGGTTCTATTTCCAAAATCATGATCGAAACTACTAAAGATCAAGTGGGCGTGGATACCTGCGTGGTAGGCGGAGCAGTCGCGCTGCTTTTCACTTTGCGGTTTCTAAAGAAGCCTGATTTTAAACACGCGGTTGAATGGGGATTGGCCTTGGGTTTTGGAGCTTATACCTATGTACCGATGAGGCCTTGGATGCCTGTTCTTTTAGGGTTGGTATGGTTATGGATTTTTTCGGATAGAAAAGAAAGACATTTTGAATTTTATCGGATGATTTTAGGACCCGGATTATTATTGGCTTGGGCCTTTTTATTCGTTTATAAAAATGGATTTATGTCCAACGGGCCGTTGGTTAATTTTCTCTCCAGCCCTTTGATCTGCATTATTTCCGCCATTATCTTTTGTGTCGGATATTTCCAGGGTTTTCAAACGGAACGGAAAAAAGGGTTTAGCAAATTATTTAAATGGGCGGTCGCGGCATTCGTGATTTTGATCGTCTTATTACCGCTTTATTTGCAGCCTAATTACGCCGCGCACGTTTCG
>Ga0206828_1133_pt1 | contig 10637 bp, 11 predicted proteins | sample Alteio_BWOrgCont_78_FD_152858 | JGI IMG/M metagenome (GOLD analysis project Ga0206828, IMG submission 152858) | Enriched cells from forest soil in Barre Woods Harvard Forest LTER site, Petersham, Massachusetts, United States -... | ecosystem: Environmental > Terrestrial > Soil > Temperate forest >... | reverse complement strand
CCCTCGGTCACGCGTTGCCAGAACCGATCGACGCGCTCCTTAAAAGCTTGCTTCTCCATTCGTTTTACGCTCTCCGCCGTTGGTATTCTGCTCCCTCTGATGCCGTGCAGCTATTCTAATATCGGGCTTGCTCGATTCCTCCTGTGTAAACCGGTTGTGCTCGCACCACGACGCCGACAATCTCTGCAAGGTATATCTCGATGCCTTCGAAAGCCGCTGTTATTTCAGGAAAAGGGCAATTGGCGCACGTTTTCTCACGGCTGCTTACAAGTAAACAGACAGGCTACCTGCCAAAATGAGGTGTTTTAAGCGGCTTTTTGGGCTTTTTTGATAAGGCGCAGAGCGGCATCCGCTCCCTTACATCCCAGAAGGCGATACTTCTTGCCCTCAAGACTGTGATAGTTCACGAAAAAGTCTTGTAGTTCTTTCACCCATTTGTCCGGAAGATCCTTCAGCTTTCGAATGTTGGCATACATGTGGTTCGCTTCGGCAACGGCGACCAGCCTGTCGTTCCTGATCTTTTCCTTGCCGTCGAGCTGCTCACCTTCGATGACTCCGATGAGACGGGCAAGAACTGCACAGCCAGGGAACGCAGGCTCGTCCATGAGCAATAAAACGTCGATTGGGTCGCCATCAGGCGCAAGAGTTTGCGGCAGGAAGCCGAAGTCATACGGAAATACCATGCCGGCTGGAAGGACCTTCTTGAGAGAAAAGATCCCCTGGTCCGGATCGAATGCAAACTTGTTTCGACTTCCGGCAGGTGTCTCAATGATTACCTGGAGAAGTCCATCTTTCTTGCTGATCGGCTTCAATCTAGTTGGATCGGCCAATGATTTCATAGGTCTTTGCATTCAGATGGAAGGTTGAGCGCAGCCGTTGTATGCAATATCGTTCAGAGGCCAAGCACCTTGTTCTCAGATTTGTGCCTGTCGGCCGAGAGCAGTTGCAGAAGTTCGGCAGTTCCATCGTCGCATCCGGCACAGTGAGCCACCCACTTTTGACGGGCTTTGATTTCCGCTGTCAGCGCAAGCGATGTCTCAACTGCCAAGCTGCCATATTGTTCCATAGCTTTCGCTGTGTTCTCCTTTGCCTCAAACCATCTTGCTCGAAAAATTGAACATTTCGCGCACGATTCCATACGGGAAATCCTCGTCTCTGCATACATACGTGGGGGAGGGGTGTAACTCGTCAGGCAGACTGAAATATCGTAATTCCGGTGAGATGTGGGATTGCAAGTGTTTTGTTGCCTATGAGTCACGACCGCAAGCCAAAGTGTTACAAGGAAGGCGGTTAGCGCCGGGCACAGGAGTTTATATCGTCAAAAATCCAAAGTCAGGCATTCGCCTTACCTCAGAGCTTTCGGGAGCATTTCGGACGGTTACGACTGGCTATTCCCATTGAGCACGCTCTTCTGACGTCAGCGGCAAGGGCAGCACCTGACCTCTGGCTCCTGATTCAAATGATGTCTCGAGAATGGCCATACCGGCAATGGCATTCTTTACTGGCACGGGAATCGGGCATTTAGCAAGGATTGCGTCTCTGATTCCAGCATAGTACCCGCTCTGGTTCCCTACCGGTGACGGCACTTCGGTCTGCTCGCCAGTCGCCCCGTCGTACACAATGCCAGGATTCGGGTCATAGCCGAAATTTGGATCATCAGGAAGCATTCCGCTCATAAGCTGCCGCTCTTGTACGTCTGCACCGAACTTTGCCCAGCTGCCACGCGTGCCGTGAAGCACGGAACGAGGACCACCGCCCGATACCAGCAACGAGGCATGAAGGATGACACGAAGGCGATCGTAGTTAAGCTGCACGTGGGCCCAATCATCCGTCAATCCACCTTCGCGCAGGATTCCGAAGCTGGCATTCACTGAATGCGGAAGTCCGAACAGGTGCAATGCCTGATCGATGAGATGAGGTCCAAGATCAAACCACAATCCCGCGCCCGGACCTGGGTCTTCGCGCCAGCGCTGGCGCACGACCGGACGAAAGCGATCCAGATGGGACTCATAGTGGGATACTTCGCCGAGCACGTCCGTCTGCAGAATGGCCTTCGTCGCAAGAATTTCGCTATCCCATCGCCGGTTGTGGAAGACCGAAAGGAGCCGGTTATGCTGTCTTGCAATCTCTGCGAGCGATCGAGCCTCAGCAAGCGTCACGGTAAAAGGTTTATCGATGACAACATCTTTCCCTGCGCGCAAAGCAGCGGCGGCAAGAGGAAAATGGCTCTCATTCGGGCTGGCGATCACGACGAGATCGACGTCCGGGTGTGTGGGCACTTCCGTAGCGGAGCAGACAATGACCCCGGGATATTTTGCCTGTAGGGCCTCGCGTTTGCTCGACCCTACTACACTCAGAGCAAGGCCCGGCACCGAGTGGATAAGTGGAGCATGAAAAGTCTTTCCGGCAAAGCCGTAACCGATTAATCCAACACGAATCGTCCTATCGATCATGTCATACAGATTAGGCTATCCAGTGGCTTGCAGGGCGTAACTCTCGACACAAAGAATATCGCGGGGAATATCGTGGCACGTTGACCTTGCTCTAAGCTCCGGGGTATCTTTCAATCATCTGGTGTTCGGGAAGACGGTGCAATTCCGTCACTACCCCGTAACTGTAAACGCAGAGAGATTGGCACTTCGCGTCAAGCCACTGGGACGAAGGTTCTGGGAAGGCCGCTCAATCTCGATGAAGCGCAAGTCAGGAGACCGGCCAGATGAATCGGGCTTCATTCAACTTCGATGGGAGAGTTGAAGAGCATATCCACACGCATTCGTCTTCTGGGTGCTGTGGGGGCTGCCTACGAATCCATTCCCGCTCAGTCGTCAGCACATGCTTGTGCCTGGATGCCTGGAGCGATACATGCAGCAGATCCAAATCAAACCCGTGACTCTTGTGCTGGGTGGTGTTCGCAGCGGCAAAAGCCGATATGCGCAAGAACTAGCCCGGCGCGCAAGCCGCGTGACCTTCATCGCAACAGCCGAGCATCGCGACGATAAAGAGATGCTCCGTAAAATCGAGTTGCACCGTGCCGAGCGGCCCACGCACTGGGCTACGATCGAGGAGCCGCTGGACCTGGCCGGGGCCATACAGTCTGCCGCGGGTGACTGCGATCTTCTCCTTATCGACTGTCTTACGCTCTTCGCGGCAAATATTCTCGAAGCCCACGGCGAAGATGCAGAGCGTCTCGAATCGCGCATTGACACTTTCTGTGCCACGCTGAAGTCGGTCCCATGTGCGATCGTACTTGTTTCAAATGAGGTTGGTAGCGGCGTCGTTCCGGCCTATCCTCTCGGTCGTCGTTTTCGAGACCTGGTGGGTGAGATCAACCAGCGTGTCTCCGCACTCGCCGATAACGTGCTGCTCATGGTCGCAGGCCTCCCGCTTGCGCTCAAAGGCTCTGTGAGCACCGAGGGGCGACCATGACGGGCGTTCTCATCGCCGGCACGGCAAGCGGAGTCGGCAAAACCACCGTCACGCTCGCGCTTCTTGCAGCGATGCGCCGCCGGGGACTGGTCGTACAGGCCTTCAAAGGCGGTCCCGACTTTCTTGACACCGGCCACCACACCCGTATCTCGGGCCGGGCCGCACGTAACCTCGACACCTGGATGCTCGGCCTCGCAGCAAACAAAGACGTCCTCCGCCAGGCCGCTCAAGGCGCGGACGCGGTTCTCGCAGAAGGCATGATGGGGCTCTTTGATGGCAAGGATGGCGCCACGGAATCGGGTAGCAGCGCGGAAATCGCAAAACTTCTTCAACTTCCCGTGATACTTGTGGTCGACGCCAGCAAGAGCGCTCGGAGCATCGCCGCAGTCGTGCTCGGCTTCGAACTTTTTGATTCGCAACTGCCCCTCGCCGGGATCATCCTGAACCGTGTCGCCGGTGATCGTCATTTCCGCATGCTCGAAGCGGCGATCCTCTCAGCTTGCAAGACCCCGATCCTCGGCTGGCTGCCTCGTGATCCCGCCATCGCAATCCCGGAGCGGCATCTCGGCTTACAGACCGCAGAAGAACTGGATGAACGCGAAGACCAGGGGATAACGGAGAAGCAGATTGAAGGTCTCGGCCTGCTTGCCGAAAAGCATCTGGACGTCGATCGCATCCTCTCCTTCGAATGCGGTCTCGACCTGCAATCCAGGCCCGTGCCCAGCCAAAATGTAGGCGCAGGTAGCGTTCGCATCGGGGTCGCCCGAGATCGCGCTTTCTCCTTTTACTATGAGGACAATTTCGATCTCCTCCGGCAGCACGGCGCGGTCATTGTCCCTTTCAGCCCTCTGCACGATCTCTCGGTTCCAGAGAACATCGATGCGCTTTATCTCGGCGGCGGTTATCCGGAGCTCTACGCTGAGCAACTTAGCGCCAATGTGGCCATGTGTGCTTCTATACGAGCATTCGCCGCGTCAGGCCGCCCCGTTTACGCCGAATGCGGTGGCATGATCTATCTTTCCCGGCAACTCACACCGACCAATGGCATCGCGTATTCGATGGCAGGTGTTTTTCCATTTGTAATGGAGATGACCGGCAAGCTACAGCAATTCGGTTACGTCACGGTTGAGCTGGCGGATGATTGTCTTCTCGGCGCGCGCGGCACGGTCATCCGCGGCCACAGTTTTCACTATTCGCGCATGGTGGACGCTTCCAGAGCCGACACCCACTACCGCGTTCATTATTCTCTCTCAGGCAAGCACGAGGACGAAGGTTATGGCGTCGGCAACGTACTCGCGAGTTATATCCATCTTCACTTTCGCGCTGCGCCGGCAGTGGCTCTCCATTTTGTGGAGGCCGCGCGCAAGATGCAAGGTGCACACACAGTATCTACAGGAACGTGAATGCCTCAACACCACTCGTTAATGGAACGGGAATCGTTATGACGACTATGGACGCATCCGCGATCGAGCACCTGATTCGCGATATCGCACCACCCAGTGAAGTCTGGCGGCAGAAGGCTCGCCTGCATCTCGACACGCTCACCAAGCCGATCGGCAGCCTGGGACGACTGGAAGACCTCGCGGCACAGATGGTGGCCATTCGCCAGGAACAGTTCGCCGAACCTGTCAGCAAAGCCGTTTATGTCTTCGCCGCCGACCATGGCATCACCGCGGAGGGAGTCAGCGCTTATCCGCGCGAAGTAACACATCAAATGGTTCTCAACTTCCTGGCAGAGGGAGCGGCCATCAATGTGCTCGCACGCTTGCATGGCGTTGCCCTGCGCGTCGTCGATGTTGGGGTGGATGCAGATCTTCATGATGCTCCCGGTCTGCTGCATCACAAAGTCCGCATGGGCACACGCAACATGCTGCATGAAGCGGCGATGAGCGAGGAGGAGGTTCGAGAAGCCATGGCAGTCGGCGTGAAGCTTGGAGCGGAAGCCGCAGCCGCAGGCCATACACTCATTGCTATCGGCGAGATGGGGATCGGCAACACCACCGCTGCCAGCGTCATTACCTGCGCACTCACCGGCGCTTCGGCGACTCTCGCAACGGGCAGCGGCACCGGCATCGGGCCCGAAGTACATGCTCACAAGACCCACATCGTGGAAGCGGTTGTCGCCAGACACTTTGGTTCTGCCAGTGCCTCATCCCCGCTCGAAGTTCTCCGCTGCGTCGGCGGCCTTGAGATAGCAGCCATGGCTGGCATGGTCCTCGCCGCCGCACGTCACAGGCTTGCCATCAGCGTGGATGGATTCATCTCTACCGCCGCTGCGGCCCTGGCGGTTGCCATGGAGCCGAAAGTACATGGCTATCTCATTGCCGGCCATCGTTCGGAAGAACCCGGCCACAAGCTTTTGCTTGACCACCTTAAGCTCGCGCCCATTCTCACCCTGGCTATGCGCCTCGGCGAGGGCACAGGCGCCGTGCTCGCCATGCCCATCGTTGAATCAGCCATCTGTCTCTACACACAGATGGCGACCTTCTCTTCCGCCGGGGTGAGCGAAGCCTCTCAATGAGCTCATCGGCATATCTACGCAGGGTCTGGATGGAGTTTCTCTGCGCGATCCAGTTCCTCACCCGCGTACCCGTTCCATCTCAACCGTACGAGACGGACGCCCTATCACGGGCGGTCAAGTTTTTCCCTCTCGTAGGACTGCTGATAGGCGCGAGTGGCGCTCTCCTGCATTTTCTACTCGCTCCTCATCTTCCAAGCCTCATCGTGGCGGTGCTGATCCTCATCTACTTCGTCTGTATCACCGGCTGCCTTCATGAGGACGGCCTGGCCGATGCAGCAGATGGATTCGGAGGTGGATGGAGCCGCGAACAGATCCTCCTCATCATGCACGACAGCCGCATCGGCAGTTACGGCTCGGCAGCTTTGACACTAAGCCTGGGTGCTCGCCTGCTGCTGATATCCGCTCTTCCACTCGCGCATATTGCGCAATACCTTGTTGCCGCGCATGTGCTGTGCCGATGGACGACCCTCCCACTGAGCTACTACCTTCCACCAGCGCGCGCGCAAAGCGAGGATCAAATCGACCGCCAGGGTGCGCGCGTAGCCCAACTCACGAGTCGAGGGACCCTTATCGTGGGCACTCTCTTCAGCTTCACAATCGTAGTCGCCCTCTTGCGAATGCATGCAGTCACTCCCATCCTGATTTCGATTGCCTTCACGCTTGTCAGCGGCGCGTACTTCAAACACAGGATTGGCGGCGTGACTGGCGATTGCTTCGGTGCGGCCAATCAGATCACGGAGATTGCGGTTTACCTCAGCGGGGTATGGACCGTATGAGCACTTTGCTCTTTATCCGCCACGCCGAAACCGACATGGCCGGTACATTCTGCGGGCACTCGAATCCGCCCGTTAACGCGCGCGGACATCAGCAGATCCTTGTGCTTCTGAAAGCCCTCGATGCTGAACCAATCGACGCCGTTTACAGCAGTGATTTGCAACGTGCCGCCACCACGGCAGACGCACTCGCGAAAGCTTTTGCGTGCCCATCCGCCACCACCTCAGCGCTGCGTGAAATCAACTTCGGCGAGTGGGAAGGACTCACCTGGCCAGAGATTGAAACGAAGGATGAAGCCTACGCCCGCGACTGGAGCAACGCTTATCCCAATCTGCCTGCACCTGGCGGTGAATCTTTCGATGCTTTTCAGGCCAGGGTTCTAGACCAAGTGCAGCATCTCCTCACTCTCGATGGATGCTTTGCAGTGGTTACGCATGCCGGTGTCATGCGTGTTGTTCTTCGCGCACTATGCGGCCTCGATGAGAAGGAGACCTGGGAGCGGACCAGGTTGTATTGTGTTTTCTTCCAATACACGGACGGTATGAGCCGATGACATATCCGAGTGTCCGAATACGAGAATTGGCCGGGTGGGATTTAGACGAGGACGAGCATCGGCCTGATGTCTTCGACCGTGACCTGCACTCTCGTGCGCGTAGCCTTGTCGCCGCGCGGCCGCCATTTCAGCCAGAGAGTCCGTTGCTCGATCCGGCGGTCCTGCGCGACAGCCTCGTTCGCCAGATCTCTCGACCCGACCTTCAAGCGGAAATGGCTGGCCTTAACTGGTCGCTCGGCGTCATCGATCTCCGTCTTCTGCTGGCTTTCCAGCGCAGGCTTGTTCTGAACTCGAATGCTCCTCATTTTTCTGTGCCTGCGGCAGATGACTGGTACGCGTTGATGGATGTTTCCTTTGCGCCTCCTAAAGAGGTTGTCTACGATGTGGTTCGCTACGAGTCTGCGGTCTTGCTTCGATCTGGGAATCCGAATCTACAGCTTCGGATTCCCGATGACACATCGAGTCCGATCACTGTTCATGCTGGCAGTCCCTTCTTCGAAGTTGCGCAATATCGAGAGCGGTGGTTTCTCCGCGACGGTTATCATCGCGCCTACTCTCTTCTACGGGCAGGAGTATTCCGGGTGCCCGCGGTGATTGTGCAGGCTAGAACACTCGAAGAACTTGGTGCAACGCGTCCATGGTTTTTCCCGGAAGAGGTTCTCTTCTCGTCCACGCCGCCGCGCGTCACAGATTTCCTCGATGACAAGCTCGTTCTCGAATACGATCGCATCCCACTTATCAAGACACTTCGTGTCACGGTGGAAGAAGCATTTGTTTCCGCAGTTTCTTCAGGAGAAAAATAGATGAGTATTGCAACCAAGCATGGCGACGGGGGTCAGACCGGCCTGGCCGGCGGCATCCGCGTCTCCAAGTCAGATCTTCGCGTGGAGTCCTATGGCTCGGTCGATGAGCTCAACACTTTCCTCGGCTTTGCTCGCAGTATCTGCCAGAACAAGGAGATCGCAGAGTGGACCGAAGATATCCAGCGAACGCTCTTTCGCGTTGGCTCCGCGCTCGCCACGCCACCTGAGAGTAAGAAGAAGCCGCCGGTTATCTCCACCGAGGATGTAGATAAGCTCACTGATCTGGTCCACAAAATCGAAGCCACCGAAGGCATCCTGGCTGACTGGTCGCTGCCAGGAGCCCACACTGAGTCTGCAGCCTATGAAGTCGCACGCACGGTCTGTCGCCGGGCCGAACGCAATGTCGTGCGCTTTATCGAAAATGGCGGCATCGTCCAGGCGGAGGTCTTGGCCTATCTAAATCGTCTTTCCGACGTCATCTGGCTATTCGGTCGCCTTATCGAGCTCAATGCCGGCATCAACACACGCCTGCGTGACGAAGATAAAGCAGGCCCCAAGTGGTCGAGAGCATGGTGAAACCGTATGACCCAATCTCCTGCCTTTAGCGATCTAGAACGCGAAGCAGTCTACCGCGTCATCGCCGAGCGACGCGATGTGCGCAGAGGGTATATCGACCGGCCGTTGCCGGAGGCATTGCTGCACCGTCTGCTCGCGGCGGCACATTGCGCACCCTCGGTAGGGCTGATGCAGCCATCGCGCTTCATCGTCATTCGCGATCCTGCCATTCGCAAAACCCTCCACGGTCTCTTTGAGAGCGCGAATGCACAGGCTGCCGCCAGCTATGCGGGCAATCAGCGCGAACAGTATACGAGCCTCAAGCTCGAAGGCATCATCGAGGCACCGCAGAACCTCTGCGTCGTTTGCGACACGCACAGCGAGCGCGGCCATAAGCTCGGACGCCAGACAATGCCCGAGACAGCTCTTTACTCGACTGTTTGCGCGATTCAGAACCTCTGGCTGGCAGCGCGAGCGGAAGGTGTGGGCGTCGGCTGGGTCAGCATCCTTGATCCTGAGCGTCTTCGTGAAGTTCTCAATATCCCTGCGCATCTCGTTCTGGTGGCTTATCTCTGCATCGGCTACTGCGACCACTTTGCCTCCGCGCCGGACCTTGAACGCTATGGCTGGGAGAAGCGCATCTCACTCGAATCCGTCATCTCCTACGATCGCTACTCGGAAGCAGGCACGCCGTGAGAGCTCGCGCCATCATGGTCCTCGGCACCAGCTCGCACGTTGGCAAGTCTCTGATCACTGCAGCGCTTTGCCGTATCTTCGCGCAGCAAGGGTATCGCGTCGCCCCTTTCAAATCCCAGAACATGTCCCTCAATTCCGCGGCTACAGTTGAAGGCCTGGAGATTGGCCGCGCTCAGGCGCTGCAGGCCGAAGCTGCCGGCGTCGCTCCTTCCGTGGACATGAATCCAATCCTGCTCAAGCCAGCGGGTGGCATGACTTCGCAGGTCGTCGTGCGCGGAAGGATATGGGGGAAGCTCAGCGCATCGGACTACCACCAGCGGCGCGTCGAAGAGCTCATGCCGGTCGTCTGTGAAAGCTATGAAGCACTCGCAGCACAGCATGAAGTCATCGTGTTAGAAGGCGCCGGCTCGCCTGCGGAGATCAATCTGAAACACCACGACATCGTCAACATGCGCATGGCGGAGCTGGCCGATGCGGCATGCATGCTGGTCGGCGACATTGATCGCGGCGGTGTCTTCGCTTCATTGCTGGGAACGATCGAACTGCTCGATCATGAAGAACAGGCCCGCATCCGAGGCTTCCTCGTTAATAAATTTCGCGGCGACCTTGCACTCCTTGAGCCGGGCATCCGCATGATGGAAGGCCGCATTCAGAAGCCTTGTCTCGGCGTGATCCCATACCTCGATCAACTCATGCTTGAAGAAGAGGACACTCTCGGTCTTCCTGTCATCGACTCGACTAACAACACAGCATGGCTCTCTAGGACTCCAGACAGGGCCCTGCGGGTGGCTGTCGTTGCCCTGCCCTCATTCTCGAATTTCACTGATTTCGACGCTCTGCGCGCGGAGCCTTCCGTGACTCTCCGTTTTTGCCGGAGCGCCGCACAACTGCGGCAGGCCGACATCGTGATCCTGCCTGGCAGCAAGCAAACCGTCGACGATCTTCTCTGGATGCGAAATGAGGGTCTGGACCGCGTGCTGCTCGACTACGCCCGCACCGGCCTGATCGCAGGCATCTGCGGCGGCATGCAGATGCTTGGCGAACAAATTCTCGATCCCCATGGCATGGAGACGGCAGGAAGCATTCCGGGCCTCGGACTGCTTCCCATACACACCACCATGCAGCCCTGCAAGACCACGAGCATAGCAACAGGCCAACTCGTTGCACATTCACTCTTCGGCCAACCCGTCCCGCAGGTCTATCTCAAGGGTTATGAGATTCACATCGGAGAAACGCTCTACCTGAAGGATGCAGAACCCTTTGCACAACTGGTTCGCCAGCCTGATTCGAAACAATCCCCGCATCTCGA
>Ga0206828_1132_pt1 | contig 10757 bp, 2 predicted proteins | sample Alteio_BWOrgCont_78_FD_152858 | JGI IMG/M metagenome (GOLD analysis project Ga0206828, IMG submission 152858) | Enriched cells from forest soil in Barre Woods Harvard Forest LTER site, Petersham, Massachusetts, United States -... | ecosystem: Environmental > Terrestrial > Soil > Temperate forest > O... | reverse complement strand
GGAGATATTCCCAACAAAGGTCACGCCGACCTCGACATCCAGACCTGTTGGGTCGCTGTACTTCAGCGGGTTGTTCCGTCCGTAAGTGTACAGATTGAAATTTTGCGGATCGCTGATAAACTCCCTAAACCGCGCTTGCTCATCGTCGTTACCGCTCTGCCACGATAGCCAGAGAAGGGGATCGGGACTGGTAAACCGGCCCTCGGCTGAGGACATATATCGGACCCCAAAGTAATCGAGGCCCGACTCCTGGTCCCTTTCTTTGGAGGTGAACTGCTGCCGGATGGTCGCGCCGTAGCCGGTGACCCCACTTCTTGGACCTCCAGAGGTCGCCAGAATCGATTGCCCGAACGGGAGGAAATCTTCCCGCGAGACTACTCCGCCTTGGTTGGTCACCATGCGAGTGCTCCCTAACGAATCCACCGTAACATAGCACGTGCAGGAAAAGGCCAACGCGGGAGAGCCGTACTCCGCGACCAATTCCCCGTGCGCATCATACACGAAGGTCGTCGTCGCCCCGCTCGACGCTTGCGTCTGGACTCGTTTGCCGTCCCCGTCGTAGCTGTACGACATCGTCGCGTTGCTTACCGAGCACGTCGAGGCGTTCACGCAGTACGCGATCTGGCGATTTTCCGCATCGTACGCGTATGCGGACTGGCCCGGATCCGCAGTGATGTTGCCAGAGGCATCATAGACCCAGCCGCTGCCGGAATTTCGATTGCTGCTGGTAAAGGCGGTCGGCGTCAGTGGAGAGACGCCTTGCCCGAAGCTGGAAGCCGCCCGGTTGCCGAAAGCGTCATACGTGAATTGTTGGCACCAGTCGGTGAAGGACTGCGTACACGCGCTAGAATTCTCAACCGCCGTGAGCAGCCGGTTTTCGCCATCGTAGGTAAAAGCCTGACTGATCGCCGATAGGCCGGGAACGCCGATGGTCGCCGAGCTCACGTTGCCGTTGTTCTGCGTGGAAGTGGCGCCGTAAACATAGCCCAGCGTCAGCAGACTACCGGCCGCGGTCGCGGCCCCGACGCTGGTGGGTTGAAGACGCGGGTTGTAGCCCCAGGTTTCCGTTACCGCGTTGCCCATCGGCAGGACGGAAAGAGCGTGGTGCGAAGCGTACGTGATCGGATTCCCGCTGGAGCCTGCATAGGCGGTGGTCACCGGGCCGCTGGCTGTTGTCAGGGACCCGCTTACCGTGTTCACTCTGCCGCCGGCGTCGAACGTATAACTGACGGTCCGGCCGGATGGATAAGCTTCGCTCGCTACAGCGCCCAGCATGTTGTAGGTGTAGGTCGGGAAGGTGTAGGTGACGCCACCGGTGATCTGCGCGCTTTTGGTAACGGGCCCGGCTTGGTCGTTATATGTGTAGTTCGTCGTCGAAGCGCTATTGGAAACTGAGCACAGCCGGCCGATACTGTAGGTCCCGCACATCGTCGTGCTGGTGCCGTAGGCGTAAGTGACCGGCGTAAGCGTGATTCCGTCGCTGTAGGTTTTCGAGGTTATGCGATTGAGCTGGTCGTAAGTGCTGGTAGTCACGATATTGCGGGCATCGGTGCGGGTGAGCAGATTCCCGTTCTTGTCGTAGGTGTAGGCCATGTTCCCGCTTTCCGGATTGCTGGCCGTGCTCAACCGGCCCAGCGAGGTGTAGGCGAAACCTCGGATCAGGCCGCTCTGATTGACGCTAATCAGGTCATCCAGTGCGTTGTAGGCATAGCTGGTCGAATATGTCCCGGCCTCGTTCACACCGATAAGGCGGTTCAACCCGTCCATAGTCATGGTCCGGTAAGCTCCAGCCTCGTCGGTTACGGTATAGGTCGCATCGCTTGAGCTTGCGCTGTACGTGGTCTCGGCCGCACCCGTACTTACCGTGTTACTTCCCCACGGCGCCGGCAGCCCAGATCCGCTGAAGTGGGCCACCTCGCGAACCCGGCCCAAGGGATCTGTCATGGTGCGGGTCCATCCCATCGTCCCGTCGCCGGTTGTGCAGAACGGATTCGACGTTAGCTGGTAACTATATCCATAACCCATGGCGCCCGGCGGCGGCGTTTGCTGGAGGGAGATCGTCTGGATATTGGTCGTGCAGGTGCCGTCGGTGCTCTGGGTGTTGTAAACACGGCCGAGATCGTCGGTGAGGCTCGTGGTTTGGACGATTCCGTCGCTGGCCACGTTCAAATCCTGGGAGGCGACCGCGTTTTGCAGGGAATCGTTATAAGCGGTCGCCGTCCTCCATGAGCCCGACAAGGTTCGCAGCGTTTCTCGCCCGCGCGGATCATAGGTCGCTGTGATCGGTACCTGATTGTCCGCGTCGATTTCGGACAGAAGCCGTCCGCTGTTGGTATCCCACGTGAAGCTCCAGGTACGCGCGATGCCGGTCCCCAGGGCCTCAACCAGGCTTAATGGGTATGGCACGGCTGGAGGAATCCCCGTGCAGCCGGGATTATACGAGAATTGCCGCGTGTTACCCATCGGATCGGTCTCAGTAGCTAGGTCGCCGCAAAAATACGTCCGGTGTGTCGCGATGGAATTCGAACTCGTTAGCGGCTGCGTCATGCCCAAGTTGGTCGAATTGTCCCACCGAGCCTCGGTGGTCACATTCCCCGCTCCGGAGGCCGAGTCCATCCCTGAACCGGTTGGGTCGTCATACGTGAACTCTGAATACGCGACGGGCGTACTGCCGCTCAAAATCTCCGTCGAGGTCTTGCTGTCCAGTATGCACGGATTGCCGATAGCGCAGGGCGGAGCCGTGCCGGATCCACTCCAAAAAGCGCTCCAGTACGGCGAGGAGCTTGCCGATACGTAGTAGCCGTTGACGGTGGACCGAACCGGAGAAATCGAAGGGACCTGGGTGATGTCTCCCAGGCTGCTGTGACCCAAGCTCGACACGTTGGAGTAGGGGACCCAATCGGCTTCGTCCACTTCGCCCACGTTCCCGTTCACGTCCTCGTTGTAGACCCGGATAGCCGAGAGAGACGGGGTTGCGGAATTTTGCGGGGCCACGGAGCGGAAGTCCGCCCGCAGATAGACGTTTGCGCCCGACGCCGGGGGCGCAAGGGTGCTAACCGTATTAGCCACCCACATCTGCTCCAATCGGCTAAGAAGATTCCCGGTCGAATCGATCTTGTCAATCTTGAACGCATGCCCGCCCAGGATCGCGGGCGGAGGGTAGACATAGTAGTTGGTTTTTGACCCATCTGGATTTGTAACGGAACCAGACGGCACGGTGGAGCTCACCCCAAGAGGAACGGAAATCGCATAGGCCCACGTGTCGGTATAGGTCGCTCCGGTATAGGGGTCCGTATGAGTGAGCGTCTTGGCGCTAATTGGCATGTCCGGCAAATACGCCGGGGTCGCGCTCGGGACCTGAAATGTGTAATGAATCTTGGCGGCATTAGCCCAAGGGGTGCTTGCGCCTTGCGGCAAAGTGACATCGGTCACCTGACAATACGTACAGGTCGAGATGCCGTACCCGTTGTTTAAAACGTTGCTATAGCCGAACGTGTAGGTCAGGGGCGTGCCCGCCGGGAAAAACCCCGCTTGGCTCAGGTCGACGCTCGTGACCATCATCATGGCCTGTGGAGTGCAGGCTCCGACCGTTGAGGAAACGAGCGTATTCGGTGGGGATGGGGGCGGCGCCTGGCACATCAGTGGGGCGCTCCCATTGCCGAAGTCGCACAGCGTCTGGTAACCGTACTGGCATGCAACGCCGTTACCAATTTGATACACGAAGTCGATAGGCTCGGCGGTCCAGTTCACCTTCGTGATGAGCGCCGCTCCCCCGTCGGCACCCTGCTGCGTCACCCAATCGGTTGTGGTCGGATTGTTGGCGGAAGTTAAGCCATGCTCGATCTGGACACAACGGCCGTAGGCGTCTGTGATCGTGGTCACAGCGTCGGAGGGGTCGCCCTGTAGAGCGAAACAGGAAGATCCGCTATTGGAAATGGCGATAGCATTCCCATTCCGATCGACGATTTGCTCCGCGTTCAAGCCAACTCCGTTGATGCGGCGACCGTCCGGAAACAGCATCGTCCAAATAGGATCGCCTGACCCTGACGCCCTTCCCGTGACGGACAACCTAACAAACGTTCCGTCCTGGGTTATATAATTCAGCGGAGTCGAGGGGGATGGCGCCGTCGGGGCTGTCTCCTCGGGACATCCAATGAGGCGCCCGACCCAATCGCTTCCGGACCATCCGTCGCTTGTACTATAAATGACATTCATCGGGACAAGCACGTGACTACTCCCATCCGGGAAAAGCGCGAACAGGCGAACCGGATAGAGGGCGGACTGCGAGGAATTCACTACGTCGAGTCCATTGCCTGGCACCTGCACCACACAGCCGCTCGAGTTATAACTCCCTACGTAGACCGGTTGAACGGGACGCTGCTCCTGGTAAAGGCCATATTGATACCCATACAGCCAGAGGTAGCCGGAGTAGGGCCACAGGAGAGTAACGTCCGTATGAAATTGAGGCGGTGCGGCGGACGAGCCCTCATAAACGTAATAGTCGGACGTGTCGTAGGTCCCGGAGTTGTAGGCCAACGTAACATTTAAGCCGGCCCCCCCGTGCCCGGCAGGAAGAGCTGCCAGCGGGATGCTGAGCGTAACGTTACCGTTGACCGTATCCACAGAATCCAGACTCGAAAGATCGAACGGCGCTCCGGAGACGAAACCTCGCTGCCCTAGTTCGATCGCCCACTGCCCGTTGTTCTGAGCCATCATCGGCATGGCGAAGGCAGCCGCCCCAGCTAGCGCAATGGTCCGCAGCCTCACACCCAACACCGAAAGAGCGCGCATTATCCTGACTCCCCTTAGCTCCGGCCTCACTCTGCGAAGGTGCTATCAGCCACGCTCGCCGAGACGGTCGCGCTTTGTGCCTGAAACTGAAAAATTTGAGCGCCACCGACCATTCTGGTAATTGTGCCGGGAGCTGCCTGACTGCTTACCGCGCTCCAGCCCCCGAACTGCGTGATGGTCGACTGAGAGGCGTTGTTTATGTAACGCACCGTCTGCAACAACGACGTGCTGGAATCGAAGCAGTATCGTTTTACCTGGGGCGCAGCCTGGCGGACCGCCACGCCATACGTCGCAACATCGTAGTAGTCGCAGAGGCCCCCTGCCGGATTGGTGAATCTTTGACCCAGCAGCCGCGGACGGACCCCTGTCCCCGTGGCGAGCATGAGCGTCTCCGGCAGGTCATCCACCAATGCTTCCAGCAGGTCGTTGCTCGACGGGATGCTTCCCGTGACAGAAGCCGCCGTCCCGTTGAACACAATCTTCTGCGAAGGCTGTGCGATCCAGGTGATATTCAGCTCCCCGCCGAGTTGGACCACAATTTGAACGTTAGACGGTCCACTGCTGGTCGTCAGCGTCCCCGCCAGCGAGAGACGCTCATTACCGGGGGTCTGGACTCGGCTACCAAGCGCCTGGAATTGCCGCAGGAGAGTTGGCGGAATCTGCGCCGAGGTTAAGTACAGCCCCGGCGTTCCTGCTGTCGCCGACACTGGCGCAGTTGTCGATCCTGGGGCTGCCGTTTGAGCGCACAGAAAAGACACAAGAATCGACCCCGGAAGAAGAACGATTAGCGGTTTCACGAAGATCTGGCCCTCGAATCTCATGGAGCAACCGTGGTTTGAGTAGTGCTTGGCGTTGTGGAGACTGGCGCGGCGGCCGCAGCCGCGGCTGCCTGAAATACGGGAGTTTGGGCGAGACTGCTCGGGTTTGAACTGACGGATTGCGTCGAATTCAAGGCCGACGCTCCCGTCTTGTCCGCGACCTGTATGTTTGATCCCGTTATGGAGAGAGTAAAACTAGCGTTGGGGGGAACCAGAATCCAAAAATTGACCCCTTGATCGTCCCCTGAGATCATTGGCACGAAGTGATAGTGGCCGCTGGAGTCCCACAATCCGAACGAAAGAAGTGGCGCTGAGGCCGCGGAGGTTGCGGCAACGCCGGTTGCCCCGGCGGGCGCGCTTGTTGAAACCGAAGCCGGCGCCGCAACCGTTCCCGGCCGTGGCAACACACCAGCCGGATCGCTCACCCGGAAAGGCAGCGGGATTCCGGTTTGAAGGGTAACGATCGCCTCAGCCGAAGTAGCTTGCTCTGGAATCCGCACCTGGCTTTGCGCCAGAGACCATTCGCACGAGTTCAGCAATCCCGCCAGAGGGTTCCCCGCGCAAACGGAATAGATCGCCCCTGCCGGTACCGTAACCACGAACTTACCTTGCCCGTCGGTGACCGCCTGGTAAGTCGTCAAACCGGACGAGGCAGCCACGGTCGGCTGAACTGTAACCAAAGTGCCGGTTACCGGCGGACCCTGATCCGAATAGATTCGGCCCGTGAGCGTCGCGCCAAATAAGATCTGCGAACCGAAAGCAACTAACCCGAAGGTAGTCAGCGCAAGCCTTATTCGCGAAGGCAGAGGGAATTCCATACAGGTCTTTCCGTCTCGACTCAACTTTGATGTTCAATGCTACGGCAAAATCGGTTCACGCGTCAAGCGGCTTTTTTATATTTAACTATTTTTTGCATCTAGTGCCGATTCTTATTGACAAGCGATTCGGTTTCAAGAATAATTGCGACTGCACCTATAAACAACTCAAGGGGCGCCGTTACCCTGTTATTGGGTATTCGGCGCTAAACAAGGCCGATGGCGCGATCAACATTCCGCGGCTCGCGGACCACTCCCCGGGAAAGCGCGGCGTTGGCGCTTTTAATTTCGACCCTGTTTGCAAGCTCCCTCGCCGGTCAGCCCACGCCATCCAAGGAGTACATCCGCCTCGGTGATCGGGTGGTGGCTATCGAGGTGCCCGGTTCTAGCATCGGCGTCACCCCGGCATCCATTACAATCGGATCGCTCGACTCGTTCACATTCACCGCCACGGTTTCCGGCTGCAGCGTGAATTGTAACGTGACGTGGAGCGTGGCCCCTACGGGCTATGCAACCATCGCGCCCTCGGGCAATACGGCAGTTCTGACTCCGGTTCCGAACATTTCATCTCAACAAATCGTCCAGGTGACGGCGGCGCTAACGGGGGTGCCGTCGGGAGTTGCAGCCGTGACGATTACTCCGGTTCTAACACCGCCCTCCGCCTCCCCATTTACATCGAGCGGCGGGTCCGGGACTGTTACCGTCTTCAATCTGGGAGCGTGGACGGCGACCAGCAACGCGGGCTGGATTCACCTGACCGGCCCATCGGCGTACCTCAATAACGGCCAAATAACGGTCCAAAATGCGAGCGAGTCCGTCATTGTTGCATACACGGTAGACCCCTATTGCAGTACACAAAACTGTAACGCGGGAAACTTGGCGAATCTTTCAAGTAGTATCTCCGTCACTACTTCGACACAGGGTACCGCCACCTTTAACGTAACGGAGACCCCGCCGGGGTCGGGAACGCCATCCATCTCAGTCAGTTCCCCTACAATAACCGTGCCGGGCACAGCCGGCTCGACGCAGTTTGTGGTGACGCCGCTGAATGGCGGCCAATGGGAAATTGCGGTCCCTTCCAACGGCTGGATTTCCCTTCCGTCGAACGAGGCGGGGCTGGAAGACCTTTGGCAGAACACCAACGCACAAAACACCCCCGTGACGGTGACGTTTAATTACGCCGCCAACCCAAACGGCCCCAACGCGCCGCAGAGCGAAACGATCTGCGTCCCCCTCAATAATGGAGGCTCGTGCGACGTCTCCGTGAACGTGACTCAAACCGGAGGATTGAGCTTTTCTCCCCCTACCAACTCCCAGGTTCTTTCATCTGGAAGCGGCCCCGGAACGCCCATCAGTGTCACGGCCCCCGCAGGCACAAACTGGTCGGCCTACGTGGAGACCGGCTCGCAAGGCTGGCTTTCGCTTTCTGGAACAGTAGCATTCACGGGCAACGGAACGATAAACTTCAACGCGACCTCCAACTCGACCGGCGGGCAGCGCACGGGGCTTATCAACATCGGCGGACTGGACTACACCGTGGTCCAACTAGGCCAATCGCCGCTTGTGATTCAGCCCTCGTCCTTTTCGGGTTTTACCAGCCCTGGTTCCCAAACCTTTAGCTCGACGCGTGGCAGCAGTTCTGTAAGCGCGAATTGGACCTTGTCGCCCGCCTGGGGGAGCCTGACGCAGCCTACCAGCAACGTGTCATCGGTCGTATACACCGCACCTGCCAGCACTCCGGTAAGCCCCGTATACGATTACCTGACAGCGGTCAGCGGCTCCAACTCCGTCACGGAGCTGATCGCATTGGACTACCCAAACGGAGAAGGCGGCCCAACCTGGGGGCCCCAGAACTCGGGAGGCGCGGCACAGAGCTACTACAACTTCGCGATGAAGATTCCCAACTACTTCACGAATGGAGTTGCGGAGTCGATAAGCTCCGTGCAGATTAACATAACTACTAATACTTCCGGAGCGCCTTGGCCGGCCCAAAACAACAGTTGCTTCATCACCTTCTTTCCACGATCGGGACCGGCGTCAGGCCAAGCCAGTTTCGCGCTGGCGAACGATGGCGCCACTGGAACCGTCGGGAGCGGCATCGCCCTCAACACTAGCCCGTACCCCTCCATGGGCCTCGGCGGCGTCGTGGCGAATTCCCAGTGCGAATTAAATGGCGGCGCAACGTATTGGTATCAGAGCGGCACTAATAACGACGATCTTTGGTTAGGAATAAGCATATACTTTCGTCCTGGTTGGGCCGGCACCGCGGCTCAGCAGGCCGAAAGCGTGTATATCCAGGGGTCCAACACCTCCGGTGGAACCATCTTCCCTGCCGCTCTGTATGGCGTTTGGACGTCCCCCGGCTACGGGCCTCCCCAAGCTGGTATTACGGCGCCACCCCAGGGCACAATTCCAGGGACCTATGTGCTGACCGGTTGGGCTCTGGATAACCCATCTGGCCCGCAAACTCCCATCGCTAACGTCGAGGTTTTTGTCGACGGCGTGCCCCAAGGAAACGCACAACTGCATCAGGCCCTTCCGAGCGGCGTAACGAATTACTGCGGCCAATACCCCAGCCAGACCGGTATCTCGCCCGGTTGGGATTGTAGTGGCGCCTCGCCCAATTTCGGCTGGACATTTAACTGGGACACCACCAAGGTGGCCAACGGGCCTCACACCGTGCAGATCGTTGCGACAGATTCAGATCCGACACCGAACACGGTCACAGTACTGCAGCCGTCGTTCACCGTTTCCAATCAACTCACCGTTGCGACGCCGGCTTTCAGCCCGGCCGGAGGCTTGTATCAGACCGGCCAGTCCGTGACGATCGGCTCAACCGCCGGCGCGACAATCTACTACACAACGAATGGGACGACTCCATCCCCGACCAACGGCGCCGTCTATTCAGGCGCCATCACAGTCAACAGCAGCGAGACGCTGACGGCAATAGCCTATGCGGCCGGGATGAATACCAGCAACACGGCCGCGGCGAGCTATACCATCGGATCCGGAGCATGGTACAACTCCTCGTGGACACACCGCAAGGTAATCACGGTTAATTCTGGGCAGGTGCCCAGCACGCAATCGAACTTCCCGCTACTGGTCTCGCTCTCATCGGATTCGGACTTAGAGGCTCACGCGCAGAGCCTTGGATATGACATCCTTTTCACCGACGCCAACGGAACCACCGTTCTCAACTACCAGCGCGAGTTGTACAACTCCAGCACCGGGCAACTGATCGCCTGGGTGAACGTTCCATCCTTGTCGAATGGCGCGGTGATCTACATGTACTTCGGCAACGCGTCGGCAACCGACCAACAAAACACTACCGGCGCAACATGGGACAGCAACTACGTCGGCGTCTGGCACCTGCCGAATGGCACGACTCTCAGTGCCGCCGATTCGACGTCTCACGGCTACAACGGAACGATCACAGGCACAACGGCCAGCAGCGGCCAGATCGACGGTGCGGCGAGCTTCAACGGCTCAAGCAACTACATCAGCCTTCCCGCTGGAGCTTTCAATTTCCCGTCAGGATCGTTTAGCTTTGAAACGTGGTTTAAGGGGTCAAATGCCGGTGTCCTCTTCGGGCAGACCGACGGCACCCAACCTGGAGGAAGTCCTAGCGGTAATGTTCCAGCCTTATATCTTGACACTTCGGGACTCTTGCGAGCATCCTTCTTCTGGCATGGGAACGTCTCTGATCAAATCATTTCCTCCGGGGCATACACCAACAACGTCTGGCATTTGGCTGTGGATAGCTACGACGGAAGTACGGAGCGCCTGTACGTTGACGGCGCTCTAATCGGATCACAGAGTGTTTCCCAAGTTGGCTATTCGGGGGGATACAGTTACTTTCTTGGCACGGGGTTCGGTGTGAGCTGGCCCTCCACCACCTCAGGTTGGTCATACTTCAACGGCAGCCTGGATGAGGTTCGGCAATCCGTTACCGCCCGCTCGGCCGATTGGATCACAACCGAGTACAACAATGAGAGCTTGGCAAGTGCGTTCTTCACCAAAGGGGCGCTGCAAAGTCTCGGTCAGGTAGATACGCCAGCATTCAGTCCGGGCCAGGGCGCTTACACTTCGGCTCAGAGCGTCACGATCAGCACGGTACCAAGCACAGCGTCGATTTACTACACAACGGACGGAAGTACGCCAACCACGTCTAGCACCCTCTACACAGCTCCGGTCAATATCAGCAGCAATCTGACCTTGAAAGCAATTGGTCACCAGGCTGGAATGACTGACAGCAACGTGGCCTCGGCCAGCTACACGATCGAGAGTCAAGTCGCGACACCGTCGTTTAGTCCTGTTGCCGGGACGTACAGTT
>Ga0206828_1100_pt1 | contig 10800 bp, 10 predicted proteins | sample Alteio_BWOrgCont_78_FD_152858 | JGI IMG/M metagenome (GOLD analysis project Ga0206828, IMG submission 152858) | Enriched cells from forest soil in Barre Woods Harvard Forest LTER site, Petersham, Massachusetts, United States -... | ecosystem: Environmental > Terrestrial > Soil > Temperate forest >... | reverse complement strand
CTGTGAAGGAGAGAAAATGTTCTCGACGATAGCAAATCCATTCTCAAAAACACGATCTCGCAGATCAGGCGCGACGAAGGTTTTCACCCAAGAATCTCCAGCTTCTTCGCCACCTTTTCCAGCGTCTCCAGGGCATGATCCAACTGATCCTTCGTGTGTTCGCTGGTCATAATCGTGCGGATACGCGCCTTGCCTTCAGCCACCGTGGGGAAGGCGATGCCGGTGGCCATCACGCCTGCATCAAAGAGCGCTTTTGAGAACTCCATCGTCTTCTTGCCGTCGCCGATGATAATCGGCGTGATCGGCGTCTCGCTGGCGGGCGTCGTCACGCCGCCGATGTCGAAGCCGATGCGCCCCAACTCGGCCTTGAAGTAGCGGGTGTTGTCCCACAGGCGCTCGATGCGCTCCGGCTCCTGCTCCAATAAGTCGAAGGCCGCGATGCACGTCGCCGCAACCGATGGCGGGTGCGATGTCGAGAAAAGAAATGGCCGCGCCCGGTGGTAGAGATAGTCGATGAGGTCACGGCTACCGCAGACGTATCCACCCAGTGCGCCGATCGCCTTCGACAGCGTACCCACCTGCACGTCGACGCGGCCGTGGCAGCTGAAATGATCCACCGACCCGCGCCCGTTGCGCCCGAGAACACCCGAGGCATGCGCGTCGTCGACCATCATGATGGCTCCATACTTGTCGGCGAGGTCGCAGAGCTTGTCGATCGGGCCAATGTCGCCATCCATCGAAAAGACTCCGTCCGTAATAATGAGCTTGTGACCGGGCTCGTTCTGAATCTCCTTCAAAATCTCTTCAGCGTGAGCCGCGTCCTTGTGACGGAAGACCTTGATCTTGGCGCGAGACAAGCGCGCTCCGTCGATGATGCTGGCGTGGTTAAGTTCATCGGAGATGATGAAGTCTTCTTTGCCGAGAATCGATGAAACCGTTCCGGCATTCGCGGTAAAGCCACTTTGGAAGACAACACATGCTTCGACATTCTTGAAGCGCGCAATTTTCTCTTCGAGATCCATGTGGATCTTCATCGTTCCCGCGATGGTGCGCACAGCCCCCGAACCGACTCCGAATTTTTTCGTCGCATCGATGGCGGCTTCGCGCAGCTTGGGGTGATCACACAGGCCGAGGTAGTTGTTGGAAGCAAGGTTAATGACCTTCTTACCGTCATAGGTGCAAACCGGTCCCTGCACATCGTCCAGCACGCGCAGCTTGAAATAAGTGCCCCGCTGCTTCAGGTCGTCCAATTGGACGGAAAGATGTTTGAGCTGCGGCCGCTGGGAGAGCGCTGTCGACATGAAAGTTGCCTCGCTATACAAAAATGGCTTAACTAAGCATCCTATCTTGTAGGGGTATGGGGGGTGCAAGCTGAACGAAAGCTGCAGGAAGCAGCCTATCGGAGCAGCAACGGCATCCGAACGAGGGCGATTTTAGGTAGTGCAAGGAGAGACCAAAAAATGCACCGGAATTACATGCAGATCAAACAAGTCCCACAAATCGTGCTGTTGTGCGCCATCGCCTTTCTAGCGGGGTGTCACAAGTCGCCGCCTGCTGAAAATCCGCCGGCTGGCACTCCAGCTGCAACGCAACCGGCAACTCCAGACCAGGCATCGCAATCCTCTCCGGCGCCGGCAACGAGTCCTGCTCCGGCACAGCCAACAGGCTCCAGTCCATCAGCCGCACCTACTACAGCGCAGGCGCCTGCGGCAGCGCCGGCCACCACTCCTACTCCGAATCAACCGGTTGCACCGCAGCAGGCTGAAAATACTCCGCCGCCGGCCCCCGCGCCTTTACCGGAGGTGCCCGCCGGAACTATTCTCAGCATCCGCATGAACCAGACCATCAGCGTAAAGCATGCTGAGGCCGGTCAGCCCTTCAACGGCACGATCGTCAATCCGATCATGGTCGATGGCAATACCGTGATTCCCTCGGGCGCAACCGCTGAAGGCATGGTCGTCAGCGCGCACAAGCGTGGACACTTTAAAGGCAAGTCTTACCTGCAGTTAACCCTTACTGGCCTCAATGTACACGGCCAGCACTACCGCATCGACACCAGCAGCATGACGAGTACCAAAAAAGGCAAAGGAAAGCGCAGCGCGGCCTTTATCGGAGGCGGTACGGGCCTTGGTATGCTCATCGGCGGCGTGGCCACAGGCGGCGTGGGCCTTCTCATTGGCGGCCTTGCAGGCGCAGGCGCAGGAACTGGTCTCGCCGCCTTCACGGGCAACAAAGACATCACGATCCCAGCCGAGTCGGTCTTGAACTTCAAGCTGGCCGCACCCATTCATCTACGCTAGAAACAGCTCTCTTCTGGAAAGACGGGCGCTCTTAGGAGCGCCCATTTTTTATCCTCACTTTTCATCTTCTGTTCATTTACGGACGCCTGATTTCGATTTCGGACAATTGTCTCGCTAAAAAACAGCTCCGACGCCGCTAATCTGCATAATATAAACAACTTGTACATCCGGCCTGTTTGGGTGGACAAGTGCTCGTGTTCTAGTGACATTTTTTGTGAGGCACCCATGGGGACACTTTTTCTCGACCTGAAGTTTGCTTTCCGGCAATTGCGCAAGTCGCCAGGATTTACGGCGACGGCGGTGCTGATGCTCGCCTTTGGTATCGGCGCGACGACCGCAATTTTCTCCATCGTCGAGGGCGTGCTGCTGCGGCCATTGCCTTTCCCCGATCCTGACCGGTTGGTGGTTCTGGCCGACCGCCTTCAAGGCGCCGACGTTGGCGGGAACGGCGAAGCCGGAGTGACCGTGCCGGACATTCGCGCCTACACGCGCGACACGCATTCCTTCGTGAGCCTCGGCGGCTACCAGTTTGCGGGCTACGAGCTTTCCGGCAACGGAGATCCTGCCCAGGTGAATGCTGCGCGACTGACTGGTGGAGTGTTTCCGGCGCTGGGCGTGGCTCCGCTGTTGGGCCGCGTCTATACGCAGCAGGAAGATGACGATCATCAGCAGGTGGTAGTGCTGAGCTATTCGACCTGGCAGAGTCGCTTCCATGGCGATCCGAAGATTCTGGGCACAAAGATCCTGCTCGACCGCAAGCCGTATCTCGTGATCGGCGTGATGCCGCGCAATTTCGAGTTTCCTCTCACGTCGGGGCATCTGAACCGCATCGAGCTTTGGGCGCCGATGAGCTTCCGGCCTGATGAACTGATCCCTGCGGCGGGCGCCAACTGGAGCTACCAGATGGTGGGCCGCCTCAAGCTGGGTGTCTCGACGACTCAAGCGCAGCAGGATGCCGAGCGCGTTGCACAAGACATCATGCGTGGCTATCCGTCTTTCATGGCCAGCCTGCACATCAGCTCCGTAGTGCGCCCGCTGCAGGAAGAGACGATCGAGCAGGCGCGGCCGCTGGTGCGGACGCTCTTTTTTGCCGTGGCTGTAGTGTTGCTGATTGCCTGCGCCAACCTTGCCGGGCTGCTGCTGGTGCGCGCCATTCGCCGGCAACGCGAAATCGCCGTGCGGCTTGCGCTCGGAGCACGTTCGGCAGCGCTTCTGCGGCAGGCCATTCTTGAGAGCCTTATCCTCAGCGTGCTAGGCGGCCTGCTCGGTATCGTGCTTGCGGCTGTGGCCCTGAGCGTAGGCAAAAATCTGCTGCCGGAAAGCCTGCCGCGTGTCAACGAAATCAGCTTGAACTGGGTCGTGGTCGCCTTCGCGCTACTGCTCGCCGTCGTCACCGGCTTTGTCTGCGGACTCGCTCCGGCATTTGCCGCGCTCCGCACCAGCGTGAACGAAACATTAAAAGAAGGCGGACGCAGCGGGTCGGTGGGCGGTGGTCACGCCAGACTGCGCTCTGCACTGGTGGTTGCCGAAATCGCCATCGCATTGATACTGCTCACCGCATCGGGTCTGCTGTTGCGCAGCTTCGACAAGATGCGCTCGGTCGATCTCGGCTTCCAGCCGGATCACATTGCGACGGCGGCATATTCTCTGCCGCAAAAGCAGTACGCTACGCAGGCATCGATCGATACCTTCAATAAGGAATTGCTGCTGCGCTTGCGACAGGCTCCGGGCGCGCAGGCTGTAGGCCTCACCAGCTTCTTGCCTGCTTCCGGAAACAATAATAATCAGGCGTTTGTTCCTGAGGGCTATGTTCCGCCTAAGGGCGAGAGCATGAGCCTGGCTACGAATGCGATTGTGGTGGGCGACTATTTCAGCGGGATGAAGATTCCGCTGCTGCGCGGGCGATACCTGACCGAAGCGGACAATGCGGATGCTCAGCTTGTTTTGGTGGTGAACCGCAAACTGGCGGAACACTACTGGCCCCATCAGGACCCGATCGGCAAGCGGCTGCGCATCGGCACACCAGAGATGCAGACTCCGTGGCTCACGATTGTAGGTGAGATTGCCGACGTGAAGCTCAGCTCTCCTGACGAGCCCACGAAGGAGCAGTATTACCTGACCGTTGATCAGATTGAAAAGGCATTCGGCTCGCTGGCCAATCCGGCTACCGACCTGAACGGCAACGGCGGCTATATCGTTCTGCGCAGCGCGCTCCCGCCTGAGCAGATGGAAAATGTTCTACGCGCAACCGCCCGCTCAATCGATCCGCAGCTGGCCTTGACCCAGGTACAAACCATGCAGCAGAACGTGTCTGATACCGAAGCGCCGCGCCGCTTCAACACAGCAATCATCAGTGCCTTTGCCGCGGCAGCCGTATTGCTGGCGGTGCTCGGCATCTACAGCGTCATTGCCTTCTCGGTCGCTTCGCGGGTGCAGGAGATGGCGATCCGCATGGCTCTCGGCTCGCAGCGTTCTGGAATCATGCGGCTGATCCTCATCTCCGGGGCAAAACTCGCCGCCATCGGCTGCGCCATCGGATTGCTCGGCGCTGCGGGAGCCTCCAGCCTGCTGCGCTCTTTCCTCTTCGGCGTCAGTCCCTTTGATCCGGTGGTGTTGACTATGGCCGCAGTCGCCGTGCTTCTGCTGGCTCTGGCCGCGTCGGCGCTTCCGGCCACCAGGGCGGCATCGATTGACCCCATGCAGTCGTTGCGCGGAGAATAAGAGCTTTCTTCCCATCAAACCCGGCAGACGCAGCCCGCGCCAATCGGAAATTCGCTTCGTCTAACAGGAGCGAATCGCCGTTTTTGCGCCGCACAGATACAATTGGGTATTAACAAGAAATCCCAGCTGGAAAAGAGCAGAGAACCGGACGAATGAGTTTGCAGTCGAACAGCAGCATCTGGAAGTGGAAGTTCACAACCGCAGTCAGGCATGGGTCATATTTGGCCCCCGTTCTTGCTCTTCTTTTGGTGCTTCCGCAGGGCCACAGCCAGACTCTCGGCACCCGCACCTCCCTGTCCGTTGCTAAGGAGGGCGCGGCTACCAAGCTCACGGTTACGGTAAAAGACCCAACCGGCGCCACGGTTTCCGATGGAACCGTCAGCTTCGTCAGCGGAGGGGTGTCGCTCGGCTCTGCGTTCGTGCAGGAAGACGGCACGGCCACGTTGACTCTCGACAAGGTGCCAGCCAACGCGAAGCAGATCACCGCTGTCTACTCAGGCGACAACAGCTATGCAGCCTCAGCGTCGGCCAGCGTTGCCGTCCAAGCCGCTGCCACCACCGCGCTCCCGGATTTCTCCGTCGCGGCCAATCCTACTTCGCTGAACCTCACCGCTGGACAGTACGGCACATCCATCATCACGGTCGCTCCGGAAAACGGCTTCGGGCAGTCAGTTACGCTCTCCCTGTCCGGCCTTCCTGCCGGGACCACTTCACTCTTCACGCCCAATATCGTCACTCCGACCCCGACCGCATCCGTTACCAGCACCCTGCAGATTCAGACCACGGCGAGTTCCTCCTCATCCATGAATCAAGGTGGCCCGCTTGGCGGAAACGCCTCGCACCTGGCATATGCCATTCTCTTTCCCGGAGTTCTGGCTCTGGTTGGAATCGGCGCGCTGCGGAAGCGCGGTGGTATCCAGTTCTTCGGCATCGCGCTGCTTCTCATCGCCAGCGCCTCTGGCCTCACCGCCTGCTCGCAGCGCTATAGTTACCTGAAGCATCCGCCAGCGCCGAACCCCGGAACTCCTGCTGGATCCTACCCGCTCACCATCACCGCATACTCCAACAATGGCGGCGAGGTCACCAGCCATTCCATTTCACTCACGTTAGTAGTGAAGTAGGCGTCAGAGTAGTTCAGCAGACATCAGCTGGCAACTGCTGCCGCCAGCTTCTCAATGACGGCAATATTCGCCAGCAGGTCCTGCGGCAATCCATGCCGCGCCATCAGATAAGCAGGAGCGTTGTAGGAAATCCACACGCTCCCGTTCTTGTCTTCCCATATCAATAGTTTCAGCGGCAGATCGATCGCGATGCTCGGCGTGGCCAGCATCAACGGCGTCCCGGCCTTCGGGCTGCCGAAGATGACCAGCTTGGTCGGCGGCATCTGCAGGCCGGCTTTTTCCGCCTCGCCACTGTGATCGACCAGCGCGAAGAGCTGGATGCCCTTGTCTGCCAGCATCTGTTCGAGCCGGCGCACGGCTTCATCGACTGAGTGTTGGGTGGGAATCGTGACAACTCCGCTGGCAGCATCCGTCATACGTGGGCCTCCGCACCGGCAATTGTAATTGGGCCTTATGACACAGGCGAAAGTCCCGCCAGCGTTTTTTCGAGGCTCGCTTCATCGTTGACGTGCAGCACCGTCTGCGAGCGGTCTATCTGCCGCATCAGCCCGCTGAGTACCTTTCCCGGACCAACTTCGATGAAGTGCGTCGGCTTCTCCTCAACCAGCAGGCGCATCGACTCGACCCAGCGGACCGAACCGGTGACCTGGCGAATCAGCGCATCGCGGAGCTGCTCCGGCTCGCTGACCTGAGCTGCGTCTATGTTCGTCACCACCGGCACGCTGGGCACAGAAAAGCTCAGCTGGCGCAGGTCTTCGGCCAGACGATCCTGCGCGGGCTGCATCAGGGCGCAGTGGAAAGGCGCGCTGACTGCCAGCATCACAACCTTCTTCGCTCCGGCTTCTTTCGCCAGAGCGGCAGCCTTTTCCACACCAGCCACAGAGCCTGAGATCACTGTCTGCTCGAGGGAATTCAGGTTCGCCGCTGACACCACCGCGCCCGTCTCTTCGGCGGCCTTCGCGCAGACTGCGATCACGGCCTCGGAAGCGAGGACGAGAATCGCCGCCATCGCGCCTTCGCCTGCGGGCACGGCTTCCTGCATGTAACGGCCACGGTTCCGCACCGTTTTCACCGCGTCGGCGAATGACAGCACGCCCGCTGCGACATTGGCCGAATACTCGCCCAGCGAGTGTCCGGCCACAAAGCTGGGCTGGATGCCGCGCTCCGCCAGCACGCGCTGCGCGGCAATCGAAACTGTGAAGATCGCGGGTTGGGTAAACTCCGTCAGCTTCAGCTGCTCCTCGGGGCCTTCAAAGCACAACTTCGAAAGCGAAAACCCGAGCGCCTCGTCGGCCTCGTCAAATATCTGTTTTGCGATGGAAAATTTTTCAGAGAGATCGCGGCCCATGCCAACCGCCTGCGACCCTTGCCCCGGAAAAAGAAATGCAAGTTTCACTTCATTAATGACTTGGGTATTTCAAATCATTCTGGCGTGCGGTGCAAGGCGATGATCGTTTCCGCGCACTACAATCGATTCATGAAAATTATCACCAACCAGATGCGCGGCTGCCGCAAGGGCCCGGAAGCCTACTTCACCGGAACGGTCTGGATCGACGAAGTCATCACCACGCCTGCTCCGGCGCGTGTGAGTTCGGCTATGGTTTCGTTTGCGCCGGGCGCGCGGACGGCATGGCATACGCATCCGGTGGGACAGGCGATTCATATTGTTTCAGGCGTGGGGCGCGTACAGCGCAGAGGCGAAGCAGTGCAGGAGGTTCAACCGGGAGACACCGTCTGGTTCGAGCCGGGTGAGGAACACTGGCATGGCGCAGCTTCAGATCGCACGATGACACATCTTGCGATTCAGGAAAGTGACGGCAGTGGATCGTTCGTGGTTTGGCTGAAGCATGTCACGGATGAGGAGTACGCCGGAGACTAGGCTGGCCCCCCACCCCCCTCCATCGTCTCCGGTTTTATTTGTTTTCAATACCTTATGGGGGGATCATCCTCCGATAAGCCAATGATTCCATTGGATTTAAATGTATTTTAGTATTTTCAATACTTTACGAGAGGATTACTTTCGTTTGGACTGTTTCTTGTCTTCTCTTTTAAGAAGAGCAATTTAAGGCATAATTCCCTGCAGACTTGATTAGCGCGTAAGTTATTGTTTTGAGAATATTTAGGCTGGATGCTGTAAAGCTTGCTACTTGACACGGATTTTGAAGATACATGGAAGAGTTGCTCCTAAGCTTGCTTTACGTATTTGCCGAGGCACTGCTGGAAGCGCTGCTGGAAATTGTGGGAGAAGCAGTCTTTGCATTGATCTCACGAGCAACGGGGAACTTATTCACCGCTTTGCTCAAATCTAACCGATTCCTCACTACCATCGGTTTTGCCGTCGTTGGCGTTGCTGCCGGTTTTTCGACTCTATTGGTCTTTCCTCATAGGCTCGTACAGCCGTCCAGATTCCATGGCATCAGCCTGTTGATAAGTCCGCTTATCGCTGGATTGGTGATGTCCCAGGTAGGGCGTGCGGTACGGAGGCAGGGTCTGGAAGCAGTCGAGATTGAGAGCTTTGGCTATGGATTCATCTTTGCGCTGGGAATGGCCCTCATTCGGTTTATGTTTGTGAAATAGCCCTTGTTGTCGGAGATCGGGACAGGTTTCTAGGTTTCTCTCAGACAGCCAAAAAAGGAAGGCCCCGCTTTCCAATTAAGGAAAAACAGGGCCATCACTGCAAGCAGCCTGTAAGCCGAATTCTGTCGAGGACGGTCATTCCTCTAGGCGACGCATTGCTGCGGCGCTCAAGCAACCTACCCGAAGGTTTCCGCTCCACGCGACGGCGTAAACACCATCCGTATGGAGGACCCACGTTGGCGCGCCGGGCAGACACGCCGTGCGGCTATCTGGGTCTGGCCGCACATCCCTCCCTATTTGGTCTTGCTCCGTGTGGGGTTTACCCTGCCCCCGACGTTACCGCCGGGGCGGTGCGCTCTTACCGCACCTTTTCACCCTTACCTTGCGCCTTGCGGCGTAGGCGGTATCTTCTCTGTGGCACTAGCCGTCTCGCAGCCTTGACGCTGCGATCCCGGACGTTATCCGGCACACTGCCCTGCGGAGTTCGGACTTTCCTCTCCCGGTCTTGCGACCGGCAGCGACCGCCCAGCTGCTCGCTTACCTATAGGATAGCGCAGGTTTGTAGCCAGGGAAGGATGCGTCGCAGACTTATCTCTGCAGGTATTGCTCATCCCCGCGCCGCACGATACATTCGGTTAGGCTTGGTTTAGGCGAGGCATCGTCACCACCCTCCTTCCCCTTTTTTACAGAGATTCGCTTTCTCACAGCTTCGGGCTCGCTCCTCCAGAATACGAACGAAGGAAAACATATGCCGATTCGTGGCCGTTGCTTTGTCGCGCCATGCTTGTTTGCGCTTGTGGCTTTGGTGGTTCCTGCTGTGTCCGGGCGTGCCGACGCGTCAGAGAGCATGACGCCTCTGCTGCTCGCGGTACACGACGCGCCGGTGCCCTTCATGGGCTCGGACGGACAGGTCCACCTGGTTTACGAGTTATGGATGACGAATTTCTCAAGTGGAGATATTGCCGTAGAGAAGGTGGAAGTGCTCGGCAACGGCGCAGTCCTCGAAACTCTTGACACAGCCGCCGTTGCCTCGCGCCTTCAGCCTGCGGGTCTGCGTGAATCCGCTGGCACGCTGGCAAAAAGTACACAGGCCATGCTCTTTCTCAACATTGCGCTCGCACCCGGTGCGGCCATTCCTTCTGAGCTTTCGCACCGCATCGCCATGCGAGCAAGCGCCGCTCCGCCTGATCGCCAGGAGTTCAGCGAAAGCGGCGGCACGGTTGCCGTAGACCGGCGATCCGTCGTAACGATCGGTCCTCCGCTGCGTGGAGCGCGCTATATCTCTGCCGATTCCTGTTGTGACGCCACCCGTCACACCCGGGCAGCATTGCCCATCAACGGGCGCGTGTGGGTCGCGCAACGCTACGCCGTCGATTGGGAACAATTGCACGAGAACGGCCGCATTTATGCAGGCCCGCGCGAGAAGCTTGAGAGCTACGCCATCTTCGGCCAGCCCGCTTTGGCCGTGGCAGACGCTGTCGTCGAATCGGTAACCGACGGCTTCGACGAGCAGACACCCGGCAAATATCCCACCAATATTTCGCCGGCTGAGGCTGACGGCAACTCCGTCATACTCAATCTCGGAGATCACCGCTATGCTCTCTACGCGCACCTTCAGCCACGAACCATCACGGTCCAGCCTGGGGCACGAGTCAAGGCCGGTCAGGTGCTTGGGCTGGTCGGCGATACCGGGAACTCCATCGTGCCGCACCTCCACTTCCAGGTGACCGACGGACCATCGTCTCTCTCATCGAATGGACTTCCCTACGAGATCAGCGATTTTCAGATCACGGGGAAGACGCCAGGGACTGCGGCCTTTGATGACGCCGAATCGAACGGAACTCCACTTCCAGTGACACCAGTCTCACCACCGCAAACGGTAAAAGGCGCAATGCCACTCGACCAGCTGATCATCTCGTTTGCCTCGCATTAGTGCTCTATCACTGTTCCACGCTGGACCAAATTATTTTGGCTTGGCGGTGCAGATGTGCCCTTCAGGTGCAAACCTCGTGTCGAGGACGGCGAGATACGCAGCGAGAAGATGATAGGTATCGTAATAGTCCGCGAAATGCAGGGCAGAA
>Ga0206828_1131_pt1 | contig 10821 bp, 12 predicted proteins | sample Alteio_BWOrgCont_78_FD_152858 | JGI IMG/M metagenome (GOLD analysis project Ga0206828, IMG submission 152858) | Enriched cells from forest soil in Barre Woods Harvard Forest LTER site, Petersham, Massachusetts, United States -... | ecosystem: Environmental > Terrestrial > Soil > Temperate forest >... | reverse complement strand
GCCACATTGGCTTGCTGGATGACCATATTGGCAAAAAGCGCGGAAATCATTTCCTCGCGTTCGTTGCCGGTGGGAGCGGGTTCGTGGGTCGTGGTCGGGCTGTTCATCAGGATTGGGATTTGATATTCCGTTGGTGTTTAATTTCCGCCAGCAAGAAGTGGATGAGCGTTTTCAGGCGCGATTCAAGATGGATGGTCTCAAGGATGGTTTGCCGCTCGACCGGCCCGGGCAGCACGGCGCAGGAAACCAAGTCCGCCACTTGCTCGGGGTCCGTCAATTTGTCCAAATACTGGAGCACATCCTTGGGCGAAAATCCCGGCGGCGGCTCGAGGTTCTTGTTTTTGGATTTGGGTGGCGACGGGAAAGGAAAATTAATTCCCAGATTAACCCGTTCCTCAAGCAATTCGCGAACCTTCGCCAGCAGGGCATCGACAACCACATCCTTGCACGGAGGCGAGGTGAGCGCCTGAATGCGTTGGATGCGGTAGGGTTTGTAACGAACGGTCTCGCACAGTTGCACGCGCGCGATGCCTTGGAGAATGAGGTGCGAGGTTCCATCGCCATGCCCGACGGCAACACGAATCAAACCCAGCCCCGCAACGGGCGAGGGGGTTTCGCGAGTGCGCCCGGGCTTTTGCATGGCCACAGAAAACATACGGCCCGATTGAAGCGTCTCGGCGAGCATTTGACGGTAGCGCGGCTCAAAAATATAAAGCGGAAGCAACGCCTGGGGGAATAGCGTGGCATTCGGGATGGTCATGACCGGGACTTCGCGCGGCAACTTCATGCGCACAATCTAGGTCATGCCTCCGGCAAATCAAGCAGAATGCCCCTGATCCTCGCCTATCAAATATTGAACCGCGAATGAACGCCAATGGACGCCAATAAATGCAGGGCGGAGGTGATTTCGCTGCGCAAACCGTATTCTATACCACTTGGAAAGAACGGCAGCTGTCTCCGATCGGCTCTTTGGATTCGCGTTCGTTGGCGTCTATTCGCGGTTGCATTTCCTTGGGCGAGGATTTGGGAATGCCCCGGGAGGAATTGAATACCGGCGCGTGGCGGGCGTCGGAATGGAGGCTTGCCTAAATTTTTGATTACGGCATGTTGTTAACCGGATAAGCATTCTATGAAAAGCGCAATGCCATTGGTAGTTCTGGTCGTCGTTGCCGCCGCGCTCGGATTGGGCCTGATGATGGTGAAGAAACAGGCCGCCGATCAACACGAGGCGGACCTCTTGACCATTCTCCATCATTCAAACGAATGGAGCGAAGCCAACGCGAGTTTGATCCACGAGCGGCAGACCAATCTGGTTCTGAAAACCGACAACGCCACGCTGATCTCGAACAACTCCAAGCTTTCCAACGATTTCGCGCAGACCGCGGAAAGTCTCGCGAAGGCCGAGGCCGCCGTCAAAGCCGAGCAGGCGGAGAAAGCCAAACGTGACGCCAAAATCGCCGAACTGGAGAAAAAGAATTCCGACTTGGAGACCCAGAACACGGCGCTCGACAAGGAATCCGCCGACCTCAAAAGCTCCATCGGCAATTTGGAGACTCAGATCGCCGACACGCAAAAAAAACTGTCAGCGTCCGAGGGTGACAAGGCTTTCTTGCAGAAGGAACTGGCCCGGCTGATCGCGGAAAAGAAGGAACTCGAGGCGAAATTTGAGGATTTGAAGGCTTTGAAAGCCCAGGTTCACAAGCTGCGGCAGGACTTGGCGACCGCGCGGCGATTGGAATGGATCCGGGAGATTCGCGAGGGATTCATGCCCGCCGCCGGTGAGAAGGGCGCCCAGCGGCTCATGCAGGACACGCGTCCCAAGCCCCCTGCGACCAACTATGACGTCAATGTGGAATTGCGAACCGATGGCCCGGCCCGGATAGTGTCTCCGCCGACGAACGCGCCGTCCACGAACGCCCCGGCCGGGGCCGGTCAAAAGCCGTAATGTCCGCGGCGCCCCGGTTGATCGATTCCCATGGCCGGATTCTGCGCGACCTGCGGATCAGCCTGACGGATCGCTGTAATTTTCGTTGCCTTTATTGTCTCCCGGAAACGGAGGCCGCGCAGAATTTTTATCGCGGCCGGTGGGCCGCCATGCCGCATTCCACGCCAATCGCCCGGCAATGGCAACCGCAGGCTAACTTTCTAACGTTTGACGAGCTTGAACGCGTCATTCGCCTCGCGGCCGGCCTCGGAATACAAAAAATCCGGTTGACCGGTGGTGAGCCGTTGTTGCGACCTAAAATTGAGGAGTTGGTGGGGCGAATCGCCGGGATTCCGGGAATCGAGGACCTGGCATTAACTACCAATGGATTTCTTTTCCCGAAAGTGGGACGGGCATTGCGCGCGGCCGGCCTGCGCCGCGTCAGTTTCAGCCTTGATTCGCTGGATCGCGAAAATTTTCAAAAATTGACCGGGCGGGACGGTTTGGCGGAAGTGCTGGAGAGCATTCGATTGGCTCGGGAATTGGGCATGGCTCCGGTCAAGGTAAACGCGGTGATTATCCGCGGTATTAATGACCATGAAATCGAGGGTTTGGCGGACTTTGCCCGGGAGCAGGATGTGGCGATGCGATTTATCGAATTTATGCCCCTGGATTCGGCGCGCGCCTGGCAGCGGGAACTGGTGGTTTCCGGCGGCGAGGTCTTGCGGCGGCTGCAAAGCCATCGGGAATTGGTTCCCGCGCCGGCCAAAAGCCCGGCGGAGACGGCCCGGCGCTGGCGTTTTGCCGATGGGCGCGGCGAAATTGGTCTGATCTCGCCGGTGAGCGAGCCATTTTGCGGTCATTGCAACCGCATTCGGCTGACCGCGGATGGCAAGATTCGGACGTGCCTGTTCAGCGTGGTGGAACACGACTTGCGCTCGCGTCTGCGTGACGGCGATTCCGATGAGTCACTGGCGGAATACTTGCTGACGGTTGCGCTGGGAAAAGAGGCGCGACACCACATTGGCGAGCCGGAATTTGTGGCGCCCGAGCGGAGCATGAGTTGTATTGGGGGGTAGAAAGAACGTGCTTCCCTCGGATTTTAGGTTAAAGTAGGAAAACGCCGTTTCGGCTGGGGTTTTAGCATGGCTTGACTCACGCGCTGGGAGTTTTTATTAGATTTGCGGTTTTTAGAATATGCCAACATACGAATATGTCTGTTCGAAGTGCGACCACCGGTTCGAGGTGGTCCAGTCGATAATGTTGCCTGCCCTGACGACGTGCCCGAAGGATCAATGCGGGCAAAAAAAGTGGGGCAAGGGCAAGGTGAAGCGGGCCATTAGCTCGGGAGCGGGGTTGATTTTCAAAGGCAGCGGTTTTTACATAACCGATTATCGGAGCGAGAATTACAAGGAGAGCGCCAAAAAAGACGCCCTCGCCGCGCCGACGTCCGGCGCGGGCACGAAGACAGCCGCGGAAGGCAAACCCGCTCCCGCCAAGACGGAGAGCAAGGCGGAAAGCAAGCCGGCCAAGAGCGGCAACTGACTACCGAATTTTTGCAACCTCGGGCGGTTTGGCGGGTCATGGCTATCGACACGGCGGTAAGTGGTTCTGGATCTGGCAGCGAGGCGCTGCCATAACCCGCCGGCGAGGACGCCCGCGCTGCGGGCAGTGTCTTAATTTGGCAGGGACGGCGCACGGCCATTCGCGGATAACGCGTTGGCGGCGGCTCCGATTGCGCCGCAACCCGGCGCGGCCGTCGCGGCGCGACCAGCCCTACCAAACTAGGACACTACCGCGCTACGTCGCGAGGGACCACAAAAAGCTCGTTCTGTATGCTTAAATGAAAACGATTGTTTCGAGTGTTTTTATCACCGGTGTCTTGCTCGCGGCGGTGGGCGGGATCGAAGCCCGGGATTCCGGCGCGCGGGAGCCGATTTCATCCCTGCCGTTTGTAATTACCAACGGAGGCTCGTTTTACGTCACGACGAATCTGACCGGTACGAACGGAATCATGGTCCTGGCCAGCGATGTAACCATCGATCTCAACGGTTTCGTCCTGACCGGCGTTGATTCCTCCGGTAGCGGCATTGTCGCCCGCAGCCCAGTTAACCTGGCTGGCGGCATTACCAATATTTCGGTGCGCAATGGCGCGGTGCGCGGCTGGAGCGGCCACGGTATTTTTGCCTTGGGCGTTCGGAACGGTCGATTGGATCATCTGGACGTGAGCAGCAACGCGTTTTCCGGGATCACCCTGGACGAAAACAGCGACATAAGTAATTGTGACGCCCGCGATAACGGATCGTTCGGCATTGTGGCCGGTGAGAAATCCACCGTGCGAAATTGCCTCGCGCGGGGCAACCGGGACGACGGATTTCAACTGGGCAACGGCTCCCATATTTCCAGCTCCGTGACGGTGGAAAACCATGGAAGCGGGATGCTGCTACGGGCTAATTGCGGGGCAAGCGACTGTGCGGCCACGCTCAACACGGGGACGGGCATTCTCGCCGCGCTGGCGGGCTGCCAGATTCGCGACAATACCTGTATTTCCAATAACCCGAACGCATCTGCCTCTGGGGCGGGCATTTTCGTTTACGGCGACAATTGCCGCGTAGAGGGTAACACGTTGTCCGGCAACGGCTTTGCCGGGATCACGCAGTTTGACGGGATCACCAACACCTTCCTCGCTAAAAACAAGGGGCAGGGGATTGGGACGAACAGCATCGTTATTCCATCCGGTGGCGTGCTGGAAGCGGGAGGAAATGCCGAGATTACGCCCGTTAGTTCCGTTAAATAGATTTGTGGAGGGTGGGGCGGAGACAGGCACGAGTCGGGGTCAATCCCGAGATTGGTTTTGATTTCCCCAAGTTTAGTGGTATGGTGGCCGGAGTCTGAAATATAAGGAGACGACAACGAGAGCTGGCCGGACGCACGGGGAGCAAACGCCCACGGCCTTGGACGCTATACAAGACCATGAACCGGTTATGACCCGGGAAGGATCCGCGACGGTCCGACGCAGTCGCACCCGGTCACACCCGGTCGCACCCAGTCACACCCGGTCGCACCCAGTCACACCCGGTCGCACCCAGTCACACCCGGTCGCACCCAGTCACACCCGGTCGCACCCGGTCGCACCCAGTCACACCCGGTCGCACCCGGTCGCACCCGGTCACACGGGGAGCGGGGTTTGACTTCCCGGCTATGGCGTCTTTTGATAATTCAGGCGATTCTTTGTTGTTTCCCCGGGGCCGAACGGGTAATCAGAGGGTGAAGCGCGATGGCGGAAAAATCCCCGCGCAAGAATTTTCGGCAACCTAATGAAAGTAATCATTTTTTGCGGTGGTTTGGGAACCCGATTGCGCGAGGAAACGGAATTTCGGCCCAAGCCGATGGTCCCCGTGGGGGATCGCCCGATTCTTTGGCACATCATGAAGACCTATGCCCATTACGGGCACAAGGAATTCATTCTTTGCCTCGGGTACAAGGGCGAGGTCATTAAGGATTATTTTCGCAATTACCAGTGGAACACCAGCGATGTGACGCTGCGCCTCGGCGCGCGGCCGCAGATCAAGTACCACAGCCAGCACGACGAGGAGGATTGGTCGGTCACGCTGGTTGACACCGGCCAGACCACGCAAACTGGCGGACGCTTGAAACGGGTTCTGCCGCATGTGGAGGATGATACGTTTTTACTGACGTACGGCGATGGCTTGATCAATAGCAACATCAACGAATCGATCGAGTTCCACAAAAAATCGGGGAAAACGATCACTCTCACCGCCGTGCAACCACCCAGCCGGTTTGGCGATCTGGTGATCACCGACACTACCGTGACGGAATTCAAGGAAAAGACCGAGCGCCAGACCAGTTTCATCAATGGCGGCTTTTTTGTCGTGAACAAGCGCATCGCCGAATATCTGACGGACGACACCTGCGTGCTGGAGCGGGATCCGTTGAACCGGCTGGCCGAGGCCGGGCAAATCGCGGCGTTTACGCACCAGGGGTTCTGGCAGTGCATGGACACCTATCGCGAGCAGCAACTGCTGACCGAACTGTGGCAGAGTGGCAATGCTCCGTGGAAAGTTTGGTGAGATGTTTCACGGCTTCTATCAGGGAAAACGGGTTCTGGTAACGGGGCACACGGGCTTCAAGGGCGGATGGATGTCCTTGTGGCTCAAGAAGCTGGGCGCGACCGTTTACGGCATCAGCCTGCCGCCGCCGACCGTGCCGAATTTTCACGCGGTCATTGATTCATACGCGTTCGCCGGGCAGAACGAGCTCGACATTCGTGATCTCGAAGCTCTGGCGAAAGTGGTGGCGGAGGTCAAACCGGAGGTCGTATTCCATCTTGCCGCGCAACCGCTGGTACGGCTGTCGTATGCCCAGCCGCTCGAAACGTTTCAAACCAACGCGCTGGGCACCGCCCATTTGTTGGAATCCGTGCGGCGCGCGGAATTGCCGTGTCCGGTGATCGTGGTGACCAGTGATAAATGCTACGAGAACCGGGAGTGGGAATTTGCTTATCGCGAGATCGACCCCTTGGGAGGGCACGACATTTATTCCATGAGCAAGGCGGCGACCGAACTCGTGGCGCAAGCTTGGAATCGGTCGTTTTTCCAACCGAATCCCAAGCTGGGCCCGGTGGTGACGGTACGCGCTGGCAATGTCATCGGCGGTGGCGATTACGCGGCGGACCGGATTGTGCCGGACTGCATTCGCGCGCTCGCGGAGAAACGACCCATTTTGGTTCGTAATCCGGCGGCGGTCCGACCGTGGCAGCATGTTTTGGAATGCTTGAGCGGATACCTCTGGCTCGTGCCGCAACTCGACCGCGAGGGTAAAAACTCGAAGTTTGCGGGGGCTTTCAATTTTGGTCCGGAGGCGTCGGCGCGCCAGCCGGTGCGCCGGTTGGTGGAGGAAATCCTGACCGAATGGCCGGGCGAATGGGTGGATGGCTCGGACCCGAAGAGCGTCCATGAAGCGAAGTTACTGTCACTGTCGATTGAGAAGGCGGGCGCGTTGCTCGGTTGGTTCCCGACGTGGGATTTCAGGGAGGCGATCCACCGGACGGTCGCGTGGTATTACCAAAGCCAGGTCGCGGGAAATCCGGATATGCTTGGCTTTAGCGCCGGACAAATTGACGCATATGCGGCGGCGGCGCAAAAGAAACAACTGACGTGGGCGCAATGATGAGGACACGACGGAAAATGGAACACCGACGCTTCGGATACCCTCTCCCCTTCGGAAGGGGAGAGGGACAGGGTGAGGGGTCTACCCATTCTACTGGGCGCGGCTATTATTACGGTCGGCGCGCCTTTTCCCCCTCACCCCAGCCCTCTCCCCCGCAGACGGGGGCGAGGGAGGAGAACCATAGCCAATCATACCGTGCTCGTTTATGCGCAGCGCGGCTCGCAAACCGACCGCCACTATGAGTTTTTCATTTCAATGCCGTTCGTGCGGCGGCGTAAAGGGTTCGCTCGTGCTGGACTTGGGCCTGCAACCGCTGGCGAATAATCTGTTGCGCGAGGAGGATCTCGCGAAACCCGAGCCAAAATTTCCCCTGCGGCTTGCAGTGTGTGAAACTTGCTGGTTGCTCCAAATTGTGGACTTGGTGCCGCCGGTGGAGTTGTTTTCCGAGTATCTGTATTTCTCATCGTTCTCGGATGTGATGCTGCGCCACGCGCGCGACGCCGCGAACCGTTATCGCGGCGAATTTGGTCTCGACCAAAATAGCCTCATCGTCGAAATCGCCAGCAATGACGGCTATTTGCTGAAGAATTTTAAGGCGGCGGGTATTCCGTGTCTCGGCATCGAGCCGGCGGCGAACATCGCCAAGGTCGCGGAGCAAAACGGCATCGAATCACTAGTGGAGTTTTTTGGCGATCGCGTGGCTCGTGAGGTCGCGACCAAACGCGGTCAAGCCGACCTAATTCTGGGAAACAACGTTTTCGCGCACGCGCCGGATACGAATGATTTTGTGGCGGGAATGAAGTCGCTGTTAAAACCGGAAGGACGGATCGTGCTGGAATTTCCGTACGCGATGGATTTCATTGAGCATACGGAGTTCGACACGATTTACCACGAGCACGTGTTCTATTTCAGTTTGACAGCGCTACGACCGCTGTTTGAGCGGCACGGATTGGAAATTTTTCACGTCGAGCGATTGTCGATTCACGGCGGTTCGCTGCGTTTGTTTGCCGGGCACGCAAAGGTTCATCCGCGGCAGGCCTCAGTGACGGCGTTGGCCACGGACGAAGAGGCCATGGGTGTTCCGTCACTGGCTTGGTACGAGGGATTTGCCGGGCGAGTAATGGGAATCAAGTGGGCGCTCCGGGAATTGCTCGCGGAACTAAAGGCGCAAAATAAAACTGTGGCGGCGTACGGCGCGTCGGCCAAGGGCAGCACGCTGCTGAATTTCTTTGGCCTTGGGCGCGAGTCGCTGGATTTTGTGGCGGACCGCAGCACGTACAAGCAAGGCAGATTGACGCCCGGAACACATATTCCGATTGTGCCCCCGGAGCAACTGGCCGAGGCGATGCCGGAATATACGCTTCTTTTGACGTGGAATTTTGCGGAGGAGATTTTGAGCCAGCAAAAAGCGTATCGCGACCAGGGCGGGAAATTCATTATTCCGATTCCCCGTGTCTCGGTCGTGTGATTCCGTTGCATGAAGTTCTCGCGCACATCGCTGGCCGGGGTTTGGTTGATCGAACTTGAATTGCGCGAGGACGAGCGCGGATTTCTGGCGCGCACTTATTGCGAGCGGGAGTTTACGGAACTCGGTTTGAATACCCGCTGGCCGCAGTGCAATCTCACGCTTACGAAAAAGCGCGGCATGGTCCGGGGCATGCACTACCAAGCCGAGCCGAAACCGGAAATCAAACTCATCCGCTGCTCCGCCGGAGCGGTGTTCGACGCCTTGGTGGATGTCCGCCGCGAGTCCCAGACGTTTGGTAAATGGGAGGCGTTTGCGCTAACCGCCGAAAATCATCGAACGCTTTATGTCCCCGGCGGCATCGCTCATGGATTTCAATGCCTCGCGGAGAATTGTGAGATGTTTTACCAGATGTCAGAGTTTTACCACCCGGACCTGGCGCGCGGATTGCGCTGGAATGATCCGGCGGTGAACATCGCTTGGCCGGTTGCGGAGGCTGGGTTATCGGTGCGCGATCAGGGGTTGCCGCTGTTGGAATTAATTTCGTGAAGCTCGAAAGGAAGGGGAAGCCACAGATGAACGCAGATGAACGCAGATTGGGAGGAGTTGCCATCCAGACCGGAGTCTGGTCCGTTTTGAAATGTTTGGGATTGACTGGTATCGCGCCCCGTTGGGGCTGGGAAATATATATGTTTGCGGCGGGTTTCCCAGCCCGGTGGGCTGGGCTGAGGGATGTCGGCCCGTTGGGCCTGCGGAACTGACGTCAACGCCACACGGTCGTCCTCGAAAAGCAGTTGAAGCAATAGATGAACACAGATGAATACAGATTAGAGGGAATTGGGATCCAAACTGGAGTGACCCAACGGGTGAGGGATTCTTTTCGAAAAAATCTGTGTTCATCTGTGTTCATCTGTGGCCTCCGCGTTTTTCTTAAAATTCAACCATCGGACTTGGCGTGAAAATCCTCGTTACCGGCGCGACGGGGTTTATCGGCTCGAGGTTCATTCGGCTGGCGTTGTCGCGCGGGCATCAAATTATCGGACTGACTTCATCGGAACGGGCGATTCCTTCCCATTTGCCGCCAGATGAATACTTGACCTGGCTGCGCGGAACCTTGGGTGGTGTATCGTTACGGGAAATCGAATCCAGTCCGCCGGATGTCTGTCTTCACACCGCTTGGATCACGACTCCCGGCGTCTATTTGGAGTCTCCGGAAAATGAACGTTTTCTGGAGTCCAGTCTGCGGTTTTTTCGCCGCGTCCGTGAGCTTGGCACGGGCCATATTTTTGGCTTGGGAACGTGTATCGAATACAAGATCGGCGATGGCGTTTTATCGGAGGACCGCACGCCGGCCGAACCCAAAACACTTTACGCCCGCTGCAAAAACCAATTGCGACTGGCGATGGAAGCGGAAGCTTCCGCGAATAATTTTTTATTCTCGTGGGGCCGGGTTTTCTATCCCTACGGCTTGGGAGAACATCCCTCGCGATTATGCAGTTCCATCATCCAGCGACTCGCCCGCAACGAGGAAATCTTATTGAAGACACCCACCGCCACGAAGGATTACATCTATATCGACGACCTTGCGGGGGCGTTGATGGCGGTCATTGAGAATCGATGTGGTGGTGTGATCAACCTCGGAACCGGGGTGGGGGTAAGCGTCCGCGAGATCGCCCAGACCCTTGGCCAAATGACCGGCAAAGCGGAATTGATCAGGGAGGCGTCGCCGCCCGAACCGGACCCGTTGGGCGACATCATCGCGGACGCGTCAAAGTTACGGAGCCTGGGCTGGGGGACTCATTATACCTTGAAGCAAGGTCTGAAAGAGCTCCTGACCGCGCACGGCCTATTTCCTTATATCCCCCCCGACGATCCAAGTGGGAGATTGGGATCCAAATAAGGTCAAAAAATGCGGCAAGATTGGCCTAATCATGTCGTAACCGATTATGACGCGTTTAGATGTTCACGAACTCGTCCCGGAGGAAACGGCCGAGCTCAGGATATGACCTGTGCGGATAAAGAGTTTTTCGCCATGAAGTCCGCGGGAAGAAAATTTCGCCGACGGTCGTTTTTGAAAACTTTGTCGCTGACTGGCGCGCTCGCGGTTGGACCCGCTTTATTGTTGGCGCGCTCGTCCGCATCGGCGGCTTCAAGATTCGGCGGGGTGATGGACGCCGACATTGTCATTATCGGCGGCGGATTGGGCGGTTGCGCCGCGGCGCTGGCCGCCGCACGGAACGAT
>Ga0206828_1101_pt2 | contig 10872 bp, 12 predicted proteins | sample Alteio_BWOrgCont_78_FD_152858 | JGI IMG/M metagenome (GOLD analysis project Ga0206828, IMG submission 152858) | Enriched cells from forest soil in Barre Woods Harvard Forest LTER site, Petersham, Massachusetts, United States -... | ecosystem: Environmental > Terrestrial > Soil > Temperate forest >... | reverse complement strand
GGAAGTTGAAGATCGACCGGTACCCCCGCGTGATGCTGCCTAACGCAATCGTGCGGCGCACGTAGAAAAGCCACGCCAGCAACAGAAATCCCAGCATCCCCGCCATCGTCGCCAGTGCCTTGCGCTGCGGCTCGTAGATGGGCAGCACATTCATCGCAGTCAGCAGCGGAGCGAGTGCTGCGGTCACGATCGGCATTACACCCATGTAGCTCTTGAATACGTTGGCGAATACCTGCAGGCGCGTCTTCTGCTGATCGCCCTCTACTGCCGCAGTCGATCCTGGATTAGCTGCTGCTGCCATCGTCTGCCTCCTTGCCGCGGCGTTACGCCGGCTTTTTCACTTCCCACGCCAAATCCACCACGCCCCCATGCACATTCTCGATCTCCCACGTGCTCACCCACGAGTCAGTACCGGGGAGCGGCGGCAGCGGCGGCAAGCCATCGTAGCTGTCGCACAGACTGTGATCCATCACATCCTGGTTGATGAAGTGCAGCGCTGGTGGCACCGTCAGACTATAGCCGGCGGTCCCAAATTCTTTCAGGTTCAGCACAATCCGATACAGCTTGCAGCGCGCGTTCGGTTTCAGATGGTCGTGCCAGTTGCGCTCCCCGTCACCAAACCCGTTGTAGATTCTCAGCCGCTCCGCGTACGTCTCCGTCTGGCTCGAAGTGATCGCCGGCGTAAATACATAGGTGAATCGCTTCGCCGTCTCCACGTATTCGCTCATCTCCGCGTCGTCCGCCTCGTTGTCCCCGGTCAGGGTCAGCAACTGCACGTATCCCTGTTTACTGCGATACATCTGGTCCCACGGCTTCGCGCACCGGTTCTGCCTCGAAAAAACAAAGTTCATCTGTCGCACAGCGATATTGTCCGTTTGCACCTGGATCGGGTCATCGAAGCCGTGCAGCACAATCGCCTTCGCCGGATCGTTCGGCGACACCGTGAGATTCGTCTCCCACAAATCCAGCTCGTAGATCCCCGGATGTCCCACCGGGTCCAGCAGCGCGCTCTTCACCTGCACCATCCGCGCATCGTCCGGTATCTTCGGGTCCGGCTCCAGAATCGTGTGGTGTGTTCCCTCCAGCGGGCTCGCCTCCGCAAAGGGTCCCCGCGCCGATACCTCCGGGACCACGTCGTCCTCCATGCCCCAGAACACCCTGAACGGTATTGGGCACGCGCATGGATCCACATTCTCGGCTCCCAGGACGCTGCGCACAATCGTGTCGCTCATGTCCGCAATCTCTTTGTTCAGCACCTGCAGCTCATCGTCCTGCGGATTGTCGCTGATCCACGTGAACATCTTCCGCACCGCGCTCAGAATCGTTGCTCCTCGATTCGGCGTTGCCAGCGTCACCACCGTCCGAATGCGCTTCAGGTCATCGCCTCGCTGGTCGTTAATTTTCCCAGCCAGATACGCCTGGATCACCAGCCCTCCCATGCTGTGACCCACCAGCATGATGCGCCCTTCCGGCACATTGCGCTCCACAAAGTCCCGCAGATACGCCCCGCATTCGAAGACACTCGGGATCCGCCTCGTCAGCACCAGTTGCACTATTTTTGTGGGATAGCTGAAGTTCCACAGCAGCCGGTATCCTCGTGCCGCCAGTTCTCCGTCCTTTTCCAGTGCCGTGCGCAGCGGAATCCAGCAGTCGGGATCGCTGTCGAACCCGTGAACAAAAACTACCGTGGTCGGTTCCATCGACATTCCTTGGCGGACAGGGATGGCGCATCAACTGGTTAGCCCGCCGCGCGCCCACCAGCATGGCACGAATGTGTGTCAACGCGCATTATCATTCTTGAAATCTGGCCGCACGAACTCCGGGGAGCGATCCGCGCCGCACCTTTCTGCACTGCACCGTCCATCGTGCGCGAAACGGAAGCTTTTCGAATGACCGCCGCTGCTTACTTCACACCCTTGGCCGGGTCCCAGGCCCCCTCGAGCTTCCGCACATAGAGAATCTGCCCAAGGTGGTAAGCATTGTGCGCCCCCACATGTGCAATCAGCGAAGCATTCGCCGCCAGCTTCTGATCGTCCGCCGTTTCCACTGCTTTTTCCCAATCCGCCATCACCTGATTCAGCTTCTTCACCAGGTCATCCCACTGGGCGGGATTGAAATTATCAAACGTCGTGTCGTTACTCGCGGTGAAGTCCGAAACCTTCTCGCCGTTGAACCGCGCCAGCGCCCGGCCATCCCAGAACCACAAGTGATACGCCAGTTGTCCCACCGAATGTCCACCGTGCCCCGGCGTCCAGTTCGCCTGTTCCGCCGTCAGTCCCGCCACGGCAACGTTTGCCGGCACAAACCAGTCTTCCTGATCGTGCGTCGTATGCAGTTGTTCGAGGAGCACGCCGCGCAGCGTCGTCGGCGGTTTCTGGCTCTGGGCAAAAGCCCCCACGGGTAGCGTCAGCAGCAGGAGAAAAATCAGTCTTTGCATGCGGAGAGTCCTCTTTGCGGTAGTTTCCGCAGACTCTACCACGCCCCATCAACACCTTCCCATAGCCGCTTAACCCAAAACACGGGCACGCCACCGCATCCGCGGCCCCGCACGAGACGCATTCGATGGATTGTCACGATAGGTGCGCCGGTTCGCTGGGGAATACGTCAGACAACGAGCGCCAAACCAGCCTCTTCCTGGCCTCTGGCTTCTAGCCCCTGACCCTATTCTTCCAGGATCTCATCCAGCAACCCGCTCAGCGAGTGTGCCCGGTTTCGCAGTGACGCCGCCGTCTCCCCCGTCGCCGTCACCGCATCGAACCGCTCCGACAGACGAGCCAGCTCATCGGCAATATTCAGTGCCGCCAGCACTGCCACACGCAGCGAATCTACCGTCCGCCCGTGCGCCGCAACCGCCCGCATCTTCTCATCCACGGTCGCCGCCAGCTTTTCCAGGTACACGGGATCATTCCCCCGCAGACGGTAGGTCTGGTCGTAAATCACCACGGCAATCGCCTGCGGTTCGGTTTCCGGAATCGTCGTCATGCAGATATTTCGTCGAGTTGCTTCAGCAGGCGTTCCACCCGCTGCCGCACCTGCTCTCGTTCTTTTTCCAATGTGTGCAGTTGCTCCTGCGCATGTTCGAGCTTGGTCGCCTGAGCGTCCTTCTCGCTTTGCAGCCGCGCCGCAGTGGCTTCCGCTTCTACGCGTGTCGCGCGCTCGTGTTTTACCACTTCCACGGCCCGTAAAATGCGCTGTTCCAGCGCGCTAAAGTCGTCCACAGCCGTCGTCGGCAACTCTCCTTGCACAAGGCTCAACGTTGACATCCAATCACCCCTAAGAATTCGATCTTCTCCGCGCAGTATAGCTCCGTTCGCGCGGTGAATACCGCTCAAAATCCCCTTCCAGCCTAAACTCAGGTTCCCAGCAGCCAACGCCGGACCCGTCAACGGACAGTCTCACCGCTAACCGTCTTATCGCTAAACGCCTCACCGCTAACCGTTTGTCCGCTAACCGCCGTTCAGCTAACCGCTTGAACGCTCCCTCGACCCCTGATATATCTCCTCGTTCGTCTCCGGCCGCCCAACATCGCCCTTATGAGGGCGGGCAATCCGCGCACGAATATCCTCGTTGAGCGAAGTCCGCGGCTCCTCAGCCGACCCCTTCTGCCGACTCGTATCCGATTCAGTTGTCGTTCTTTCCGGTTCTGCCATGCGACCCTCCTCTTTCAGAAGAGTCCGCTAAAGCCCCTGCTGTTGCCCGCCATATTCAGCTGGCCGCTTTATCGCTGGCCGCTTCTTAGCTAACCGTCCCACCGCTGACCGTTTTACCGCTGCCTCAGCGAAACCCGCGCTCCAGCATCCATGCCACCAGCACAATCAGCACCACCATCAGTCCACCCAGCGCGAAGCCCGCCTTCTTCAACACCGAGTGCACCGAGCGCACGTCGTCAACAAGTTCCAAACTCTCTGAAGCGGTCCGGTCGCTCACTTCTTTAGCACGCACCATTTGCTCTTCCAGGTGCTTCATCTGCAACACCTGGTCTTCGATGGCGCCCCGCAGATCGCGCTGCGAGTTCGTCAGTTCCCCCAGGCTCTGTTTTAGCTCGGTGGACATTGCGGTCCCAGCCTCGCCCCGGCTCATCTCCAGCAGTTGCGACATATACGGCATCAGCACCCGGAACTGCAGCATCGCCGTGCCCGTCGGGTCCTGATCCAGTCCCAGTTTCGGATCGCCAAACATCGACAGCGCTCCCAGATTGGTCGTCCCCTCCGCGCCGGCATTTTCCGGCTCTGTGGGCTTGCCGTCGTTCGCAAGGGCGATCAGCCTGTCTACTGTCGATGCGGTTGTTTTCCGATTCATGCCGAGGTTGGTCCTAGGTCCACTATAGACAATCGCCAGTCGTCCATCGTGCTCTTTTTTCGGCGCCGACGCGCCTGGCTCTGCGCCAGGCATCGCGCCGGGCTCGACGTCCGGCGGCAACTTCACTTGCTGACTGCTTTCGGACGCTTCCCTGGCATGCAGGCCTCGTTTCCTCGGAGGAGGTCACGCTCTTCACTCGGGCCTAATCTTTATACCTGAATTGCGCAGCCGGTGGCGTCTTCATTCATGCCACTTTAGGAGGATGCCGAACGATCGACGGAGTTGCGTCTACGCTTTCTCGGCGCTCGCCGCTGCCTGCTGCTTCAGCGCATGCACCACAACCCGCAGCATCTCTTCTTCTGGCGCCGGCTTGCCCGTCCAGATTTCGAACTGCCGTGCGCCCTGATGCACAAACATCTCCACACCCGTCACCACCGGCAATCCTTTTTCCCGCGCCATCCGGATCAGCGGGGTGTCGATCGGGTTGTAGACCAAATCGAAGACCAGCCGCGCGTTGATCTCCTTCGGCTCCAGCAAACTCGCCGGCTTTACTCCGCGCATTCCCACCGGCGTCGTGTTCACGATCACGTCAAAGCTCGTCTTCGCGAGCAGCTCTTTCTTGATCGTCTTTACCTTCGCCTGTCGCGCCAGCTTCTTCGCCGTTTCCGCCGTGCGGTTCCAGACAAATACTTCTGCGCCCTTCTCCGCCAGCCCAAACACCGCCGCGCGTCCTGCACCGCCTGCACCCAGCACCAGAATCTTCGCGCCCTTCAGCGGCAACCGCCGCTCCAGCGGCCGCACCACCGCCGCCACATCGGTGTTGAATCCGTAGAGCTTTCCATCCTGCGCGCGCACCACCGTGTTGCACGCGCCAATCTTTTCCGAAAGCGCATCCGTCTTCACCAGGTGCTTAATGATCTCGGTCTTGAACGGCATCGTCACCGCTAGCCCGTGCAGCGGAACTTCCCGCACCAGCGTCAGCAGATCGCTCAGGCGCGTCGTCTGCAGCGGCAGAAATACAGCGTTCACCGTCTCCCGCCGGAATGCGATGTTCTGCATCAGCGGCGACAGAGAATGCCGCACCGGGTTCCCTACGACTCCATAAACCTTGGTCGACGCGTCAATCTGGTCGATCCGCCAGGCCTCGCGCAGCGTCCGTGCATCGATCTGTCCCGGCCCCGTCTCCTCGCCTGCATGCGCCGAGGCAAACGTGAACACGCTTCCCGCGCGCAATCCGAGCACCCGGCTAATCGTCCCCTGTTCGCCCATCGAGATGCCGATCAGCTCAGCCTCGTCGCGCCGCGCGTTCAGGAACCGCATCATCGCCACGTTGTCCGCCAGCGTCTTCGCCGTCGAAACAATCTTGATGAACTCCGGCGCGAACGGCTTGATCCGGTCGAAAATCTTGTCCAGATCCTTCGTGCTCTCGAAGTCGTGATAACTCACAATCAGCGCCGCGCCCCGCGAACGCAGGCGCTTCATCTGCGCTGGCTTCACGTGTTCCGCCGTTTGCAGTTCAATGTCGATCAGGTGACACCCGGCCAGAGCTGCCTTCTCCAGCACTTCCAGCTCCGCCGCAATCGTGCCTTTGAATTTGCCGCCCGTCGCCGCTCTCCGGCACGTCGCCACAGCAGTGATCTCGCCGCGCTCGTACAGAAACGTCTTGATCTTCGGAATAATCGCGACCGGGTTCGCCAGATAATCCAGCCGGAATTCCACAAAGTGGTTTTCCCGAACAATCTCTTCAGCGTTGCGCAGCATGTCCGCCGGAGTCGCCCCCGTGATCGCTACGCAAATCTTCCCAATCCTCGACCGGATGTAGTGCGCCGTCAAAGCCGGACGCTCCAGCGTCCCCGCGCCATTCCCGTCCGCGTGCGTCGCCCCAGGGGTTCCCGCAGCCAGGCCCCCGGCAGGCGCGGATATCCTCACGCCGCTCCGTTTCGGAGTGCTCGCCTTGGGCGCCTCGGCCCGCTCCGCTACCGTTCCTGCCTTCATACCCGCAATTGCCGCATAATAAAGACCTTTTCCCTAGGTTGCAAGGGTATTCGACGGCCCAGGCTCCCTTGTCACATCGTCAAAACACCGGACGCAATCCTTTAGATACAACATTCTGAGGAACGTCGCCTAAACCACCTTGGTTCCGCGTCGATTTCCACCGCCCGGCACCCCAGCCTAAACCCTACAATGGCAACGGCCCATGAAAAAGATCCGAGTCGGCATTCTCTTTGGCGGGCGCAGCGGCGAACATGAAGTCTCGCTCCTCTCCGCCGCCTCCGTCCTGCAAGCCATCGATCGCTCCAAATTCGACGTTATTCCCGTCGGTATCACCAAGCAAGGACAGTGGGTTACCGCCGCGCACGCCGAGCGCCTGCTCTCCGGCGAACCCGCCCCTTCCGCGAAGCAGCTCCGTGCCGGCGACCCTGCCGCGACGTCCGCCGCCGCCGTCCTCCGTAGGGGCGAATCCGTTATCGTCCCCCCCCGTCCCGGCCACCGGGAAATCCGGCTCATTGGTTCCCTTCGAGCAGAATGCCCATTCCCTGACTACCATCAGCCCCGACCAGGTCCTCAACCTCGACGTCGTATTTCCCGTCCTCCACGGCACCTTTGGCGAAGACGGCACAATCCAGGGCCTCTTCGAACTCGCCGGCATCGCCTACGTTGGCTCCGGCGTCCTCGGCTCCGCCACCGGCATGGACAAGGACGTTATGAAGCGCCTCTTCGCCACCGCAAGGCTCCCCATCGTCAAACACGTCACCTTCCTCCGCGGCGACTGGGAGAAAAGTCCCCGCAAAATCCGGGCCCGCATCGAAGCCGCCCTCAAGTACCCGCTCTTCATCAAGCCTGCAAACCTCGGCTCCTCTGTCGGCATCAGCAAAGCCCACAACCGCAAGGAGTTAGGACCCGCCATCGAACTCGCCGCCCGCTTCGACCGCAAAATCGTCGTCGAGCAAGGCGTCGGCGGCAAGAAGTCCGGCCAAAAGGCCCGCGAGCTCGAAGTCGCCATCCTTGGCAACGACAACCCCGAAGCCTCGGTCATCGGCGAAGTCGTTCCCGGCAAAGAGTTTTACGATTACGAGGCGAAATACCTCAGCGAAGGCTCCGACCTCATCGTCCCCGCCAAACTCACCCGCCAGCAATCCAAACTGGTTCGCGAAATGGCCGTCCGCGCCTTCCAGGCCTGCGACTGCGCCGGTCTCGCCCGCGTCGACTTCCTCATGGAGCCAGGGGCATCCGGCCGCGTCTACGTCAACGAGATCAACACCCTCCCCGGCTTCACCTCCATCAGCATGTACCCTCGCCTCTGGGCTGCCTCCGGCGTCCCCTACCCCGAGCTCATCAACCACCTCATCGCGCTCGCCCTCGAACGCCGCGCCGACCAGGACCGCAACCGCTACTCGCTCTAAAGCAAATTGTCATTCCAGAAAATGATTTGTCATCCCGACAGGTGATGATCTGTCACCCCGACCGGAGCGCCGCCACAATATCATCCAGCGAACACGATCCTGAACCGGCGCGCAGTGGAGGGACCCCCCGAAGGGGAATCGGTCGCGAAGCGGCCGAACAAGTTGCTTGCACGGACAGCAGGACGGATAGCCATACCTCGAGATAGCGCGGCTTACTGACTCCTGACTCCTGACCACCGACTCCTCCGCCTGCGCCCAAGAAACCAAACGCCCCTCCGCGGTGTCAGAATAGTAGGGAAAGCTTCGTCTTCCTCTGCCGGCTCCCAAAGACCGAAAGGAATCCCGCCCAATGACTCTGCTGGACGCTCCTGCCTTTAACGCTCGCCGTGCGCAGCGCAATCATGTTCTCTCCGTCACCGCGCTCGTCCTCTTCATCGTCGCCGGTATCGCCACCTGGCTCTGGTTCCTCCAGATTCCCTGGCAGTTCTGGCATTTCCCCTCCGACCACAAAGTCAACAAATTCCTCTCCACGGTCGAAAGTGGCGATCTGCAAAAGGCCTTCGGCATCTGGCTCAACGACCCCAACTGGCAGGCCCACGCCCAGCAGTACCAGCCCTACAACTTCACTGAATTTCAAAAGGACTGGGGACCGGGCAACCAGGACTACGGCCAGATCAAAAGCCACAGGATCCTCGTCTCCCACCACGTCGGCAACGGCGTCATCATCGGCGTCGACATCAACGCCCAGAACAAACCAATCTACCTCCGCGTTGACGACCACGACGGCACCGTAGGCTTTTCCCCCGTCGAACTCTACAACGGCCCCTAACCCGTATCGACATCGGAAGGTCACCGACATAACTGAAATTTGAGAGAGAGGAATGTCATCTCGAACGGAGCGCCGCCACGAGAGTGTCCCGCGAGCTCTTTCCTACTACGGCGCGCAGCCGAGGGACCCCCCGAAGGGGAATCGGTCGCGAAGCGGCCGAAAAAGGCGCTGGCACGGAACTAAAACTTTCGGTGGCCGCGTACGAACTCCGTTTTAGCGTTCAAACCCCGCCCCTGGTTCCTACAGCACCCCAGTCCCCCGCCAGCTATTCCCGTTGTGCCGCTCAATCACCACCTGCTGCACCCCGCCGGCCCGATACCAGTCCACCACTTCCTCTTGGGCCACATAAAACGCCGTCGGAGCCACCAACTGGTCGAACACGTTCCAGAAATTTTCCGCAAACGTGTAATCCGCAATCGAACACAAATAATCCGAGTACGGCAGCGCACTCTTCAGCCACGGCCGCTTTCGCGCTGGCCGGTAAAACAACCGCAACCCCGCATACAGCAGCACCGCGGGAGGAAAACTCAGCGTCTTCGTCACCGCTTTCGGCGCACGCGAAGTCAGCCCCTTCCGCACCGGATCCACAAATTTTTCAATCCACGCATTGCCTTCTTTGCCGTAGACCCATGTCACAATCCGCCCGCCCGGCTGCACATGCCGCGCCAGCGCCAAAAATCCTTCCTTCGGATCCGGCAAATGGTGAATCACGCCAATGCTGTACACCAGCGTGAACGGATTCTTAAACGGCAGATCCAGCAGATCCCCCTGCACCACATGCACATTTGGCAATCCGCGCGTGTTCGCAAACGCCGCTTCCACCGCGTCCGACAAATCCACGCCCACCACCGTCTTTGCCCCAAACTCCGACGCCAGAAAAATATGCCGGCCCTTGCCGCATCCCCCGTCCAGCACCACCTGATCTTTAAAATCCGCCGGCGTCAGCGGCGTAATCCACGCCAGAAATTCCTTCCGGTCCGCCTCCGTCAGCTCTGAGTAATGCGTCCACTCATACCCAAACGCCGCCGCTGTCGCTTTCTTATCCGCAGCCAGCGCGGCCGGAAGAAATCTCGGCACGCCCCGCACAATCGGAAAATTCGACGGGCATCCCTGGCAAGCAAGATTGCCCTCCATCACTTCATCGCCGTCCACCGCAGCGGAGGTCAGCGCAAAACCCTGCCCGCAATTCCTGCAACTCAGCAACGACAACAACGACGTCTTCATCGAAGCATTCTCCCCATCAACGCGTGACCGCTTCCTGCGCCACCGCATGCCGCACCTGCAGCATCCGCAAAATAAAATAACAAGACACAGCCGCGGTCACATGTTTCAGCGAGTGCCCGCTCACCACCCGCACAGAACCAAAAATCGGTCCGTCATATTCTTCAAACAACTTCGCCGCCACATAGCAGCCGAACGCAATCACCAGATACCGCATCCCTGAATATCGCGGCGGAAACATCCCAATGATCAGCGCCAGCACCACCGGCGAAAAAAACTGCACCATCAGATAAAACTTGTAATCCCCGGTCCCGTGCGCCGTCGTCCCCGCCCAGTACACCACGCTCGCCATCCCCAGCAGCAGCAGCGGGATCAGCGCTCCCAGACCCCCGCGCAAATCGACCCGCTCCATATACGTCGCGGCCACGACCGACAAGAACGAGCATGTCATCGGCAAAAGGTCCCACGGCAGCCGTGCGTCCGAAGGCGCCAGGTGATACCAGAACGACCCCGCACCCGTCAGCGCCACGCCCGCAAAAAAAATCAGCCACGGAACCCGCTCAAGCGGGTCGACAAAAGCGCGCCGCCCCTCGCTCCGCAGCAGCCAAATCAGCCCCCAAACACCCACAATGCAGAACGGTATGTTCGAAAGAACATCCAGCCCGTTCGGAATGCCCCACAGCGTCCGCCCATCGGCAAACTCGTGATAATGCGGACCAATGGGCAGGCGCGGCGCCATCAGCACCCCGCAAAGAGTCCCCACACAAACTGTAAAGAGAAGAGCCAAACGCGCGCGTCGCGTCCAGGTCCGTGGTTTCAGCAGCGGCAATACCCTTCGATCCCTTCTTCCATCCAGCCCGCGCAATCAATAAGGTTTCAGACTCTAACCAACCCGGGCGCTACTTTAAGGATATAGCCTCCAGCACCTTCTCCACTCCGGCCCCATCCTCCACATTCCAGCAAGTCTGTCCGCGATCAATTTGTCGCATCAGCCCGCTCACCAAAAACTCGCGGCCCACCACCACCACCACAATCCACGGCTTCACCACTTGCGGATTGAACTCCACCAGCGCCACATACGCCGACGTAATCAGCAGCTTGTCCGCAATCGGGTCGAGC
>Ga0206828_1059_pt2 | contig 10930 bp, 9 predicted proteins | sample Alteio_BWOrgCont_78_FD_152858 | JGI IMG/M metagenome (GOLD analysis project Ga0206828, IMG submission 152858) | Enriched cells from forest soil in Barre Woods Harvard Forest LTER site, Petersham, Massachusetts, United States -... | ecosystem: Environmental > Terrestrial > Soil > Temperate forest > O... | reverse complement strand
ATTATTATTTGGTTTAATTCAAAATCGAAAACCACTTTGATACCCATAATTTTCTCCTTATTCCTTCGCGTCAACTATGATGGTATATGGAAATGGCTAACTTGTCAATAATTAATTGATATATCTAACTTTGATTCCTAACTTGATTTTCAAGTCGTAACTAAAATAAAAAAACCCCGCCCCCTTACGGGAACGGGGCTTGAGACTCATCTTCCTACTTCAAATCAAGAACACCCGCTCGTGCTTCCGCAATTGAGGCACTTATAGCAGGCCGCGTTGCGGACCATGATGGTGCCGCACTCCGGACAGGGCGGGGCGTCCGCCTGGGTCACGAAGATGCGCTTCTCAGCGGCGTCCGAATCCCGCGAAACCTCAGGAGGTTTAGACTTGGCCAGGGAAGCGGTCATGGCTCCCAGCGGCGACACATCGGCTTTGGCCGGCGAGGCGCTGTTCAAAGCCGCCTGCTTTTCGACCGCGTCCGGGATGCCCGCGTTGCCGCGCTCGCCTTCCGGCATGAACTTCAAGGCCAGCCACCGGAACATATAATCGGTGATGGACTTGGCGATGCGGATTTCCGGGTTGTTGGTGATGCCCGAGGGCTCGTAGCGGCTGTGGCTGAACTTATCCACCAAGACCTTCAAGGGCACCCCATATTGCAGGGCCAATGAGACGGCGGTGGCGAAGCTGTCCATCAAACCGGAGACGGTCGAACCTTCCTTCGACATGACGATGAAGAGCTCACCCGGGGTTCCATCCTCGAACTTGCCGACGGTGATATAACCCTCGTGGCCCGCGATGGAGAACTTGTGGGTGATGGCTTGGCGCTCGTCCGGAAGTCTGCGGCGCGCCGGCTTGGCCGCCTTGGCCTTTTCGCCCCCGACCGTGGTCGAGAGGGGTTGGGACCGCTTGCAGCCATCGCGATAAATGGCGACCGCCTTGAGGCCCAGTTTCCAGGACTCGATATAGGCCTGCATGATGTCTTCCACCGTGGCTTCGGTGGGCAGGTTGACGGTCTTGGAAATGGCGCCCGACAGGAAGGGCTGAACCGCGCCCATCATGCGCACATGCCCCATATAGTGGATGGTGCGGGTGCCGTTGGTGGGCTTGAAGGCGCAGTCGAACACCGGCAGATGTTCCGGCTTCAAATGCGGCGCGCCTTCGATGGTGTCGTGGGCGTTGATATAGGCCAGGATATCCTCGGTTTGGGATTCGCTGTACTTGAGGTTCTTCAAGGCTTCCGGCACGGTTTGGTTGACGATCTTGATGACCCCGCCGCCGACCAGCTTCTTGTATTTGACCAGGGCGATATCGGGCTCGACGCCGGTGGTGTCGCAATCCATCATGAAGCCGATGGTGCCCGTGGGCGCCAGAACGCTCACCTGGCCGTTGCGGAAACCCCATTCCTTACCCGACTCTTGGACGTCTTTCCAAACCTTTTGGGCGGCCAAGTAGATGCCCTCGGTCACGTTGTCGTGCTTGATCTTGGCGGCTTCGGTTTGGTGCATCTTCATGACCTTCAGCATGGGTTCCCGGTTGCGGTTGAAGCCCTGGAAAGGCCCGACTTCTTTGGCGATGCGGGACGACATGAGATTGGCTTCGCCCTGCATTAAAGCCGTGATGGCGGCGGCGTAATTGCGACCTTCATCGCCGTCGTAAGGCAGACCCCGCGACATGAGCAGCGCGCCCAGGTTGGCGTAGCCCAACCCTAACGGACGGTAGTCGTGGCTGTTGCGCTCAATGGGCTTGGTGGGGTAGCTGGCGTTATCCACCGTGATTTCCTGCGCCAAAATGGTGATGTCGACCGCGTGCTTGAAAGCCTCGATGTCGAATTCGCTTTCGGCGGTGCGGAACTTCATCAGGTTCAGCGAGGCCAGGTTGCAGGCCGAATCGTCCAGGTACATATATTCGGAGCAGGGGTTGGACGAGTTGATGCGGGACGTGTTCGAGCTGGTATGCCACTTGTTGATGACGGTGTCATATTGCATGCCCGGGTCGCCGCAGATCCAGGTGGATTCGGCGATCATGCGAAGAAGCTCTTTCGCGTTGTAGGTATCCATCGGGGCGCCGTCTTTGCGGGCCTTGGTGGTCCAGGTGCCGTTGTTGGCGGCCGCTTCCATGAACTCATCCGTCACGCGGATCGAGTGGTTGGCGTTCTGGAACTGAATGGAATCATAAGCCCCGCCCGGCACGTTGAAACCGCCGTCGTAGCCGGCCTCGATCAAGGCCCAAGCTTTTTTCTCCTCATCGGATTTACACTTGATGAAGTCGACGATATCCGGATGATCGGCGTCGAGGATAACCATCTTGGCCGCCCGGCGGGTGCGCCCGCCCGACTTGATGACGCCCGCGAAGCTGTCGTAGCCCTTGAGGAAAGAAACCGGGCCGGAGGCCGTGCCGCCGCCCGAGAGTTTTTCTTTGGACGAGCGCAGGTTGGAGAAGTTGGTGCCCGTTCCCGAGCCGTACTTGAAGAGCATGCCTTCGGTCTTGGCCAGGTCGAGGATGGATTCCATGCTGTCGGACACGCTGTTGATGAAGCAGGCCGAGCATTGGGGGCGGGGTTCGATGCCCACGTTGAACCAAACCGGCGAGTTGAAAGCCATCTTCTGGTGGACCAGCAAATGGGTGAGTTCCATATGGAAGATTTCAGCGTCGTCATCGGAGGCGAAGTACCCCATGTCCTTGCCCCACTCGGAAATAGTGTCGGCGACCCGGCGGATCAACTGCTTCACACTGCGTTCGCGCTGCTCGCTGCCCATGATCCCGTGGAAATATTTGGACACCACGATGTTGGTGGCGGTTTGGGACCAGGTCTTGGGAACCTCGACGTCTTTTTGCTCGAAAATCACCTTTCCTTTTTCATCACTGATGGTGGCGGAACGCAGTTCCCATTCCACTTCCTCAAAAGGGTGCAAACCCTTCTTGGTAAAATAGCGCTTGATCTTCAATCCCCCGTCGCGGGTAAAGGTATTAGGTCTGACAAAGGTACTTTTGGCTGTGGCGTTCGGCTGTGGTGTCATGCGTCCTCCTTCAAATAGTTGACCGATCAGGGCCTTTTTGGGGAAAAGCTCCCCTTGAGGACTTTTAGAGTCTTAGAAGTCCATGATCGGAAGATGGGTTGTCGAATGGTATTGATCGGCTATCGGGTTGGCAGTGCGGCTAGTAGTTTAGGCTGGCTTTCGTTGGTATCCCCCCACATTACTGCGGTAAAGCTAGACCCCCTTGAGTCGTCGTTTTGGCGTCGTGCTACCCCCATGACCCCAAAAAAACCAGGCCAAATAAGCGTTTTTAACACCATATTTAGTCTGTTGCGAATTTATATACCACCAGCCTTGGTGTTGTCAAAGGAAATATGGGAAGCTTTCCCGTGAAAAACAGGCCCTTTATCAGGGAATTTTCAAAAAATGAACCACATGTAAAAAATAAGTAAACGGAAAATGAACGAAGATCAATTCTAGGAATTTTCGTTTTCCCAAAGTGAGTAATTAATTCACGCCCTTCTTTTTCAACTCGGACGCAAGTTGTTCATATCCTTTTTTACCCAGGAGCGCGAACATATTTTTTTTGTAAGCTTCCACTCCCGGCTGGTCGAAAGGATTGATGCCCAGCATCGTTCCCGAAATGCCGCAGGCCATCTCGAAAAAATAATAAAGATAGCCCAGCGTGTAGGGGTTCAACTCATTCAGGGTCACGCGGATCACCGGGAGATTCCCGTCCTTGTGCGCGACCGCTGTTCCCTTCATCGCCTGCTCGTTCACCCAGGACAAAGGCTTGCCCGCGAGAAAATTGAGGCCTTCCCGGTCTTCCGGATCGGAAGGCACGGTGATTTCTTTCGCTTCCTTCGCCACCCACAAAATCGTTTCATACAAATCGCGGCGGCCTTCCTGCAGATATTGCCCCATGCTGTGAAGGTCGGTCGTTAAATCCACCGAGGCCGGATAGGCGCCCTTGCCTTCCTTGCCTTCGGACTCCCCGTACAATTGCTTCCACCACTCGCTGATGTAATGAAAGTCCGGACGGAAGTTGGCCAGCACCTCGATGGTCTTGCCTTTTTGGTAAAGCAGCTGCCGGGCCACGGCGTATTGGGCGGAGAGGTTCACGCTCCAATCGGAGGAAGTCATATCTTTCATCGCGGCCTGCGCGCCTTTCAACAACAGGACAATATCGACCCCCGCGGAGGCGATGGGCAAGAGGCCCACCGGCGTCAGCACCGAGTAGCGTCCGCCCACATCGTCGGGAATGACAAAGCTGGCATAGCCTTCGGCGTCCGCCAAAGTTTTGAGCGCGCCTTTGGAATGGTCGGTGATGGCGATGATTTGTTTTTTCGCCGCTTCCTTCCCCGCTTTCTTTTCGAGCCAGGTTTTCAACAAGCGGAAGGCCACCGCCGGCTCGGTGGTGGTGCCGGACTTGGAGATGACGTAAATGCCGACGGTTTTGTCCTTGAGTTTTTCCATCAGGTTGACGTAAGCGGTGGAAGACAGGTGGTTGCCCAGGTAATAAATTTCAGGCTTGCCGCGCCCCAGTGCCTCAATGGTGGCCCGGGCGCCCAAGTAAGAACCGCCGATGCCCACGCAGATGACCGCGTCCAATTGGGCCAGCGAATCGGCCGCGGCCTGGATGGCCGGGACCTGCTTTTCCGCGTCCTGGGGCAGATTGATCCAGCCCAGATAATCGCTTCCCTTGCCCTTATGTTCCAACAGTGTCTTGAGCGCCGCCTCGGCCCGGGGCCGGGCTTCGTTCAGTTCTTTTTCGGAAACCACTTCCTGGATATAGCTTAAATCGAGGGAAATCGGCTGGGACATGGAAGCCTCTTTATGGAAAGGATGAACTATCTAGGGAATATTTAATGGACTGCGGGAGGATAAATCAATGGTTACTAGAAGTCATATTAAAATCAAATTTTCACCACCAAGGCACCAAGACGCCAAGAACAACGTGAAAATTGAAACACAAAGAAAATATTTAAATCAAGATTGTTTGCTTTCCTGGTGTCTTGGTGCCTTGGTGGTGAAATAGGACCGGTTTTTTACCGGATCTTGAACTTTTCCACCATCGACTTCATATCCTGAGCCATTTGCGACAGTTCCCGGCAGGTGGCGTTGACCTGTTCCATACTGGCCGTTTGTTCCTCGGTGGAGGCCGACACTTCCTCGGTGGAAGCCGCCGATTCCTCCGACACCGCGTTGATATCCTGGATTCCGTTCACGATCTTGGTATAGCGCTGGGTTTGAACGGCCGCCAATTCGGTGATGGCCTGGCTCTGGCCCTGCACGTCCTCGATCACCCGGATGATGTCCTTCAAGGCGTCTCCCATCATGCGGATACCGCCGCGGCTTTGCTCCGCCTCCTTGGCGCTGGCTTCCATCGATTGAACGGTGGAATGGGTCTGCTGCTGGATCTGCTCGATCAGGTCCTCGATCTCGTGGGAAGCCTTGCTGGCGCCGTCGGCCAGCGACCGGATTTCGTCGGCCACCACGGCGAAGCCCTTACCCTGCTCGCCCGCCCGGGCGGCCTCAATGGCGGCGTTTAAGGACAACAGGTTGGTCTGCTCGGCGATCCCGGAGATGATTTCGACAACCCGAATGATCTGCTGGCTCTTCTCGCCCAAATGATGGACCAGTTCGGAATTTTTCAAAATGTTCTCATTCAGCTGGACCATGTGGTCGATGGTTTCCTGCACCAACTGTCCTCCCGCCTGGGCGGTTTGGGTGGCTTGGTCGGCCGCCGAGGCGGTTTCCTTGGCCTTCTTCTCCACTTCCTTCATGCTTTCCTGCATCTCCTGCATCAAATGATGCACGTCGCCGATTTTGGACGCCTGCTCCTCCGCACCCTTGGCGATCTGCTGGATGGTGGTGGCCACGTCCTCGCTCATGGCGCTGACCTCGGCGGTGGAATGGGTCATGGCCTGTACTTCGGTCAGGAGGCGCTCCGAATGGTCCCGGATGACGGCTACCATGTCCCGGACTTTATCGACAAAGGAATTGAACCACTGGCCCGTTTCCCCGATCTCGTCCCGGGAACGGATTCTCACTTTGCGGGTCAGGTCTCCTTCGCCCTGGGCCACGGCGATGAATTCTTTTTTCATCTCATTAATCGGATCGACCACCATGAGGATCAGCACATAAGTGGCAAGGGCGGTCACGAAAAGCACCAGCACCAAAACCACCCACATAGTCTTGAGGACATAGGCGCCGATGGCCTCATGGATGGTTTGGAGGGGCATCTCAATTTCCAGCCCCGCGACCGTCTGGCCCTCGGCGTCATGGATGGCGGCCACATAGCGCAAAGTGGAGCCATAGTTGCTGTTGAATATTTTCACTTGAGGCGTCTTTTGAACCAGGGACTTTTGCAGTTGGTATTTCAGGTCGTCCATCTTGGCGTCGGCGTTGGGATTGAGTTTTTCGTAATCCAGAATATGTCCCGAAGGGTCAAAGATGACCAGCGAATTGGCCTGGAAGGCCCGGGTGATTTCTAAAACCGTTTCCGAGAGCGATTGATAACGGGCGGCCTTGATGGACCGGGTAAAATCACCCTGAAGGGCGTTGGTCACCAGGTTGAGCAGTTCCACCTTTTGATCCACCCGGCGGTCTTGTTCCTGGAAAACGGTGAAGAGAACGACCCCTACCTCGATGACTAGAATGGAAAGGGCAAAGACCAGGGCGATTCGGACGCTTAACTTTTTGGGTAGCACGGTTGAAAAACCTTTCTAAGACAATACTTCAACCCGGAACTCAGGGGCTTGATCCGGCGGCTATTCTAACCCCGAAAAGGCCTCACGGCCCACCGGCTTTTTGCGTCTCCCCGTTATTTCACCGGGGCTTGGGCCTCGTCATCCTCAAAAAAAGACGACATCTTTTTCAGCTGTTCCACGATATTCGGCAGGACATTGACCAGCAGTTTCACCTGGGTTTCGGCGGTCGATCTTCCGAAGCTCAACCGCAGGCCTTGTTTGGCTTCCTTCGCCGTTCTTCCCATGGCCACCAGCACATGGGAAGGGGGAGCCGATCCCGCCGCGCAGGCCGCTCCCGCGGAGGCGGCGAAGCCCTTGGAATCCAGACTATGCACTAAGGTCTCTCCCTCGATGCCGGGCAGGGTGATATTAATGAGTCCGGGCAGACGCCGCTCTTCTTTGGCGGGGCCGTTGAGCTTGGCGTCCGGGAGGCTTTTCAAAAGTTCTTCCCAAAAGAGTTGGGTGATAGTCCGGAGCCGTTGGCGCTCTTCCACTTCATTGCACAAATTCCAGGCCGCTTCGGCCATGCCCACGATGCCCGCCACGTTTTCGGTGCCGCCCCGGTGGTCCTTTTCCTGGCCGCCACCATGGATGAGAGGCACCATATCCACGCCCCGGCGGTGGTAAAAGAAACCCGAACCCTTGGGTCCGTAAATTTTATGGCCCGAGACCGAAAGAAAATCGATGTAATCCTTTTGCACATCCAGGGGAATCTTGCCATAGGCTTGGACCGCGTCCGTATGAAAGAGGATGCCCTGCTCCCGGGCCATCTTGCCGATCTCCCGGATGGGTTGGATCGTCCCCACCTCATTGTTGGCCGCCATGATGGAAATCATCCGGGTCTCGCCGGGCCGGATAGCCTTTTGGACTTCCTTCGGATCGATCCATCCATCGGATTGACACCCGACCACGGTGACCGGGTAGCCCTGGTTGGTCAGCCATTCGGCCGTTTCCAACACACAGCTGTGCTCGATGGCGGAAATGATGAAATGCCGGGCCTTGCCGTGGCTGGCGAAAGCCACGCCCTTGTGGACCGTATTCACGCTTTCGGTGCCGCCGCTGGTGAAGACGATTTCTTTAAGGTCCGCGTTGAGGGTAAAGGCGATTTTCTCCCGGGCCCGTTCGATGGCGGCTCGGGCTTCCCGGCCGTATTCATGAACGCTCGAAGGATTGCCGAATTCCTGTTTTAAATAAGGCATCATGACTTCCAGGACCTTTTCATCCAAGGGTGTGGTAGAAGCGTGATCGAGAAAGATTTTAGACATGGAGCTTTCTTCCTTCTTCGAAGCGGTGGGTCTGAGTGCCTTCTATAATAGAGCAGTGTAACATCTCCTGATTTCCGCCACAACGGGGCCGTCGGGTTGGATGGTTTACCCAAATATAACCCGGACGCCCCCTGACATCGGGGCGGAAATCCGGTTAAGATAAAGTTCTCCCCTTTTCATCATCGCCAACGTCAAAACGAATAGAGGAGGTCCACCTATGTTTAAAGTCAATTGTCAAAGCTGCGGAAAGCCCATCTCGAAGGATGCCGATAAGGGAACGGAAAAAAGCGGAAGCCTGTCCGCCATCTATTGCGGTCATTGCTACCAGGGCGGGCAATTTACCGAACCGGATATCACCGCGGAGCAAATGGTCGAGAAGGTGAAGGCCAAACTGATCGAGATGAAGTTTCCCAAGTTTTTGGCTAATTTATTTGCCAAGAAAATTCCCAACTTGAAACGGTGGCAGGCGAATTCTCATTAAAAATTTATGATTAAAGGATATTCGCACTTGCCCAGTTCTCTTAATTCGGTTTCTATCCAAAACTGGGCAGGCGAATTCTCATTAAAAATTTATGGTTAAAGGATATTTACACTCGGCCTGTTGAAATAGTTTTGATTTAAAAGTGTTATTATAGGAACCGGCCGTCCCAGTTGAGAGAATCATTCCAAAGGAGCAACACCATGAAAAAATTACTAGCCTTGGCTTTGTTATTCGCGATTCCCTCCTCCATGGCTTGGGCGGATCCGGAAGACTTGGGTCCCGACCAGCATTGGGTGGAACAGGTCGGCGGTTCGGTTGCCTTCCCCACCAGCGGCGACGCCTCCAAGGCCTACAACGTGGGTTTCGGCGGGGACTTTGGTATTGGTTATCGGATAACCCCCAATATCAGCGAGGGCGTGATGACCGGTTATTACCAGTTCAACATTCAAAATATGCCGGGAAACAATTTTTCCTATGTGCCCTTGATGGAAGTGACCAAATGCGTCATCGGCGACGGGGATTTCAGGCCCTATGCTTTCTTTGGGTTCGGCGTGGCGTTCAACACGCTGAAGCAATCCCCCAATTCCACCACGGAGACCGACTTGTTGATGTCGCCGGGGGCAGGCGTGCTTTGGGCGGCCTTCCCGAAAGCAGCCCTTTTCGTTCAAGGCCGGTTAGATGTGGACTTTATTTCGGACAATATCTCCAGCACCCACAGCACCAATCCTTCGGTTTTCCTGCCTCTGGAAGGCGGCCTGATCTTTTACGTTCTCTAAAACAAAAAAGAGGAGCCGATGATCGGCTCCTCTTTTTTGGACTTAAATCCTTACTTCAAACTATTTTCTTCGCTCCAAGCCAAGGCCTCTTCCAGCACTTCTTCCGGTAATCCCCATTCCTTATAGCCCTGCTTCACCTGCATCTGATAGCCCAGATTGGGCTTTCCGAAAGGCGGGTTCGCCTGGACAAGTTGATAGCAGACGGCGTCAAATTTTTCCCCGCCGTCTTTTTCCACCATCACGTTGAGCTTTTGATAGGTTCCCTTTTCGCAGGCCTCACAGCGGTCTAAATATTCGATCATCACATCATTCAAATCGTAGAGCGTCCCGGGAACGAACCGGGTGGGGTCGGGGATCAGATTGACCACCGCACCCTTTCGCTCGGTGGAATTTCCCATGAAGGCCAAGCGGTAGCCCTTCAGGTAAGCCCGGGTTACCGGCTTGTTGCCCATGATGCGTCTTTCCATTTGGGCCCGGTGCAGGCTGGTGCCGTACGCGAAATAAAGGGGCATCTATTGCCCTGCGGTCAGGGGCGACTGGTAGGGGTTTTCGGGAGCCAGCCCGAGGGGCTGCATCAACTGCTCGTTCATGGGTGAAACCTCGCTCTGGATGGTCACCCGGACCGGGGAGCCTTCCTGGCACAATTCCAAAACCGCCATGCGGGTCGGGCCGGTGTTGGCCACGCCCAACACGCCCTCGATGCCCTCCCGTTTCAGGTCGAACTCCTTCTGGGTGGTGGAAAGGGGCAGGGCCTGCCAATCGGGATCGGTCGGCAAAAGCCGGGCCGTCAGCTTGCTTTTATCGCTTTCCTCGCGGTTGGCGCCGGTTATGAAAATTTTCCAATACCATTTTTCCGGCAGGTTCATCTGTAGATAGCGGCATTCATCGGCCGCCATCACCAGGTCATAACGCTGAAAAGGATCCAGGGTGCCCGGCTCCTCCAGGGTGCCGGTGATGCCCGACCGCTGTTGGATATCGCTTAAATGCACGAACCCCAAATCTGTTCCCAAGGTGCTGCAGGAACTGAGGCCCATCGACAAAAGAAGGATAAGGAGAAATTTCGATTTCAAAACCGGTCCTTTAATTCAATTTTTCCAGACTGCCCTCGGGAAAATAATGCCGGAGGATATCTTCCACGCTTTTGCCCCGCTGGGCCAGCCCCAGGGTACCCACCTGGCATAGGCCCACCCCATGGCCCCAGCCGCCCCCATAAATAATAAAAGCCTCGGGCCATCCCTTGGGATTTAATTGGGTCTCGATCCAAATCAGGTTACTGCGGATGCCGCCCAAAAAACTACGGATAAGATCGCCTTTCAATTCCTTATTGCCATTTTCCCCCTCCACCAACAGGTGGTCCGCCCAACCCGCGCCGGACCGGTGTTCTACCACCAGCCGCCGCACCCGGCCGATAGGGCCGGATTTCTTGGCCAAATCCGCCGCCGAAATGACCGTTACCCATCGGTAATTTTGGTATCCCCGCAGGCTGGGGATATTGCAGTAAGAGGGCCGGCTCTCATGAATCCAGGTTTCCAACTGATAGGGCGACAGGGGAAAATCCATATCCTGATTGTCGGACGGTTCATAATCTTTGACCCCGATCACCGGCACATCCGCCCCCCAGGCTTCCTCGTAATCTTGGGTGTGACCACCGCACTGGGCGGAAAAGGCCACGGGGAGGATC
>Ga0206828_1130_pt1 | contig 10945 bp, 9 predicted proteins | sample Alteio_BWOrgCont_78_FD_152858 | JGI IMG/M metagenome (GOLD analysis project Ga0206828, IMG submission 152858) | Enriched cells from forest soil in Barre Woods Harvard Forest LTER site, Petersham, Massachusetts, United States -... | ecosystem: Environmental > Terrestrial > Soil > Temperate forest > O... | reverse complement strand
AAATAATCTTCTTGCGGCATTAAACGATTGCGTTTGGGCCTTTGATGTAACTAAACAAGAGTATCTGTTCATTAGCCCCAGTATATATGCTGTTACAGATTATCACATCAAAGATTTTCAGCAAAATATTGAGCTCTGGAATGATATTATAGATCCCCGCGACCGCGATGAAGTTCTGGCAGCAGGCAACAAAACTGATTCTGAGGATTGGTTTGAACTTACCTACCGCATTATTACCAAAAACGGAAAGATAAAATGGATTCACCAAAAAAAACGCTATAGCCTTGATGAAAAAACCGGCAAGCAAATATTGCTGAGTGTTATTGATGATGTGTCGGACCAGCGGCAGGTCAATTTTAACATGAAGGAATCGCTGGGTGATTTTAGTATGCTGTTCAACAATAATCCCACTCCCATGTGGATATATGAATTGCCTACGCTGCGCATCATGAAAGTGAATAAAGCTGCCGTGCAACATTATGGATACAGCGAAGCAGAATTTTTAACAATGACCATACGGGATATCCGTCCACGGTTCGATCTGGCAAAATTCAATACTTACCTGTATCAAAAAGCAATTCCCGAAAGCAGCCTGCATGGCTTTAATAACGCCGGGGTATGGCGGCATCAAAATAAAAAAGGCGAGATTGTTTATGCTGAAATAACCGGTCACGAGATCAAATATGATTACCATAGCTGCCGCATCATTATAGCTACAGACGTTACCGAAAAAGTATTGCAGCAGGAAGATCTGAAACGTCGCGAACAGTTCCTTACCTCGCTGATAGATTCACAAACCAATTTTTTAGTACGGATTGATGCCAATTACAATTTAACATTCGCCAATAAATGGTTCTTTAAAACATTAGGGTACAAAAAGCAGGATATCATAGGGCTACCTTTTTCTGACATGGCTTTGCCTGAAGAAAAAGAAGTATGCGAGCAGGCATTTAAAATCTGCATCAAAAACCCGGGCAAGGTTATTAGCTTAAGGCATAGCAAAGAGGACCAGGATGGTAATATCCATTGGATAAAGTGGGAGTTCATAGCAATTGCCGATGAGAATGGTGAAGTGAATGAATTGCAGGGTGTAGGGCAGGATTTTACACAAAGCATAGAGATAGAAAAGGAAATTAAAAAAGCTTCAGAAAGGCTTAACAGCTTTATTGAAAGCATATCCGACTCTTTCTTTATTTTGGACAAGGACTGGACATTTATAAAAATAAATAGCGCATTCGAAAGAATAAGTGGCAAAACTAAGGACGAGATCTTAGGATCAGTAATATGGGATATTTTCCCGGTTATTGTAGGTACGGCATTCGAAGATGCTTACCGCAAAGCTGTGGAAGAGCAGGAAAGCATTCAGTTTACAGAGCAATTTAAACCCACGAATAGATGGTTTAATATTACGGTTTATCCGGCATCTGAAGGTTTGGCTGTTTTTGTTCGTGATATTTCTTACGAAAGACAGGCCCAGGAAGAGATCGTGTGGACCAAAAACAACCTTGAAGCACTGATCAATAATACCGAGGACCTTACATGGTCTATCGACCGGGATGGCAAATATGTTTATATGAACAGTGCTTACCGTAAGCGAATAGTGGAAACAGTAGGCATAATGCCCATAGAGGGGGATGATGCTTATGCACATTCGGGCCATACAGAAAAGATCAATGAGGAGTGGCGTTCCTATTATCATCGTGCCTTTTTAGGGGAACGATATATTACCCGACACGAAAGCCCCAACCCAAACAGCAAAGAATCATCCTTTTTCGAAGTGAGTTTTAATCCTATCTATAAAGCCAAAAAGGAAGAGATCATTGGCGTAGGATGTTTTGCACGGGATATAACTGAAAGGCTTAAGACAGAGGAAGCCTTAATAGAACAAAATGAGCGATTAAAAAATATTGCATCCTTAAGCTCTCATGAATTGCGCAGACCGGTTGCCAGTATGATGGGGTTACTCAATATCCTTGATACGGCAAATTTCAGCAATCCTGAAAACAAGCAGATCATGGAACATTTGAATACCGTAATTCAGGAGATTGATGGGGTTATCCGCCTGATAGTAAACAAAACCTTTATTGATAGCAGGTTCCCGCAATAAACTATAAAGAAAGCATTTCTACTATTCTTGTGATATTAGGATCAATATCAGTATGATGCTTAATAGCGTGCTCAAACGGTGTAAACATGATCTCATTGTTAATGATACCAACCATTTCATTACGATAGCCCAGCTTTAAAGCTTCAACTGCGGCAACGCCAGTACGGCTTGCCAATACTCTATCCATACAAGTTGGTTTCCCGCCACGCTGTATGTGACCCAGGATGGAAACACGTGTATCCAGATGCGGGAATTTCTCTTTTACCCGGCGGCCTATTTCAAATGCCCCGCCCTCTTCATTCTCGCCTTCGGCTACAATAACTATACGTGAGGTTTTGTCCTTACGGCCATTTTCGAGCCTATCGAACAGATTGGTTAAGCCTGATTTGCTTTCCGGGATAATAATACTCTCCGCACCTGATGCAATACCGGTGCGCAAAGCGATCATGCCTGAGTCACGGCCCATTACCTCAACTATAAATAAACGGTCATGCGATTCGGCCGTATCCCTGATCTTATCCACCGCATTGATCACCGTATTGATAGCGGTATCATATCCAATGGTAAAATCGGTGCCCATCATATCATTATCGATGGTGCCTGGCAGGCCGATGATCGGCATATCAAACTCGTCGCCAAATTCTTTAGCGCCCCTGAAAGTACCATCACCACCAATGCCAATCAGTGCATCGATCTCAAACTGTTTAAGATTATCGTAGGCAATCTGGCGACCTTCTTTAGTTCTGAATTGTTCACTACGGGCAGTTTTCAGGATAGTTCCACCCTTTTGAATGATATTTGAAACCGATCTGCGGTCCATAGGGAAAAGATCACCCGTGATCATCCCTTCATAGCCCCTGCGTATGCCGGTAATCTTAATATTATGAAATAAAGCTGCACGTACTACTGCCCTGATGGCAGCATTCATCCCCGGCGCATCACCGCCTGAAGTATAAAGTCCGATATTTGTTATGTGGGCCATTTTGGTATTCCGGCGGTTCAACCACCGCCTTGAAACTAAGTAAACGCAATAATTATTATTGAAAATAATGGTGTTACAATAACACTATCTTTTTCACCGCGAATTTACATTAATTTTTGGCTCTGCGCTATTTTTTGTAAGCTTTATAGGCGTCGATACCACTGTCCAGGTATTTTATAAAACCCAGTATATCAAAAATTGCACCCTGTGGCGGCACAAGCACTTCGCCTTTCTCGTTTATAATAACATAAAACGGTTGTGCATTTGAGTTAAACTTCGTGATCTCAAAATCAAGCCATTTTGCACCAAGCGTAGTAATCTTTTTTCCTGTGAGAGATGAAGTCCCTTGTTCTGCTTCAGGCAGTTCCGTTTTATCATCAATTACCAATTGCAGTACCACAAAATCATTTTGTAAACGCTTCAACACATCCGGATTTGGAAGCACATTAGACTCCATTTTGCGGCAGTTAACACAGTTCCATCCCGTAAAATCGATCATGATGGGTTTGTGCAGTTGTTTTGATACCTCTATCGCCTGGTCATAATCATACCAGTCGTCAATACCCTTTACTTTGGGCAAACGTTTAAATAGTTCCTCGTATTTCTTGTTCTTTATACTACTGTTGTTGATAGGAGCTGAACTGGTTCCTATTCCTGCTGAAAGATCAAAATCTTGTGTGCTTAGTGGTGGCAAGAACGCGCTTATTGATTTTAATGGCGCGCCCCACAAACCCGGGATCATATAAACCACAAAAGCGAAAACTATAATAGATATGAACAAACGTGGGACAGATAAATGGGTTAGCTCGCTATCATGAGAAAATTTGATTTTACCAATAAGATACAAGCCCATTAAAATGCCTATAGCTATCCATAATGACAGGAAAATCTCGCGGTCGAACCAGTTCCAGTGATAGGCCAGATCGACATTTGATAAAAACTTTAAAGCGAATGCCAACTCGATAAATCCCAATATCACCTTTACGCTATTTAGCCAGCCGCCTGATTTTGGCAAACTTTTTAATGCCGAAGGGAACAAGGCAAAAAGTGTAAACGGTAACGCAAGAGCCAGTGAAAAACCAAACATTACGATAACAGGCCCCAATCGTTCCCCTTTTGTTGCAGCTTCTACTAATACAGAACCGATGATAGGCCCTGTACATGAAAATGAAACCACAACCAGCGTGGCCGCCATAAAAAATATACCGATCACCCCACCCCTTTCGGAGTTTGAATCCAGTTTATTTGATAGTGATCCCGGTAATGTTATTTCAAAAACACCAAAGAAGGATATGGCAAAAACAACAAGTAACAGGAAAAAGAAAATATTAAAAATACCATTGGTAGCCAATCCATTTAATGCTGATGGACCGAACAATAGGGTAATAAGCAATCCTAAAGCTACATATATTACTATGATGGACAGTCCATATAATAGCGACTGAAAAATTGCATTGGTACGGCTACCTCCCTTTTTTGTAAAAAAGCTTACTGTTAATGGCAAAAGAGGGTATATGCAAGGCATTAAAAATGCAGCAAATCCACCCAAAAAACCGGCTATGAATATTTCCCACAATGTTTGCTTTTTTTCAGGGTTTGCAGCCTGTGCACCCGATGCCTTATTGGCTGTTTTGGCAGCCTCTTGTGTAGCCTTCGCAGCGCCACTCATTGCAGCCTTGCTTCTTTCAGCCGCACTATCTGCAGCAGTTTTGATATCGGTAAACTGCACATCACTGGTCGAAACAGTATCTGCTGATTTTTTTTGAAAAGCCTGTGCTTTATTTATATCTGTAAACGATAAAAATAAAATTGCAACGAGTGCGCACCATATCGTTTTCATACAGCTTTTTGAGATTAAAGATGTCATTTTCAGCGAGGCTTATTTACCTAAAGAAACAGTGAAATCAACATCCTCTGGCGGAAGGCATTTTTTGTCGTTACAGGTCATATACTCCAGCTGGCCTTTTATGGCAGACAGGTTGCCTGATTTTAGTTTTACTTTTTGCTGAAATGTAACCGTTTTTTCAAAGTAGCTTACATTCATTTTGAATGCATCTTCATATTTGGTTACCGGGGTTGGCTCACTTGTGGTGCCAAGTAAAGCATATTCTTTTGATGGGGTAAATTTAAAGGATGTCTTTATCGGGCCACCATCCTTTACATTTTGCGAATAGATATGCCAGCCATCCTGTATAGTAGCGCGTAAAAATATTACCGCTTCAGTATTACTTAATTTTTTAGCCGCATACGACCATTTTACAGGTGTCTCGATCTGGGCAAAAGCACCCGCACTGATCATTAAGACGGCCACTAAAAGCAATAGTTTTTTCATTTTCAATTTATTGGTTCAATTATTTATAAGTTCTGATACTACCTTCTTTTAAGAATAGATTTTCAGACGCTTATTCTTTATTCAAAAATTCAATTTCTTTCTGATTATATTCTGAAGCTACATCTCCATCAAATACAACAAGCAAGCCATTATCTTTAACCTCTTTTATCAGGCCTTCAAATATCCTGCCCCTGGCTTTAAACATTTTATGCTCATTTAACCAATACAGTCGTTCCAGGTAGGCATTCCTTACAAACTCTAAACGGCCTGCTTTAAGATTAAGATAGGCCGCCTCAATATTTTTACAAATCTCAGATAATAATAATTTTAAATCATAATCCCTATGTAAGATTTGTTTTAATGACACTGCATTAGGCACATCTAACGGAAAATTTTCCTGATTAATATTTAAGCCAATACCAATTACAGAACTTTTTATTTGATTGCCCTGCACTATGTTCTCTATCAATATCCCGCCAAGTTTACCGTTTTCAAAATAAATATCATTTGGCCATTTTATTTTTAATTGAGCGCCCAAATGCGGCTCTAATGCATTAATTATACCAAGGCTCACTGCTCTCGTCAAATCAAATTGTTGGGTAACAGCTAAGAAAATTGGCTTTAGTAAGATACTAAACGTTAGATTTTTGCCATCCTCACTATGCCAGCGGTTTTGTTGCTGACCACGGCCAGCATACTGGCTTTCTGCCATAATGACCGTTCCTTCGCTTACTGGCTTGGAATTTGACAGTAAATCCTTTAGATAATTATTCGTAGAATCAACTTGTTTAATTGTGATTAAATTTTGTCCAACAAATAATCCTGAAAATATGTTATTTTGCAAAGTAATAATGTGTAACTCCAGATCGTTCAAAACTAATTCTTTTTGATGGTAAAAAACAAGGTATTAAATGAATCCGCTTATGTTTCTGAATTAGCCATATTCGGCATTCAGGAAAAAAAGGGAAATGATATTGTTAGGTTAGACCTTCGTAATATATTTAGTTCGGTGTCTGATTATTTTGTGATTTGCCACGCCGACTCAACCACACAGGTAAAAGCTATAGCCAATAGCGTTGAAGATGAGATTTTTAAAGCAACGCAACAAGAACCCTGGCGTAAAGAAGGGCTTGAATATGGCGAATGGATACTGCTGGATTATATTGATGTAGTAGTACACATTTTCAGAACCGATAAGCGTGAATTTTATGGTGTAGAAGACTTGTGGGGCGATGCGGAAATTAAATTTTATAAAAGCGCTTAAAAAAATCCGTCACAGAAGCGTCAAGACATGCGTCTTGTGCTGAGTCCCCCTAATTGTTTAAAAAAAAATGATCGTAAGTTTGATCTAGAAAGAAATGAAAGATAATAAATCAGAGAATCCAAAACCTATCCGAAAAATTCCGAATAAGAAAATTGCGCCCAAACCGCCCAAGTTTAATATCATGTGGCTATATGCCATTGTTATATTGGTACTGCTTGGTGTTGGCTATTTATCAAGCAATAACGTTATAAAAACTATCAGCTATCAGTTTTTTGAAACCAACATATTAAAAAATCATGATGCCGAAAAGCTGGTTGCCTACAAAAATGGCGACTTAGTAGTTGTAGAGGTTTATATCAAGAAAGACGCTCTTTCAAAACCTCAATATTCTGACGTACGTGAACAAAAATCGCTTACAGGTTCCACAACTAATGGCCCGCAATACCAATTTACTGATGCATCTTATGAAAGCTTGAAGCAAACGGTAACTAATGCTGAAAAGGATCTTCCTGATGCACAAAAAACCCCGATCGAGTTTACTCAGCACGAAAGTATTTTAGGAAACTGGCTGGTGCAGGGTATCATCATGGTAGTGTTATTTGCTGCTGTATGGATATTTATAATGCGCCGTATGTCAGGCGGAAGTGGTGGTGGTCCGGGTGGACAAATATTTAACATAGGTAAATCAAAAGCAACCTTGTTTGATAAAGAAGCCCAGGTATCAGTTACCTTTAATGATGTAGCCGGTCTTGAAGAAGCTAAACAGGAAGTGATGGAAATTGTAGATTTCCTTAAAAATCCTAAAAAATATACTAACCTGGGAGGTAAGATCCCTAAAGGAGCTTTACTGATCGGTTCGCCGGGTACAGGTAAAACCCTATTGGCAAAAGCTGTTGCAGGCGAAGCACAAGTACCTTTCTTTTCACTGTCAGGTTCTGATTTCGTAGAAATGTTTGTAGGTGTGGGTGCTTCACGAGTACGCGACTTGTTCCGCCAGGCTAAAGACAAAGCCCCATGTATCATATTTATTGATGAAATTGATGCGATCGGTCGTGCCCGCGGTAAAAACAATATCGTTGGTGGTAATGACGAACGCGAAAATACATTGAACCAGTTATTGGTTGAAATGGATGGTTTCGGTACCGATTCCGGTATCATCATTCTTGCAGCAACCAACCGTCCTGACGTATTGGACTCTGCGCTACTACGTCCAGGTCGTTTTGACAGGCAGGTGTCTATTGATAAACCCGATTTGATCGGTCGTGAGCAAATATTTAAAGTACACTTAAAACCGGTTAAACTGGCCGAAGGTGTTGATGCTAAAAAACTATCCGCACAAACCCCAGGATTTGCCGGTGCCGAAATTGCCAACGTTTGCAACGAAGCTGCATTGATTGCTGCCCGCAAAAACAAAGAGGCTGTTGACATGCAGGATTTCCAGGATGCTATTGACCGTGTGATCGGTGGCCTTGAGAAAAAGAACAAGATCATATCCCCGGAAGAAAAACGTATTGTTGCTTATCACGAAGCAGGCCACGCAATTGCTGGCTGGTATCTTGAACACGCTGATCCGCTGGTTAAGGTTTCTATAGTTCCCCGTGGTGTTGCTGCCTTAGGATATGCACAATATCTGCCAAAAGAACAATTTTTATATACTACCGAGCAGTTAGAAGACGGAATGTGTATGACCATGGGTGGACGCGTAGCGGAGGATATTACTTTTGGTAAGATTTCTACAGGCGCGCAAAACGATCTGGAAAGGATCACCAAATTGGCTTATGCTATGGTTACTATCTATGGCATGAACGAGAAGGTAGGTAATGTATCCTTTAATGATACACAGGGTGAGTACCAGTTTAATAAGCCATATTCAGAAAAAACATCTGAATTAATAGACATGGAAGTACGCAACCAGATCAACGAGGTTTATGCACGTACTAAAAAACTGCTTATTGATAAACGTGAGGGCCTGATAAAATTAGCTGATAAGCTATTGGAAAAAGAAATCTTGTTCCAATCAGACCTGGAAGAGATATTAGGCAAGCGCCCGTTTGAGACACGCACTACTTACGATGAGTTTGTAAATGGTGCAGAAGGCGGCAACCAGGATGCTGCAGCAGGTAACTTAATACATGAAGGAGTTGCCGATCATTCAGGAACCTTTAACAGGAACCCTGAAGAAAAAGAAGCAAAAAGCGATAAAGAATAAGTTTTAAGTCCGAAGTCTTGAGTCAATAGTCTGAAGTGATTAGTGGCTCAAGACCTCGGACTTTATACTTTCGACTTAAAAATGAGGGATATTACAACATCAAAAGAAAAGCTGCTTAAGAAGATCCGCAAAGCTTTGCTTGAGAAAAGGGATAACCCCTATCCCAATCTTGAAGACCTGCCTCATTATCCTCAAAATGAAGAGATCCTGGAAGTAGTATTTGCCCAGGAATTCACCGCAATATCTGGTCAGTTTGTTTTTTGTGAAGATGAAGTACAGTTCATTGAAAATCTATTGAACCTCGCCGATCAGCACAAATGGCATAAAATATATTGTTGGGAACCCGCTTTGCAAGATATTCTGATCCGCTACGATTATCCTTTTTTTGAGACTGATAAAGATTTTGACCAGGCCGAAGTCGGCCTTACACTATGCGAAGCCCTAATTGCGCGTAACGGAAGCATTCTGTTATCAAATGCTAACATGGCGGGCCGCCGTCTTAGTATTTATCCGCCGGTGCATATTGTTTTGGCCTATACCTCGCAATTAGTAACGGATCTTAAGGACGGCTTTAAACATATAAAAAGCAAATATGGCAACCAGTTGCCATCCATGATCACCACCGTAAGCGGCCCGAGCCGTACTGCCGATATTGAAAAAACGCTTGTTTTGGGCGCACACGGACCAAAAGAGCTTTTCGTATTCCTGTTGGATGGGTAAATTATGCTTCTATCTTATACTCCATTAACTATTACTCAATTTTTCGTTTAAAATACCGTTAAAAAACGGTGCATATACTTGCCTAATAGATTGTATATTGGGCGAGTTATATTTAAACCCTAACTTTAAAACTATGGCTTCAAAAATTGATCCTACATTGGCTAAGAGCCTAATCACGGAATTTCGGAATCAAAACAAATCGGCTGCAGAGCATGCCTTGAAAACCCCTGAAGGACAAGACTTTCACGGCTTTTTTATTAACCGCGAAAGCTTAGAAAGTATCCTCAGCGATCCTAAGGTTGTTGGTATAAGTTTACACCACGCAAAACATCCGGATTTTGTAGGAAAGAAAGAAAATGTATACACAACTGTTATGGTAGGTGCCGTACCTAATACAACACCAAATGCAGCAACCCCATATGTAAGCAGTGGGGATTACTTTGACAATATGCCAATTTGCCCACCATATTGTACCAGCTTATCGTAAGGTTTAAGTATGGGGAATATTGTTCTTATTTTAGAGATAATAGTCGGCTTAACGGGCCTGGTTAAATTTAGGAAATTAACCAGGCCTTTTAAGCTACTAGTCATTTGGCTAATAATAGATCTTTTTGCATATCCACTCAATAAATTATGTATTTCTATATATAAAAATAATGCATTGCTTGAGCATGTACAAAACATGTTACAATATTCTACTTATGCTATAATTTATTATTATTTGTTTATAAACCGGCGTATTAAGCAGATAGTGTTATATTCTATACCGGTAGTTCTGATGCTTTCGATAATTGATGGCTGCTTCTTTGAACATTTTACCAAGACTTTTCCAACATATTTGGTTATGCCGGAGCATGTTATATACGTAATATTCACTATATTACTATTTAAACAAATGTTGCAATACCCTGTCCAGATGAATATTACAAAGCAAAGCGTCTTTTGGCTTAATACAGGGGTATTGTTTTTCTCAACGACTATGTTTTTAACTTTGAGCTTATCGAACAATATTGCAAAATATCCTAGAGAAGAAGTTATGTTAATACTTTATTTTTGGTATAGTATAGATATCATTTTCAGTATACTTTTACTTGTGGCTATTTTAAATGACAATAATTTACGCTCAGTAAGCAATGGGAAGCAACAATAATTTAGGAAATAATGCCATTAATTTCGTTGTTATCGGTACAAGCCTGTTTTTTGCTCTTCTTGTATGTTCAATAATTTATTTTGTTGTTTTATATCGCAATAAGCAACAAAAGAATCAAAAGGAACAGGAAGAATTACAGGCAAATTTCAGGCAAGAGCTTTTGAAAACGCAATTGGAAGTT
>Ga0206828_1128_pt1 | contig 11077 bp, 13 predicted proteins | sample Alteio_BWOrgCont_78_FD_152858 | JGI IMG/M metagenome (GOLD analysis project Ga0206828, IMG submission 152858) | Enriched cells from forest soil in Barre Woods Harvard Forest LTER site, Petersham, Massachusetts, United States -... | ecosystem: Environmental > Terrestrial > Soil > Temperate forest >... | reverse complement strand
TCACAAGATGCTCAAGGTTAATTTTGAGCTCCCTAAAAATAAATTGATCGATGTTTACACCAAGATCACCTGGGTCAACGGCGCTTTGTGCGGCCTCCAATTTATCGTTTTGGATGAGAACACCCGGCAATTCATCCGCGGATACGTGGAAAAAAACTTCTAATCGAATCTTTCGAAAATTTCTGATTCGTTTTGCTGTCACGCATAATCAGTTGTGGAATTTTAGCCCGACTTATAAGAGAATCCCAATCCCGTGCACTTAGGGGCATGGGATTTTTTGTTTTTATTCGTAGACTAACCTGAAGCCGAACAGCTCCATTCCAACTCTGGACAAGCATGAAAAATCTTTATAGTGATCTCAATGACGAACAGCGGGAAGCGGTTATGCACAACACCGGACCGGCCCTCATCCTGGCCGGAGCGGGTTCGGGTAAAACCCGGGTGGTCACTTACCGTATTGTTCGATTGATTCAGGAAATGAAAGTTTCTCCCTTTCGTATCCTGGGGGTGACTTTTACCAATAAGGCCGCCCAGGAGATGAAAGACCGAATCGCGAATCTTGTCGGGCGCGCCCAGGCCCGTGAGATTTTAATGGGCACCTTCCATTCTTTCTGCCTCCAAATCCTCAAACTGCACGCCGACAAACTGGGATACCAGCCGGGCTTCACCATTTATGACGATTCAGACCAGAAGGCGCTTATTAAAGAATGCCTCTGGGATTTGAAGTGGGATGAGAAACAGGTTCATCCTTACGCGGTTCATTCGTATATCAGCGCCGCCAAGAATGAACTAAAAAAATCCTAAAGAATACGAGGGAATGGTGGCGGGTGTCTTCATGGAAAAAGTGGCCCAGATCTATCCCCGCTACCAGACCAAGCTCAAGCAAAACAACGCGATGGATTTTGACGACCTGCTTTTCAACGCGGTTCTTTTACTCAAACAATTCCCGGACATTTTGGAATCCTACCGTAAACGATTCGACTATGTCATGGTCGACGAGTATCAGGACATTAACTCGGTCCAGTACCAACTGGTCTCCGCCATCGTGCATCCCCATAACAATCTCTATGTGGTGGGTGATCCGGACCAATCGATTTATGGTTGGCGGGGGGCTGATATCCGGAACATTTTGCGGTTTGAGCATGACTTTCCAGGGGCCAAGGTTTTCAAACTCCAACAAAATTACCGATCGACGAAATCCATCATCGAGACGGCCCAGACGGTGATCCGCAATAACTCTCAGCGCAAGGAAAAGGAACTTTTTTCCCTGCGGGAAATGGGAGAGGCGGTTACCTATTACCAGGCGGAGGACGATAAGGACGAGGCTGAGTTCGTCATGAAGACCCTGTATCAGCGTCTGGGGGAGCCGGGCCGCAAATACCGTCATGTGGCCGTTCTTTACCGCACCAATGCCCAATCCCGGGTGTTGGAAGACGCCTGCCGGCGAAACAACATCCCCTACATCATTGTGGGGGGGGGGGTTGAAGTTCTACGACCGCAAGGAAGTGAAGGATCTTTTGGCTTACCTGCACGTGCTGGTGAATCCGAAGGATTCAGTCTCCTTACGCCGAATGATTAACGTGCCGATCCGGGGCATTGGAAGCGGAACAGTGGAAAAGCTGGAAGCTAGTGCCAAACTGCAAGACTTATCCCTACTCGACGCTGTCCGGCAGGCGGCGGCGAGCGGGGAATATGCCAAGAAAGTCACCCAGGCCATGGAGGGGTTTGTCCGGATGATGGACGATCTGGCCGCCCAGAAGGGCCTGACCAAACCTTCCGAATTTGTTCGGGCGGTTTTAGAAAGATCCGGCTACCTGACAGACCTGGCCGCCGATGACACGATCGAGTCCAAGATGCGGGCTGAAAACTTGAAGGAATTGGTCAACTCGGTGGCCGATTACGAGAAGACCGCCGAAACCCCGACCCTGGAAGGCTACCTGGACCAGGTCTCGCTGGCGGCAGATATCGATAAGCTGGAAGATTCCAAAAACGCCGTGACGCTCATGACCATGCACAACGCCAAGGGGCTGGAGTTTCCGATCGTGTTTCTGACGGGTATGGAAGAAGGGCTCTTCCCTCACAATAACTCGATTGAGTCGGATAACGAGGTCCAGGAAGAGCGCCGACTTTGTTATGTCGGCATGACCCGGGCCATGGATTTGCTTTATTTGACCGGGGCAGCTTGCCGATATGTTTACGGCACGGCCCAATGGCGGGCGCCGTCCCGGTTCTTATCTGAAATTCCCAAGGAGATGCTGCAGGTCACCGGCAAAGCCGCCACTATGGTGGCGACACAGGCAGGTCTTTATCAGGTCGCCAACACCAAGAAAGAATTTGACGAGTTGAAGGACCCTGAATGGGATGAGGAGGGCGTGGTGCCCTTTCACTTGGGGGACACGGTGAAGCACAAGACCTTCGGCAAGGGCATGGTGATCGCCCTGGCCGGCTCGAATGATGATCTAAAAGTGACGGTGTCTTTTCCGAATCACGGGAAAAAGCAGCTATTGGCCAAGATGGCCCATCTGGAGAAAGTGGAATAATTATTAAATCTTTGACCGGTTTTTGAATTCGAGTGTGAAAATGTATAAGTTCTTGAAAAGACATTTTATTAAAGTTTTATTTTTTGCTCTCCCGCTATTTTTAATTCCCACTTTTAACAGTCATCTAGAAACTTTGAGTTCGTCTGCTTCCGCAACCAGTTCTCTAGCTCTGACTCCGCCCATGGGATGGAATTCCTGGAATACTTTTACCGGCGGCGTTAATGATGCCTTGATCCGCCAAGTAGCCGATGCCATGGTAGCCAGTGGCATGAAAAAAGCCGGCTATCAATATGTCATCATTGACGATGGCTGGTCGTTGCCGAACCGGCTGAACGGGCACCTTCAACCCAATCCGAAAACCTTTCCGAATGGAATCAAAGCCCTAGCGGATTACATTCATGCTAAAGGCTTAAAGTTTGGTATTTACGCCTGCCGGGGCCGGAAAACTTGTCAAAAAACCGGTGTCGGGTCCTATGGTTATGAAACCATCGACGCCGAGGACTTTGCTGAGTGGGGAGTGGATTACCTCAAATACGATAATTGCAATCCCGGATTTCTAGCAAACCAAGAGCAAGATTATCAACACATGCAAACCGCTTTGGCGGATTCCGGCCGCCCGATTGTTTTTAGTATCTGCGCCTGGGAATTTAAACTCTGGATGCCGACTATTGGAAATCTTTGGCGTACCAGCGGCGACATCACGAATAACTGGGACGCCATGCTTGGCATCAGCGATGTGAATGAGAAGTCGGCTTCGGAAGCTGGGCCGGGAAGATGGAATGATCCGGACGCTTTGGTGGTCGGCTGCGGCGATATTCGGGATACCCAACATGGCATCGCATTTGATGGAGCTTCAGAGCTGGTAGGCGCTCAGGAAATGACGGTGGATGAATGGCGGTCCCATTTCAGCTTATGGGCCATCATGGCGGCCCCGCTGATCGCGAGTAATGATGTTCGCAGCATGTCGTCGATGGTCCGTCAAATTCTTTTAAACCCTGAGGTCATTGCCGTCGATCAGGATGTTTTGGGGCGACAAGGCATAAAGGTTTGGGATAGTGGAACGGGATTAAATATTTATTCCAAGATGTTAAACAGCGGCCATGATTGGGCTGTATTACTTTTAAATCGTTCGGCTGTAGGAGCGGTTATTACCGCTCCGTGGAAAGATATTGGCGTTCCTGTCGGCTTAGCGACCGTTCGGGATCTTTGGGCCCATGCGAATCGGGGGACTTTTTCTGATAGTTATCAGGATTATGTTCCGTCCCATGGAGTCGTGATGTTAAAGATATCCAAGCTTTAGACCGATTAAAGCAAGACGAAGAAATTGGAAGGATAGAATAACCCATGCGGTTACTAGCCATTTCGGGGAGCTTGCGGGTCCGTTCCACCAACCTATCGATTTTAAAAGGCGCCGCCCAGATGGTTCCCGAAGGCGTTAATGTTCTTTTTTATGAGGGACTGGGTTTGCTGCCCCATTTCAATCCGGACTTGGATCATGAAAAGCCTCCCGCCGCTGTCACGGCCTTTCGTGTCCTTTTAAAGGAATCTGACGGCGTCCTGATTTCCAGCCCGGAATATGCCCATGGGGTTCCGGGCAGCTTGAAAAAATGCTTTGGATTGGGTAGTGTCCAGCGGGGAACTGGTGGACAAGCCTGTACTGCTCTTGAACGCTTCCGCTGGAGGCGGGGAGAGGGTCCAGGCCTTGCTTACCGACATTCTGACCGTGATGACCGCTCGGGTGTTGCCGGGGGTTTCGCTTTTGGCTGGAACCGCCCGAAAAGCTTTTGATGAACAGGGTCATCTCACCGACCCGGAAGTAGTCCGGACCATCCAGGCGGGATTAAATTCTTTGCTCTCGGCGGTCGAGAACCCGCGGAAATAAAACTGTTCAGCGGCTGAAAAGATTGAGATCCGCCGTTCCGTCCAAAGACATCTGGGCTTGAATTCCATCCCGGTTCACGAAGGCGTCCAAAACCCGGAATGAATTGACCTGGGTTACCAGACGGCTGTGGTCACCCACCGGGCAGTTTAAAACGACGTTCATCCGGTCTTTGATGTCGTCCAGCTTGGAGCCTATGGGAATCCGGGCTTTTTTCCGAAGAACATTCAGGATGTCGGATTTAAAAATCCAACTGGCGGTCCGCATGATGAAGTCGCCGGTCTTGACGTCGAAATCCAGATGCCTCATCCGGAATTCCTCCTTTTTCGAATCGTATGCGGGAACTCCCCGAAAATAAACGGTCATTTTCGATCTTTTGCCGTCCAGGTTAATGATGGGGTTATATTCCAATTTGGTTTCGACAATCACCTGGCCTCCGGAGCCGTAAAGCCGTACGCCCTTGACCCGCAATTGATAACTTCCGCTGCCGGGGATGAGATAGTTCGTCAACCCGCTTTTAGGGTCCCGCAGGATCCGGTTGGCTTCATTAAAGCTGATGGCCGTGTTGCTGATCGCGTGAAAGCCGGTGGGACCGGGGCGATAGGGCCGCAGGGGCGGCAGGATTTTCTTTTCCACCAATGGTTTATTCCCGAAGACCAGAATTGGACGGGCGGTCATTTCCAAAACAACATTCCGCTTAAAGGGATTTTGGGAATCGGTTTGAGTCAGGCCGGTGCTGATCCATTCGGGCTGGATGAGGAGCCAGATGTCTTTATCAATGAAAATGGGTTCTTGTATAGAAGTCCATAATAAGTTGATCCGGGAAAAGGGATGTGTTTCCCTAAAAGTGATTCCTTCCGGTTCTTGGGCCGCCTCGGCGATCTCCGTCATTTTTTGATCGATCCATTTGGTTAGGTCTTTGGAAATGATTCCCAATTTTGGCACAGTGACGGTCACCGGCAGGCGGATGACCGCGGTCGGGGGGGTCTGAAAGGCGCGAAGGGCCGTATCCGAAGGGGGAATATAAAGCGAGGAGACCGAAGCGCATCCGGTCAGCCAAAGGCAGGCGGTCAAAAGCGGGGGCAATCCCCCAAAGCTGGCTTGTTTCATTTCTTTAATATAAAACGGTTGAATCGATTGAAAACAGGAAATTCTGAACCCGGCGAAAATATTGAGCTTTTGAGTTTCTTCTGGCAATATAGGCGTCCCTTAAATCCCCAGGAGCGAACCATGGCCTTATCTGAAAAAGACGTCCAATACGTGGCGAAGCTGGCCCGGTTGGAAATTACCGAAGCCGAAGTTGAGAAATACACGAAGCAATTAGGCAATATCCTGGGTTATATCGAGGAAATGGGCAAGCTGGACACCACCAACGTGGAGCCCTTGACCCATCCCTTAGATATGAAAAACGTGTTCCGGGAAGACGTCCTGATCCCTTCCCTGACCCAGCAGGAAGTGCTTTCCAATGGGCCGGAAGTTCAAAGCGGGCATTTTAAAGTTCCGAGGATCATGTAATCCCTATGGAACTTTACCAACTGACCCTTCATGAGGCCGCCCAGGCGCTTCAGTCCAAAAAAACATCTTCGGTCGAACTGACCAAGACCGTTCTGGACCACTTGAAAAAGGTGGAACCCCAGGTTCAGTCCTTTATCACCATCACCGAAACCGAAGCCCTGGCTCAGGCCGCCGAGGCCGATAAGCGGTTAGCCTCGGGTAATAATATTACCCCCTTCACCGGAGTGCCCATCGCCCTCAAGGACCTGCTTTGCACCAAAGGCGTACGCACGACCTGCGCTTCTAAAATGCTGGAGAACTTTAAACCACCCTATAACGCCACGGTGGTGGAAAAACTGAACTCCGCCGGGGCCGTGAGTGTGGGGAAGACCAACATGGACGAGTTCGCCATGGGTTCCTCCACCGAGACTTCCTATTACCAAAAGACCAAGAACCCCTGGAACCTGACCTGCGTGCCCGGTGGCTCCTCAGGCGGTTCCGCTTCCAGTGTCTCCGCTGACCAGGCTTTCGCTTCGTTAGGCTCCGATACCGGTGGTTCTATCCGCCAGCCCGCCGCCCTTTGCGGCATTGTCGGCCTCAAGCCCACTTACGGTCGCATTTCCCGGTACGGACTGATTGCCTTTGCCTCTTCCCTAGACCAGATCGGCCCGATGACCAAGGACGTCGAAGACAGTGCCCTGATGATGAACGTCATTGCCGGCCACGATCCGAAAGACTCCACCTCCGCCGACGTGCCGGTGCCCGATTACACCGCTGAGATGAAAAAATCAGTCAAGGGTTTGAAGATCGGCATTCCGAAAGAATTTTTTCCGAGTGAAATGAACACGGAAGTTTCGGAAGCGGTCAAAAAAGCCATTGAACAACTGAAAAGCCTGGGCGCCGAGATCCACGAAGTTTCTTTACCCCATTCACCTTACAGCTTGGCCGCCTATTATGTTTTAGCTCCCTCGGAAGCCTCTTCCAACTTGGCCCGCTACGACGGCGTCCGTTATGGCTTAAGGGTGCCGGGCGAGAATATTGTGGAGATGTATTCCAAGACCCGCGCCGCCGGGTTTGGCCCGGAAGTAAAACGCCGCATCATGCTGGGCACCTACGCCCTATCTTCGGGCTATTACGACGCTTATTATTTGAAGGCGCTCAAGGTACGCCGCCTTATCAAGCAGGATTACGATAAGGCCTTTGAAAAAGTGGATATCATCGCCACACCCACCGCGCCCAATCCGGCTTTCCGGTTCGGTGAAAAGACCGACAACCCCTTGACCATGTACCTGGAAGACATCTTCACCATTTCCATTAATATCGCCGGGGTTCCGGCCATTTCAGTGCCCTGCGGTTTATCCAAAACCGGCCTGCCCATCGGCCTGCAGTTGATCGGCAAACCCTTTGACGAAGCCGCTTTGCTGAAGGCCGCTTACGCTTACGAACAATCCACCGATTGGCACAAGAACAAGCCAACTTTAAAAGAAAGCTAGGATTTTATGGAGTACGAACCAGTCATCGGACTTGAAGTCCACTGCGAACTCAAAACCGCCACCAAGTTGTTCTGCGGTTGCTCGACTATTTTTGGGTCTGACTCCAATACCCAGGTCTGCCCGGTTTGTCTGGGCCTTCCGGGGACACTGCCCGTCATGAACGAAAAAGCCGTGGAATACGCGGTGAAGATCGGCTTGGCTCTTAACTGCACTATCGCCAAATATTCCAAAATGGACCGTAAAAACTATTATTACCCTGACCTGCCGAAGGCCTATCAGGTTTCCCAAAATGACAAGCCGCTTAATTACGCCGGGTATCTCGACATCATTACTAAAGAGGGCACGAAGCGCATTGGCGTTACCCGGGCTCATTTGGAAGAAGACGCAGGCAAGCTGATCCACCAGGGCGGCAAGGCCGGGCGTTTGGAATCCTCCGATTACTCTCTGGCCGACTATAACCGGGGCGGCATTCCATTGGTCGAGATCGTGTCCGAACCCGACATCCGCAGCGCGGACGAAGCCCACGCTTACCTGACAGCCCTGCGCAATATTTTGCTCTATATCGGAGTGTCCGACTGCAACATGGAAGAAGGTTCTTTGCGCTGCGACGCCAACGTTTCGGTGAGGCCCAAGGGCACGGAGAAATTCGGAACCCGCACCGAGATCAAGAACATGAACAGCTTCAAATTCGCCAAACAGGCTATCGAGTACGAAATCAAACGCCAGTCCGCTTTGCTGGATAAGGGCGAAAGGGTGGTTCAGGAATCCCGACTTTGGGATGTGAACGAAAGCAAAACCAAGACGATGCGCTCCAAGGAAGAAGCCCACGACTACCGCTATTTCCCCGAGCCCGACTTGGTGCCGATCATCCTGAGCGAAGACTATGTGAATAGCATCAAGAAAAACCTGCCTGAACTTCCGGCGGCCAAGCGGACTCGCTTTGTTTCCCAATATGGTTTGACCGAATATGACGCGGGAGTTTTAACTTCCGATCAGGAACTGGCCGATTGGTATGAAGAAGGCGCCAAGCACACGAAGAATCCCAAGGGCCTTTCCAACTGGATGATGGGCGACATGGCCGCGCGAATGAAGGAAGAAGAAAAAGAACTCAAAGACCTGAAGTTTGAACAAAAGAAACTTTGCGAACTGGTGGACCTGATCGACAAGGGAACCATCAACAGCAAACAGGCTAAGGAAGTTTTTATTGAGCTCTTCGATACGGGCAAATCGCCCGAAGCCATAGTGAAAGATAAGGGGATGGTTCAAGTGTCTGACCCGGCCGTTATCGAGAAGGCCGTGGAAAAAGTCCTCGGCGAGAACGCCAACGTGGTGGCCGACTACAAAGGCGGCAAGCAGGGTGTTCTGGGTTTTCTGGTGGGCAAGGTCATGCAAGCCACGCAAGGCAAGGCCAATCCCAAGCTGGTGAATGAAATCCTGAAGAAGAAACTGGATTCCTAGTCCGGCGAAAGCCAGTTTGAGATGGAGAGTTGAATGCCCGTATCCTTCGGTCCTTCGGACGTCAAGAATCCCCACAATCTTCAATGGGCCCATGTGCCTGAGAGCTTTTGGCTGACCAAGGCGCTCATCTTTGATTTCGACTGGATCGTCCGGGAGGCGGCCCTCCGGCCCCATGCCATGCCCGACGTGGAATCCACCTCAGCCGCCGGGGGGCTCAAAGAAACCTTCCGCCGCCTGCGAACCTTTGAAATCCGTCTGGCCATGACTTCCAACTTTAACCAAAAGACCGTGGTGGAAAAATTACATCAGTTAAATTTGGCCGAGGATTTCGACTGCATCCGCTGCGCGGAAGAACTACCGTCCTTAAAGCCCAACCCCGATCTGCATATCAATGTCATGGAAACCTTAGGGATTCGACCCATCAAGGCCATCGCGCTCGAAACCGCTCCCGAAGGGGTCCAGGCCGCCAAGGCGGCGGGACTTTTTTGCGTGACCCCGCCCGAATTAAAGGGCCAAGCGGACTTCACCTTGAATTCGATTACCGAATTCCATCTGCTCGAATTGTTGGAACGCATGGACCGCGCGAAGCGGGATCAACTTTCTTGATTTAGGAGAAGCCGTGGGCAAAATTGAACTGGACGCTTTTTATCCCTACCCCATTGAGCATGTCTGGAACGCTTTGACTGAACCCGATTCGCTGTCCGAATGGCTGATGGCTACCGACTTTAAACCCGAACTGGGTTATAAATTCAAATTTTGGTCGAAGCCTATGGCCGGGTGGGACGGCACCGCCCGTTGTGAAGTTTTGGTTTTAGAAAAACCTTACAAGCTTTCCTGGAGCCAGTGCGGCAACGACGAAGGAAAAGATCCTTTCATCATCACCTGGACATTAAAAGAAGAAGGGAAGGGCACCCGGCTTTCGCTGGTGCATGACGGTTTGAAAGGCATTCGGGGCCTGTTGTTGAAACGTATCATGGGTCCAGGTTGGAAGCGAATGTTCGACAACCGTCTGCCGCTGGTATTGGAATATGCCGTCCAAAAGGGCTGGCATGATTTTCCCCAAGGCCGCCGGTTAACGCCCGCCGACTGCCAGCACTAATTCACCAGCACAATCCAAGCCCGGCCTATTGGCTGGGCTTTTTTGTTTTCAGGCAGGTCTGAATGAAATTTTCAATCGGTTGGCGGTATTGCTCCGCCACGCTGGGAAAGTCATTATGGTTGATGCCCGCCAACACCACAAATTGCTTGGGGTCTGAGGCCTTGGCGAAAACTTCCCGGCCCAAGGCGATCGGTATCACCGTATCCTTCTCGGCGTGAAACTCCATCAGGGGACAGGTCCGCTCAGTCACGTATTTTTCCGTTTCAAACTTATCCGTGATCATGAAAGGCGCGATCAATAGCCAGGGATATCTTTGGCGGGAAATGGCGTAAATCGAAGGAAAGGCCCCTTCCAAAAAAAGTCCGGCGGGATGGGTTTGGGTGGCCAGTTCGGCCGCCACGGATGATCCCAGTGAGTGACCCCAAATGAAAATCTGGTCGTCCTGGTATCCCTTGGCCTTCACCCAGTGGTAAGCCGCCAGGGCATCCCGATCCATGGCTTCCTCGCTCAAGGGGGCCTTCTCGCTGTCGCCGTAGCTTCGGTAATCAAAAATCAAAGCGTCAAATCCATAGCTGTAAAAGATGCTGGTGACTTGGGCTAAAAGCGACAGCATGGCCGCGTTGCCGTGGCAATAGACCAAGACCGGTTGATGGGGAAGGGGATGGGGGTGGCGCACCCACCAGCCGTTCAGGGTGACGCCGTCGGAGGCGGTAAAGTTCACCGTCTCGTAAGGCTGGTGATAAGCGGCGGGAGTGGTGACGCCGTCCAGGGGCCGGGGCACGAAAATCAGGTGTTTTTGGAACAAGATAAAACCGATCAAAACAGTCAGATAGGCGAATATCGGCGGCAGTAAAAAGCGTTTCATCAAAACCTCGGGTTTGAAATTGGGCCAAAGTTTAGCAAAAGACGGAGGTTGGTTGGGAAAATTGCCGCCTTAGAGGGAACGGCGTTTTTTTGAAACCCAATCCGGTTTTGAGGTCTATTCACTTCTGTTGAATTTGTTGGAATGAATGGATAGGTTAGAGACATGCATTTTCGAACCCTCTGCGCTTACTTGGTGATTTTCGTTTTGGTGGCGGAACCCTGCCTGCCCTCCGTGAATCTTGGCTCGCCC
>Ga0206828_1120_pt1 | contig 11196 bp, 10 predicted proteins | sample Alteio_BWOrgCont_78_FD_152858 | JGI IMG/M metagenome (GOLD analysis project Ga0206828, IMG submission 152858) | Enriched cells from forest soil in Barre Woods Harvard Forest LTER site, Petersham, Massachusetts, United States -... | ecosystem: Environmental > Terrestrial > Soil > Temperate forest >... | reverse complement strand
TCGTGAGGGATTCCGGGTGGCCGAAGATGTCGCCCGATTTATGCTGAACGATGCCTCCCTTTTGACTCGTCTAAAAAAGCTACGACATGCGGTCACCCTGGCCGAGAAAAGCCTCTTTCAATCTTCCCAGCTTCGCCGCCTTTCCCGGAATGTTCAAAAGGATTTGGGAAAGGGAAGCCGCGAGAAATCTGAAAAGACACGTTCCTCGGTGGAAGACCTTTTAAAAGCCAATCTCAAACGCTCTCAAGAAGCCCTTCGATCTCTGGAAGAGTTCACCAAACTGATAGGACACCCCGCATCCGTGCGCTTCAAAAAAATCCGTTACGAATGCTATCGAATCGAAGAAAGTCTTTCTTAAAATAGGGGTGATCTGATTGCGTTGCAATCCCATCGGGGCCTGGGTATGCTGTCGGAATCATCCAATACCTTCAATTTAAACCATGAGGAAATCATTATGGAAAATGAGAAAGAAAAAGTGATTTTAGATCCAAATACGGGCGTTACCCGGAAACCTTTCCCCGGTTCGAGGAAGCGTTATGTGGACGGAAAAATCCACCATTTTCATGTTCCGATGCGGGAAATTGTTTTAAATCCAACGAAACAAGCCGAAGGAACAGAACTGAACGCTCCCCTTTGCGTTTATGACACGAGCGGCCCTTACACCGATCCTCAAGTAGAAATTGATTTGAAAAAGGGTCTTGCTCCGATCCGGCAAGAGTGGATTACGGAACAAGGCGACGTGGAGGAAGTGAGCTCCGCATACCAGGCGAAGCCTTCCAACAGCACACGGCCCTTTCCCGCTTCCCTCAACCGCAAGCCTCTCAAGGCCAAGGCGGGCCGAAACGTGAGTCAGATGCATTACGCGAAAAAGGGGATCATCACTCCTGAAATGGAATATATCGCCATACGGGAAAATCAGTTGTCGGAAGAGACGGTGGAAAAGGGCCGGTTTCACAAGGGTCAGGGTTTCGGAGCCGTCATTCCCAAAATTATTACCCCTGAGTTTGTGAGGGATGAAGTCGCCCGGGGCCGGGCTATTATCCCTTCCAATATCAACCATCCGGAAATTGAGCCAATGATCATCGGACGAAACTTTCTCGTAAAAATCAACGCCAACATCGGCAATTCGGCGGTGGCTTCTTCCATCGAAGAGGAAGTGGAAAAATTAATCTGGTCCATCCGCTGGGGCGGTGACACGGTAATGGATCTTTCGACGGGCAAGCATATTCATGAGACCCGGGAGTGGATTATTCGAAATTCACCGGTTCCCATTGGAACGGTCCCTATCTATCAGGCCTTGGAAAAAGTGGGTGGCGTGGCGGAAAACCTGACCTGGGAAATTTACCGGGATACTTTGATTGAACAAGCTGAACAAGGAGTGGACTATTTCACGATTCACGCCGGAGTGCTTTTGCGCTATGTGCCGATGACGGCTTGGCGACGAACTGGGATTGTGTCTCGGGGTGGGTCTATTCACGCCAAGTGGTGCTTAGCCCATCACCAAGAAAATTTTACCTATACCCATTTTGAGGAAATCTGCGAAATCATGAAGGCCTATAACGTTTCCTTTAGTTTGGGGGATGGATTGAGGCCCGGCTCCATCGAGGATGCCAATGACGACGCACAGTTTTCCGAACTGAAAACTTTAGGTGAACTGACAAAAATCGCCTGGAAACATGACGTCCAAGTCATGATTGAGGGGCCCGGTCATGTGCCGATGCAGCTGATCAAGGAAAACATGGATAAACAATTGATCGAATGCCATGAGGCGCCTTTTTACACCTTGGGGCCTTTGACGACTGATATCGCCCCCGGTTACGACCATATCACTAGCGCCATTGGCGCCGCCATGATTGGTTGGTTTGGAACAGCTATGCTTTGCTATGTGACGCCTAAGGAACATTTGGGATTACCGAATAAAAATGACGTCCGTGAAGGTGTGATCGCGTATAAAATCGCGGCGCATGCGGCGGACCTGGCGAAGGGTCACCCGGCGGCCCAGCGTTGGGACAACGCTTTGTCTAAGGCCCGATTTGAATTCCGTTGGGAGGACCAATTTAATTTGGCACTTGATCCGGAACGGGCACGAGAATATCACGACGAGACGTTACCGGCGGATGGGGCCAAGGTCGCTCATTTTTGTTCCATGTGTGGTCCCAAGTTCTGCAGTATGAAGATCACTCAGGATGTTCGGGATTACGCTAAGGAAAAAGGTTTGGATGAAAAGAAAGCTTTGGAAGCGGGCATGGATGAAATGTCGCAAGTGTTTGTGGAAGCTGGTTCGGAACTTTATCAAAAGGTTTGACGATTTCGAGTAGAAGAAAATCCTAAAGGATTTATTTTGAGTCTATAGTCTCTCGATGATCGGGGAATCTATAGAAAGTCAAAAAGAAGTCGGGGATAATAAAAAAGGCCTCTCCCATTTCGGGAGAAGCCTTTTTTATTAGGCTTTAGGCGAAAAAGAAATTAATTAACCAGCTTGTTTCCGGGTTTGTGAGGAGCATCGTTCGCTGGACGAGTCGGCACCTGAGCATTGTTCTTAAAAGAAGGGGCCAACTCGGCGTTAATCTTTCCGTATTCAGGGTCTTTGTCTGGACCTTCCACAATCGCGCCGATAGGGCAAGCAGAATAACAGCTGGTACATTCGGTGCATTCTTCGGGGTCAATGATCATAAACTTTTCACCTTTATAATCCCCGGGGTGAATGCAATTCACCGGGCAGACATCCACACATTGGGCATAAACTTCACCCAAACATTTCTCTGTAATCACGTACGGCATTGAACGCCTCCTTAAATTACTTTCCGCTCTCTAGTTTTCGAGAGGAGCTGGATCTCTCGCCTAAAACCCTTCAAAAGCAGGGTTAGTTTAAGAGAGAAAGGCTTTCTTTCGCAACCCCATTTTTCCCTTTTGTTCTAAGAATCCCATCTTTACGACTTTGAACGAAGATGCTAGGTTGAGGCGGTTGTCTAGCTTCTTGTCCTTGTCTCCGATTCAATCTATTCGTAGAAATAACAGTAAAGTCGTGGGCAATCCGCTTACATTTTTTAATCAAAAATGAGAAAGTGGTAGGGAATCAGTCCCCGCTCGTTATTTTAAAAATGGACGGCGGATTTTACGCATGAAGGAAAAAATGGCTTCCAAAAAAGATTATTACGAACTTTTAGGTGTTTCTCGAAACGCTTCGGCCGATGATTTGAAAAAGGCTTATCGAAATCTGGCCAAAAAGCATCATCCAGATGCTAATCCCGGTAACAAAGAGGCCGAAGAAAAATTCAAAGAGATTAATGAGGCTTATGAGGTATTATCAGACCCACAAAAAAAGTCAACTTACGACCAATTTGGTCATGCTGGTGTAAATGGTTTCGGCGGATCGCCTTCCGGGGGTGGGGGAGGTTTTCGAACCTCAACGGATGTGAATGGCGCTGATTTCGAAGACATCTTCGGGGATGTTTTTAGCAATTTCTTCACGGGTGGCGGAAGGGCAGGTCGGCCCCAATCCCAAGAAGGGGACGACCTTCGTTATGATTTAACTTTGACCTTTGAACAGGCCGCCTTTGGAACCTCTCAGGATATTAAAATTAGAAAATTAGTTACCTGCGATACCTGTCACGGTTCCGGAGCCAAGCCGGGGTCGGGCCGAGTTACTTGCGCCACTTGTCGGGGAACGGGACAGGTGCGTACTTCTCAGGGCTTTTTTACGGTTGCCCGAACCTGTCCCAAATGCAATGGTCAGGGAGAACTTCCAGGAACTCCTTGCCCGACCTGTCATGGGCAAGGACGGATGGAACGAGAAAGAATTGTTTCGGTGAAGGTGCCGGCAGGAGTGGACGAAGGGTCCCGTCTTCGGATTCGGGGAGAGGGAGAAGCCGGGTTGAATGGAGCGCCAGCAGGAGACCTTTACATATTCTTGCATGTGGAACCCCACTCTATTTTTCACCGCGATGAAAGTAACCTTCTTTGCGAAATTCCGATTTCATTTCCCCAGGCGGCTTTGGGAACTGAACTGGAAGTGCCAACTTTAGAGGGGCCAGTAAAGATGAAAGTTCCGGCGGGAACGCAATCGGGAAAAGTTTTTCGTTTGCGGGAAAAAGGGCTGAAAAGCCCTCAACATTCGGGAGTGGGCGATCTTTTGGTGACGGTACATGTGGAAACCCCCGCGGATCTGAATTCCAAACAACGAAAATTATTAGAAGAATTCGCGGCTCTTGCTCAAGAGGATAATCACCCGGAAGCATCGAAGTTCATTCAAAAAATGAAAAACATTTTCTCTAAGAAAAAATAAACTATTTCGTTTTAAACGACTGCGTAGGGGGCCCAATCCAATGAGTTTCTTACCCAGGATTTTTTTGCAACAGAATCTTTCAATCGGCCAAACATTTTCGCTGGATCCGTCCCTATCCCATTACCTGATCAATGTCCTGCGCCTGACCGAGAAGATGATCCTGACCGGTTTTGACGCGCAGGGGGCTGAGTATGAGTTGTCCCTCGAAAAAGCATATCCCCAACAATCCGAGGTGATGGTTCGGCGTAAAGTGAGGGACGTTTCTTTAAGCCCCTTTATTTTGACCTTGGGACAAGGACTGCCCAAGGGATCAAAAATGGATTTAATTTTGCGGCAAGGAAGTGAAGTTGGCATTCATCAATTTATTCCGATTTTAACCCAGCGAAGTATTTCGAGGCCCGAACCGTCCCAATGGCCTCACAAGATTGAGCGATGGCAGAAGATTTTAATCGAGGCATGCCGTCAATGCGGTCGAAACGATGTCCCGAAATTAGAACCATTGATCGACTGGGAGGACTTATTAAAACAATTTGGGAATTATGATTTGGTTTTGCTTCCTTATGAAAAGGAAGCGCCCCTTTTACGAAGCGTGCTAGAATTAAAATTGGATAGTCAAAAAATTTTAATTTTGATTGGGCCTGAAGGGGGATGGAGTCGAAAGGAGGTTGAACAAGCCCAGACTTACGGCGCTTATCCAGTTCACCTGCCGGTACCCATTTTACGTACTGAAACTGCCGGAATTGTTTCAGCTTCCATGATTCAGTTTTCTAAAAGATAATCGTTCTAACTAATTAAATAGTGACAGGCAATTATGAGTTCGTCTAAAAAAAGCGATTTAAACTTTAACCAAACTATTTTTTTGTTGGGAAATCCAGTCGAGCATTCTCTTTCTCCGGCTATGCAAAATGCCGCCTTCCAATATTTGAGGCTTCATTGGGTTTACGCTCCGTTAGCGGTTGATCCTCAGCAGATTGGACAAGTTATTGGGATTTTACGGAGCTCGAACGTCAGGGGCGCCAACGTCACGATTCCTTTTAAAGAGGCGGTCATTTCACATCTCGATCAAGTAGATGATCACGCGGTTTGGCTTGGATCGGTTAATACCATTTACCGAAAAGATGAGAAAATTTACGGGACTTCTACAGATGGCGAGGGATTTTTACGTTCTTTAGGCTCGCTTCGAAGGAGTTTAAAAGGCTCTACTGGGATTCTTTTAGGTGCTGGTGGAGCGGCCAAGGCGGTTGCCGGTGCATTGGCTGGATCAGAAGTTAACAAATTTTTTATTGCAAACCGTTCTTCTCAAAGATCTAAGGAATTGGCTAAGATTGTTAAAAACCGATATCCGCAGTTGGAAATAAATGTCATTTCCTTTAAAGAGTCGGAAAAGCTTTTACCCAGGGTGGATTGGGTTATTCAGGCTACTTCATTAGGATTGAATCCGGGTGATCCTTCCCCCATTTCATTGAAAAATGCATCTTCGCAGACTTGGGTGGTTGAGTTGATTTACAACCGGTCGACTGTTTTTTTAACCGGAGCCATCAAGAAGCGATTAAGGAGCGTGGGGGGGCTGGGGATGCTGTTGCATCAGGGGGCTTTGGCTTTTGAGAAGTGGACAGGCCGTCCGGCGCCATTGAAAATTATGCAAAAGGTTTTGATTCAAAATTTAACTTAAGTTGAATGTTGTCTTTCTGCCATGGGGGAACAAACGTTGACTTCAATTTTTTCAGCCCCTATACTTCTTTTTCAGAGACTAAACCCGATTACTTCCTTCCTTGAGGTGTGGAATGCCTGAATCCATGAAAAAACGCTTGGGTGAAATGTTGGTTGACGAAGGCATTATTTCGGAAGAACAACTTCAAGAAGCCCTCCATGAACAAAAGATAAAAGGCGGTCGATTAGAGAAGATTTTGATTAGCCAGGGTTATGTCACTCAAGATGTCATCATGGCTTTCGTAGGAACCCAATTAGGGATTCCTCACGTTAGTTTAAGCGAGATCGGCGAAATTCCTAACGATGTTGTTTTTTCCGTGCCCGAATCTATTGCGCTCAATCACGTTCTTATTCCCATTGTTAAAAAGGACAAAAAAATTACGGTCGCTATGGCCGATCCTTTAAACGTTTTTGCCATTGATGACATCAAAATGATGACGGGGCTTGAAGTCGAACCGGCTATCGCTAGTGAGGCTGAAATCAAAGCCCTACAAGCCAAATATTATAGCGGGGCCGCGAACGCTGGCGGAGCCGAGGCCGGTGCGGATATGCAAGAAATTCTTGGAACCATGGGTGGCGGGGACAACAACCTCGAAGTTATGGAAGAACAACAAGAAGAGATGGATATCTCGAAACTTGAAGCGGCAGGGGAAGATGCCCCGGTGGTTCGTTTAGTTAACTTAATTTTAACGGAAGCGGTTCGATCAGGTGCTAGCGACATCCACATTGAACCTTATGAAAAAAGTCTACGCTGTCGATATCGGATTGACGGCGTTTTACATGAAGTTCAATCCCCGCCTAAATCTATTTCGGCGGCCATGTCATCTCGTATAAAAATCATGTCTTCTCTTGATATCTCCGAGCGTCGGTTACCTCAGGATGGTCGTATTAAGATAAAAGTTTTAGGCAAGGAAATTGATCTTCGTGTTTCGGTTTGTCCTGTTCAGTTTGGCGAAAAGATCGTCATGCGTATTTTGGATTCTTCAAATCTTTCTTTGGATTTACCCAAACTTGGTTTTGAAGAGGACATACTCCCGAAATTTCAAAAAGCCATTGTCGAGCCTTATGGGCTTGTACTTGTGACTGGTCCTACAGGGTCAGGAAAATCCACTACCCTTTATTCTGCCCTTCATTACATTAATGATCCGGACACTAATATTTCGACTATTGAAGATCCAGTGGAATATAACCTCCCAGGAATTAATCAAGTTAACGCAAGAGCTGGTATTGGACTGACCTTTGCCGCAGGTTTGAGGTCATTCTTGCGGCAAGACCCGGACGTGATCATGGTTGGTGAAATTCGTGATAAAGAAACAGGCGAAATTGCGATTAACGCCGCGCTTACGGGACATTTGGTGTTTTCTACTCTTCACACGAACGATGCTCCGGGTGCGGTTACTCGTATGGGAAATATGGGGATTGAACCATTCTTAATTACTTCTACTGTTCATTGCGTGGTAGCACAGCGTTTATTACGGAGAATTTGCAAAGATTGTAAGCAAACTTATGAAGCTGCCCCGGAAGTTTTAGAAGAAATGGGTCTTCAGGTAACGGGCGAACCTGTTACTCTTTATAAAGGATCGGGATGCGCTACTTGCTCTAATACAGGCTATAAGGGTCGCATGGCGATTCACGAAGTGATGATCTTAAACGATGAATTTCGTAAGGGTGTTTTGCAACGCAAACCGGCTTCTGAGCTTAAAAAACTAGCACGAGCTGGAGGAATGCAAACTCTCAGAGAATGTGGTGTTCAAAAGGTTTTGAAGGGGATGACTTCTGTGGAAGAACTTTTCCGTGTCGCTCATGCGGATGAGGATGAATAATTTGCTGTTCAATGAGGAGAACTAAAACTTATGGTTAACATTGATACCTTGCTTCGATTGATGTTTGAGCGAGGAGCCTCAGACTTACATATTACCGCGGGGGCACCTCCGATGTTGCGAGTAGATGGTGTTATGACGTCTACTGAATATGAAAAGCTAAGGCCGGAAACAACACAGCAATTAATTTATAGTATTTTGACGGATGAGCAGAAAGAAAAATTTGAAAAAGATAATGAATTAGATGTTTCTTTCGGTGTGGAAGGGGTAGGCCGTGTTCGCATGAACGTTTTTCAGCAACGGGGAGCGGTAGCGGCGGCTCTTCGGAATATACCCACGAGCATACGCACTTTTGAAGACCTAAAATTACCCCAAGTGATTCAAGATTTGGTTAAGTTACCAAAAGGGTTGGTTTTGGTGACGGGACCCACCGGTTCTGGAAAATCAACGACTCTTGCGTCAATGATTGATTGGATTAATGTCAATCAACAACACCATATTATTACAATTGAGGATCCAATCGAGTATGTTCACACCCATAAATCTTGTATTGTTAATCAGCGGGAAGTGGGAACTGACACCCATAGCTTTACAGCTGCTTTAAAATATGCTTTACGCCAAGACCCAGACGTCATTCTGATCGGTGAAATGCGTGATTTGGAAACTATTAACGCTGCCTTAACTATTGCTGAAACGGGACATTTGGTTTTCGCTACATTACATACGGTTGATTCAATTCAAACCATTAACCGCATCATCGATGTCTTTCCGGCTTCTCAGCAGCAACAAATTCGAGCTCAAATTTCATTTGTTCTTCAAGGTGTTTTATCTCAACAACTACTACCAAAAGCTTATGGATCGGGTCGCGTTATTGCGACTGAGGTTTTGATCCCGAGTGCTGCCGTCCGCAACCTTATTCGAGAAGAAAAAGTGCATCAAATTTATTCGGCCATGCAGACGGGGGCAGAATATGGGATGCAGACCATGAATCAATGTCTCTTTGAGCTGTATCAAAAACAATTGGTAAGTTATAACGAAATATTTTCTAGGACCATGGATCCAAAAGAACTACAACGAATGGTTAAGGGTATTATTTAAATTTTAAGGAAAAGTTATTATGCCGTTATTTAAATATAAGGCCAAAAACAGCACGGGAAAAGTTATTGACGGTACTCTCGAGATTGAAAATGAAGCGGCATTATCTATCGCTTTACGTCAAAAACGGCTTGAGCTTGTTTCTGCGTCGCAAACAAGCGGGTTTGATAAGTTTTTGTCTGCGCTTACAAAAAAAGGAGGGAAAGTAACAACTAGAGATATTGTTATTTTCAGTAGGCAATTTTCAACCATGGTTAATGCGGGTTTACCAATTATGCAAGGATTGTCGATTGTGGCTGAACAGGCCGAAAACCCGGATTTCAGGGTGATTATGGGAAAAGTCAGGGATGATATATCTAACGGTGTACCCCTTTCTGAAGCTATGGCTCGACATCCAAAAGCTTTTTCAACCCTCTATGTTAACATGGTCAAAGCGGGTGAGCAGGGTGGTATTTTGGATACAATCTTTGAACGTCTTTCTGAATATATGGAAAAAGCCGAAGGGGTTAGTCGCAAAGTGAAATCCGCTATGATGTATCCAATCGTGGTTATGACAGTTGCGTTTGGTGTTGTTATTTTCTTGATGATTAAGGTTATTCCGACCTTTCGGGATGTTTTTGCCTCGTTTGGGGGGACCTTACCTATGCCTACCCAAGTCGTCATTAATATCAGTGAGTTTTTGCAAAGCAAAAAAGCGCTCCTTTTAGTTGTGGGAGCGGTTGTTATTTGGCTTGTTATATCAGCTTACCGAAAAACCAAAACAGGGGCTTATCAATGGGATCAAATGATTTTGAAAATTCCCACCTTTGGAGTTTTGGCCCGAAAAGCAGCTGTCGCCAAGTTCGCTAGGACATTAGGAACGCTCATTAAATCAGGCGTTCCAATTATGGACGCTTTAGAAACTGTAGGTAAAACATCGGGTAATTTAGTGGTGGAAAGAGCTGTACAAAAGTGCAGGGATGCAATAAGAGAAGGGAAAACACTCACTCAACCTTTAAAAGAAAGTGGAGTTTTCCCCCCCATGGTCATTCAGATGATTAATGTTGGTGAAGAAACAGGTGCGTTAGATGCAATGTTGAGTAAGGTGGCTGATTTTTATGAGGATGAGGTGGATGTGGCAGTTGAAGGGCTGACTTCGATTATTGAACCAATTTTGATAGTTTTTCTTGGTGTTACTATCGGTTTTATAGTTGTGGCTATGTTTATGCCAATGTTTGAATTAGGCAATTTGGCGGGTTAAATTAAACAAATATTTCTTAAAAAGGCTTAATTATTAAGGTCTTTCGTTGACAATGTTAATGTGCGGAAGTAATATCTTTTTAAGCTTAGTAGATGAGGGTCAATTTTTTCTAGGCTTATTTCAAGTGGAGGTGTAGAAATATGGTTCGTAAAAAAGCTAAAAAAGGTTTTACGCTAATTGAACTGATGATCGTTGTCGCGATTATCGGTATTTTGGCGGCAATTGCCATTCCGCGTTTTGCTCAAATGCTTGAGAAATCTCGCGAAGGAGCGACACAAGGAAATTTAGGTGCGTTGAAGTCATCTTCTTCAATCTATTATGGTGACATACAAGGTGTCTGGCCGACGACTTTGAATTCACAAAGCCAATTTTCCTTTAGCAAGTATTTGGATAATATTTATCCGGTTAAGGCTACTGGGGCTTTTGTGCCAAACTCACCGAGCCCGCAAGGTACATTGGTGACCATGACGACGTCTGGATTGTCACCCACCGCAGGAAGTTCTGGCTGGTTGTACGACAGCAATGGTGGAGCGGTTTATGTTAATAGTACGGTTAAGGATTCTAAACAAGTTCCTTATTCGTTCTATGGATTTCAATGATTTGATGTTCGTTTTTTTGTGAGTTGAAAACAATGGGCGGCAATTTTGCCGCCCATTGTTTTATCAAGACGAGGTGATTTTATCCTGGCCTTATTTAAGCCTTCTTACTCGCTTCTGGTTGGAGCTTGTGTAGGTAGTTTTCTGAATGTTTGTTTGGTTCGCTGGAAATCGGGAGGACAGGTATTAACTCCCGCATCGCATTGTCCCCACTGCAAAAATTTCATTCATTGGTATGACAATATTCCTATCATTAGTTTTTTTATTTTAATGGGAAAGTGTCGTTTTTGTAAGTGCTCAATTTCTTGGCAATATCCACTGGTGGAATTTAGCACGAGTGTTTTGTTTCTTTTTTCCATTTTGAAATTTTCGAATACGATAATGTCCATAAGCAGTTGTTTTTTTTGTGGTTTCCTTATTTTGTTGGTCACAAGTGATTTGAAATGGAGA
>Ga0206828_1126_pt1 | contig 11275 bp, 9 predicted proteins | sample Alteio_BWOrgCont_78_FD_152858 | JGI IMG/M metagenome (GOLD analysis project Ga0206828, IMG submission 152858) | Enriched cells from forest soil in Barre Woods Harvard Forest LTER site, Petersham, Massachusetts, United States -... | ecosystem: Environmental > Terrestrial > Soil > Temperate forest > O... | reverse complement strand
AAAATGAATCCGGATGGATACCAAAGTTGGCTGGCCGCGGCGAGCGCGCCGGCATACTTCCTTCATAGCGCTCCTCGCCACCCAATGGCGCTGCAGGGCTCGCGCTCGCGTACGATGCCTGAACCCACCATCTCCTCCTCGGAACGGGAATCGGCTGAGCCCGAATCCACTGGGGGAGAATCCGCCAAGACAGGGGAAAAGGAAATAGACGCGAATGTCTTCACAACTCCGTCGCAGGGCTGGACCGGCGCCAGGCTCGAGGGTTCTTTCAAAAAGGGTGCGACCGCTGCTGATACCACGAGTTACGTGCTGAATTCAGCCCAATGGAATGTTCCCTCTGTAACTCCCGGCGGCTACGAAACCGGCACGACCGATATGACTGTATGGAACGGACTGGGTAATGTATTTCAAGCCATCCTTGATGTGCAGACGACGTCGAGCGCCGTGTTCTATGGCATTCATCGCCAGGACTTTGACCCTCATACAGTCGGAACCGACGAGGAAGGAACACGATTTACTCCCAACGCCGGTGACAACATCTTCGCCCAGGAATGGTATTGCGACGCCGCTGGAAATGTGAATCTGTCGGGCGGATATGCGTGTACCTATATGCTTGATACCACGCAGAACGTAGTTTGGAAATGCGATTCAGCAACAACCACCATTTCAGACTGCACTTCGTACAAGCTCAAGTCAGCCGACCTGGCCAACGGCAATCTTGGATTTTGGGCGGACTTCATAATCGAAGACGACACCGACGAGTTTGCCAAGAATTCGGCCGAATGGCCCGATTTTTCGCCTATAACTATGCTCGGCACCGCTTGTGTGGTCAAGGGCAGCGGCGCCACCGCGGGCGGAGGTGTCAAGTGCGAAAAGTGGGTGTCGACTGCGGCCGGAACCGACGGTAGCGTGCACTCATCTACCGATCCATCCGTCAATTTGCTGAGTGATGCCAATGTGAGCAATCCGATGGTGCGCGGCGATGGGCATCTCAACATCAGCCTCCCGGCCGGTGGAGTTACATGGTTCGATACCCAAACCAATGTCTACGAATGGAACGGAAGCAACTTCAACACCTTTTCAGTTGCCTGCGCAAGCTCAATTGGTGTTGGAGCGAACTCCCGCGGACTAACGAGCGGGACCCCGTGGACCACCGGCTGCCATCCGGCTGCTGACGGGAATTTTAACGTATATCAAATGCAGACCGGCGGCAAATGGGTGGACATGCAGAACGATATTGCAACGCAGATCGCGGTGTCACCATTGTCGAAAACCATCCCCTGGGCGCTCAACGGGGCTGGACAGATCCTCTACTGGAACGGAAGCAAATTTGTCGAGAACGCCGCGGGTGGCTGTGCCACCTCGATTGGAGTGGGACCGAATTCGCGCGGGTTGACGAACGGAACCCCCTGGACTACCGGCTGTCACCCAGCCTCAGACGGGAACTATGCCGTTTACCAAATGCAGACCGGTGGCAAATGGGTCAACATGCAGAATGACATTGCCGTAAAGGTTGCGGTGGGGCCGGAGGGCATCCCCTGGGCAATCAACGCGGCTGGACAGATCCTCTACTGGAATGGAAGCAAGTTTGTCGAGAATGCCGCGGGCGGCTGTGCCACGTCAATTGGAGTGGGACCGAACTCACGCGGGCTGACTAATGGAACCCCCTGGATCACTGGCTGCAGCGTCGACGCAAACGGGAATCGCACCATATACCAGATGCAAACCGGCGGCAAGTGGGTGAAGATGCAGACCGGTGTCGGATGGGACATTGCAGTATCTGAAGCCGGCAAAGCTTGGGCACTCTCAACACTTAGGTAACGCGCGGGGACCAGGAACTCTCATGTGGCTATGGGGATTCCCGGTCCCTGGCGTTCAGGCACGCTATTTGTCTTTTTCGCCGCCACAAGCTATGCTTATTGACATGCAGGATAGACTCTGTTGTCGCCCCTTGATGCCGCTTCGCGCGCAGAGGTGACCTGAGTCTGAAAGTTTGATCGAGTTTCAAGGTTTCTTCAAAGCCCGCGATGCAGCCCACGCTGCCGCGGGCTTTCTATTTCTGCTGAAAAAAAGGAAAACATGGCCGAAGGTAACGCAATCAAAGAGACAAAGGCTCAACGCGCCGAGCGTCTCAAGCGCGAAAAGAATCCATGGCAAGCCTTCGATGAGGTGCGCGCCTTCGCGCGTGCCGGACGCTCCAGCGTTCTGCCCGAGTGGGCGTCGCTGTATTTCAAATGGTGGGGTATCTATACACAAGGCGACGGAGTTGGTGCTACCGGAGGAAAGGGCGGCGAGGGGTTGGCGTCCGATTACTTCATGATGCGCATCGGTATTCCGAACGGAATCGCGTCAGCGAGCCAGCTCCGCGTCATTGCTCAGGTTACTAAAAAATTTGCGCGCAATCTGGCCGATATCACGGTCCGCCAAGCCATCCAGCTACACTGGCTCACTATCGAGTCGCTTCCTGAAGTGGTGGATGCACTCACCGCAGTAGGGCTCTCGCCCAGAGGCGCTTGCGGCGACGTGGTCCGTAACGTCACGGGTTGCCCGCTGGCCGGAGTCGCTGCCGACGAACTGATAGATGCAGCGCCCCTGGCCCGTGAGATCTCTCAGCTGCTCGCTGGGAATCCCGAGTTCTATAACCTGCCGCGCAAATTCAAAATCTCCGTGACCGGGTGCCCCTCCTGGTGCAGCAATCCGGAGATTAACGACATTGGCCTCACAGCGGTAAAACACGACGGTCAAGTCGGCTATACGCTCCGCGTTGGCGGCGGACTTTCGAGGGAGCCGCATATCGCCGTGCGACTCGATGCTTTTATTCTTCCGCATCAGGCCGTCGCGGTCGTTCGCGTTGTAACCGAAATCTTTCGCGACCAACAGGGCTTGCGCGAAAGCCGAGAGCGCGCCCGCATGAAATATCTCTTCCTCAAGGAAGGCTGGACGGCGGAACGCTTCCTTGCCGAACTCCAGTCGCGACTCGACTTCACGCTGTTACCTGGCGCACAGGAACAAGCGCCGAATGACGTCTTTCGCGACCACGCCGGCATCACTCGCCAACGTCAGGCCGGCTTGAGTTCCGTCGGCGCATCCGTCCTACGCGGCCGCATTACGGGAGACCAGTTGGAATCTGCCGCCGATCTCGCGGATCGATTTGGCAGCGGAGCCTTGCGCACCACCGTCTCCCAAAATCTGCTGTTCATCGATATTCCTAGCAACAAAACTGCAGCACTGATTCAAGAGCTTGGCCAGATTGGCCTTCAGGTGGAAGGCTCTTCGTTCTGGCGCGGTGCGATTGCGTGTACCGGAACCGAGTTCTGCAAACTGGCGATCACTGAGACCAAAGGCTTCACCCGCTGGATTGTCGACGAGCTCGAAGAACGCCTGCCGGGATTTGACCAGCAGCTCAAGCTCAACGTAACCGGCTGCCCCAATGGATGCGGCCAACACTGGGTTGCTGACATTGGTATTGAAGGCAAGAAGATCAAACACCAAGGCGAACTCATTGACGCTTATTACTTCTGCCTCGGAGGGGCGGTAGGTCAGCACGCAGCGGTCGCTCGACCGGTTGGATACAGATGCCCTGCTCCTCTGGTTCCTGACGCCATCGAGCGCCTGTTGCGTGAATACCTGGCCGACCGCTGGCCCGATGAGAACTTGCGCGCGTGGTTCAGCCGCCATTCAAACGATGAACTTCGCGCTCACCTGGCCGGCGAGATTCTCGCTGCCGTCGAACGCGATGTACCAACCGGTCCCGTCCCGCACGGCGTGGCAGACTGAGGTTTCAACGATGAGTATGTTGCCGATCTTTCTCAAACTTGCCGGACGCGACTGCCTCCTGGTTGGCGCAGGCAACGTGGCACTGGACAAAATCGGAAGCCTGCTGAACACCGGGCTCAAACTCCGCGTAGTCGCTCCCGATGCCAAGGCTGAGGTCCACCAATTGGCAAGAGAAGGAAGATTGGAATGGATCGAGCGTCGTTTCGAAACCACTGACCTCGACGGAAGCTTCCTGGTTATCGCCGCCACCGATTCCACTGACGTGAATGCCGCCGTCTATAAAGGGTGTGTGCAGCGCAGCATTCTGTGCAACAGCGTCGATGACATTCCCAACTGCGATTTCTTCTTTGGTTCGCTGGTGAGTCGCGGCGATCTGCAAATCGCCATATCCACCGGGGGCGAAAGCCCCGCGGTCGCTCAGAGGTTGCGCCGCGAGATTGATGCGCAGCTTCCAGAAGACCTCGGCGAATGGCTTCAGAATCTTGGCCAACTTCGGCGCGAAGTTCTTGAAGCGCATCCTCGCAGTGAGACGCGCAAAGCGCTGCTGCATCTGCTTGCCCAGCGCTCGATCTGCGAGTCCGCTTCCTGTCCGTCGCGTCAGATGGCCCTGGCGACGCTCAAAGAAAATTGTGATGTCGTCTCTGGCAATGTTTCCCTCGTAGGAGCCGGTCCCGGTGACCCCGACCTGCTCACCGTCAAAGCGATGCGTCTTATTCAGGCCGCCGAGGTCATTCTGCATGATGACCTTGTTCCACAGGCGATTCTCGATCTCGCATCGGCCAACGCAAAGATTGTCAACGTTGGTAAGCGCTGCGGCATGAAGACCATCACTCAAGATGAAATCAACGCGCTCATGATCCACTACGCCCAGGCGGGCCTGAACTTGGTCCGTCTCAAGAGCGGCGACCCGCTCATCTTCGGCCGGGCCGCGGAGGAGATTGCTGCGCTCACCGAAGCGGGCGCAGCCTTTCAAATCGTTCCCGGAATTACGGCCGCTTTTGCAGCCGCAGCCGCCATCGGTTGCTCTCTCACCGACCGCAACAGTGCATCGAACGTCACTTTTTCTACGGGCCACCATGCGCAATCGCACAATCAGTCGCCGCTGCCCGCAATTGAGGACACAACTCGCGTGGTTTACATGCCGGGCCGCGACCTTCATCTGCTGGCCGAGGAGTGGCTGCTGGAGGGCCTCCCACCAGACTTCCCGTGCGCCCTTGTTTCCCGCGCGGCTCAACCAGGCCAGAAAGTTCACTGCACAACATTGGCCGCCTTAGGTGAGGTCGCGCCCGACGCCGCTCCCAGCCTGCTGATTGCCGGGTGGACAGTTCGCGGAATTGCTGCCGCAACCAACTCCCTCGCAGAATTCGATCAAGTCGCAGCTCAACTCTAAGCTCACTCTTTCCGGAGGCCCACGATGCCAAAAGCTAACTCCGCCGCACCCGCCCGCAGTATTTCGCTCGACGTATATGCCGTCTCACTCGCTCTCCTGCTTGCGCTACTTGTCCGCCTTAACCTTATTCCGCCTGTCAAGTGGTAAAAGCTGGGTCATGCAACTGAGTTAGGGTATGCAGCCCGCGAGAACCCCGTTTCGCAAGGAGAAGCCCATGGCCACTGTCACAGTCTCTGCCCGCGGGCCGACCAGCATTGGCCGTCGGATTGTTGCTCTGATCCCAGGCTTGCTCCTACTCGCAGCCGTTGGTTACGCAGGAAAGCTTATTGAGCACTCGATCGCCGTCTACACCAAGTCCCATCACATTACTTTTCCTAACATTGAATACGTCCTCTGGGCCATCGTGATTGGATTGCTCATCGCGAACACAACCGGCGTGCCACAGGTATTTCAGCCCGGCGTCGCCACTTACGAGTTCTGGCTGAAGGCAGGAATCGTTCTGCTTGGTTCGCGCTTCCTTCTCGGCGACGTTCTCCACCTCGGCGGAATCTCCTTGTTGCTGGTGGCCGTCGCGCTCACACTCTCGCTCACATTCATGCATCTGCTGGGCCGCACTTTCAATCTCAAGCCCAAGCTTACATCGCTGCTTGCCATCGGCTCCGCCATCTGCGGCGTGTCCGCCATCATAGCGGCTAAGCCTTCCATCAATGCCGACGATGAGGATGCGTCTTACGCCATCGCAGCCATTCTGGCGCTCGGCGCGATTTCGCTCTTCACGTTTCCGCTCATCGGCCACTCGCTCCATCTGAGCGACAAAGCCTATGGCCTGTGGGCCGGCCTCGCCGTTGACAACACCGCTGAAGCGACCGCTGCCGGTGCTCTTTATTCCGATGCCGCAGGGAAAGTGGCCGTGCTGGCCAAGACCACGCGCAACGCCCTCATCGGCTTTGTGGTACTCGCATATGCCATTTATTGGTCGTCCCGCGGCGAAGCGCAAGTTATCGGTAACAAAGCCGCATTTCTATGGCGCAAATTCCCTAAATTTGTCCTTGGCTTCCTTCTCATCTCCCTGCTGGCAACCCTCGGCTTCTTCACCAAACCGCAATTAACAAGCCTAGCCAACCTGTCTCGCTGGGCCTTCCTGCTGACCTTCGCCGGAGTTGGGTTGCGCACTAACCTGCGTGAGCTCGGCAAGCAAGGCTGGAGGCCATTTGCGGTGGGCGCCATAGGTGAGGTCTTCATAGCTCTTGTAACTCTCGGTCTGGTATACGGCGCGGATCGTTTTCTGCATTTGTAAATGGACTTACAGTTACATAGGCGCGCTCGCATCCATAACTCGCGGAATGTGACTCCACCGACATTGAGCAGTGAGTTGAGCAACTAACTCTGCCTGGCTAGCTATCTCCATCGGAAGATCCGCAGAGAAATCGCGAACGGCACCACAAACCACGCCACCAGAATCCCAACCTGCGCCATCATCTGCCCAAGGCTTGTCCCCTGCAGCATGTTGCCACGCATCGCCTCGATGGCCGCCGTCAGTGGTAGCGCTCTTACCAGCGGCTGAATCACGGCCGGGAATCGGGTCGCAGAAAAGAACACACCCGACAAAATCCACATTGGAAGCATCACAAGGTTCATCAACCCCGACACCGCTTCCATGGTCCTTGCGCGCGATGAAACCAGCAGGCCGAGCCCGGAAAAAGCTAGCGAGGTCAGCAGACACAGCAGCCCCAGTTGCCACAATGGGCCGCGAAATGGAACGCCAAACGCAATGCGGGCAAAACCCAGGAACGCCGCAACTTCGATAATCAGCATGGCCAGACGCGACAGCAGATACGATGCCAGGTATTGCCATTTCGCCATGGGCGAAGCCACCAGGCGCTTCAGCAGTTTTTTCTGCCGCGCCTCAACGATCGAGAAGCCAAGTCCCCACATTGCCGAACCCATCAGGTTCATGCCCAGCAGACCCGGCACCACAAAGTCTATGTACCGCGCCCCCGTCTCATGCACCAATTCGTTCTCGGCCTGCACTGCATCCCGCCGTCCCGCAGGCGCCTGAATGGCCCTGTCCGCGAGCAATCGGGCAGTGCGCGCATCGGGGTTTGTATCGTCGAACTTGTATGCCACTGCATCCGGCTTTTGAATCGCTAGCAGAAGAATCTTGCCCGTCGCCAGCTCGTGTGTGCCCTCAACTTCATCCATCGTCTCAGCGGTCAGTCCCTTGTCAGCAGCCAGCGCCTGAGTCAGTTGCGCGGTTGTTGCGCCTACTTGCAGCACATCCGCGGGTCGGTTGCGGAATGCAATACCCAGCCCTATCGCCAGCAGAATGGGAAAGAAGAATATCCAAAAAATGGCTTCCGGCTCGCGGAGGAAAAGGCGAAACCGCACCATCGTGAGTTGATAAAGGCTGCTTGTGTCGAGGCTATTCATCGCGCAAATTCCTTCCCGTCAGCCGCACAAATACATCCTCGAGTGTTGCCGAGTGCGTACGAAACTCGCTCAAATGCAGACCCTGCTCGTTGAGCGCTTCAAAGATCCGCGGAGCCACCAGGTGCAGCTGACTTACTGAGAGCTGGTGCAGTCCCGCATCCACGCGATGCGATTGCACGCCAGGAATAGCCAGCAACGCAGCAACATCCGCCTCAGCCCTGGGAGCCCCACGTTCCGAGCCTGGGCCTTGGGAATCCGTCACCGCAAACTCCACAATGTCCTCGCCACCCACTGTGCCAATTAGCTGCTGCGGAGTCCCCAGCGCAATCACTTTTCCATGATCCATGATTGCCACGCGATCGCACAGCCGCTCAGCCTCATCCATATAGTGCGTGGTCAAAATGATGGTGCGCCCAGCATGCTTCAAGTCATCCACCAGGTCCCACAAGTGACGTCGCGCCTGCGGATCGAGCCCGGTCGTCGGCTCATCCAGAAATAGCAACTCCGGATCGCCCACCAGCGCGCATGCCATCGCCAGCCGCTGCTTTTGCCCACCGGAAAGTCCGCCCACTCGTGAGCTGCGCTTCTCCTCAAGCTGCGCCGTCCTGATCGACTCATCCACCGAGATCCCGCGCTTGAAGAAACTCCTGAACATTCTCAGCGTCTCTTCCACCGTAAGCTTCTCGGGAAACTGCGTCTCCTGCAACTGAATGCCGATCCGCTGCCGCAACACGTCGGCGCCCGTCCGCCAGTTCAATCCCAGAACCTCGACCGTCCCCTCATCGGGCGCCGTCAGTCCCTCGCAGATCTCAATAGTCGTCGTCTTCCCCGCCCCATTCGGTCCCAGCAGCCCGAAACACTCGCCCCGCGCCACTTCCAGGTCCAGCCCGGCCACAGCCTGCACGTCCGCAAAGGCCTTGCGCACTCCGCGCAGCAGCAGCGAAGGTCCACCTATTCCGGTCTCAAAGGCCGAACCCGCCGCTCCCGCCGTGATTCCCTCTCTCATCGCGCTCCCCGAATCGATTCGCTCCGCCCCGGACTACCGCATCTTCTAACTAAGCTTTCTGACAGAACATCCGAGGACATGCCAACTCCAAAGCATCTTGATAAGTTCCTGTGTCACACTGCAACCGTTTCCAACTGGGCCAGCTCAAATGTCAGGTTCACCGACCGCGCACCAACAGGTCGGGTCCGATGGCGGACGCCGCGAGGAATCGTAAGCATTTGGCCCGGATCGAGATCGAGCGAGCCGCTCTCGAATTCGATTGAGAGTCGTCCTTCGATCACTAAAAATGTCTCGTCCGAGTTTGGATGAAAATGCCAGTGATAGGGTTCCGTCATCGTGGAAATCCGAACAACATGGTCATTGATCTTGGCAATTGGATGATTGTCGTATCCGAAATTGGCCGAAGACTCCGCATTCAGTGTGATGACTTCAGGAAGGCGCCCATTCATTCTCAATCCTCGCATTGCAATTTTAGCCACACATCAACCTCTTTTAAAACTTGACCAAACAATTACCCTCGGAATCGCCACGGAGCATTCCGGCTTTCCCGCCAGCCATCTTGGGCGTAAACTAGAAGCATGGCGGAGATCAAGCGCAGAAAAACACCTACCGTAAAAATCGGGAATGTTCGCGTCGGCTGGGAGGTTCCGGTCGTCGTGCAGTCCATGACCAACACTGACACAGCAGACATTCCGGGCACCATCGAACAGGTCTCTGCGCTGGCCCAGGCCGGCTCAGAGATCGTCCGCGTTACCGTCAACAACGAAGAGGCCGCTGCCGCCGTTCCGTACATTGTTGAAGGCCTTGATAAGCGCGGCGTCCGCGTTCCCATTGTGGGCGATTTTCATTACAACGGCCATCTGCTGCTCAAGAAGTTTCCCGCAACAGCGCGCGCGCTGGCCAAATACAGAATCAACCCGGGCAACGCATCTATCGGGAAAAAGGACAACGACAACTTTCAGGTCATGGTCGAATGCGCCGTCGAAAATCAGAAGCCCGTCCGCATCGGCGTTAACTGGGGCTCTCTCGACCAGGCGCTGCTCACGCGCATGATGGATGCGAACTCGAAAGTCGCAAATCCGCTTCCCGCGCGCGAAGTGATGATGGAAGCCATGGTCGTCAGCGCGCTCGACTCCGCGAAAGCCGCCGAGCACTTCGGCCTCAGACCGGACCAGATAATTCTTTCCGCCAAGGTCTCTGGTGTTCGCGATCTAATCGACGTCTACACTGCTCTCGCTGCCCGTTGCAACTATGCTCTGCATCTGGGACTGACTGAAGCCGGCATGGGCTCCAAGGGGCTCATCGCATCCACCGCCGGCCTTGCGCCGCTGCTTCTCTCCGGCATCGGAGACACTATTCGCGTTAGCCTCACGCCGAAGCCCAACGGCGACCGGACTGAAGAGGTTCAAGCCGCACAACAGATCTTGCAATCGCTCGGGATCCGCAGCTTTATGCCGCAGGTGACGAGCTGCCCCGGCTGCGGCCGCACCACCAGCACCTATTTCCAGGAGCTGGCCGAGCAGATTCAGAGCTACCTCCGCACCTCAATGCCCGAATGGCGCAAGAAGTACCCCGGCGTGGAAGAATTGAAGCTCGCAGTGATGGGCTGCGTCGTCAACGGTCCTGGCGAAAGCAAGCACGCTAACCTCGGCATCAGCCTTCCCGGCACGTTTGAAGAGCCCAAAGCCCCCGTCTATATCGATGGCAAACTCTCCACCACACTAAGAGGCGACACCATCGTGGCGGAGTTTAAGCAGATCCTCGACCACTATGTTGAGAGCCATTACGGCCAGAGTGCTAAAAGCGAAGAGTTGGTTGGGACGAGATAGTTGAGTCCAGATGAATCCGGGATTCATCGATCCATCCACCTGTCAATTTACTTTCCTGAAGTCGATCGTCGCAAGATTCATCTGGCCTTCTGTCAGGATATGCACGGTCAATACAGCCTTACCCGCAGGCAGCCTGATCTTCGCAATGCCCCGTACGATGTTCCAGTGGTGCCATTGCCGCCATGCGACAGGGTCTGCAGCGTTGAAGGTGCTCGTGATTGCGAGCGGTCCGGTGGCGGCCCGTCCGTTGACGTCGAGTGAGATTGTTCCTCCGCGATTGGATGTATAGAGCAGGTCGGCCGTGTAGTCACCCGCATGGGCCACTTGAACGGTTACATTGAACCACTCTCCGGGCGCGGTCCAACCGACGTAGAGAAGATTTGCAGGCGGTGCCACCTTGTCATAGGGGTTGTCATCGATCTTCGGGTCGAAGCCAAACTTTGTGTAAGACGTGTCTACGCCCTCGCTCATGCGAAATTCGTTCAGATAGCTCCCGTTGGCGGGGTTCAGAGTCCCGCTGCCGTTGTTCTTCGCATCCGAATCGTGGTAGGCCACACCCTCGCCGCCCAGGTCGTAATAGGCGCAGACCAACTTGCCGGGAATCAATTGAGCTCCGCTCTGATAGCGGCTGTCGTGAAAGGGAGTTCCCTTGTACTGCGACAGGAAGTCAGTCTGCATTGCATGAAGCTCAGCCGCACCCAAGACGACTAAGAGAACGGCGAGAAAGACAGTCGCGTGGCTTGAAGAACTCCTCATGGGAATACGCCCTCAAACAAAAAGTATCAGATGAAAATTCAAAGATAAGGGATACTGCATTTGCTCCGAGACTTAAGTGCCCTTTTC
>Ga0206828_1125_pt1 | contig 11343 bp, 9 predicted proteins | sample Alteio_BWOrgCont_78_FD_152858 | JGI IMG/M metagenome (GOLD analysis project Ga0206828, IMG submission 152858) | Enriched cells from forest soil in Barre Woods Harvard Forest LTER site, Petersham, Massachusetts, United States -... | ecosystem: Environmental > Terrestrial > Soil > Temperate forest > O... | reverse complement strand
ATGGTATGGACGGACCCGAAGACGTCGGAAACCCGGCCTATGAGTCGAACGAGGGCTAAGGCGCTGTTGTAAGAGAATGAATAGGACGGATTGGCTTCATCAGCCTGACGGATTCGGGTACGGGCTTCGGTATCCAGGCAAGTGCCGATTTTGATCAAACGATGGGCTTTACCCCGTTCTATATCCAAATCCTTGGCCAATTTTGTCAGGTTGGGCTTAGCTTGGGTCTGAAGTTCAGTTTCCAGAGAGGTGAGCTGATTTAACCACTTGGTGGAAGGTGGGTCGACTGGAGACGGCATAGAAACCTCCGAAAATACAAAAATGGGATAAACCCCGCTAAGACCTCCCCAAAGCCTTCTGGGGAGGGGGGCATGGATCGGTTCCCGTAGGGAACCGATCCATGCCCCCCCGACGAAGCCGTGCACACCCCCCGACGAAGCCGTGCACACTCTTCTGTGGAACGAGCCTGTCCTGAGGCACTCGAAGGGTGACAACCGCCTGGCATCCCATCCGATTAAAACCAGCTTCATGGCCAGGGGCGGGTCAGCTTGATTACCTCTAAAAACGATAAGGATTATAACAAAAACGAGAGTCAAATGACTAGTATTGGTCAGATGGGGAGGAGTAAGGGAGGCCAGCCGTTACGCCTTACTGCTTGTCCGCCCTTGGCCACTAGCGGTGAGGGCTTCGACTGAGCTCGGCCGAATGTCCTTGCCGAATCCGTTGAGGGAGGAGAGGTCTCAAAGCCATTTACAACGCTAACGCAGGGGGTCAGGCATGCTTTTTTAATGAATGTTAAAAGTCATAATTTTGGGCCGACATGAGGAAGTAGAATTGTCCGGTTAAAAACCCGCCAGAAAACTGAATTTTTGAGGTGATTATTTAATAACTTGTTTTGAACAATAAAGTAGGGAAGTGTGCTAGGCGCAGTTAGAATTAAGCAAGTTTTAAAAGCGAGGTATTTGAGAGCGACTATGAAAAATAAAATATCTGTTGTTGATTTGTTTTGTGGTGTGGGTGGCATGACTCACGGCATCATCAAATCTGGAATTAGAGTAAATGCAGGAATTGATTTAGACGGAACCTGTAAATATGCCTATGAAACAAACAATAAAGTTAAATTCATAGAACGAAACATAAAAAGTTTTACAGAAGATGAGTTGAAAAGTTTGTATCCGGACGGCCACATAAGAGTTCTAGTTGGTTGTGCACCTTGCCAACCATTTTCAAGGCATACACAAAAAAATAAAAACAGACAAACAGACGAAAAATGGAATTTGCTTTCCGAGTTTGGAAGATTAATCCGAGGTGTTGAGCCTGAAATAGTTTCAATGGAAAATGTTCCCGAAATTAGCAAGGAACAGGTGTTTAAAGATTTTGTCGCTCTTTTGAAAGAACTTAAATACTCCATTTTTTTTAAACCTGTTTTTTGTCCAACTTACGGAATACCTCAAACCAGAACAAGATTAGTTTTATTGGCTTCAAAACTAGGGCCGATAAATCTCGTTGAGGAAACGCACAATAAAAAAAAATATCGTACTGTTAAAGATGTTATTGGCAGTTTAGAAGCTATAGGGGATGGTGAAAGTTCTAAAAAAGACAAGATTCATAAATCGGCACATATGGATTTGATAAATAAGAAACGCATCCAACAATCTAAACCAGGAGGGACATGGTTGGATTGGGATAAAGATTTAAGAGCGAAATGTCATAAAAAGAAAACGGGGGAAAGTTATAGTGCTGTATATGCGAGGATGGAATGGAATAAACCAGGCCCAACTATCACAACTCAATTTTTTCGCTTTGGTACTGGGCGTTTTGGACATCCGGTACAGGATAGAGCACTGTCTTTAAGAGAGGGTGCTTTGCTCCAAACATTTCCGCGAAAATACAAATTTGTTGAACCTAGAAAATCTTTTACATTTCGACAAGTAGGAATTCATATCGGGAATGCGGTTCCTGTAAAACTTGGAACTATAGTTGGCAAAAGTATTTTGAACCATGTGGATAATTTATGAGTGAACTTGTAAAAGATGACAATAATTTTTCATTCGAAATATCTTTAAGTGTGTTGAATCACTTGGGCCGCAATTTGTATAGGAGTTTCGCCACCGTTCTTGGAGAAGCAATTTCAAATGCTTGGGATGCGGATGCAAAAAATGTTTGGGTTTATATCGATAAAAAGAAAAATAGTTTCATTATTAAAGATGATGGTTTTGGTATGGACCGTAATGATTTTCAAAATAAGTTTTTGAAAATTGGATATACAAAACGGAAAACAGGAAAATCTTTTTCTCCTAATGGCAGACCTTACATTGGAAGAAAGGGAATAGGGAAATTAGCTCTTTTATCTTGTGCCAAAAGAATAACCGTTATTTCGAAGAAAAAAGGCGGTAACTATACAGGCGGAATAATAGACAATTCTGGTTTGGATAAAGCAATAAAACAAGATCTTCATCCTAAAGCATATCAATTAATGAGGCCAAATCTCGGATTGTTCAAACAGTACATTGAAGGACATGACAACGGTACTCTTATATATTTTGAAAATATCAATGAAGGAATAAAAAACAGTTTGGATTTATTGAAGAAGGTTGTTGCGCTTTATTTCAGGTTTTCACTTTTGGACGAAACGTTCAACATCTACATTGATGGCGAAAAAATTACTCATAAACAACTTGCAGAGCTTGGAGAGAAAACAGAGTTTTTGTGGCGGATTAATAATCTTGAAGATCCATTTGTTACGGAAATATTAACTAAAGTAAAGGAGAAAAGAACGATTGCGATAAAGGGCAAAGTTGATGGATTTATCGCTTCAGTTAAAAAACCTCGTGATCTTAAGGTGATGGGAACCGAAGAAAGAGTGAGCGTTGATCTTTTTGTGAATGGAAGATTACGTGAGATGGATATTTTGAAACACATGCCGTCGGCGCGAATTCCTGAAAGCTACTTATACGGGCAAATACATTTTAATGATTTGGATGATGCAGTAGATAGATTTACAAGTAGTCGTGAGGGCGTGGTTGCTGATGATCCGAAATATACGAAGTTTTTAAGTAACTTAAAAAAGAAAATAGTTTTAATTCTTGATGATTGGGATAAATGGAGATTAAAACATGGAAAAGATGGGGATTCTGAAAATAAAAGATTGTCTCCGAAGGAAAGAAAATCTCGAGAATTATTTGGTGCTGTTTCAGATGAGTATACTCTTCCTAAAAATTCAAAAAATAAAAATACCGTTGAAGGATGGGTTAATGACTTGCGTTTAGATGCTTCATTTAATTTTGGTTCCTATGCCGAATGTTTCGTTTCCGAAAATTTGATAAGAAAATACATTCAGGAGAAACAAATTCCTATAACAGCAGAACTTGTTTCTTTAAGTAAAGATTTGAAAAACAGAGAAAAGCAAAGTAAGGCGAAGGGAAATATAAGCATTGATGTTAGAAGGTTGCCCTCGGCATTGAGTTATTTAGATATGGATTCATTAGCGAAATTAGTTGATAACAAACAAGATAGATTAAAAGATGCTAGCTTGCTGAGAGATGCGACGGAATACAAACCAATTAGAGATGCAATTGCACATACAGCTTTATTAACTGATCCGGCAAAAGCGAAGTTAACGGCAGTTTTCTTTAATATAAAAGCACGAATTAAAAATCTAATAAAATGAACAAATGGTTTTGAATTGAGATTTTCACAAGGACGGAAACGAAATTGAGTCTAAAACGCATTATGGAAGATTTTTCAGTTTTGGATCTTTTTTGTGGTGCTGGTGGTCTGTCGTTTGGGCTTCAACGGGGTGTATTTAGAATTGTAAGCGCAATAGATAATTTTGACGCTGCCGTTGAAACTACCGAAGGTATCTGTCATTGCAGGCGGACCTCCGTTCCAAGGTTTTTCATCTGCTGGCCAGAGAAAACAAGGCGATGAAAGAAATACTCTTGTTTATGTTTTTTCAAACATTGTCGCAAAACATCAACCGAAAGCTTTTTTGAAAATGTTGAGGGGATCATTCAATGTTTGAATTTCTAACAGGTTCTACAGTTAATTTATTAATTGCGACCATTACTACGTTCATTGGAGTCATGATACAAGCGTTTTTTATTTTTAAATCGAAGAAAAAGGAAGAGGAGAAAAGCCGGAAGCAAATAGCAGAAATTTCCGAAGCGTTAAAAAGCGAACAAGAGGTAAGAAAGGTTGTTGCTTTGGAAAAAACAGTTGAGAAAATTCCAACTGGATTATCTAAAGAGCAGTTAGAAGAAATTGTTTCGAAAATTAATCTAAACCAAGATGCTTTGCCTCCCTCATTAAATTTGAGTGCGGTAGAAAATTTAATAAATAGCTATCACGAACAAGCCTTAAGCCAAGCGAAAGTTCAATTTTGGTTTAGTGTTGTTGCGGCTTCTGTTGGATTTTTTCTGATTGTAGGTTCTTGGTTTAATATTCAAGATAATTTCATTTCATCACTAATGAAGACGCTTCCTGGCACTGTAATGGATTCTGTTGCCTTTTTGTTTTTTAGACAAGCGGCAGAGACCCGGCAACGAGCAACTGATTTATATGATCGCTTGAGACGAGACAAACAAATTACCGAATCTTTAACGCTTGTTTCTTCTATTGAAGACGAAGAAATTAGAAGTGTTGTTAAAGCTCAAATTGCATTACATATGGCGGGACTTCAACAAAATCCAATTGATCTAAGTTCTTTATTGATAAAACTACAAAGGATTTAAGTATCTTGGATTTATGATGTATTTACGGTCGGGCGTGAAAACAAAATTGCCTCTAAACCAAGTTGACCGAATCCCCAAATTACGACTTTTTCCGTCTTTCGGCCCCTCAAAACCCCCATTTCACCCGCTTAAAACACCCTTTTTGCTTGGCGGTATGGGCCTTTCTGAAATCGACGGGCGGTTTGACGAATGGAGGGAGGCGTATTACAATGTAATACAACTAGGAGGGCTTGATGAAAACCATGTTAAACGTCCGCTTGACGCCCGAATTGGGCCGGCAGTTGGAAAAAGTCTCGAAAGAAGGAAAAATTCCGATCAGTGATATTGTCCGCGAGTCTTTAAACCGTTATGTGGCGGTTTTGCGCTTCCAAGAGCTGCAGAAAAAAATGATTAAAAAAGCCCGGAAGAAAGGTATTTTCACCGACGAGGACGTATTCAAGATCGTTTCGTGAAAATCGTCCTGGATACCAATGTTTATCTTGCCGCTTTAGTGACTCCGGGGCTTTGCGCCGAGGTCTATCAATATTGCCTCCAGCATCATGAACTCGTCCTATCCGATTACATTCTCAGGGAAATTCAAAGAAACTTGGCCCGCAAATTCGGCCAGTCCGCTTCCGATATATCCGAGGCGCTGGAGCTATTGGCCGCGGGAGCGTTGAAAGTCACGCCGCGCCCTCTGGAGAAGCCGGTCAGCCGGGATTCATCCGACGATCCCATCCTGGGGACGGCCTTGGCGGGTCAAGCCGATTATCTGGTCTCGGGGGACAAAGATTTACTTTCACTAAAACATTACAGGCGCATCCGTATTATTTCGCCCCGGGATTTTTGGACGGAGATGATGCAGTCCGAATAGTAGAAGCCCTATCCCCCCATAACGACTTTTTCGGTCTGTGGGCCCCTCAAAAGACCCAATTTCACCCGCTTAAAACACCCTTTTTGCTTGGCGGTATGGGCTTCCATGAAGAATTCTCTCTCGATGGATGGCGGTTACGCGGAGGCCCGGGGGAAGTTCATTTCACTTGGTTTTTTAATCCTGATCCATGGGGTTGAATTTACTACACCTTTTTATGTTAAATTGGTGTATTACGAAAGGAGGGACCATGTCCCGCACGAACATTGTCTTGAACGATGACTTGCTTCAAAAGGCCATCCGTCTGACGGGGGCGAAATCCAAGCGCCTCGTGGTTCAGATCGCGTTGGAACGATTAGTCCATCAAGGCGACGCGGTGAAGGCCCTGATGAAATTGAAAGGCAAGTTAAACTGGCAGGGCGACTTGAACTCCATGCGGAAAAATCGCGCGTGAGGATTGTCGATTCCTCCGTTTGGATCGCTTATTTTAACGGCCTCCCCCACCCCCCCACGGAATCCCTGGCCGAACTTCTTGAGAAAAATGAGGAGCCGGTTTTATTTCCGGTGATCGCGCTGGAAGTTTTGGCGGGTTTCAAGCATGACGCGGATTTCAACAAAGTCCGCTCCCTTTTCAACCGGTTGGATGTGCTGGAATTATCGCCGGAAGTTCATGTCCAAGCGGCGGCTTTATACCGGAGCTTGAGAAAAAAAGGGGTGACCGTTCGGGGCGTTACGGACTGCCTCATTGCCCAGGGTTGTATGGAGTATGGGGCCTCTCTTTTGACCTTGGACCGGGATTTTAAAACCATCGCGCGGCATTGTCCTCTCAAGCTCGCCGAGTCCATCCGCTAAGTCCGGGGTTGAGGACCGGGAAAAGAGGCCGGCCGGTTAGTCGGCGTGAGGCAAGGCCGGCCGAATACTCAAATAACGACTTTTTCCCTCTTTCGGCCCTCCAAAACCCCCATTTCATCCGCTTCAAACACCCTTTTTGCTTGGCGGTATGGGCCTTTCTGATTAGCATGATCGCACCCCAATTTCCCAAGGAATAACCATGCGAAAAGTACTCGTGATCCACGGACCCAATTTGAACCTTTTAGGCGAAAGGGAGCCCAATGTTTACGGCTCGGTGACCCTGGAAGAGATCAATCAAGAACTGAAGGCCTTCGCCGAGAAGGAAGGCATCGAGCTGAAAACCGTCCAATCCAACCACGAGGGCGAAATCGTGGAGGCGATCCAGAATTCCAGGAACTGGGCCGACGTGCTCATCATCAATCCCGCCGCCTATACCCACACGTCGGTGGCGATCCGGGACGCGATCTCGGCCATCAAGGTTCCCACGATTGAGGTGCATCTTTCCAACATCCACGCCCGGGAAGGGTTCCGCCAAATGTCCCACGTCTCGCCGGTGTCCCTGGGCCAGGTGGTGGGTTTCGGCAAATACAGCTACCTGCTGGCCCTGCAAGCGGCCCAGATGATTCCCCTGCCCGAGAAAAAGTGAGCCTTGCCGCCGGCCTTTTAAGCCGAAAAGTTTCCCCCGGTTTCCTTTGGGAGATCAGCGCGGCGGGACTGGGGCTTTACCTGGTGTTTCACCCGGCCCTGGCTTGCCCCACGTCGTTAGGCGTCGCATTGGGCGGGGGATTGTTCTTGTTTCTTTTCCGGTCTATCCCAGAAGGGGCCCTGGCGCGGATCGGCCTTCCCACTTTTCTCTTTCTTCTTTACCTGATCGTCGATTCCATCTTTTCCCTCAATCCGGGTTTGAGCTGGCAGGCCCTGGGTTTTGTTTTTTTGGGAGTCCTTCTTTACCTGATGGCTTTGGAGGGTTCGGCGGAAGCCAAGGGCCGGTTTGAGATCTTCGCGTTAGGCCTGGCGGTTTTGGCGGCGGGGATGGGAATGGACCAATGGCTTTTCGGCTTCCAGCGATGGGCCTCGCTTTTGCCCGGGCTTTCGGGCGGGGATTACCGCGCGGTTTATAACGCGGTCGAGGGAAAGCGGGCTTTCGGGCCCTTTGTGACCTCCGGTTCTTTGGCGGCCCTGCTGATTTTGTTGATTCCCGTGGGAGCGATCCAGGCCCAGATTCAATCCGGCTTCAAACGCGTTCTTTTTTTTCTCGTGACGGGATTTTTGGTTTTGGGCCTGCTGGCCACTCAAAGCGTGGGCGCCTGCCTGTGCCTGGCCCTGGCGGTGTTTTTGGTTTTGGTTTACCGGGGGTCCTGGAAATGGGCCCTGGCCGCGGCCCTGGCCTGCGCGGCGGGGATCGGCCTCATCCTGGCGGTCAGGGGCTGGCACAACTGGCATTTGGCTTCCTATTCGATGAGGCTGTCGCTTTGGGAATCCTGTTGGAATCTTTTTCTCATTCATCCATTTTTAGGTTCGGGCCCGGGCACCTTTGACCTGGCTTACCGGCAGGCGGGAATGCCTTTGGACAGCGGCTCCCGTTTCGCCCACAATCTTTTTTTCCAGACGCTGGTGGAGGAGGGCGCGATCGGGGTGCTTTTGGCCGGGGCCGCGCTGGCGCGTCTTTTCGCCCGAATCAAGGCGCCCGCCCGGTGGGAAGGCTGGGGCGTGCTGACGGGAGCCCTCGCTTTTTTTCTCTTCTCTTTTCTCGACCTGCCTTTTGAAATGCCGGAGCTGGTTTGGGTCTTCGCGCTTTTGGCGGGAAGGCTGGAGGTTCGAAGCGGCCGGGAAATCCCCCTGCCCCGTCTGAACCCGGCCTGTTTTCAGTGGGGGCTTTTGGCTATCTTGCTCATCGCCGGTTTTTGGCCGCCCTTCCGCCCGTGGAATTTCGCCTTGCTGGCCGGAGCTATTTGGGCGGGGATCGCGCTTTTTCAGCGAAAGTTTACGAACGTTTCCCTTTGGGTATTTTTGGGAGCCTTTTATTTTGGTTTAAGAGCCTTTGTCTCGCCTTCGGCCCTGGGAACGGTTCATTTTCTGGAGACCGCCGGGCTGGTCGCGGCTTTCTGGCTTTTGGTAAGGGCGGAGCCTTTCGGGGAACCCTTCCTGAAAAAGTTCTGCCTGCTGGGCTTGGTCTGGGGCGCCTCGGCCTGGGTGGTTTCGCTGATGCCCGAAAGCCCCACGAACAGCTGGGACGCCTTTCCCAATCCCAAGGACCTGGCGGTTTTCCTGATTCCGGCCTTCTTTTTCGCCTGGCCGGAGCGGTGGAACCAGTGGAAGCCGGCGGCCCTGTCCTTCTTATATATAGCGACCATGATCCGCTTGAAGGCCGTCGGGGCCCTGGCAGGGGTGGTGGCGGGGCTTTTCTTTTTAAAAGGCTGGTCCGCCAGGTTCCGCTGGCCGGCGGCGGGACTGCTTTTATTACTGGCCCTGGGCTTAAGGTGGATGGATAGCAACGAGACCCAATGGGACCGGTTCATCATCTGGAAGGCGGCGCTGAAGGTCTGGGCCTGGAACCCGGTCTTGGGAGTGGGCCCGGGGGTTTTCGTGGACGCCTTTCACCAGGTGAAGGACCCCCGAATCCAGGGTTTCAGCCGGTACCTGATGGACGCGCGCTTCGCCCACAATGAACTGCTGGATTTTTTGACCGCTTTTGGATTAATCGGATTGGTTTTTCTTTTGGGCGGCCTGGCGGCCTGGTGGAAGACCCTGCCCACCGACCGCGCGAAGGCCTCAGCGGCGGGCATCGGGACGGCGTCCTTTTTTGATTTTTGCCTTCATACCCCTTTGATCCTTTTGCAAACGGCGGCTTTGGCGCTGAAGGGAAAGCCGGAAAAGAGTACGCTTTCCTGGCCGGCGGGGTTTTTAGCTTTGGGTTTGGTATTGGGTCTTTTCGGCGGGGCGGCTTGGGTGCCGGTGCTGCGGCACCAGGCGCAAGCCTTTGAGGCCCAGCAGCAACTGCCCCCAACGCTGGACTGCCTCAAGAGCGCCGAGCAATTGAACGCCTGGGATTCGCAAAACGCCTGGGAGACCACCCAGTTCACCCACCAGCTTTATCTGGCGACGGGCGACCCTAACTGGCGGCAAAAGACGGACGAGGGACTCAACCGGATGCTGGCGCTGGAACCGCTTCGGGGTGAATGGCTTTGGGACAAGGCCCGGCTTTTATCCGAAAGGGTAGCGAAAGAGGGAACGGCCGAATCGGCCCAGGCGGCTTTGGACGCCTGGCACCAGGCGGATGTGGCCTTGCCTGACTCGGCCTTTTTAAAATACGAGGAAGGGGTTTATTTTTTTAAGATCCATGATTTGAATGACTCTGCCCAGTGCTTCCGCCGGGCGGTGGATTTGGAACCGCGTTACGCGGTGGCCTGGATGAATTTGGGAATGGTTTTGAAGGCCGAGGGGCAAAAGGAAGAGGCCCGGGAAGATTTGCGACAGGCGGCGGCGTTGATGGAGGAATGGCGCGGGAAAAATTTGGACCCCGTGGAAAGGCCCATGGTGGATGTGCCGGATGAGGTGTTGAAGCAATTAAAGGCGGCTGGCAATTAAGAAGTTATAAAAAAATCTTTTTGGGAATGACATACTTGAATCCCTTGCGGAATGAAGAAACGCGGTTGGATGTCATTCCTCGCATATCGACCATCCACTAACATATAAAGAGGTCGATATAGTACCGATTTCCAAATTCCATTAAATTTTGGAAAATCGGCACAATGACAGATTGATTCATTTGTTAGAGGTTTTAAAAAAAACGGCGGTGTTATGAAAAGTTCCATTCTTGCGGTGAAAAAAGCCGACGGGTCCTGGGCGGGCTGGCCTTTTTTATTGGTCCTGCTGGTCGCCGGTTTTTATTTCCGCGTCCTTTTCCAGAACGCCATTTTCGTGTTCGTGGACTCCTCCCGCTTTTTTTACCCCTTTTGGAAATGGGGCGGGGAGGTGCTTCAGCAGGGGTTCATCCCTTTATGGAATCCGGACGCCCAATTCGGGACGCCCTATTTGGCCGACCCCCAGATGGCGATGGCTTACCCGCCGGTCTTTTTAGCCTTTGGTTTTTTCTCCGCCACGAACGCTTTCGCCTGGCTGATCATGCTGCACCATTTGTGGGCGGTTTTGGGATTCTGGTTTTGGGCCCGGCATGAACGCTTTGAGCCGCCGGCGGCCCTTTTGGGAAGCCTGGCCTTTGGTTTTTCCCTGCATGTGGTTTGTTCTTCCTGGACGCCGGTGGCGCTTTTCGCCATCAGCTGGATACCCTGGATATTCTTGGCCGCCCAGCGGCTTTGGGAAGATTACCGGGGAAGCGTTTTGGTGTTATCCCTGGTTTGGGCCATGCAGGTGGCGGCGGGGTACCAGGTTCTCAGTTATTTAACGGGGCTGGCGCTGACGGCCCATTTACTGTGGAAATCCCTCTGGCCCTGGCCCCGGCGGGATTGGATGAATAGGCTGGTCTGGCTTCCCGGGTTCGCGCTGGCCGTGGTTCTCGCCCTTCTCTATAACCTGGTTTGGGCCCTGCCTTTCGCCGAGTTGTTCCGGATCACCAACTATCAAAACGGGCCCACCTATTTTCACCCCTTAAGCTGGGCGGATTTCGCCACCTGGGTTTCGCCCTTTTTCAGCGGGCACCCGCTTTTGCCCGATTACCACGGGCCCCATTACTGGATCGGCACCTATTTTATGGGCCTGCCCGTGGTCGCGCTTTTGGTTTGGGGTTTTTGGAAAGGTGTTTTTTTAAGGACCTCCGTTTTTCTTTTCGGTTTATTTTTAATTTTGAGCCTGGGGGAAACGCTTTTCTTGGGCGGGTGGCTGAAACATTTTGTGCCCGGATATTCGCTGGTGATCCGTTCGGGATTTTGGCTTCCGATCGTGACGCTG
>Ga0206828_1077_pt1 | contig 11542 bp, 15 predicted proteins | sample Alteio_BWOrgCont_78_FD_152858 | JGI IMG/M metagenome (GOLD analysis project Ga0206828, IMG submission 152858) | Enriched cells from forest soil in Barre Woods Harvard Forest LTER site, Petersham, Massachusetts, United States -... | ecosystem: Environmental > Terrestrial > Soil > Temperate forest >... | reverse complement strand
CGGCTCCGGCAGGATCGCGGAACAACTGGGCGAAGGCTGCGCCGACGCCACTCTTCGAGCGCGACCCTTCAAGGACGATGGCGTAGAAGATTTCAACCTGATAAAGGTGGTCGCGCTTGGCCTCGAAGAACTGCCGCCGCTGGTCGATGGCGGCCTCTACAACCGGATCGTCATACCTCGCAAAGGGAATCTCAGGCCGGTTCGATTTGAAGAGATATTGATAGACATGGAAACCCGGGCCAAACGCTTTGAGTGCGGATTCGAGACGCCTCACCGCGTATTCCTGTTCCGTGTGGTCTAGGCTCTCGTAATCTACACCGGAGACACGAAGCACGATACCCAAATCGCCGCTCTTGGTCAGAAACACGGTGTCATTCCAGAAGCCGTACAGGTTGATGTGGTCGTTGAGCGCCGCGCTCTCCTTCCACGCCTTGATGACTTTATCGAGACGCAACATTAGCGCACCTCCAGGCGGGGAACCTGCTGCTTGGCGGCGTCGTAGCGGAGCTTGTACTTTTCGGATTTGGCGATGATCTGAAGGAAGGCCGGGTCGCTGTTCGTCGCCCAGTACCCGAACGTGAAGCCCCCGAGGAAAACGGCGACACCGGCCAAAACCGAATTGAAGATGTTGAAGGCGCCGACCGCTCCCACGCAAACGAAATAAAACAGACTTCGCTCAACGCCCAGGTAAGTGAGGGGCTTATGCAAACTCTTGAAGACCCGATTTCTGCGGACCTGCGGTTTTGATTGCTCTGCCATAAGCCCCTCGAATTGCGTTTGAATGGAACTGGGTTGAGTCGAGTTGGTGAAGGGTGCCGTTATACACCCCATAGCCAGGTCAGAACGTTGACTGCCAGAACTGCGATGCCTGTTCCTGCAGCCACGCCGGCCAGCGCCTTTTTCGCGCCCGGCTCTCCGTGTGCGAAGCCGTAGCCTCCAATCACAATTGCAACCAGACTTGCAACCTTGGCGATGGTTCCTGTGAACAGGGTTTGAATGGCGGTAAAGCCAGTGTCGAAGGGAGTGCCGCCCGCCTGGGCGTGCGCGGCGATTGGGGCGACGAGAAGAAGCGCCAGAAGACTGGCGGTTGGGCGTGCCCATCTTGCTTGCAGGATGGACACGCGAGAATGTGCAAAGCCGATTCGAGAGAACTGGGACATAGGCACCTCACGCGGCTGATTGCGCCGAGATTCTAATGCGAAGCTAGCGCCAGGCAATGAGCATGTCTAATATGGATTCGGTACGTCATCATTCGTTCAGCGAATAGTGCGATTGCTCCTGTGGTATCTATGCGCACCGCATATAGTGCTTCGCAAAAATCGTATTCGACGTCGGCGGCATTTCGGTTCATGTTGGGACTGACAGCATGTTCGCAGTCGAAAGCGAACCCCATCGCTATTCAGGTGCCAACATGAACGAGACATTCCTGAATGAACTCGAGGTCTCTCGGAAAACGAGGATCAGCTTGGCGACGTTGCGCCGGTGGCGGCTTGAGAGGCGCGGGCCACGATTCAGGAAGTTTGGTTCCCTGGTTCGGTATGGCAATGACGATCTTGAGGAGTGGATGAAAGCGCAGCCTTATGGCGGGGATGGAACAACACGCATTGAACCGAAGCGCATGCAGCTTGCCAGGGAGACCGATCAATCGGCAGAGAAACTTCAACCGTCCCGAGCGGCAAAGTCTCGATCTTCCGTCGATTCGACTCGCCGTCAGGCGCGTTCGCTCGGCCCGCGCAATGGGGTATGAGGCACCAGAAATTCCTTGAGATCCCCCCGCGGACTCGCAACGGAACCTGCTTGCAGAGAAATTTCAACCCGTCTCACGTTAGAACGTATGCATGCGTGTTTTAGCTCGAAACCAATGATGAGGGGTGCTTATGCCAATCGAAACCGCTCCGCGGAAGAAAGCTCCGGCGGCCGCCTCCGTGAATCCAAAAGACAAGTTGCTGGTAAGCCAGGATGAGGCGGCGCAGCTGCTGTCGATCAGCTGGCGCTCCGTCGAATACCTCGTCGCGACCAAGAAGCTGACGACGCGGCGCATACGAACCCGCGCCTTGATTCCAATTGAGGACGTGCGGAGGTTTGCACGTTCGGATCATCCTGAGCGCATGGCGGGTTGAACTAGAAAACAAAAATGTCGCGCGGCGCGAAAAACCTAGCCAAGGCCCGCGTCGGGATCGGTGCTTACAACCGACAGCGGCTGGATGGAACTCACAGCCTAGAACTCACCCGGTCATTTTAGAATCTGCTGGCACGCTACAACTCTGTTGGTGAGCCTTCTTGCCAGGCGGTTAATTGTTCCATGGGTCAGGCCTTCGGATTTCATCTGCTTTTGGATCGCCTCAATATGGTCTGGAAAAGCCCGGACCATGGTGCGCAGCCGGCCGATGAGTTGGTCTTCCTCGATGTGCAGTTCTTTGGCAAATTTCTGCCATTGCCGGAGACCGATGCTTCTCAGCCGGTATTCACCACCGATCTTCATTGCGAGTTTTGCTTTCAGCAGGTCAATTTTCTGATAGGGCAGGACGCTGGCCAGGTCGTAGAGCGGCGCGAACCGGACAGCGCCACCACCGCCAAGCAACAGAGAATAGTTTTTGGCATGAGCATCGGTTCCCGCGATGAGCCAATTGAAGATCAATGCGTCGACAAACGAGGCTACATCTTCTTCAGGACTGTTCGACTGGGCGCGGAGCAACTCCACAATCGTCCGCGGGCCTGGCCCTCCCTCGCTTTCATACTTGCGCCCGGGATGAATGCCTAAGGCTTGGCACATATCCTCCTGGTGAATCCGCAACCACTGTCTTCCGCTCCGTACCCGGTCATACCGTTCCACGACAAATGCTATTTCGTTCCCGAAGTGAGAAACGGTGGAGTTAGGCACAATCAAATCCGCAGCCCTGGCCAACTGCAGCGAGAAGTGTTCGTTTTCGGCATGCCCATCCCATTCGCCGGTGGGCGGCTTCAGAATGTGCGTTGTGGGGACGCGACCGGAGGGGACCCCCCAGCGTCTACGGTCGAAGAGAAGAGCGGTCTTGGGTTGTGCTCCGGCCAGGCTGAACTGTCCTGTGTCTTGAGCGCTTCTTCCGGCAGAATGATCCGCCCGCAAGGCCCGCAGGCGCTCTGCTACATCCTCTTCGCTCAACCATTCGACCTCACGGGAAGCTGGTTTCCTGCGCATCGCTTCCAGGCGTTCTGGAGGAACAAATTGAACGGCGCCGGCGCAGTCTTCGCCCACATGCGTAATTAATCGAAAGACGTTCCTTGGGGAAACCTGAAAGCGTCTCCCCCAGCTCTGAAGGACCCTGTCATTATCGGGCAGCAGTCCCCACAGAAAAGGCTCGATGCGCGCATGGCCGTGTTCTTGAGATGCCAACGGCATCGATAGCGAGAGTGGGTAGGAGTTCGGGTCCGTTCTCCACGTTTGGCTATAGACGAACGAGAGTCGGCCACTTTTGTGATCGATGATGCCGACTTGCTGACCGCCGAGAAGTACGATGAGTTGATTGGTCATGGTCGTCTCTTCAACGTATCAAGTAGCCTGTTGATGTTCGCTGGGCTTGTCTGGTCTCGATTGGATGCTTTGGTGGGAGACTCGGTCTTCAGGTCAATCGACACCGCAAGAGCTTTCAGAGTGCGGAGGATGAGACCGATTTCGGCGCCAGGCTTCCCTCGTTCTACCTCAATGAGCCACTTCCTGCTTGTTCCCGTTTTCGTGGCAAGGGCGATCTGATCCATCCCGAGTGCAATGCGGCGTTCGCGGATGAACGCTCCTAATTCGGTTGCGGTTCGAATTTGCATATGAAACACCTCGATTGTGGTTAATGGATAGAGTAACCGAACGGTGACAATCTGTAAAGAGAGCGATCGGTTACATTCTAAAATGAGAGTGAACGGTGACATCCTTAAATGGGAACAAACGGTTACAAGATGCGTTTCCCAGGACTATCGAAGCCCGCATAATGACTATTTTTCGAGATTAGGGTGCGAGTAGCAGAGGACGTTGAGTGTCTCAGAGATTCAATCCGTCAAGTTCGCGTTAATGTTCAAAGGCGGAACCGCTTTGCCGACAATGAAGCTCGTCATGGATGCTGATTGACCAGAGTTATCGACATGAACGAGCACTCGAACGGTATCGAATCGAGCCGTTGCTCAACCCTCAATTTTCTTTCTTGAGAAGGGTTTCCTTCGGCTCATTCGCCGACGACTTCATCGGCATAACGGGATTTAATTTGCACCATATTTGACGTATTTGTGCATTTTAGTTCCCGTTAAACTGATTGCAGACGGCTCGGAGCCAGCGGGGGCCGGACCCATGGAGAGGGATTCGGCCGTAGCCGAAGCACGATCCTGTCCCGAACCTAGCTGTCCAACCGGAGACAGGAGCAAACGTTCGAGCCTGGGGTGCCGATTGGCCTTATCGGGGGTCTACTTCTATGCGCAAAGCACATAGTGCCGCTAGGAATTGGTATTCGACGCCAGGGATATTTCAGTTCATGTTGGGATTGCACAGTAGAGCGAGCCCCATCGGTGCCGAGGTGCCGAGATGACCGGTGTCTTTTTGACCGAACTGGAGGTTTCCCACAAGACCAAAATCAGTCTGGCGACGCTGCGCCGATGGCGGCTTGAGAAGCGCGGGCAGCGATTCAGGAAGTTCGGTTTCCTGGTTCGGTATCGCGACGATGATTTTGAGGAGTGGATGAATGCACAGCCCTATGGCGGTGAGGGGACAGCCCGCATTGAACCGAAGCGCAAGCCGATCGGCAGTGGCACAAAGCAACCGACGGAAAGACCTCAACTATCCCGAGCGGTAAAGTCTCGATCCGCAATTGATGCCGCTCGCCGTCAGCCGAATTCGCTCGACCGACGCAAAGGCTCTTAAGTACCGAGAGATTCGCTTGGGACTTTCAACGAAAATTGTATCCGGATGAATCCTCGGCTGCCTCACCTGAGAAGGTACGCATGCGCGACTTAGCTCGAAACCAATGAAGAGGAATGTTTATGCCAATCGAAATCGCTCTGAGGAAGAAAGGTTCGGCGGCCGACTCCGTGAATCCGAAGGACAAATTGCTGGTAAGCCTGGATGAGGCTGCGCAGCTACTTTCGATAAGCAGGCGTTCGATCGAATACCTAGTGGCGACGAACAAGCTGTCTACCAGGCGCATCGGGACTCGCGCCTTGATTCCAGTGGAGGACTTGCGGGGTTTGCACGTTCGGACCACCCGGAACGCATGGCGGGTTAACGGCTATTTCGAGGGTCGGCTCGTGCTACCTGAGCTTGTATTAACTGATTCGTCAAAATGGAGGTGACGCATGCAAAGTGCTCCGGCAAATAAGACATTAATTCCCGCTCAAACTCGCCAGAAGAGAGGCGGCCAGTCATCTGTACCGGCTCAATTTGTCCCGAAGAAAATGCCCCGTTCCGAGCAACCTACGGAAGCAAACATTGATGATGTCCCGGGCAGCTTGGATGACCTGACTTTCCTTCGTCTACCCGAGGTCAAAGCTGTCACCGGTCTTTCGAAGACGAGCCTCTATACGTTGATCCGGGAAAAGAGCTTTCCTGCGCCGGTCCACCTCGGTCCGCGAGCCGTCGCGTGGGTCAGATCCGAAGTCAGGCAGTGGGCCTTAGAGCGCGTACAGGCATCTCGTTCAGCTGCTTGACTCCGCTCCGCGTCTTCATGGGCCCGCCGGCTTTAACCGAATCGCGACGCTTGTCAAGGAAATCCGCCCGGATCTGCATTGTGTGAGCAATGCCTATGAACTCGCGCGGGAGCCGGAGTAGTGACAGATTGGCAACCGCTCGAATCACCTAGAAACCTACGATGCGCTTCCCCGGAACGGCAGCACCTTTCCGCCCCTTTGAGTTCGCTCCAGGAAGTTCGCCCACGCTTGCATCATCTTGGCACGCGGTGCAAGGTATAAAGCGTGATTGTAGGAGGCGCTAACGGCGTTACGTGGAGCATGGGCAAGCTGCAGCTCGATGTGTTCGTGCGCGTAGCCTTGCTCGTGCAGGATGGTGGATGCCAGACCCCGGAAGCCGTGCCCTGTCATTCGGCCCTGATAACCCATGCGCTTCAAGGCTCCAAGGATGGTGTTATTGCTCATGGGCTTCTTGTTGCTACGATCGCCGGGAAAGAGCCACTCGCTCGATCCAGTTAGCAAGCGCAGCATTTCCAGCACTTCAATTGTCTGCGAGGCGAGGGGAACGATGTGCGGGTCGCGCATTTTCATTCGTGCCGCAGGGATGTCCCAACGGACGGCTTCCATATCGAACTCTGCCCACTTGGCACCGATCAGTTCGCTGGTGCGGACGAAAGTCAGTGCCATGAGCTTCATCGCTAATCGGGTTACATGAGTTCCCTGGTATACCTCCATGGACCTCAACAACGCCGGAAACTCTTTGGCGTCGATCCGTGCAAGGTTGGTCTTGTGGGTAGGTCTCAAGACATCGGCCGGCCGAATCTCGCTGGCGGGATTGCGTTTCGCGTACCCGTGAGCAATGGCGTAGCGAAAGATCTGTCCGACATTCTGCATTGCCCGCTTGGCCAGATCCGCGGCGCCACGGCCCTCGATCATTTTGACCATCGTGACCAGTTCAGGGGCTTCAATCTCAGTGATCGGGCGCACTCCAAGCAACGGCAGGATGTTTGCATCCATGCGCCTCCTCGTCGCGTCCACGTGCTGCGCGCTCTTCTCGGTACGCCAATGGTTAAACCAAAGTCCTGCGATCGTTCGGAAGGAATTCTCGGCTGCGGCCTTTTCTGCGGTCTTTGCGGCCTTCCGCTGTGCCATCGGATCAAGGCCGGAAGCGAGCAGTCTGCGAGCCTCGGCGTGGCGTTCTCTCGCTAGTGCGAGAGGCACATCCGGGTACTTCCCAATTGCCATGAGCTTTTGCAAACCACCGTGACGGTATTTGTAGCGCCATAACTTTCCGCCCGTTGGAGTAACGAATAGAAACAGGCCCTTGGTATCCGGAAGGCGGTATGCCTTCGCTCCCGGTTTGGTTTTCCGAATTTCAGTGTCAGTCAACGACATAACCCCTCCAGATCCACAAAATGACAAAATACCACCAAATCGATTCCAGGATTCACCAAAGATACCACCAGCGATCCATGGCTTCCATAGTACCGCCTTGAACCGCAAAATTCACGGAATCCCTGTGTTTATTGAGTTTTGTTTGGATTATTGAACTTCTTCGAACTGTATAGAACTAATCTATGGTGGGCAGTGAGGGACTCGAACCCCCGACATCCTGCTTGTAAGGCAGGCGCTCTAACCAACTGAGCTAACCGCCCACAGGCGGCGAAAAGGCGACTGGCGCCTCTCTGAAATCATACCAGTGCGGGTGGCTGGGCGAGGCAATTGCTGCGTCTTCTCCGCATGCCGCGCCCACAGTTGATAGACTCGTCCGGTGCGACGCTTGATCGTCAATGCCGATGACTTTGCGCTCACCGGGGGCGTGAACCGCGCTGTTCAGGAGCTCCACGCTCAAGGCGTGTTGACCAGCGCGACGCTCATGGCACGGGCCCCCGCTACGGACCAGGCCATTCGCCAAGCACTCGAAACTCCGTCGCTGGGCGTCGGGTGCCACGTGGTTCTGGTGGACGGAGAACCAGTGCTGCCGCCGGGTGAGATTCGCAACCTTGTCGATCAACAGACGGGGCTGTTTCATTCCGCGCTGGGCACATTCTTGCGTCGCGTGCTGTCTGGAAGCATTCACGCCGCCGAGGTTGAAGCCGAGGCCGCCGCGCAGATCGCTGTGCTTCAGCAGCGCGGGCTGCAGCTCACCCACATTGACACCCACAAGCACACGCACATGTTTCCCGCTGTGCTGCGGCCAGTGTTGCGGGCTGCGCGCGCTGCGGGAATCCGTGCAGTCCGCAATCCCTTTGAACCCCTCTGGGCCCGTCGCGCCACACCAAACGCTCCGTTCGCTCGGAGCATCCAAGTGGCTCTGCTGCGATGGCTGCAGCCAGCATTCCAGCGCGTTGTGGCCGAGGAGGGCTTTACCACACCCGACGGGGCCCTCGGCGTCCTGGCAACGGGGACGCTGGACGCGACAACCATCAATTCCCTGCTGAAGCAAATGCCCCCGGGAACCTGGGAACTGGTTACGCACCCCGGCTACAACGATCACGACCTCGCAAAAGTACACACCCGGCTCCTGGGCTCTCGCGAAACCGAAAGGACTTCGCTTGAAGCAATTCGGCAGTTCCCTGACCTCGAACTGATATCTTTTGCGGATTTGCCGGATGTTGGCAACCCGCGCTCGTAACTTGGAAAAACTCCTGATTCGTACGCTGGCGACCTGCATCTTCTCTGGCCCGCTGTACGTCCAATTCGGAGGACACACTAAAGTCTCCGGATGAAGAAGGTCTCATGCGCATTGGTATCACGTGCTATCCCACCTACGGCGGTTCAGGAGTGGTGGCCACCGAACTCGGCATTGAACTGGCTGCGTTAGGCCATGAGGTGCACTTCATCTCATACTCGCAGCCCTTTCGTTTAACCGGGCGCGACAATGGCATCTTCTACCACGAAGTGCCGGTGTCGAGCTATCCGCTGTTTGAGTTTCCGCCCTACGACTTGGCGCTTGCATCCCGCATGGCCGAGGTGGCGGAGTTCAACGGCCTCGATCTGCTGCACGTGCACTATGCCATTCCCCACTCGGTCAGCGCCCTGCTTGCCCGGCAGATGCTCGCCGCCCGCGGCCGCCGTTTGCCGTTTGTAACGACACTGCATGGCACCGATATCACGCTCGTTGGCCTCGACCGCAGCTACCTGCCCATCACCCGTTACGCCATTCAGGAAAGCGATGGGGTCACCAGCATCTCCCAGTACCTGAAGGACAAAACGCTCCAGGACTTTGACGTGACGCGGCCCATTGAGGTGGTTCCGAACTTCGTCAACTGCGATTTATACACCCCGATTACAGACGAGGCAGCCCGTGCCGCAGCCCGCAGCCGGCTGGCCAGCCCTGACGAGGCAATCCTGATGCATCTGTCGAACTTCAGGCCGGTCAAGCGCGTGGTGGATGTAGTGAAGGTGTTTGCGCAGGTGGTGCGCGAGACGCCTGCGCGGCTGGTTCTGGTGGGCGACGGTCCCGAGCGGTCAGCGGCTGAGTGGCTGGCGCGCGATCTGGGCATCCACGAAAAAATCCACTTTATGGGCAAGCAGGAGCGCGTAAACGAACTTCTGCCTCTTGCCGATCTGCTGCTGATGCCCAGCGAGTTGGAGTCGTTTGGGCTGGCCGCGCTCGAGGCCATGGCTTGCAAGGTGCCATCCATTGCAACCCGCGTGGGCGGTGTACCGGAATTGATCGACGATGGGATAACGGGGCTTCTCTATGCGGTGGGCGACGTTGATGCGATGGCCCAGGGAGCATTGGGCTTATTGAACGATCGGGCGCGACTGGAGGCAATGCGCGAAGCCGGCCGCAAAACGGCGCAGAAGCGTTTTTGCGCGTCCCTGTTGGTGCCCCAATACGTCCGATATTACGAGACAATTATCGGGAAGCAGTAGCCCTCAGGAACCCTGAAGTATCGTTGTTAACAGAAAAGATTCCCAAACCGCCAGTAGTTGCATAGTTATTCATTTTTGTTGTATATTTATACAAGCGCGGCCGCATCACTGCGAGCCGCGCTTTCAATTTGCTCGCATGCTGCGGACCATCGGTATACACACAGGGATGAAGCTTCAAAGGCACAACGCGATCAAGAACCTGCTTGCCAGCTCTCTGGTGACCAACCAGGACGAACTGCGCCGCAAGCTGCGCCGCCGCGGTTTCGCGGTCACACAGGCCACGCTCTCGCGCGATATTCATGAACTGCAGCTCTCCAAAGGCCCGAGCGGCTACTCACTGCCCAATCGCAACGGAAGCAACGGTGGCTCATCCATCACCGAAGATGACAGCCCGCCATCAGTGGCTGAGATGATCGAGAGTTTCGGCTTGCGCGTCCGGCAGGCGATGAATCAGGTGGTCATGGTCACTGTGATGGGCGGGGCACAGCCCGTAGCCGCAGCCTTGGACCACGAAGGCTGGCCGGAAGTGGTGGGCACCATCGCAGGTGACGACACAGTATTGGTTATCTGCCCCGACACGCGGCGGGCAGTTGAAGTAGAAGCCCGTCTGAGGACGATTCTGGAGTCATGACCGGTACGCTACAATCCGCAGTGGTGGGAGTTACGGGCTACGCAGGCGCTGAGCTGGCGCGGTTGCTCCTGTACCATCCTCGCCTAAAAGGCACGCCCCCGGTTTTTGCCGGGCGTGTCGACATTAAAGACGAAGGTCGCGGCGGCGTTCCTCTTGAAGAAATCCATCCCCAGTTGGCGTCGAGCCACACGAGCGGCATCAAGCTGGAGCCATTTTCCTGGGAATTGCTCGCCCGCCGCGGCGTTAACGTCCTGTTTCTCGCCACACCGCATGATCAATCTCGCGAATGGGTTCCCCAAGCTCTCGCGCGCGGCCTCAGTGTCATCGACCTCAGCGGCGCATGGCGACTCACTCACGCGGCCAATCGCGCCATCTACAATTTTCAAGACGAGGGTTCCGCACAAGCCGAGTCCACTCAGGACCAGGCCGTCTACGGCATGCCCGAGTTGCATCGCGCACAGATTGCGAACGCTCGCCTCATCGCCAACCCCGGCTGCTACGCAACTTCGATCATTCTTGCTCTCCGTCCGCTGATCTGCGCCGGAATTGTTGATCTCCATCACGGCGTCGTCGCCGATTCTAAAAGCGGGGTCAGCGGCGCGGGCAAAGCTCCAACCGCCAAAACGCACTTCATGTACGCGGCCGACAGTCTATCTGCCTATGGCCTCTTCTCGCATCGCCACACCGGCGAATTGCTTGAGCAGATCGGCATCGATGGAAGCCAGATCATCTTCACGCCTCATCTGCTGCCCATTCCGCGCGGCATTCTCTCCACTATTTATGTGCATTTTCAGGAAATGCAAACAGCGCAGTCTATCTCACGCATCTATCATGATTTCTTTGCCGGAAGCCCCATGGTGCGCCTCTACGACAAAACGCTGCCCCAGATTCAATACTCGGTGCGTACTTGCTATGCCGATATCGGCTTTCAGCTTGCCGCCGATGGCCGGCGCGCCGTTATCGTGAGTTGCCTTGATAACTTGTTGAAGGGTGCGTCTTCCCAGGCCGTGCAAAATTTGAACCTGATGCAGGGCTGGAACGAATCAGAAGGGCTCGAATGAAATACGTTGTCAAACTCGGCGGTGCGGGCCTTGAAACTCCGGCGCTCCTGGATAGTTCCATGCGCGCCATCACAGAACTTGTGCGCGATGGCAATCAGGTAGCCGTTGTTCACGGTGGTGGAATTCAATTGACCCGCACGCTCAAGGCACTTGGCAAGCAAAGCGAATTCATCAACGGGCTCAGAGTTACAGATGCGGAGACCCGCGACGTAGCGCTGATGGTTCTCGCAGGCAAGGTTAACAAGGGCCTTGTCGCCGCTCTTGGAGCACTGGGCCAGCCTGCAATCGGCCTGTCCGGCGGCGACGGGTTGTTGTTCCGCGCCCGCAA
>Ga0206828_1039_pt2 | contig 11790 bp, 12 predicted proteins | sample Alteio_BWOrgCont_78_FD_152858 | JGI IMG/M metagenome (GOLD analysis project Ga0206828, IMG submission 152858) | Enriched cells from forest soil in Barre Woods Harvard Forest LTER site, Petersham, Massachusetts, United States -... | ecosystem: Environmental > Terrestrial > Soil > Temperate forest >... | reverse complement strand
GCCACCCCGCCGTCAGGCCGCCAACCAAGCTCTCGCAACGCGAGAGAACCAAGGCAACTTGGCCCCCGTTAATACGGGGGCCGTTTTTTTGGTGTTTGCAGACGCTGCCCCCGAAGCTGACGGTCAGTTTCCTGCCCCGTTCCTAGAGAGTCGAAGCTCTCCCGATTCGGCGCCCTCGTTCCTTTTGTCGAATCTGAATCGCTTGTCGCGAGCCTCGCCGAGCGTATGAAGTTGCTATTGGGGCCTCAATGGGGTCGTCATGTACAAAGTCACAGTCGTGGAGATAGGAAGGTCTCTCGGAATCGCGTTGCCGAGCGAGGTCTTGGACCGGCTGAAAGTCGCGAAAGGCGATTTCGTCTCCTTGAGGCAGAACGGACGGGAGTATCTGATCACGAGGTACGATCCAGAGCCCGTGAATCCTCCTCCTGCGCGCTGACTAGCCGACTTGCCGGCGCGCCCGGCTTGCTGACGCCCTTCCCAGCTGTCCCGCCTTACAATTGCTGCATCGCACCGATGGAGGCCCCATGAAATCTATCGCCGGCAGGCTTCTTCTTGCCGCACTCCCGCTGTTCTTCGCCGCCGCCCTTGTTATCCCGCTCACCGCGCCGCTACGCGCACAGGGCTCGCCGCCGCAATCGACAGCCGGGCAACCGTACATCGTGGAGTACTACTACAAGTGCCAGTGGGGCCATCAGCAGGAGTTCCTCGACCTCTTCCTGAAGAACCACTACCCCCTGCTTAAGAAGATCCAGGCGACCGGGCGCATTCGCTCCGTCAAGGTCGAGTCGCCTGCGTATCACACCGCCGAGGACGGCCGCTGGGACTACCGCGTCACCATCGTCTACAAGAACTCCACCGTCGCGACCAGCGCCAATCCCGACGAAGATGCCTTCATCCATCAGCTCTGGCCCGACCAGGAGACCTACAAGAAAGAGGAGCAGCGCCGCTTCGAAATCTTGCTCGGCCACTGGGACCTGCCCGTCACCGACATCACGCCGGCAAACTAGTTTCCATCGGCATCCGCAGGCGGATGCTCAGAGCGGCAGGGTCGGGCCGCTCCCGGAATCAGGCAAAGGGCCGAGGCTGAAGAACACCGTGGCAACGATTCCCACTCCGATCAGCAGCTCGGATCGCTGCAAGTCTGCTCCAAGAAAATGCAGCGCGACTCCAAACAGGCTGCACGATTCGAGAAAGGCAAAGCCCAACACGCTCGCCGTTATAAATCGCTGGGACAGTGTCGCCTGCGTCGTGTTTCCCTGAGCACGCTGCGCAGCCCGCAGAATGTATCGCGGAACAACAAAGCCAAGAACAATATTTGCAAGAGCGAGAAGAGTGAGCGCCATTTCCAGCTTCGCATCCGGGGTCTGCGCCGCAGTGGCGGGGAGTTTCATCACCATGTAGAGGAAGAACAGCATGGAGACAACAAAAAAAATCTTCATCACGCGCACCAGCCGCATCGCCGCCGCCGGATTCGTAACTGGCGCTCTCCCATTCATCTGCCGATCCCTTTGCAGTTGCAGAATCTGCTCGTCTGCCTCGCCGCGCCTTCCGCCGAAGGCAGCCGCGCCGCTAACTTGCCGGCTCGCTGACTCGCCGGGCTGCTGCATTTACTTCCCTCCCAGCCCCAGCGCCTTCACCACCGCGTCGTCGACCACTGCGGGCTGGCCATCCTCCTTGTGCACCAGGCCGAAGCCGCCGCGATAGTCCCACATCGCCCAGCCGATGCCATCGGCCTCGAGCGCCGTGCGCACATCGTGCAGCCAGTTCATGCGCGATTGCGCATCGGTGTGATCGCGGAACGAGCCAAATTCGTTGCAGATGAGCGGCACATGATTGCTCCGCCCCCACTCCGCCGCGGCATCGATCGTAAGCTGGATGCGGTGCGCATCCCAATGATCGAGCCAGTAACGCTCCAACTGGAACCGATCCACCGGGTCCGGAACTTCCTTGAGCAGCTCCTGCATCGAGCTCTCTGTCGCCGGGTAGGGAATGTCGTGCGTGTAGCGCCAATACGGCACGCTCCACGTCGCGCCTTGTTGTGCGAACTCGCTCGGCTCATAGAAGTGGAAGTTGTAAATCACGTTGCCGTCGGCCAGGGGCTCGATTGCCAGCAGGTCAGAAACAGCGGACCACACCGGACCCGTGGCAACGATGGTGTGGTGCGGCGCAGTCTGGCGGATGGCCGCCGCCACGCGCGCCTGGATGCCGTCCCAGCGGTAGGAATCGTAGATCTCCGGCTCGTTCAGGATCTCGAAAAACACCCGTTCCGGATCGCGATTAGCATAGTGCGCGGCCAGGCTTCGCCACAGCATGACGAAGCGCTCCACAGCCTCGTTGTCGCTGCGCATGCGCTGCTTGTAGTCGTCCTGGGGATGAACATCAATGATGACAGCAAGCCCGTCGCCCAGCATGGTATCGACAGCCTTGTCGAGCCGGGGCAGAAAGTCGTTGTTCTGCCCGCCGTATCCGTGAAATGCAGCCTCCAGCGGCGCTGCATCGATGCTTAGCCGCACATAATCGAATCCCAACTTCGATATCAGGGCGATGTCGCCGGCGTCCGTGTAGCGATTGGTGAATTCCGCCGGATAATTTCCCCTTTGGGCGAACCACTCTGAGGCATTGATGCCGCGCTTCAGGTGCTGCGCGCGCGCAAAAGCCGTTTGCACGTCGGCGGCGTGATCCTGCGCGGAAGCCGCGGCGCCAAAGGACAGCAAGACCGCAAATGAGACCGCTAAAATCCGCATGAAAACCCCTCCATCCGTCGAACACGGCAACCATATCACGCCGGGGTGGGGCGATCAGGAGAACGGCGCCACTGGGCGGCGGCCACAAACGGAATCCGCCGCAAACAGGAACGGCTCCCGCTTCCTCGGGAACCGCTCGTTCCATTTTCAGTTTTCGTTATCGTCTCGACGACGATCTTATTGTCCCGCGGATGAATTGGGGTCGAGGTCCGACGCCTGCTCGTAAGTGAAGCGGAGATACTTGTGCGGATTGACCGGTACGCCGTGCACGCGTACTTCGTAATGCAGGTGCGGTCCCGTGGCGCGTCCCGACTGGCCCACGTAGCCGATCACCTGGCCGCGCGTCACGTGCTGCCCGGCAACCACCGCGATCGCCGAAAGATGGCCGTAGATCGTCATCAGGTTGTGGCCGTGGTCGATCGCCACCTCACGTCCGTAGCCCCCTGCCATCGCCGCGATGCCGATGTCTCCGTCTGCCGTGGCGCGAACCGGCGTGCCGTAAGGCGCGTCAATATCAATGCCCGCATGGAAGGCGCCCTCTCCATTGATGGGATCCTGGCGCTCGCCAAAGCTCGATGCCACGCGGCCTTCAACAGGCCAGATCGAAGGCGCCCCAGCCAGTTCGCTCCAGTCGCCGCCTGCAAAGTCGGACGACAACCCGCCTTCAAGCGTGCGCGAAACCTGGCCTGAAAGCGCTTCACTGCGCAAAATGTTGAAGGTATCGATGGAATTCGCCACCTGCTGCTGGCTCACATCGTCGGTCGTTGCCAGCGTCACCGGAGTGGGCGCCGTTGCAATTCCTTTTGCTCTCGCCGCTGTTCTAGCCGCGACAAGCCGGTTCTGCCGCAACCCATAGAGCGCCGTCACTTCGTTAGCCAGAGCGCCCAGTGACGCCACCTGCACGCTGCGGTCCTGCGCGATCTGCTGCATCTTCTGGTAGTTCTGGCGGAGGGTTTCGCGATCGGCACGTACCTGGTTGTAACTTTCCGTCTTCAGCAGCATGCGAGTGTAGCTGCCGGCCAAACCCACGATCGTGAATGCTCCAACGAGGGAGGCGCCAAGAAATCCGTAAGCGTACTTTAAGGGGACAGGAATCTTGCGGAGCTGCCCGTCATCTTCTCTCGCGACAAATAGTAAGTAATAGCGCCTGCGCAACTTCATCCCTTCAAGTCCCCCGGTCACACGAACAACGCGTATAGTTCACCGGGGGGAGAGTTTCACGTGCGGCCCAACTCAACGACAGGGAGCCCCACGATCGAAAAAGTCCAGCGGGTCAGTTGTAATGACGTAGGTTCAAGGCTAGCAGAACCTCGGTCAGCCGGGTACCGAAAAGGTACCGGGCACGTTACTTTTGCTCCCTTCCCAAATCTTCGCTTTTTGCCTTCCTCTACATTGTACTAACCCAAACCAAATCAAGGGCAAAATCAGCTTTTTAAGCCCTGTGGAAAACTTTCCCGTCCGTTGCCGGGTCAGCCCGCATTCCGGCTTTCCGGCTCCCGCTCCCCGGCCTTTGGCGCCGCGGCTGTGCCCGTGTCTTATCTTCGGGCTTGTACCCTATCCTCAAATCAGATGCGGAAGGCCCAGTCCAATTCGCCGGCTCCCGGGCCCCGAAAGCCCAATCTGGACAAGCCCAATCTCGCCGAGCTCGACCTCGGCGAGATCGAACTCAGCGAGACAGACCTCATCAGGCAGATCCGCCGCCGCGCCGGAAAGCAATCTGCGTTAGATCTCCGCCTCGGCATCGGCGATGACTGTGCTCTGCTCCGCCTGCGGCCCGGCGAGGAGCTGGCCCTCACCACCGACCTCTCTATCGCTGGGCGGCACTTCGAGCTCGATCTGCACCCGCCGGAGTCGATCGGCCATCGGGCCCTGGCTCGAGGATTGAGCGACCTCGCCGCCATGGGCGCCCGGCCCGTCGCCGCTTTTCTTTCGCTCGGCATTCCGCGTAACCTCACAGGCCACTGGCTCACCCGTTTCCTCGACGGTTTCCTTTCGCTCGCTGCCCGGTACGAAACGCCTCTCGCCGGCGGCGATCTTGCCGAATCGCCGCTTCCTGTGGCCGACATCGTCCTCACCGGCGCGGTCCCACACGGCAAAGCCCTGCTGCGCTCGGGCGCTCGCGCTGGCGATCTCATTTATGTCACGGGAATGCTCGGCGGCTCGTCGGCCGGCCTCGCGCAGCTCAAGCAACTTGCCCAGCCCAAGAAGCCAGCCTCACTCAGGAACTTGCTCAGCGCGAAACGCCGGCTTGGCACGCAGCCTCAACCGCCGCGCATTCCTGCCGAATTGCAGGAAGCGCTCGCGCCGCATCTCTATCCCGAGCCGCGCATCGCGCAGGGACTTTTTCTTTTGCGCCATTCCAAAGCAACCGCTGCTATCGATCTCAGCGACGGTCTCTCGACGGATCTCGCCCATCTCTGCGCGGAGTCAGGCGTCGCTGCGGAGATCGACGCGGCATTGCTGCCCATCCATGCCGCCGCAACCCCGCCCGCCGCGACTTTGGAGCAAGCCCTGCACGGCGGCGAAGACTATGAGCTGCTCTTCACTGCTCCGCCTTCGGCACGCGTGCCGCGCCGCATCGCCGGGGTTCCCGTCGCTCAGATCGGCCGAATCTCTCGCGCCCGCGCCGGCCGGCCGCCCGTTACGCTCCTCACCGCGAGCGGCTCTCAACCCCTGGCGCCGCGCGGCTGGCAGCATTTTTCCCGATTGCGATGAGCAAACTTACGTCCGCGCCCATACCGATACCAGCGCGCTGCCATAGGTTGCCGTCACATAAACCCACAACGCCGAGAACGCCACGTGCATGAAGGTGCGAAACCGGTCGCCCCGCCAGATCGCCGCGTCATAAACGAAGAACTGCACCAGCAGCCGGCACATCCAGAAGACCACCATCCCCGCCAGAATCGCGCGGCTCAGCGTGCCGGCCTTGAGCAGCGCGCCCGCGTAGAACAGCGAACCCGCGCCCGCCATCATCACGCCCAGCCCGATGAAGAACGTATGCACCAAAAAAATCTGCCGCGTCAGCAGCGACACCTGCACCAGCTCGCGCTCCCAGCCGAAGTAGCGGTTGAAGAACATGTGGCTCAGCCCCAGCGCCATTAGCAGCACGCCGACAATCTTCAGATTCATCGCCAATGTCATCGCGCCCTCCTCATCACAAACACATTGACAAACGGTGTCAGCTCAAACTCCGTGCGTACTTCAAGGCCCGCGGCTTGCGCCGCCTCGCGCCAATCCTGTCGCGCAAAGAAGTGCAGAAAACCCGGCCCGAACGCGAAAAAATTCCACCAGTCACGCGCATGCTCCATCACCACCAGCTCACCGCTCGCTGTAAGCACGCGCCGCACCTCGCCGAAAAACTTCACGCGCTGCTCGCGCCGCCGCAGCTCGTGCGCCGCAAAGATGGCAAACGCCGCGTCGACCGTGCCGTTCTCAAACGGCAGCGCATCGTAGCGGGCCGAAATCGACGGAACCGCCAGGCGAGTTGCCTGCCGCGCCTGCTGCATCTGGCTTGCCTCCCGTATCGACGGCTCAGTCATCGTGCGCGGGTCGAAGAGATCCACCGCTTCGCCCACTGCGTCAGGAAAAATCGCCTTGAGTACGCCGCTGGTCTCGTCCCAACCCGCATGGATATTGATCCATCGCCGCGGCGTATGCTCCAATGCACGCTCCAGCCAATGCAGGTCGTAGATGGGGAACCGGTCGTAGACATAATGCGAAACCGCGAGCGACGCGATCATCCAGAACACCGCCGGCGCAAACCCAACCAAGAGCGCCGCGCGCCCCGCCATCGGAAGCAGCGGCCAAACCAGCGCCGCCGCAATGAGCCCAACGCCCGTTGCCAGGTACATCCGCCAGTTGAAGTGCAGAATCTGCAGCACGCCCTGGTAGCGCCCGCGGACAGGAATTGCTACCATCGTCGTGTTCATTGGAGCCTCCTTCCACGTTCCCATCGGTAGGGAACGTCGCGTACATAAAACGCATTCGCCAGCACGGGAGTCGTGCGGCAGAACGGTTCGCGGTCGAGAAACGCAATCCGCCGCACGTCTACTTCCACGGGGAGCGGATTCCACTCCTGCCGCGTCGCGCGAACGGCAATGATCGAGCGCGTGGCCTGCTCGTAATCGAATGTGTAAGGCAGCGGCCCGGCAAACCGCCGAGCTTCGGCGATCGAGGCAAACGGCGAACCCGCGGGCAGCGACGCTTCATTTCCAAAATGTGCCGTCACGTCCAGGTCCGCCTCGCCGCGCGGCGTTCTCACCATCCAGCGCATGTCGATACCGCGCTCCCCGTGGCGTTCTTCAATCTCCGCTTCGCACAGGTGGTAGTTGTAGTGCGTCAGTGCGTTCCCCGCGCGCGCCATCAACGGCCGGTCGGTGTCGCTGCGCAGAATCCGCAGCCCGCGCAGCGACTTCGCGCCTGTGAGCCGCGCAAAAATCCGGTACCCGCTCAGAAAAAAATCGCGCCCCATCGACGCCGGGAGAAAACTCGGCCGCAAATCTTCCGTCTTCACCAGCGCCACCGCGAGAAACCCCCACCCGCTCCATGTATCGAGCGCCAGCCCCTCCGGGAGCAGTGGCTCCAGAATCTCCGGCGGAAATGCATACGCAAGCACCAGCGCGTGCCGGAAGAAAGCCGTAATCGCCACCGGATGACGCTTCAGCAGATGCAGCATGACTCGCCTCCCGCCTGTTCCGCGCAGCCCACGTCAACGGCATCAACCACGCCTGGCACTTTCGCCACCTCCACAACGCCCCACAAGAGCGACCGATCCTGCGCCGCCGAGTTCTCTTCCGTTCCGCCGACCGATTCCGCAAAGCTCCGCGTCACTTGCATCGCGCCGGGCGCGGCTGCGCGGCGAATCGCTGCGTTGAGCCGCCGCATGTACTCCTGCGTCGCGCCGTCGCCGATATTCGAAAGCGCAAACGCATCGAACGACGCGGGCGCCGCGCTCTCCAGGAATTCTGCGGCATCGGCGCAGACAAATCGGATCGGCTCGAGTGCTCGTCCCGGCTCCGGCGGCGTCTTTCCCATCAGCAGCAGCGCCGCGTATGGGTTCGCGCGATTCGCGTGCGTCGCCCAGCCACGCCGCAGCCGCTCACGCAGCAGCCTGCCGAAATCGCGCGGCAGCGAGCGCACAAACGCGCTGCGATACCAGAGCCCGAGCAGCCGCGGCCCGAGAAGCACCTCCACCGCCGCGCTCCACGCCGGCGTGTCGAGCCACCGATCCCAGTACGCCGTCTGCGCCGCGCAATCATCGAGCGTCAGAAACTCCTCCACTCGTTCGCGCCTCCATCCCGCAGCGACAGCAAGCGCGCGGCCCCACGCGAGCAATCGCTCCGCGGCGCCGGTCTTGACTGCGGCTTCCGTCTGCGCCACGCCGCCCGCCGCGCGTGCCTTCGCATAGTCAATCTGCGCCGCACTGATGTCGACCGCCGTCACAGAATGCCCGGCCGCCGCCAGCGCGCGCGCCGTCGCACCCGCGCCGGCAATCGCAAACACCCGGCTTCGTGGTGCGAAAGCGCGCAGCTCGATCGCCGCATCTTCGTAAGTCTCTCCGAAGATCAGCCGCTCAGGCCGCATCCGGAGCGGCCCAGCGCGCCACGGCGTCTCCCCCTGCTCAAGCGTGGTCAGCATGGCTGCGATCCTTTCCGCGACTTAGTCCGCGATCTTCTGCCGCAATCCAGATCAAAAGTACAAACGCAAAATTCTGCAGAATCATTCCCACAGGATCGGCGAGCAAACTCCGCGCCCACACGAGGCCGGCCGCGTTCATCCCAACCAGCAGCGCCGTTTGCGCCAGCGCTGCCCACCGCATCCGCAGCCCCGACAGGGCCCACATCGCCAGGACGCACTCGACCAGGCCGATCGCTACCATCACACCGCGCGCCGCCGCCGGCCCGATGAACGGCGCCGCTGCAATCACTGCCTCATGCCTCGGCGCTCCGCCCAGCACCTTGCACCATAACCCCTGGTAGAGCCACACCAGCGCAATCGCAAACCGAATCACCTTGTCGCTCACCACAACCTGCCTGCGCGCCACCTGGTCCAAAACCATTCGGCTCGTTTGCGTCTGGTTTGTCGGCCTCTCGCCCGCGATCGCCCCAGCCTTCGCAGTTCCGGTTCCCGCCGGAGTCTGCATCGTTCCGGTATTCATTGTCTGGACCTCCTCTGCACTGCCGCCGCCTTTCTTTCTACTCCCGGCTCGGGCCGAACAGATTATTGAACGCGTTCAAATCTAGGATGCTCGCATCATCTGCCCGGAGTCAAGAAATTTTCGAACGCGTTCAGCGCGTCGATCGTAAGCTTTGGCAAACCCAGCAAATAGAGGGGCTTACTGCGAGAAATTCCTCGACCGTTCGGCTCCTGCCAACTCAGCTCAGCGGCCGCGATCTTTAACTCTCGCCCCTCTGCGCCCGCGCTTCCTTCACCATGTTCCGGAATCGCCGCGCCAGTTCGCGGATCGACTCGCCCTGTTTGTTCTTGAGCGCATCCTTCGGCAGCAGCTCACTGCCCACGCCGATGGCGTGCGCTCCGGCCAGAATATAGTCGAAGGCGGTCGACTGGTTCACCCCGCCGGTCACGATCAGCGGAATCTGTGGCAGCGCTACTTTCAACGCGCGAATGTAGTTGGGCCCACCCGCTGTCGCTGCGGGGTAAATCTTCACGAAATCCGCCCCTGCCTTCCATCCGGCGATCACTTCTGAAGGCGTCATCGCTCCGGGAAACACCGCAGCATCCGCCTGCCTGGCGCAGGCCACAACATCGGGAACGAATCCGGGGCTGGTGAGAAACCGCGCGCCCGCATCCAGGCAGCGCCGCGCCGATTCCTCGTCCAGCACGGTTCCCGCGCCCACCACCAGATCGGGAAATCGCTTGGCCAGGTCGGCGATCGCGTCGGTTGCCTGCGGCACCGTCAGAGTAATTTCGATCACCGGAATTCCCGACGCATACAACATTTCCGCGGCAAATCGCGCCTGGTCCGGAGTCTTGACGCGCGCGCTGGGCACAATTCCGATCTCACGAATGCGCTTGCAAACTTCGTCGCGTTGCATCGAGCCTCCCTTTCGTCGATTGCAAACTGTCTTGCCCAGCCGGTTTTCCCTGCTTCTGCTTGTTTTTCCGGCTTGAGCTCGTTTTTCGTCTCCTGTTCGTTTTTCGCGTCAAAACAAATTAGAAATCACCTTCGCAGAAGCGTAAACATTGGCTTAACAGACTGCCCAGTCTTCGCGTTATCGCGAGAGGCGAATCACGCCTCATCAGCCCAGCCGCGCTTTCCGCACAATCTGCTCCGCTACTTGCTCCGGCGTCAGTTCATCCACGCAGATCGTCACATGCGCCGTGCGATAGAGCGGGAGTCGCCGCTGGTAGCGGCTGGCCAGGTTGGTCTCATCGGCGAGAATCGGCCGCAGATGCTCCGTCCCTCGGCAGCGGTCCAGCGTCGTCGCGAGCCGCACTTCAAGATGCACCAGCAACCCGCCGGACGCGCTCTTAAGCAGAGTCCGCGTCTCGGCATCTTCAATCGCGCCGCCGCCCAGCGCCAGCACCAGCCCGTCTTCGCCGGCCAGCCGCGCAATCGTCTCGCGCTCCCGCCGGCGAAACGCCGCCTCGCCCTCGCGCGCAAAAATCTCCGGAATCGATCGCCCCGCCTGCGCCGCGATCACGTCGTCCACATCGACAAACTTCCACCGCAGCCGTTCGGCCACAAGCGGCCCCACGGTCGTCTTGCCTGAGCCCATGAATCCGGTGAGCACAATGCGCCGCACGCCCGCCTCCGCAGCGCCCGCGCGTGCGTCTCCACTTCTTCGCTGAATTTGGTTTTGTTCTTTCACTCCCACCAGTATAGGAAAGCCGCTTCCCTGTTCCTCTTTCCCTCGTTCCCTTGTTCCCTGCCCCTGCTCCCACAGCCCTATTCCCTACTGGATACTGGCTATTGGCTATTGGCTGTCTTTACGCCATCACCATCATCACCGCGCCCGCCGTGATCAACAGCCCGCCGGCGATCGCCGCCGCGTTCATCTTTTCGCCCAGCAGCAACCACGCAAACAGCATCACCAGCGGAACGCTCAGCTTGTCGAGCGGCGCTACGCGCGACGCGGGCCCCAGTTGCAGCGCGCGAAAATAGCACAGCCACGACAGACCCGTCGCCAGCCCTGAGAGCGCAAGAAACAACATCGTGCGCCCGTCGAGATCCCGCATTTCGCCATGCTTGCCCAGCGCGAGCGCAATGGCCCACGCAAACACCACCACCACGCTGGTGCGCAGCGCCGTGGCCAGGTTTGAGTCCACGTGCGCCACGCCCACCTTGGCCAGCAGCGCCGTGGCCGCGGCAAAGATCGCCGAGAGCAGCGCCCACCCGATCCAGTTGCCCATCCAGCTCGTTGTCCAGTTCATGCACATCAGCATACGCGCCAAAGTCAGCAGCGGCGCGAGAGAGCGCGCTAAACTTTTATCATGCGTCCCGTCGCCCGCATAGCTGCCGCATCCGCCGCACTCCTTCTCATCGTCGGGACCGGCTGCGGCTATCACACGCTCGGAGCGGCTACGCATCTGCCGCCCGGCGTCAGAACGCTCTCCGTGCCGGAGTTCGCCACGCGCACTGAGTCCAGCGGCACTGAAACCGCGCTCACTGAAGCCGTCATCCGCGAGTTCGCCGCGCGCACCCGCTTCCGCGTCACCGCCAGCACGGATTCCGACGCCGACGCCACGCTCCACGGCACCATCCTCAAGCAGGCCACGCTGCCCCTCACTTACAACGCGGCCACGCAGCAGTCCTCCAGCTTCGTCATCACCATCGTCGCCTCCGTCACGCTCACCGCCAAAGACGGCACGGTGCTCTATCAAAACAACAACTACGTCTTCCGCGAGCAATACCAGGCCACCACCAACCTGCCCACGTTCATCCGGGAAGATCCCGCCGCCATCCAGCGCCTGTCGCGCGAGTTCGCGCGCCAGCTTGTCGCCGATGTGCTCGAGGGTCTTGAATTTTTTCTGATCGGGCTCATCCTGCGCGAGACTGCCGTCGACGAGGTAGTCGTAGGAATAA
>Ga0206828_1121_pt1 | contig 11959 bp, 10 predicted proteins | sample Alteio_BWOrgCont_78_FD_152858 | JGI IMG/M metagenome (GOLD analysis project Ga0206828, IMG submission 152858) | Enriched cells from forest soil in Barre Woods Harvard Forest LTER site, Petersham, Massachusetts, United States -... | ecosystem: Environmental > Terrestrial > Soil > Temperate forest >... | reverse complement strand
TCGAGTTCGACAGCACAGCGCAACCCGCCGCGGCAAACCTCGGCTCCATCTCGCGCGCAATCGCCGCATCCACGCTGGCAAAAATAATCTTCGGCGCGCCTTCAGCTTCCGCCGGCGAAACCGTCATCTTCGCAATCCGCTCCGGCAGTGGCGTATCCAGCCGCCACTTCGCCGCTTCGCCGTAACTCTTCCCGCTCGATCGGTCGCTGGCCGCAAGCCAGCTCACCTCGAACCAGGGATGGTTTTCGAGCAGTTGAATATAGCGCTGGCCCACCATGCCGGTCGCGCCCAGAACTCCCACTGGATACTTGTTTTTCATGGCCTTGTACACTTTCTAGTGTACAAGACCGAGAATTCGCCCAGGATTTCGCCCAGCAGTTCGCTAACGCCGACCCTATTCCCTATTCCCTACTCCCTATTCCCTGTTTTCATCCCATCGCGGCCAGCACCGCATCGGTAAACTGCGTCGTCCCCGCCGTGCCGCCCACGTCGCGCGTCAGCGTCTTGCGCTCCGCGTACACCGTCTCCAGCGCCTTCTGCGCCTTGTTCGCCGCAGTCTCCTCATCCAGGTGCCGCAGCATCAAAATCGCCGACTGCAACAGCGCCGTCGGATTCGCCACATCCTTGCCCGCAATATCCGGCGCCGACCCATGCACCGCCTCAAAGATCGCGCACTCGGCTCCGAGATTTGCGCCCGGCGCCAGGCCCAGCCCGCCCACCAGGCCCGCGCACAGATCGCTCACAATGTCGCCGTACAAATTCTCGAGCAGCAGCGTGTCATATTGATACGGATTCATCACCAGCTGCATGCACGTGTTGTCGATCAGGTGCTCGCCATACGTAATATCCGCGAACTCCTCCGCCACCTTCCGTGCGCACCGCAAAAACAGCCCGTCCGACAGCTTCATGATGTTCGCCTTGTGGATCGAGTGCACCTTCTTGCGCCCATGCTTGCGCGCGTACTCAAACGCAAACCGCGCAATGCGCGTCGATCCCTTCTCCGTAATCACCTTGATGCTCTCTACCACTCCCGGAACCACTTCGTGCTCCAGCCCCACGTACTCGCCCTCGGTATTCTCGCGCACAATCACGAGGTCGACGCCGGGATACTTCGTGTCGAGACCGGGCAGATTGCGGATCGGCCGCAGATTCGCGTAGAGATCGAACTTCTTGCGGAGAGTGACGTTGATGCTCTTGAACCCGCCGCCGATCGGCGTCGTCACCGGCCCCTTCAGCGCCACGCGGTTCTTCTCAATCGACGCATACAGCGCCGCCGGAATGTACTCGCCGTGAATCTCGAACGCCTCAGCGCCCGCCGCAAACCGTTCCCACTCAAACTTTGCGCCTGTGGCCTCGAGAATGCGCACCACCGCCTGAGTGACTTCGGGCCCAATGCCATCGCCGGGAATCAGCGTTACCTTATGAGTCTTCATTTCCGCCATTCTCTTCCCCTGCCTTCATTTGGTGAACGTCGATAACGTGTTTTTCGAATTGGCCTTGCAGGTTGTCCTCATAAACCTCGTGGCTCGGCATGTGCCGCCAGCGTCCACCATTCCAAAAGGGCACTTTGAACCTCGCGTCTGCGCAGGCCGAGCATTCTGCTTCCAGCGGAAGTGTCTTGTACCTCCGCGTGATTCTCAGCTTCGGCTCGTCCGTTCGCATCGCAGTCTCCCTCGTGACGCGTGCAAGAGAGCTAGCGGCTAGGAGCTGCCTTTTTTTCCGTGGCTCCCCAGCAACCCTTCCAGCTCTTCCTTGAACTCCCTCACATCTTTGAAGTCCCGGTACACGCTCGCAAATCGTATGTACGCCACCGTGTCCAGCTTTTTCAGCTCGTCCATTATTAGCTCGCCGATCTCGCTCGTCGTCCGCTCCCGCTCCGGCGCATCCACCAGGAACGTCTCCGTCGCATCCACAATCCGTTCGAGTTGAACCGACGACACCGGCCGCTTTTCGCACGCGCGCACCAGCCCGTTCAGCACCTTGTGCCGGTCAAAGCGCTCTCTGCGCCCGTCTTTCTTCGCCACCATGTAAGGGATTTCGTCGATGCGCTCGTACGTCGTGAACCGCCGCTCGCACTTCTCGCACTCTCTCCGCCGCCGGATCGAGTCGGCCTCTTTGCTCTCGCGCGAGTCCACCACACGATCCTGCCCGAACCCACAATATGGACACTTCATCTAATGAAAATTCTATGTCATCCACTCCGCGCCTCTCGCCGTTGCCTGCGCCTGGGCCAAACTCATTCCCAACTCAGCACCCCGGCAAGCCCCTATCGCCTTATGCCTGATCCCTATCGCCTAATCCCTATTGCCTATCGTCCAGTCCCTATTGCCTGATTCCTGATGCCTATTGCCTATTGCCTAATGCCTGATCCCTATTCCCTAGTCCCTATTCCCTAGTCCTTGCTTTTCTCACGCCTTATTCGCTGTGTCCCTTGCACTGCATCACGCCCAGGAACCGGCTCCACGGCCCCACGGCCTCGCGATACTGATGCGCCATGGTCCGCGAGATCTGGTGCAGGTGCGTCAAATCGTGCGCCGCCCATGTCGCCAGCAGTTGCGAAAGCGTCACTGCGCCAAATGCTGGATGCCGTCCCCGCCGCTCGAAATCCGCCGGCGTCAGATGCAACCCGCGCAGTCCCTCAAGGCTCTTCACTCGCGCCCGCGCGAATTCATCGAGCAGCGCCTCCAGCGTTTTTCCGGCGCCCGCCCGCACTGATCCCTCCCGATCGAGCGGATCGAACACCTGCTGCTCGCCGCGCTCCAGGATCGTGCGCGCGCGCGGCATCCAGTCCTCATGCTCGCAATGAACCAGGTGAGCCAAAACCATGCGCGCATTCCAGGTTTTCTCGCCCTCGGCCTTCTCGCCCTCGCTGTTCTCGGTCCACATCTCCGGCAACCCGCGCAGCAGCGCATCCAGCGCTCCCGGCGTCCTCTCCAACAACCCAATCGTGTTCTCCAAATGTTCCTGCATCGCTTTCCCTCGTTTCTTTCAAGCGACATCTTCGCCAACTGCGAACTACTCCCTATTGGCTACTCCCTATTCCCTGTCTCTAAACAACAACGGCCCGGGAACTTTCGCTCCCAGGCCGCCGCCGGTGATCTGTTGGGATTGGACTAAGGCCATCGCGCTTCCGCGAGAGCCGGGTGCCCCAGGTCCCTTGCATTTGGGGACCTGGGATGAGACGCATCCATTGCATCGAACGCGTCAGGTCATCCCTGAGTCTTGGGCGCGATGCCCTAGGCCTCAGTCACCTCACGTACCGTACTACTTGGTAATTCAATCTTCATAGGCTGGATCAACCTCCTTTCCCGTGTAAGCCCAAACTACGGCCAAACGCGCCTCGGCGTCAAGAGCCTCATTTCCCGCCCCGCCGCAGCTTCGCAAAATTCTTCCCCGCCTCCCGCACCGTCAATCCCGAAAATGGCGCTTCACTCGTCCTAAAGAACTTCTCCACCGCACGCCAGTCGTGCCACGCATAGTCCCTCAGCGCCCACCCGATCGCTTTCCGGATGAAAAACTCCTTCTCCGCCGCCAGCAGTTCCGCAAAAGCGAACAGCCGCTCCGTATCGCACGCGTCGCGCCAGCCAAGCTGGTGCAGCATGGCGATGCGCCGCACCCAGAAGTCCTTGTGCCGCACCGCCCGTTCCATGGCGCGCACGCCCTTCACGCCCGACCTCCGGACGACTTTGCCCACCACTTTCACGAGGCAATCCACCGTATCCCACCAGGATTTCTTCTGCGCCAGTTCGAGCAGCCACGGCAAATCATCAAGGCTCAAGGCGGCCTGATACTTGATCAGCAGATCGGCAGCTACATACTGATACTCGCGCTCACGCATCGCCCACAGGCCCTCCGCGGCAGCGCGCAGCTCCTCCGCCGTCGCCGGCTTGAATCCGCGAATCAGCTCGCCTACTGCCGCGCGCCGTTCCGGCGTGGAGATCCCGATATACACGAACCGGTTGCGCATATAGGCACGCGCCCCAGCCGCCCGCTCCGCATTCTTGAGCGGCTTCAGCGCCGCCATCACGTCACGCTCAAAGCGCTCAACCTTTGGTTTTGCTGCATTCGGCATCGGACGAACTCAATCGGAAGTGTAAGGACCGATCACTGGCCCCTGATCACTGATCACTGACCCCTGACCCCTGACCCCTGATCCCTGCTCCCTGCTCTTGCACAACACCTTCGCCCACTCCCGCACCGCCTCGCGCGTCACTTTCTTCCCGCCGGCTTCGCTCGCCGCCAGTTGCGCAGCCAGGCTGCCGATCGTCGAGCTCTCCGTCTCGCCGATCTCGACTTTCAGGCCCGTCTCCCGCTCCGTCAGCGCAATCAGCAGCTTATTCCGCGTTGCCCCGCCGATCATGTGGATGCGCTCCAGCCTGCGCCCCAGCATCTTTTCGAGGTTGGCCGTCGCCGACGCGTAGCGAATCGCCAGGCTCTCGAAAATCGTGCGCGCAAAAATCGGTTCGTTCCCCGCCACGTCGGGAATCTCGTCGAATCCCAGCCGCTTCAGCTCGCCGTTGATCCGCTGCGGCATGTCCGTATCCAGCATCAGCGGCGCGGCATCCATATCCAGCACACCCGTGCCCGACTTGCATTCAGCGGACTTTTGGACGAGGTCCTCAATCTTCCAAGGCCGACCCGCCGCCGCCCACGCGTCCATGCACTGCTTCAGCAGCCACATGCTGTTGATGAGCGAGTGAAACAGCAATCCGCCCGCCGCCGCGCCGATGTTCGTATAACCCGCATCAAAGGCAAGCTGCGTCGTCACCGGCGTCTCCGTCACCGTGCCCACCAGCGACCACGTTCCCGAGCTGATGTAAGCCGCCGCGCTCAGATCTCCCGGAATCCCCGCAATCGCGCTCGCCGTATCGTGCGTCGCCGGCGCAATAATCTGCGTCCCGCGAAACGCCTCGAGCTCTCGCAGCGGCCCCTTCATCGGTCCCAGCACCGTCCCCGTCGTCACCAGCGGCGGTGCGGCTTCGATGGCCAGCCCAAGCAACTTGAAAAGTTCCGCATCCCACGCGCCGGTCTTCAGATTCACAAGGCCAGTGTGCGTCGCGTTCGTGTATTCAGCTACGCGCTTGCCGCTTAGCCAATACAGCACAAACTCCGGCATCATCGCCCACGGCGCGCGCGCATCAATCCCTGCCGCTGGATCTGCCATCAGCTGGTACACCGAATTCAGATTGTGCGGATAGGCGCCCGTGCGCTGATAGATCTCGAACGGAGAAATGATCCTGTTCGCTGCTTCTTTGGTTGGCGCCGTGCGCTCATCGCGATAGCAGAACGGCTCGCCCAGCATCCCGCCGTCCGGCCCCAGGCGCACATAATCCACTGACCAGCTATCGGCGCCGATCGAAGCAATCCCCTCCGGCGCCGCCGCGGCCGCTTTGCGCAACCCCTCTTCAAGTCCGGCAAGGATTTTCCTCAGCGACCAGCGCAGCGAGTTGCCCGCGTGCACCGGTCCGTTGGGAATGCGATGGATGACTTCGACGGAAGGCTGGCCGTCGATCCAGCGCAGCAGCGAGACGCGGCAGCTCTCCGCGCCCAAATCAATGGCAACCCGCGCAGCTTCTTGCATCGGTGCAGCAAAGCTCCATCTGCGTTACCGCTGGAACGCCTCGGTCAACGTTGGAATGCTTCCGTAAGGCCGCCGTCCACGGGAATCACGTGTCCGGTAGTGCAGCGCGCCCGGGGGCTGGCCAGAAAGAGAATGGCCTCCGCGCAATCGGCCGGATCGATCATCTTGTTGGTCAGCGTTCGTTCGGCGTAGAACGCCGCCAGGCGGCTGCGCAGCTCCTCATCGCTGAACGATTCCTGGAAAGGTATGTTGTACTTCGTCAGCGACGCGCGCACCCGGTCGCGCGGAAACATCGTCGATCCCTTCACCACAGTCGCCGGGCTGATGCCGTTGACGCGCACATTCGGCGCCATGCTCACCGCCAGTTCGCGGATCAGGTGGCTCAGTGCCGCCTTGCTCACGTCGTAGGCTTCGCTGCCGCGCTTGGCCACCACCGCGTTGGCCGAGCTCGTGAACACAATATTTCCGTGCAGTCCCTGCTCCTCGAACATCTTTGCCGCTTCGTCGGCCAGCAGGTAGTTCGCCGTCACATTCACGGCCATCGTGTCCGCCCACATCGCATCCGTGATCGTTCCGTCCGGCGACGAGGGAAACAGCGCCGCCGTGTTGATCAGGATATCGATGCCGCCGAAGGCAAGCGCCGCGGCGCCCAGCATCTCGCGAATCGACTCGCGGCTGCGGATGTCAACCGTCGAGCTGCCTGTGAACTCCTTCGACGCATATGCTCCAAGCTCGTTCGCCACCTCTGCCGCGCCCGCCTCATTGCGGTCCGCCACAAATACATGCGCTCCGCGGATCGCCGCCAGCCGCGCCACTTCGCGCCCAATGCCGCTCGCTCCGCCAACCACCAGTGCCACACGCCTGCTCAGTTCCTTCTCGGGCGGTTGGCGGCGAATCTTCGCCTCCTCCATCGCCCAGTACTCGATGCGGAACGCTTCCACCGCCGGCAGCGCCACATAATTCGTAAACGATCTGAAGCTCGCCGGATCCATCCCCGTCTGGCATTGGGGCAGCGTTCCCGTCACTTCGCCGTCGCCCAGCAAGCTCGCGCCTTCCATCACGTGGATCGCGTTCTTGTAGAACTCGCCCGTAATGCGCGCCTCGGTCTTGTTTTTGCCGTAGCTGAACATGCCCATGCCTGGAATCAGCACGATTGTCGGACTGGCATCGCGGATCGCCGGCGATTCAGCGGTCGCAAATGTGCGATAGTACGTGCGATATTGCTTCCGGTATTGCGCCAGCGACGCATCGATCGACTGCTTCAGCTCATTCAGCCCTTCGCCCGCGCCCCACGGCACAAACATCGGCCGGATCTTGGTGCGGATAAAATGATCCGGACAGCTCGTTCCCAGAAACGCCAGATCCTTCGCATTCACCGAGTCCACAAACTGCAGCACGTCCGCGTCGTCGCTGAAATTCGAAATAAACCGGTGTTGCGAGCTGATGTGTCCGCGCAGGTAAGGCGCAATCTGCACCGCGAAATCCACGCGGTCCGCGCGCGCCGGCACCGCCTCTCCGCCAAAGCGCACTTTGCCTTCGCCATGCCGCTCGATGAATTGACCAAGCTGGTCGATCACATTCAACGTATTCAGGTAGCACTCGCGCTGCGTCTGCCCCCACGTGAACAGCCCGTGTCCGCCCAGCACGATCCCATCGCACCCCGGATTCTCCTTGACGGCGCGCTTCATCATCAGCCCAAGTTCAAAGCCCGGGCGCTGCCACGGCAGCCAGATCAGCGAGTGGCCGAACTCGCGGTTGAACTGCTCCATCTTCTCCTTGCCGTTGGCGCTCGCCGCCAGCGCGATCCCCCAGTCAGGATGCAGGTGATCCACGTGCGGAAACGGCAGAAATCCATGCAGCGGCGTGTCGATCGACGCAGCCACGGGATTGTTCATGAACGCGCACAGCGCATACATCGGAACCATGTCGTCTTCGGTGTCCACGCCCTTGTACAGGTTCTCGAGGCCGAGCAGCTTCTTCTGGTAAAGCGTCGCAAACCCCGCGCGCTTGATGCTGCCCAGGTCTCCGCCCGAGCCCTTCACCCACAGCACTTCCACGCGTTCGCCGGTTAGCGGATCGATCTCCACCACCTTCGAGCTGGTGTTGCCGCCGGCAAAATTCGTGATGCGCAGGTCCGAACCCAGCAGGTTCGAGCGGTAGCGCAGAAGCTCCGGTTCATCCAGACCAGCCGCGACATTCGGGTCCCAGCGATCTTCAAGAAAATGCAATACAGGCGAAGGTGAAGCAGTTGCAGTTGTCATATTGGGTGCACTCCGCGGGGAATTGTGCGAGCACTCATCTATTCTACCGCTCTGCAGCGCCGCTTGGGAAAACGGTTTCAGAATTGAATTCGCTACGGACTTCCTGCAGATTTTGATGCACTTTCAGGCGCGTTTTCGAGCCTAAACCGCTTCGCCCGCTGGGACTTGCACTCGCTCGCCCTTTTCTTCCGCGCCCAACGTCTCCGGCGTCACCGCCTTGTGGTGCACGTAGTTATAGGGCGGCACCGTGTACCCGCGGAGAATCGCAATTCCCAGCTGGATCAGCCGCGGTCCATACGTCTCCGGCTCGTGCGAAATCGATCCCACCATCGCTCCCGATCCGCCGCGCATTTCTTCCATCACTTCGGGAATGCAATCCTGCCCCACGATCGCAAAATTCTGCTCCTGCCTGGCCTCGCGCACCGCGTCCAGCACGCCCAGCGCGCTCGAATCGGTCGCCGCGGCCACCAGCGTATGCTCGCCTGGCTTCCGCCCGCGCAGGTAGTCGTTCATCGCTTTCTTGCTCGCCTCGCGCATGCCGCGTCCTTCGATCCGCACGAATCTGTCCGGCGTAAGCTCCTTGAACCGCTCCCCGATCCCATCGAACGCCCCGGCAATGCGGTTCTGCACAAAGCTGCCTGCTTCGCTGAATCCCACGCCCACCACGCGGTCCACTTTGCCCTTCCATTTCCGTAGCGCATATTGTCCCAGGATCGACGCCGCTTCGTATCCCACTTCGAAGTTGTCCACGCCAAAGTACGTCGCGTTCGGGTGCGGCACATCAATCGCCACGAGCGGAATGTCGGCTTTCTTGAAGATGTGCGCCACTCTGGGCGCCGCCGCCTCTTCCACCTGGAACTCCAGCACCAGGTCCACACGCTTGGCCACAAACTCCTCTGCGTTCTGCACCGCCACCGCCGGATCGTATTTGTTATCCAGCATCAGCAGCTCCACGCCGCTGGCCGCGGCCGCCTCGCTCACGCTTTGCGCTACGGCTTCGGAATAAGGCATCTCCGCGCTCTGCACGGCAAATCCAAACCGCAGCCGCTTCGGCCGCGAAACCAACCGGTACTGCCCGCCCTGCGTTTGCGCCAGGTAGCCGCGATGCACCAGCGTCTTCAGAATGCGATAAACGCTCGTCTTCGAAATATTCGTCTTCTGATACACATCCTCGAGCGTGAGCGGAGAGTTGTCCTGCTCCAGCAACTCGATCACATCCAGCGCCTTGGAGAGAATCGGAATTAAGTACAACCGTTTAATCTTCGCCTTGGCCAACCCTGGCCCTCCCGCCCATGTCCCTAATGAAACACAAGGCAACCAACATCATAGATCAACGTTCCGGCACAACAACTTATTGGGGTGCCCCGCCCTCGCCACGTTGCTGTTTTGGTGGCTAGGGCGGGATTTCCGGCCAACTGATCACCGACTACTGTACTTAACCCCGGAGCTCCCCACCCAAGCTCCGCTTGGTCGGGATTTCTGGTCACTGACCACTGATCACTGATCACTGACAACTGTCGTTACGCGTAGCTGCTCACCGCCGAGCTCCGGCTTCCCCGCTCGCGCCCGATCTTCTCCACATACCCGCTCGCTTTCAGCGCCTCCAGCGGATCGGCCGCCAATCCCCGCGCCTCGCGCCACGCCCGCGTCAGCGGCCGCACGTCGCTCCAGAACGCTCCTCGAAACAATTCTTCCGCCGCCACCAGCTCGCACTTCCTCTGCAGCTCCGCGAGCCGCTCGCGATCCACCAGCGCCGCTTTCAGATAAAGCTCCTGCGCTGTCACCACGGTCTGCACCATCGCTTCGATCTTGCCCTTCAGGTTGTGGCTCTGGTCAATCATGTAGGCGATCTCCATCGCCAGCCCGTCGTCCGCCGCCGCATGAATCTCGTGGAAGATTCGGAAAATCTGGTAGGGATCGATGGACCCCAGCGTTAGGTCGTCATCCGCATAGCGCCGGTCGTTGAAGTGGAAGCCGCCCAGCATGTTGGTATGCAGCAGCCACGCCACAACCTGCTCGATATTCTGCGCGCTGTAGTGGTGCCCCGTATCCACCAGCACCTTCGCCTGTGGTCCGGCCTCGCGCGCAAAGTGGCTCGCCATTCCCCAGTCGGCAATGTCGGTGTGATAAAAAGCCGGCTCAAACGGCTTGTACTCCACCAGCAGCCGCTGATTCGGCCCAAGGCGCTCATGCGAAGTGCGCAGCGCCTCCTCCAGCCACTCCACGCGCCGCCGCATGCTTTGCGTGCCCGGATAATTCGAACCATCCGCCATCCACAGCGAAACATCGCGCGATCCCAGCGCCTTGCCGATCTCGATCGAGTCCAGCATGTGCTCGAGCGCTCGCTCGCGAATCTCCGCCGACGGATTGCACAGCGACCCGAACTTGTACTCCTGGTCCTGAAACAGATTCGGATTAATCGACCCCGACTTCACGCCAAACTTCCGCTCCAGTGCCCGCACCTCCGGCACGTCCTTAAGACCTTCCGGCAAATCCCACAGCACGTGCAGTGCCAGCGTCGGCGTCGCGCCCGTCAGCTTCTTCACCTCCGCCGCATCGGCAAACTTCTCTTCGATCGTCGTCGCCGCCGCCGCCTGCACAAACTTGCCAAAGCGCGTGCCCGTGTTGGCAAATCCCCACGACGGAATTTCGATCTGAAACCCGTCCAGCGCCTTGAACGCCCGCTCCTGCATCGTCGAACCTGATTCCTTCATCTTCATTCCCTCATTGCCTCTGCCGCTCGTCCCTAGTCCCTAGTCCCTAGTCCCTAGTCCCTCACAAGAATCACATTCGAAAAACTCGGCCCATGCAACTTGTAGCGCCGGTCTCCTGACCGGCTGTACTGCGGACCTCCCGGTCCGCAGAATAAAAACAAATCTGCCTCAGTCTTGGTCTTTCACCAGAATCACATTCAAAAACCTCGGCCCATGCACGCCCTTGATACGCGTCATCTCAATATCCGCTGTCGCGCTCGGCCCCGCGATCCACGTCACGAGTTTCGGCGGCTCCGCATTTCCCTTGCCCACAGCCCCATCATCCCTGTTCCCTGATCCCCGTTCCCTGTTTTCTTGTTCCCTTGTTCCCTTGTTCCCTGCCGGGGCCCCCAGCGAGTAATTTGTACTCGCTGGGGTGGCTTGGTCCCTGCACTTATCGAAATGCTCCGGCAGCGTCTCCACAACCTGGCTCGCCCGCAGCACGCAAAGGTGCCAGTCCGGCAGCAGCGTAATCACGCGCCGCCCCTCCATCGCTCCGTGGTGTAAAGCAATCGTCCCCGACTCGGCAACTCCGCAAAAGCACGCCGTCACCACGCCATCGGCCCGCTCAATCTCGTCCACCGTCAAACTGCCGTCAATCTTCCAGTCGAATCCCGGCGTCAGCCACTCCGCGGGCAATCCCTCCGGCGCTACAAACGTCCGCCTGCCGCTCGCCCTTAACTGCGCTTCAATCGCGGCTGCCAGCCCCGCCGGCCGGCACTCCACCACTTCCGCGTCGTACTCGCGCAGCCGCTCCGCCATCCGCTCCAGGCGCTGCTCCGCCGACATCGACCCACGCCGAATGTAATCTCTCCCGGCCACAGCTCCCGCGTGCCCATCATCGTTTTCCGCCGTCGTGGAATTCCGCGTAGCGGCACGTATCCGCTCCATTACAAGCGTGCGCGAATCGGCAATCGTACTCATCGCGCCTCCTTGCCGTGGGCGACAGGCTGCTCCACATCTTCATTGGCGGCGGCTCTCGGCGCGCGGTTTCCGCCTGCAAGCGTGGATTGCTCCCCCGCATTCTCGTTCTCTTGTTCCCTTGTTCCCTTTTTCCCTGCCGGGGTCCCCTGCGAGCCGTCTTCGCTCGCTGGGGTGGCTCGTTCCCTGCCTTCCCACCATTCATGAAACGTCTGCTTCGGCATTCCTCTCAAATCGCGCGTCTCAGTCCACTTCGCGCCCACGCCCGGCAGCGAGTGGATCCATCCGTCTCTGCGCGTAAAAAGCTTCAGGACAAAACGCGCCTTCCACTGCGCCAAGTGAAACAGCCAGGCCCTCGAAAAAACCAGACTCGCCACGCGCATTCCCACGTACATCGGGTCGAAAAACCTTCCCGCGGTCCTCCGCTCCTGGTCAGTCACCTG
>Ga0206828_1119_pt1 | contig 12142 bp, 9 predicted proteins | sample Alteio_BWOrgCont_78_FD_152858 | JGI IMG/M metagenome (GOLD analysis project Ga0206828, IMG submission 152858) | Enriched cells from forest soil in Barre Woods Harvard Forest LTER site, Petersham, Massachusetts, United States -... | ecosystem: Environmental > Terrestrial > Soil > Temperate forest > O... | reverse complement strand
AACTGCGACATCCGCTCAGCCAGCTGGACTTCGCCCATGGTGGTGCCGAAAAAACTGCCGACGCGGACTTTTTCCAATTCGGAATTTTTAAATCCGGCGCGGCTTAGCGCCTCCTCCGTGGCGAGGATAGAAAGCACCGATGCCCTTTCATAGCGGCCCCCATGTGTTTTTTCAAAGGACTGGATGCGCTGGAGCGATTTGATTTCGCCGCCGATTTTCACCCGGTAGGGTGCTGGATCCATGTGCCGGAGTTTATCCGTGCCGACTTTGCCTTCGGTCATGGCCTGCCACACCGTTTCCAGTTCGTCCCCCAGGGGACAGATGACGCCTAACCCGGTTACGCCGACTTTTTTCATTCACTGATTCCTTTTAAAAAATAAAAGTCAAAAAAATCAGAATGATAAAACTTAACCACGGTTTTGAATTTCAATTTCAAAAAAACATCTTGCCGTTTTCCGCGCCGAGTCTGATGAAAGATGATGAACGCGTTTTGGTGTGAAAGCATGGATATTTCGGCCCTTAATTGTGCAATTTATCGGCTAATTTTGATTCGAATTGATATGCCGTTCATTGAAAAATAATGTTCTTGATAAACTATATATCAAACATCTCTTTATTCCAAAATTCAAAAGTCATAAGCCCTTCATTAACATAAAGGTGATGTTCAAAATCTATTTTTTGTTGAATTTCTGTCCGAAAATACGCGAAATTTCCCCTCACAACCATAAAACGCCATAACACATCCCCAAAAGCTTCGGGCGGAAATGATGTAAATAAGGAATAAATTTTGGAAAATTCAGAATTTGAACGACAAGATAAGGGGAATAGTCTCAAAAAACGAATGAACCGTATAAACTTTGATAGGATAAATTTTTAATTCTTATCCATCAAAAACACAAGAACACCTAACCCTCCATTTTAAGTTTTCTTTGCCATAAACAATAAAACCCAGCCTCCCTAACGGGCGCTGGGTTTTTAAATGGCTGGGGCGGTAGGATTCGAACCTACGAATGCCAGATCCAAAATCTGGTGACTTACCGCTTGTCGACGCCCCAATGATCAAATAAAGCTTAACAAAGAAATTGGAACAGCCCCCGAAGCCATGCGAGGGGGCGCCCCAATGTGTTATAAAAAACCGAGAAAACGAGGGTGTAATTTAATTCGCCCGACATGGTTAATCAAGCGTAAAGAGAGCTTCCAGAATAGCCTAGAAGCGGTTGAAAACCCGTGCTAACGTTAAACAATGAGCGACGAAAAACTCCAGCCTGTCATTCAATCCCTTCCCTCTCTTTTGGAAATGGGGCAAATAGCTAAAGGCCTGCGCTACGCCAACGAAACCGAGGAACTCTTTTACACCTGCCCTCAGTGTGGTCATCCCATGGTGACCAAAAAATGCAAGATTGTCTGCTATACCTGCCATTACTTCATCGGATGCGTCGAATAACATAGCAAATTTCAGTCGGTTAAAATTTTACATCTTTCAACGAGTCGGACTTTTTGTGGAAGGGACTTCTTTTATATTGCTGAGTATTTCCGCTTCACTAGGTTCGGGAAAATGTTTCCGTACCTGCGTTAAAAAAGATTTGACCGCCTGCTCGTAAATCATTGGATAGAGGGAATAAGTCTGTTCGTGCCCCGCTCCAGGAATATAAACCAAAGATCGGTGAGCGGCCTGCGTTTCGTTAAAGAGCTTTCGCACCTCGGGCGAGCGGGCCAAATCGTCTTTTTCGCCGGTAATATACAAAATGGGTTTTTCGCCGAAATGGTGGACGATGGGTTCCAGATCAAGATCGGACGGTTTTAAGGACAACCCCGTCAGACGATCGTAATCTTTCAAGCATTGGTCAAAAAAACCGGGTAGTTGAGCCAGCACGCCGCCTAAACCCCGGCGGGCAACATAGGCTTTCACATTCGGCAAAGGGCTATCCGCGATCACCGCGTCCACATCCGGGCAAAGAGGCGCGGCCCGGATAGCGCTGATGGCGCCCAGTGAAAATCCAAAAAAAACCAGCGGTTTCACCAGCCGGTGGCGGGCTTTTAAATCATTTACCGCCGCCAAATAATCCCCCGCTTCCAGTACTCCGCCCGAAACGGGGCTGTCGCCGCTGAGGCCTTCTCCCCTCTGATCAAAGAGAAACACCTGATAACCCGCTTTAACTAAAAATTCCGCCCGGCTCAGCACTTGGCCGCGGTTTTTAAAGACCCCATGGGACAAAATCACAGTTCCCAGAGGCTTGTGGGATTTCATAGGAGCGATCCACCATCCCGAAAGCGCAACCCCATCCGACGTGGTAAAAGACACGTTTTGATAAGAAAATCCATCGTCTTTGGGCGTCCACTGAATCGCCAGTCGTGTTTTGGCTTTGGCCACGATGTTTTCCGCGACTTTTTCAGGTAAAAAAACGTAGCTGAAATAAAGAAAACCCGCGGCGGCCAACCCCAGAACGGCGGTGAAAATCCTGATCAGGAATTTCTGGCTGGTATTTTGATTCTCCCTTTTTTTCAATCTCATATCCTTTGAACGCCGGTCGAAACCGTTTGGGTAACCATCACTTCCATCTCCCCGCCTTCAAACTGGGAGGCGATCTTTTGAGCTTCTTTTTCATCCGCCGCCAGGGCAAAAACCGTGGGTCCGCTGCCGGAAAGAAGGGCTCCCAGGGCGCCTTCCTTCATCAGGCGTTTCTTGATCTGTTCCACTTCCGGCCGCAAATCAAAAGCCGCTGGTTCTAAACCGTTAAACAGATGATCCCCCATGGAGGACGCCGAACCTTGAGCCCAAACTTCCTGAAAACTTCTGGCTCTTCCACCTGAGGTGATCAAAGCCCTGCCCGATTGGTAAACCGCCGCGGTGGAAAGCCCCTGGGAAGGTTTAATTAAAACGACTGGTAACGAGGAGACCGGCCCTTTCCACGGAGTGATAGCTTCCCCTCTTCCCGCCCCCAGGGCCGTTCCTCCGGTTAGGAAAAAGTTCACGTCCGAACCCAGCCGGGCGGCCATTTGACCCATCTTTTCCTCGGATACCGGAATCTCAAAAAGCCATTGAAGCCCCCGCAGCGTGGCCGCCGCGTCGCTGGACCCGCCGCCCAACCCCGCCGCCATTGGAATTTTTTTCTGGAGGGTAATTTCAACTCCGGCGGCGTCCCGCAGGATTTCGCTTAGAAAAAGTTTCGCCGCCTTAACGATTAAATTCGAGTCGTCCGCCGCCAGCCCCGGCGCGTTTTCCACGGATAAAACCGTCCCTTGGGGTCGTTTTTTAAAAGTCAAAAGGTCATAAAGACCGACTGCCTGAAAAACGAGGGCCAATTCATGAAAACCGTCTGGCCTGGAGCCTAAAACTTCCAAAACGGGATTGATTTTGGCCGGAGTCTGGATGGTCAGCACGGGCTCACTGTCCGACCGTGGCGCTTTGATGTTTTGTCAGTTCGTCGGTGAAATCTTTGTTATCCGGGTCCAGCTTAACCGCGTTTTTCCATTGGACGACGGCGTCATCCTTCTGATTCAACTTCAATTCAACCTGGGCCAGATGGTCATAAATGATCGCGTCATCCTTTTGCTTTTGATCCGGCAGCTGCTTCAGGGCTTTCTCAAAAGTGTCTTTAGCCTCTTCATAGCGGCCCTGGCGGAAATATACCCAGCCCAGGCTATCCAGGTAATAAGCGTTGTCAGGGTCTAATTTAACCGCCGTCTCCACGTATTTTTGGGCGTCCCCCAGATTCTGGTTTTTATCCGCATAGGAATAGCCCACGTAATTATAAGCTTCCGCGTTGTCCGGCTGGGCCTGGATCACCTTTTTCATAGTATCCATCGCTTCGTTAAATTTATCTTCTTTGTCAAAAACCGTGGCCAAATTGAAATAGGCCTGAACCAAAGTCCCCAGGTTGTAATCGGGCTGCTGCTTATTTTTAAATACCAATTCGGAATTAATCACTTTGGGATATTCGGTTTCGGCATCGGTTAAATTTCCTTCTTCTTGGTCCAGCATGGCCTTCATCAATACCAGTTCGGGATGGTCCGGATTAAACTTTAGTCCCGCCGCGATGGTTTTTTCGGTCAAATCCTTTTTATTTTCTTTATCGTAAAGGATGGCCAAGCGCACCCAGGCATCCACTGATTTTTTGTCGTTATCCAAAATAACCTGCACCTGGGCTTCGGCGTCCGCCAGGTCCTTCATATCCTCGTAAACCGCCGAGAGACGGAAGTGAACCAGCGCGTTATCCGGTTGGCTTTCCAGAATTTTTTGGAAAGACTGGACCGCCTCTTGGTCGTTTTTCAAACCGAAATAGCAAAGCCCGATATAGTCATAAACCGCCGAATCATTTGGACTCAACTTGGCGTAGGTTTGAAAAGCGTTCAACGCTTTGGCATTGTCCTTTTGGTTATAGTAAAGTTCGCCCAAGGCCAAAAAGGTCTGGGCATTGCCCGGATTCACCTTGGTCAAAGCCTCGTAAGTAGCGATGGCCTCGTCGGGTTTTTCATCCAGCTCATACACTAGTCCCAGGGAGGTATAGGCCTGTTCCAGTTGGGGATCGATCTCGATGGCTTTTTTGAAAGCCTCTTCCGCCTTGGCCACTTGATTCGCCCTGGTGTAAATGAGACCCATGTTGTAGTAAACCCCGGCGGTCTTGGGATTGATGTTCAAAATCTGTTGATAAGCCATTAAAGCGTCATCCAGCCGGTTCTGATTGGCCAATACCCCTGCCAGATAATAGCGGGCTTCAATATTGGAAGGATCCATTTGAAGAATCTTCTCGTATTCTTTTTCGGCCTTTCCGTATTCCCCCTGGGTCGCGAAAAGATTAGCCAATAAGAGTCTGGTGGAGGCGTTATCAGGCTCTAACTGGAGGGATTTCTCCAGCTCTTCCTCGGTTTTATACTCCAACCCTTCAACATAATAATGGGAGGCCAAACGGTCGTGAATGGTAGAGGAAGTCGGGTCATAATGGGCGGCCTCTTCATATTCAGCCGTGGCCCTGCCGTTATCTTGAATTGCCTGGGCATAAAGCCCGCAGGCAAAATGCCAATAGGCCCTTGGATCAAATAAAAGATCATCGTCTTGGGCCGCCGAAGGCCCGGCCCAAACTCCAAAGACTGCCATACTGAGGCTGAGAAAAAAGGCTTTTTTCATGAAACCATGCTTTCTAGGATTAAAGAGCGGGCATTATATCATTTCCCCGAACGGGAAAAGATAGCACCTCTTACAGACGCTTTAGGCCGAAGTTATGCTCTGGGCCGCTTGAATTCCCTGCTCCAAGGCCGATTCCATGCTGCCATATTCCCAACGGCCATAACGGCCCACCGAATAAACACCTTTTTTCTGATAAAAAGCCAGAAGTTCCCGAACCGTCTCATCCCGATAACGATCATAAAGGACATAAGCTCCTGGTAGATCCAAGTCCACCCGGCTGACGATCTGCTTTTCAGACTGAATCCAGCCCAGTTGCTTGAGTTTCTGAATCGCGTGCCGTCCCAGTTCAATGGGATTGGGTTTAGCATCCCTATAGGAAAATTCCACATAAAGGGAAAAGTGGCCGGAAGGCGCTACGGTTGGCACGCAGGCGCTGACCGAACCAGCCCGGTGAAATTGAAAGGATGCTTCGGGAAAATAAACCCAGCTGTAAGGCATTGGTTGCCTGCCCTTAAGGCCCAAATTGATGTTGTAAATGGAGGTGGCTTTCAACTGTTTCACCCGCACTCGCAGATGACTGGGAAGATTGTCGGTTAAAGCCGCCAGCTTGGGCAAGGGCAGGCTGGAAACCAAAAACTCAAAATCGATTTCAAAACCCGAATCGAGCCATGCTTTGCGTCGTTGGAGATCGATCCGTTGAATCGCCGCTCCCCGCCAAAGCGAAGACAGCCCTTGAGCCATCCCTTGCGGCAAAAGTGAAATGCCCCCCCGATCGGGATAAAGAAAGGTCGCATTATATCCACTATCCGATGGTTGAGCTGTCAAAGCACCTTCCACCACTTCCCGAATCTTTGGCGATGGCACGAATCGTCCCATCCAGTGGGTGGTCAGTTGGTCCAGGGGAAACTTCCAAAGTTTTTGGTTATAGGGAAACATGAAGTGGCGGGAGATACCCGGACCAAAGGCCTCCAAACACCAGCGTTTGAAATTGGGTTCTTGAGACCGGCTCCGCTTTCCAAATCGTTGGTGTAGGGCCGCTTCCAGATATCCCAGCACATTCGCCCGCACAGTAGCCGTCGGCAGTCCCGCGTTATTTTCCTGATAGGGATATTCACTATAACCGCCTTGGCTGTAGATGACCGCGTGGCGGCGGCGTTCTTTAAAGGTTTTTCCGATATAGCGGGAAGCCCAATGACGCAGCGCGGGCTTGTGGAAATGGAGAAAATGTCCGGTATAGTCGAAAGAAAATCCCCGGTCGAGAACCGACCGGCACAATCCCCCCACTTCTTTCTGTTTTTCGACCAAAAGATAGGAACGGGAAACTTCGGCTAATTCCCTAGCGCAGGATAAGCCCGCCAGACCGCCCCCCGCGATAAGGGTCTGAACTTTCATTTTTTGGGCCTTTTGGCCGAAATTACTGGCGGTTCCTTGAGAAAAATCTGGAACGGGCTTTCTTTGACCTTTGTTTTTCCCTCATCCATTGGAATGAGGGCCACAAATAGGGTTAGCAGCATCACGACGAAAAAACAGAACAGAATAAAAACCAAAGCCTGCTTTTCGGATAAACGCACTAAAAAACCCGCGGCCAATACCAAAAGGGCCGAAACACACCATAAGGTATGGACTGTCTCTTTGACCGTAAAGCCCAATTTACGGAGCCTTAAGGCCAGATGATCGTTCGATCCCCGGAACATGGAGCGATTGCGGATAAACCGGAGCATCATCACCAACGCCGTATCGTAAAGGGGGACGGCGAGAATGAATAACGGCGCGCAGAGAGCCACCAGATTCACCTGGCTATACCCGTGTCCCATCGCGATGCCCGCCAGGATAAACCCTAGAAAAAGCGCGCCAGAGTCACCCATATAAATACGGGCAGGTTGATAGTTATAAGGCAGAAAACCCAAAACACTTCCGCCAAGAACGGCGGCCACTAAAGGTACATAGCTGTGAGCGCCCAGGAAGGGAACAAGCACAAAACCCAGGCAAGCGATCACTGAAATACCGCCGGCTAATCCATCCATAATATCGATAATATTGACGGCATTGGTAACCGCTAAAACCCAAAAAATAGTCAGTCCATAGGTTACAAAGGGGTGATAAGGCAGAAATTCAAGCTTAACCCCGAAAACAATTAAAAGAACGGCGGCGATAATCTCAAAAAGGAATTTGACCGCCGGCGTTAAGGCAAACAGGTCATCCACCAAACCCATAATTACCATAACCGTTCCACCTACCAGAAGAGCCAAAACCGGCTTGGGTTCAGGCGGTGGCGCCAAAATAAGCGTCGCTAGAATCACAAAAAAGAAAGAGAAAAAGATGGCAAGTCCGCCTAAATAGGGGACGGGCGCCGTGTGCTTTTTCAGCTGGCCGCTGGGCGCGTCGAGAAACTGCGACTTCAGGGCGATCTTGCGGAAAACGGGAGTCAATCCGAGGGATAAAACAAAAGCGGCGAGAAAAATAATCCAGTTGGTGTTCAAAGGTGTCCTCCCTGGCCGCTCGAACCGCACCCGGTCGCCTGGGGAACCGGAAAATGAATGACGAACGAAACCCAATATAACACAGGCAAAAAGCGCCCAGCGGAAGGAAAACCGGGACCGCCCTGGGTGGATAAAATAAAAAAGCCCCGGTGGGTCAAACCGGGGCTCGGAGGCTGATGAGTTATTAATTCGTTTGAAGGCAATTCAGTTGTCGCTGACTAGCTTCGTATTATCTAATGCAACCATCGTGCCAATAATGATTCTTAATAAAAACCCTTTAAAATCGACAAAACACAAAGTTTCAAACCATAGAATACTGAATCAATGTGTAAATAATATTAACACACTTTAAAATATGTATCAATAATTTACACTTCAATCCGCTTTTATACCATATTTTCGAATCTTCAGATAAAGGGTCGGCCGGCTGATGCCCAGCCGTTGGGCCGCTTCCTTTTTATTAAAACCCGATTCCTGAAGAACCCTCAAAATCATGTCCTTTTCTAGGGATTTCAAAACTCCCAACGAGGGCAAAAGGAAATCTTTAGCTGGTGCCGTTGAAACCGAAGTTCCCAAAAGTTCGGCGGGCAAATGCTCCGGCTGAATTATTATATCGTCATTGAGTGTCACAATCCGTTCAATGACATTTTCCAGTTCTCTCACGTTACCAGGCCAGCGGTACTGCTCCATGATACGCAGCGCCTCTTCAGAGATGCCTGTAAACCGGGTCTGGCGCTTCGCTTTCAGTTTTGCCAGCAGGTATTTAACCAGCAGGGTCAAATCCCCCTCCCGGACCCGAAGAGGTGGCATTTCAACGACGATGACGTTGAGCCGATAAAAAAGGTCCTCCCTGAATTTTCCTTCCTGAATGGCCTGCTTGAGGTCGCGGTTGGTGGCGGCGATCACCCGAATATCGACTTTGACCGCCTGAGTACCCCCAACCCTCTCAAATTCCCGTTCCTGGAGCACCCGCAATAGTTTGACCTGGGTGGAAAGCGAAATTTCTCCGATTTCGTCGAGAAAAACCGATCCCTGATTCGCCGCCTCAAATTTGCCGAGCTTCTGGCCGATAGCTCCGGTAAAAGATCCTTTTTCATGGCCAAAAAGTTCGCTCTCCAGCAGGGATTCACTCAGGGCGGAGCAGGCAATCGGCACAAAAGGCTTATCATGACGGACCGACAATTCGTGGATTGAGCGAGCCACCAGTTCTTTTCCGGTTCCATTTTCACCCAGCACCAAAACCGTAGCGTCGCTGGCTGCGGCCCTTTTGATGATATCTTGGATTTTTTTCATGGTCTGGCTTTCCCCCACCAAAAGCGTTTCATCCTCCCGCCGTTCGGGCGCCGAAGCCGCCGAAACCATGGATTTCGACAGGGAAAATAAAATCGACGCGGCGTTTTTAGAAGACTTCACGAACTCTTCATAGTCCTGTTTCATGCGGCCCGTCAGCCCCTCGTGGTAATAAACTTGGCCCAGATTATAGATAGCGTTAACGTGATCGGGATTTTTCTGGAGAACGGCCTTAAACTCGGCGATGGCTTTTCCCATTTCAGACTTTTTAAAATAACAGACACCCAGATCATTCTGGAGGTTCAATTTTTCCTCGCCCTCCGGCAGTATTTTGAGGGCTTTTTTATAAACCTGAATCGCTTCATCGTACCTCTCCAGAGTCATCAGACAATCTCCCAAACCTCCCAAAGCCAAAACGTTTTTGGGGTAATCCTGGATGACTTTTTGGTAATGCTCCAGGGCTTTCTCAACTTCGCCTCTTTGTTTGAAAAGCATGCCCATGTTGAGGTGGCATTGAACGGATAAACTTTCCCGCGTATGGAATAGTCCCAGATAAAAACTGCCGGGCGTCAAAGGATGAATAAGCCTCAGGGTTTCGCTGAAATAAAACATGGCGTCCCCTACCCGGCCCCGCTTAAGATGAATAAGGCCCATGTTAAAACGCACATCCAGCAGGTCGTGCCGCAGTTTCAACGCTGTTTCGTAGTAATCCAGCGCCTTATCGTCTTGCTGTAAATGAAAAGCCGCGTGGCCCATATCGCGGTGGGCGAAAAAACTGGAAGGCCGTTTTTTCAGAGTCGCCTTGAATAATCCGAAGGCTTGGTCGTATTCACCCTGTTCAAAGGCTTCAATCCCCTCTTGCGTTGTTTTCTCCAAAGGTTCATAGGGAATTCCGCAGACAGGGCAAAAGCGAAAAGCGGTTTCAGTTTGCTCGCCGCATTCCCGGCATAAAAAGGGAGTCATGATTAGCGCCTCCCCTGTTTTTTAGGCTTGATCGAAGCCTTTTTGGCTCCCAGATTGGAAACGCCGGTCAATTGCCGGATTTGAAGGGTCGCCAGTTTGGCGCCCTGGGGCAGGTCCTCATAGCGTTTTTCAAGCTGCCGGTACCAGGCTAAAGCCTCCGGCGTTTTGCCCGCCTTTTGAAGTTTGTAGCCTTTACGGAATTCCTTCTCGAACTCAATAAAACGGTCTCGTTCCTCCCGGGAAAGTTTGGTCGTCCAAAGATGGGCGAACTCGGTTAAAGCCGCCATGGTCATGAGGTAAATAAAATAGGGCGGGAAAATGTAAGCGGCCAGCAGCGCCACGATGGTGAGCCCGCCCCAGTCTTCTTTTTTTAAAATGGTTTTCGCCATGAATTCCCCGGAAAAGCTGTCGAGGTAAAGAAACTTTACACCTCTGGGCGCAAGAATGCCCGAGCGTCCTTGCGATCAACAACTATTCTAACCTTGCCATTGGCTACGGGCAAAAAAAAAGCCCCGGCATTTTTGCCGGGGCTTTTAATCGCGTTTCAGCCGAATCCGCTTACTTTTTTTTGTAGTCCCCGATATTCAATCCTAGCGCTTCCTTGCGCGAAAGCTTGATCTTCTTGGTCTTCGGGTCCACCCCGATACACTTCACCAAAAGTTCATCGCCTTCTTTGAGAACATCTTCCACCCGTTCCACCCGCTTGTTATCCAATTGGGAGATATGGACCAATCCGTCCGTTCCCGGCAGGATTTCGACGAACGCGCCGAAGTCCATGATCTTTTTGACCGTACCGAAATAAATCTTTCCATCTTCGGCCTCCGCCATCAAACCGGTGATAAAGTTCTGGGCGTTTTCGATATCTTTTCCATTGGCGGAAGAAATGCTGACCGTTCCATCGTCTTCCACGCTGACCTCGACTTTGAAGTCCTCCTGGATTTTCTTGATGGTGGCTCCGCCTTTGCCGATGACTTCGCGGATCTTATCCACCGGCACCTTCATGGAGACAATACGCGGCGCGTAAATGGACATCTTTTCGCGGGGCGAAGTTAAAGTCTTGTCCATGACATCTAGAATCGTCAAACGACCCTGCTTGGCTTGCGCCAAACCTTTTTCGATCACTTCAAAAGGAAGGCCCGTAATTTTGATATCCATTTGGATGGCCGTAATGCCCTTGCGGGTACCAGCCACTTTAAAATCCATATCGCCGAAATGATCTTCCAGACCTTGAATATCGGTCAGGATGGCGTATTTGGAAACGTCTTCATTGGAAACCAAACCCAAGGCCACACCCGCGCAAGCGCTCTTCAAGGGGACACCCGCGTCCATCATCGCCATCGAACCGCCGCAGACGGAAGCCATGGATGACGAACCGTTCGATTCCAAAATGTCGGAGGTGACTTGAATGGTGTAGGGAAAACTGTCTTTCGAGGGCAGGAGAGGCTCCAGCGCCCTTTCAGCCAAGTTACCGTGGCCAATTTCACGCCGTCCCGGACCGGACAAGCGCTTAATTTCGCCGACTGAATAAGGCGGGAAATTGTAGTGAAGCATAAAACGTCTCTTTTGTTCGCCATCCAGTTCTTCCAAAATTTGCTGGTCGTCTTTAGTGCCTAAAGTAGCGGTGACCAAAGCTTGCGTCTGACCACGGGTAAAAAGAGCCGAACCATGCGTACGAGGCAGCACGCCTACTTCGGTCGCGATCGGACGGAACTCGTCAAACTTACGGCCATCCTGTCGTTCATGGCGGTCCAAAATGGCTTCACGCACAAAGTCGGATTCGATGGAATGCAGGATTCCGTGGATATCCTTGTGGTTTTCAGGGTATTTTTCTTTCAAGGCTTCCACAGTTTCATGGGACACCGCGTGAATGGCTTCCTGGCGCTTGAGTTTGTCTTTTTCCGCCATGGCCGCCTTCATTTTGGCCAATGCGAAGTTTTTTACGTCGGCCACCAAAGCCTCGTCAGCCTTGACCAAAGTCAAAGCGCGCTTGGGTTTGCCGGCCTTTTTCACCAGTTCATCTTGAAGGTCGATGATCTTTTGGCATTCTTTGTGAGCCAGCTTGACCGCTTCCAAAAGAACGGACTCGGATTCTTCATCGGCCCCGCCTTCCACCATGACCACCGCTTTACGGCTGGCGGCCACAATCAAATTAAGGGTGCTGGTTTCCATCTGCTTGAAAGTCGGATTCACGACCAAGTCGCCGTTCACCCGGCCGATACGAACACAGCCGAATTTATCAGCGACCGGAATATCGGAAACAGCCAAAGCGGCTGACGCGGCGGAA
>Ga0206828_1118_pt1 | contig 12182 bp, 6 predicted proteins | sample Alteio_BWOrgCont_78_FD_152858 | JGI IMG/M metagenome (GOLD analysis project Ga0206828, IMG submission 152858) | Enriched cells from forest soil in Barre Woods Harvard Forest LTER site, Petersham, Massachusetts, United States -... | ecosystem: Environmental > Terrestrial > Soil > Temperate forest > O... | reverse complement strand
AAGGATCCGAACTGGTGGCCAGCATAGGCAAGCGCCAAAGGCTCGGACCCTTCGGCTATGCGGTTGCCGGCCAGGATCTCCACGCCAGGCGCGCTCGCCAGTGCATCGGGATCCAGGCCCAGATTGCGGGCGAGCTCCACATTCAGCTTGACCAGGCGCGGGGCCGCAACCGGGGTCGGATTCAGTCGTGAGTAGAAGCGCTCGGGCAACCGCGCATAGGTATTCTTGAATCCGAAACTGACAGTCTGGCCGTCAGGGCTCGAGTCAACGGGCAATGCGGTGGCGGGAAAATCTGGTGAACTCATGGCTAATTAGATGTGGGAATTCAGTCGTTGATCTTACGTTGGTGCTGAGTCGAGAAATGGTCACCGGATAAGACGTGCTACGGCGCGCGAAACCGTGATTCAGAGAAGAGAGTGATATCACTCGAAGTTTTTCGCGTGGTCGCAAGCTCAGAAAGAATCTCCCCAACTACAGAGGAGAATTTGAAACCATGGCCGGAGAATCCGGCGGCAAGAATCACCTGCGGATAGTCCGGATGTGCATCGATGATAAAGTGCTCGTCTGCCGTCATGGTATACATGCACGTGGCGGCGTGAGAAAGCTCTCCGTTGAGCGCGGGAATTCTGGAACTGATCGCAGATCTGATTGCTGACTCATCACGTTCGTGTATCACCCGATCGATTGTTGAGGGTGTGCATTCTTCGTTTCCTGAATGGATGGCTACTTTTGGGTAGCCAGCGTCGTCAATGCGAGGAAACCCGTAGAAAAATGGACCCTGCTCAGGCTCCCAAAGGAAAACGGGGAAGACTTTACGATCGAATGCGGAAGGATCGCCCTTAGGTTTAAGCCAGAACATGACTCGGCGTGAGACGACGACGGAAATCGAAGCGCCTGCGACAAACTCCGCAAACCAAGGGCCGACGGAGATCACCAGCGACCTGGCATTATAGGTCTGCTTTGCTGTCGTAACGGTCACGCCATCACCGGACTCAGAAGCTGTCCACGAAAGCACGGGCTCTTCGAAGCGAAGATCTGCTCCGTGTTTCACGGCGCATCTCAGATGCTGCCTGATGCATTCTTCGGGCCTGAGGTATCCTGCTCTCTTCTCGTAGACAGCGACTTCGTAATCGGCAAGTTCAAACTGCGGAAAGCGTGCTTGCATCTCTCTCGAGTCAAGCAGCTCGTGCTCAATTCCATACTTTGTTGCACTCTTCAAACAGCCAGTTACGAGCCTTCCGTCGGCCGGACCGATCGAGAGTCCGCCTGTGATGCTCAACAGGTTTTCTCTCGATTCTTCCTGCAACTGGTTCCAGAGTTCGTAAGCTCTCAATACGAGCGGAACATAGGCAGGATCTTCGAAATACGCCTGGCGAATGATTCGTGACTCGCCGTGAGACGATCCTTGATCGTGAGCGGGAGAAAAGGCTTCCAGGCCAAGAACCTTTATTTGTTGCCTGGAAAGGTGGTACGCCGCAGCGCTTCCCATTGCGCCCAGGCCAACCACAATCACGTCGAATGTACTTTCCACGGTAGTCCTTGATGGTGAGCAGTCTCTGAATTCTAAATTGTGATGCTTCAGAATATCGCCCCTCATCAACGGACGGAAATCTTGACTTGCATACGTTTACTCCAGACCGGCCGCAGCTTCGTCCGTAACAGTCGGTCAGCGGGAGCAAACAAACGCTCGTGGATTAGGCGCAGCGTGAGACAATTTTCACACTGGACGGGGCCCACAATCTATGTGCCTCATACGAAGGCAGATCGGTATTTTGGCGAGCCGCAATGAAATGAGCCGGAGAGCGTCGCAGTGAGCGAAGATCAGGGGACAATCCTCATTGTCGAAGATGATCCGCGCATGCAAAAGGTGCTCGAACGGCTTTTTCACGAACAAGGCTATCGAATCGAAGTCGCGTCCGACGGTTTGTCTGGAGTTGCTTCCTTTCGCGCATGCCACCCGGTGGCAGTGGTCTTGGACCTGATTCTGCCACAATTGTCAGGCCACGAGGCGTGCAAGCAAATGAAAACCATTTCGCCCGACACCCCGGTTCTGATCCTTAGCGCAGTGAGCGAAGTGGTGGACAAAGTGCTGCTGCTTGAACTTGGCGCAGAAGACTATATTACAAAACCGTTTAGTCCGCGCGAATTGCTGGCCCGCGTGCAGGCTTGCATTCGGCGGCGCCGCAAACCGGCGCCGCCTGCGATCTACAAATTCGGAGAATGTGAAGTCGACTTTCTCAAAATGACAGCTAAAAGAGAGGGACGGCCGGTCACGCTCACCGCGCACGAGTTCAAGCTGCTCCGATTCTTCATTGAGAATTCGGAAAGGGTGCTGAGCCGCGATGAGCTTCTGAGCGATGTTTGGGGTTATAACTCCTATCCGACGACACGAACGGTCGACAATCAGATCCTGAAGCTCCGACAGAAGCTTGAGGCTGACCCCGCAAATCCGAAACATCTTCAGACCATCTACGGCGCGGGCTACAAATTCGCTCCTTGAAGCACAAGCGATCCGAAGCGGCTCATCGGGCCTGAACCTGCTATTGACAGAAACTGCTTACCGTTAGACACTGGCATAGTCTATCTATGTCAGTGAGCAAGGTAGATTGTGAGGCGCCGATGAGCCGAGATGAGATTCCACCAGGAACACTGTCCTTGCTGATACTGAAAACCCTTGCGCGGCAAGGCGAATTGCACGGATATGAGATTGCCGACACCATCCAGCGCATGTCCGACGACGTGCTGCAGGTGGAAGAAGGCTCGCTTTATCCAGCTTTGCAACGAATGCTGATCAAGGGGTGGGTTGCCGCAAAGTGGGGCACCACAGCTGGCAACCGGCACGCGCGTTACTACCAGCTGACAGCCGCCGGACGGAAACAGTTGGCGCTCGAGGTCTCCCAGTTCGAGCGAGTCATCGGGGCAATCTCGCGGATAATTCAAACCGCGTGAGGAGGTTGAAGCGATGGACTGGTTGAAAGAGCTTGGACGGCGAATTGGCATGTTATTGCACCGGCGACAGTTTCGCTCCGACCTTGAAGAGGAGATGCAACTGCATCTTGATCTGCGGCAACAGCAACAGGCGGCGTCGGGATTGTCGGTAGAAGAAGCACTTTTCGCGGCGCGCCGCCGGTTTGGAAACACCACGGTACTCAAGGAGAGAAGCCATATGACGTGGGGATGGAGTTGGTTGGAGAGCCTGTTACAGGATGTGCTCTACGGCGTGCGCGCCATGCTTCGCAGTCCCGGCCTGACGATTGTGGCTCTTTTGTCGCTCGCGCTTGGCATTGGCGCGAACACGGCCATCTTCACATTCATGGACGCGGTGATGCTCCGCTCGCTTCCTGTGAAGAATCCCAGTCAACTTGTGGTGTTAGGCCGGGGACAAGCCGATGGCATCACCGACGCGTTCGCCTCAACGCAGCTCTACTCCTACCCGTTCTATCGCCAGATGCAGCAGCGGAACCAGGTCTTCTCTGACGTAGCTGCGATATTCAGCTTGACCAACGATGTGCATGGATTTGTTTCTGAGCGCAGCGAACCTGAACCGATGAAGATCCAACTCGTCTCCGGCACTTATTTTCAGTTGCTTGGCGTGCAGGCCATGATGGGCCGCACCATTACCGACGACGACGACAACTCCGAAGGGAACCATCCGGTTGCAGTTGTCAGCTATGCCTGGTACACGCGTAGCCTGGCGCGCGATCCGGGCGTGCTGAATCAGAACCTCAAAATCGGCTCAACGATGTTCTCCATCATTGGTGTTGCGCCGCCGGAGTTCTTTGGCACAAAGGTGGGCGAATCGCCTGACATCTGGATCCCGCTGTCGATGGTTCAGGCTGTGCCTCCGCACTGGTCGGGATACAAAGACGATTCCTACAAAGCCCTTCTCATCATGGGCCGTTTGAAGTCCGGCGTAAATGCCACGCAAGCTTCAACCAATGTCAACCTGATCTTTCAGCAAATCAATCAGCAAATTCTCGGCACCTCGCCTGATGGTCCTGACACCCAGAAGAATCGAACGCTTTTGGCAAAGAAGCATGTTCAGATCACACCCATGGCTACCGGCATATCGGATTTGCGCAGCGAGTTTTCCGCGCCGTTAAAGCTTCTGATGGCCGTCGTCGCCCTGGTGCTGCTGATCGCCTGCGCCAATATCGCCAATCTGCTGCTGGCCCGCTCGACTGCGCGAGCACGCGAACTGGCTGTGAGGCAGGCGCTCGGAGCAGGACGATTTCGAATTGTTCGCCAGCTACTGACTGAGAGTCTTACGCTCGCTCTCGCGGGTGGTGCGCTCGGAATAGCCTTCGCGGCAATCGCAAACCGAATGCTGCTGCGCATGGTTTCCGGCGCCGATCCTTTGCCGCTGGATGTTTCTCTCAATTTGAAACTGTTGCTGTTCACGCTTGGCATCACGCTTTCTACGGCGGTGTTGTTTGGCGCCATACCGGCGCTGCGGGCCACACGGCTGCAATTGACCGACTCGCTCAAGGACGGCCGCGGCGCGTCCGGCAATGCCACGAAGAGCCCACTGGCCAGGGCGCTGGTGATTTCGCAAGTGGTGTTGTCGCTCGTGCTAGTGGTTGGTGCTGGGCTATTTCTGCGCTCGCTCGTCAATCTCAACAATGTTGAAACAGGATTCAACAGGCAGAATGTCCTCATTCTGCAGCCGGACGAAAGTTCCGCCGGATACAAAGAGGACGATGCTCGCCTTATTCCGCTGCGCCAGCAGATTGAACAGCGGCTCAGTGCGCTTCCTGGCGTCAGTGCCGTCAGCTACTCTTCCTTCACCTTCGATGAAGGAAGCTGGAATGGAAGAATTTTTGTGCAGGGATATGACAACAACAAGGATGTCGATGTGCACCATAACGTCATCGGCAACGATTATTTTCGCGCCATGCAAATTCCTTTGGTGGCCGGCCGCAGCTTCGGACCGCAGGACACGGTCACGTCGCCCAAGGTGGCTGTGATCAGCGAACACATGGCTCGCACTCTGTTTCCCGAGGGCTCACCCATCGGACGCCGCTACGGAAATGAAAGCCAGCAACATGCCAACGACATCGAAGTGATCGGCGTGGCGAAAGATACGAAATTTGAGGACCTCGCCGAACCCACCGCTACATTGGACTACTACCCCTACACGCAAATGCCGGGGTATATTCATGATCTCGATGTTCGCTATTCGGGAGACCTCGGCTCCATCTCCTCCGCTGTGCAAAAGACTATTCACAGCATTGATCGCAATCTGCCCATCACTCATGTCATCACGCTGGATGAGCAAGTGTCGCGATCGACGCAATCCTCAACTCTCATCGCGCAACTCGCCACCTTTTTTGGACTGCTTGCTGTCTTTCTCTCCAGCATTGGAATCTATGGACTCATGTCCTATGTCGTCAGCCGGCGAACCAACGAGATTGGTATTCGCATGGCGCTGGGCGCAGACCGTTCAATAATCCGATGGCAGGTGATGAGGGATATTGTTGTGCTGGTCGGCATAGGAATCGCCATCGGCATTCCAGTCACTTTGGCCTCTGCCCGGCTAATCAATAGCATGCTCTTTGGCCTGCATGGCACAGATCCGTGGAATCTGATGACAGCAATCTGCCTGCTGATGTCAGTAGCCATTCTTGCCGGATACCTGCCCGCGCGCCGGGCCTCACGAGTCGACCCTATGGTGGCTTTGCGCTGCGAATAGGCTGTTAGCCTCGTGTTTCTTGATGGCATGAAGCCTTCTTGGACAGGTAATGGCATGGCAATCTGAGCTTGCATACCGGCGGTGTGCATTCGGAGTCACGCGCGCCCACTCCTTGTAAATTGGTGTATATTTCGTGAGAGTAAGAAGCCCTGCAGGGCTCCGGCTGGTGGCCATCGGAGGATGACATGGCGGTTGCTGACGAAGCTGGACGGCTGAAAGCTCTTCGCCAATACAGGATTCTGGACACAGAGCCGGAGCAGGCGTTCGATGACCTGACGCTGATCGCTTCACAAATCTGCGGCGTTCCAGTCGCTCTGATCAGCCTGGTGGACGAAGACCGCCAGTGGTTCAAGTCGCGGGTTGGTATCGAGGCCCGGGAGTCCTCCCGCAGCGTCTCGTTCTGCGCCCACGCCATTCTTCAGCGTGGCATTTTTACAATACCCGATGCGTCGAAAGACGAGCGGTTCCGCGACAATCCGTTCGTGCGGGGCGATCCGCACATCCGCTTCTATGCCGGCGCCCCAATTACGACGCAGGATGGTTATGCGCTTGGTACGCTCTGCGTCATCGATTATGTCCCACGCAAGCTCACTGACGATCAGATCAAAGCGCTCGAGGCACTCGAGCGCCAGGTGACAGCGCAACTCGAACTGCGGCGCAACCTGGATGAGCTGCGCGTCGCTCTCGAGGGCATCGACACGCTAAGCGCTTTGATCCCCTATTGCTCAACCTGCGAACTCAACCTGGTCATACCCGCAGATACGGCGGCGATGGAGAAAGTTACCGCTGGCCTGAAGGAGATACTGGCGGGCAAGCATTGGTCCGAAAAAGAGATGATGGATGTAGATCTCGCCGTGCAGGAGGCGCTGGCGAACGCCATTCGCCACGGATGCAAGAACGATCCAACCAAGTTGGTGCAGTGCTGCGTCACTTTCGACGCGACGGGAGAGCTTGTGATCGTCGTCAGAGATCCGGGAGCGGGGTTTGATCCGGCCGCCGTTCCCGATCCGCTTACAGGCGACAACCTTTTCAGGGGAAGCGGGCGGGGTGTCTTCCTGATTAACCAGTTGATGGACACTGCCGAGTACACCGAAGGAGGGCGCAAGGTTCTCATGAGGAAACGGTCCTCCACGACGGTGGAACCGGATGGCGCCGCCGGTGGAAGCCTTTAGGATCCTTCCGGACGAAATTCCGCGGAGCACTGTACGGCAAAGATCCACGAGGTATCACATCAGGTAACCGTTAAGATTTCTTCCCCAGCAGACAACCGTCTACGGCAAGATTGCATCGAATTCATCGGGGAATCTGCTGGGGGAGTTATGTCTGTAATCAAGTCTGTCTTAGGCAGCGCTTGCTGTCTTGTGCCGTTCCTTGCCATATGCGGGCTGCACGGCCAAACCAGCCTTGCAAAAGTCACACCGGAAGCCACCACGTCGTATCCGCTTACGGTGAAAATATCGGGCGCCGGCGCAGGAACGATTACCAGCAGTCCCTCCGCCATCAATTGCGGGACAGCATGCAGCGCGAAGCTTAAAAGCGGGACATCCGTCAAGCTAATTGAGACTCCCAAATCCGGTTCCAAGTTTGCAGGGTGGTCCGGTGCCTGCAGCGGCAGTTCCTCAACATGCACAATTTCCGTGAAGGCAGCAAAGTCAGTCACCGCTACGTTCAATTCAACCACTGTGTATTTTAAGCTCACGGTACAGAGCGCTGGCACCGGGGTGGGAACCGTGACGAGCAGCCCCGCTGGGATCAACTGCCCGGGAACCTGCAGCGCCAGCTTTGCCAAAGGGAAACAAGTCGTATTGACGGCCGACCCTGCGGCAGGCGTCACCTTTGCAGGATGGTCCGGCCTCTGCACGGGAATTGGAACGTGCAACCTGACTGTGGAAGCCAGTACTACGGTGACGCCCACATTCGAAGCCGGAACGGCGAATATCACATCACTCAATCACATTGTGTTTTTTGCCCAGGAGAACCGCTCGCTCGATAATTACTTCGGCGCGATGCGGCAGTACTGGGCCGAAAACGGAATTCCCGATCAGTCCTTCGATGGCCTGCCTCAGTTCAACCCCGCCAGTGGCATTCCACCGCTCAAAGGTGCCGCTCCTTCCAATCCTGGATGCAACCCCGCCGACCCTATGCCAAGCGACTGCGTCTGGGATACCTCTAACCCGGTGACCTCGTACCACCTGATCACGGCGTGCAACGAAAACACCAGCCCCTCGTGGAATGAGGCGCATGTGGACTGGAACTATGGCGACCAGGTGGGAAAATACCCCGCGCAGAATAATGGGTTCGTCCACACCGCCGCGCACGATGCCCGCACCAACCCCGGAACCCCTTTCTATGACGTGGACGGCATCCGTGCCATGGGCTATTGGAACGGCACTGACCTCAACTACGACTACTTCATGGCGACAAACTTCGCCACGTCCGATCGCTTCTTCCAGCCTGCAATGTCTCGCACCAACATCAACCGAGAGTATATGGCTGCAGCAACTTCCGGGGGATATGCCTATCCGAACGGCTTTGACCTTGCGGATACACCCCAGTTGGAGTCAAACACGATCTTCCAGGAGCTTGATAAGGCGGGAATCAGCTGGAGGGTCTACATTAATCCCGAGGGCACCGGTTGCGCCGGACCGCCTTACCAGGCTTCATGCCTGATCGACACCGCGTATCTTGAGAACTTTACCTATGCTCAGCACATGCTGATTTATACTCCCCAGAACATTGCTCCCATCTCTCAGTTCTTCACCGATCTGACCAACGGTACTCTGCCTCAGTTCGCAGAGATCGAGCCCGCATCCGACGCCGGACTCGACGAACACGGATCTGACTCTGACGAATTTCCGGAGAACGTCCAAGAGGGGTCGAGGTACGTTTCCACAATCATCAACGCGTTTATGGAGAGCTCTTACTGGAGTGATTCGGCGCTTATCTATACCTACGATGAAAGCGGTGGCATGTACGATCACGTCCCGCCGCAGCCGGCCGTCAGTCCCGATGGCATCCCGCCGCTGGATCTGCCCGAAGACTCAGTCTGCTATTCAGTAACAGGTCCGACCTGCAACTTTACCTGGACCGGCTATCGCATACCGTTCATTGTCGTCTCCCCGTTTGCCAAGAAGAATTATGTCTCCCACACAGTTGCCGATTCGACCGCTGTCCTGAAGCTGGTCGAGACACGCTTTAAACTACCCGCACTTACCAAGCGCGATGCTGCCCAGATCAATCTGACCGAGTTCTTCGATTTCAACAATCCGCCGTGGCTGACTCCGCCGGTGCCTCCATCGCAAAACCTCAGCGATCCGTGCTACCTGAACACGCTGCCATAGGACCTCTATGAATTGAGCCTGCCCCCGTCCAAAGGGTGCGGACGTGCGAGCGGCTGAGCGCTCCTAGTCGTCCGATCGAGACCTTTCATCCGAGACCATTCGTGACCAGGTTCATTGGGCTGCTCAAGTTTCCGGGAACCACTTTTGATTATGTTTTATTTGTATTGCCCCTGACGGTCTCTTCCGTGGGGCTGCGGGTTAACTCTTCCTTCTTGAATTTGCACTGGCTGAGACTACCGCGATCGAATGGCAGGGCGATCACGTTGCTGCGAGTGCCAAAACCCCAGACCCAAGCCTTTGTTTATCAAAATCCCAGGAACTTGTGTCGATTGTGCTTCCTTTTCGCACTTTTTGTTTGTTTTTAATCCCCAATGTGTGCTATTGTTTCCGATCATCACCCTATGGGTGAAAAAAGGTGACCCGAAAGTCAGAGCCCCGGAACCGGGGCTCGAGTCGGAGTCGAGCGTGCGGCGATGGAACACAGAAACGAGAGGACTGTGAAAATGGGAAGCATTCAATTGAGGCGGACGGCGCAGAGCGTGATGTTCATAACCTTGCTCCTGCTTGGATGTTGCGGTCTTCTTTCAGCACACATGGCATTCGCCCAGGCAGACCAGGGCGCTATCACCGGCGTGGTGAAAGATGGCACAGGCGCCGTGATACCGGGCGCCCAGATCACCCTCACCAACACCGACACGAATTTCGTATTGCAAGGCAAGTCGGGCCCACAGGGTGAGTATGTCTTCTCCCCGATCAAGATTGGTAATTACACGGTGAGCGCGACCGCCACTGGATTTGAGACTACAACCCAGGAAAATGTGCACGTCAACATCCAGGACCGCTTATACATTCCTGTTGTATTGAAGCTCGGCGCCGCAAAGGAGACAGTGACTGTCAACTCCGCGCCTCCCATGCTGCAGAATGACAACGGTACTGTCGGGCAGGTGATGGACACAGAAACTATCAACAACACGCCGCTCAACGGCCGCAACTGGGTCTATATTGCGCAGCTAACGGCAGGTGTCGCTCCGGGCTTAGCGGCAGGCGGCGCTCGAGGCGGGAATACCGGCGATTTCTCGGCCAACGGCCAGCGCACTACCCAGAACAACTTCATTCTTGACGGCGTGGACAACAACGTGAACGTCGACGACTTCCAGAATGGCGCCAGCTACAACGTCAGGCCTCCACCGGACGCGCTGGCTGAGTTTAAGATCGACACCTCAAACTACAGCGCCGAATTCGGACACTCTGCCGGCGCAGTGGTGAATGCCAGCATCAAATCCGGCACCAACCAGATCCACGGAGATGTGTGGGAATATGTCCGCAACGACATCTTTGACGGTGCGGACTGGGATGCCGGCGGTGCGGTTCCCGCATACCATGAGAACCAGTTCGGCGCCACGCTGGGTCTGCCCATCTGGAAGAACAAGTTCTTCTACTTCGGAGACGCGGAAGCTAATCGCATCGCCTTTGCCCAACCCGACGCAGGCTTGACGGTACCTACACCCAGCATGCGCAATGGAGACTTTTCAGAACTCTTCGATGCAAATATGAATTCGGCCGGCAACCCGGTCGGGATTTTCGCGCCCAATACCGGCGGCCAGCTTCCTTTGACCCAGGGCGGCGGCGCGGTGGCGAACCCGGGCGGCCCGTGCAGTTACAGCACTGCTAACGGATACGTCGGCAATGGATGTTCGGTTCTCGCCTGGAATGCCGGAACCCCGGGCCAGGGATTCACCGGCCCGGCTACCACAAACGTCCTTTCGCCGGGTGATCCAAGTGTCGGCGGCATGATGGATGTCGTTGCACAGGAAGTTCTGAACCATTACCCCCTGCCGAACGCAGGTGGATGGAACAAGGGCAATCTCGCTACTCCGGATAGCGGGCAATCGCATAACAATTACAACGTAAATCTGCCCATCCATGACGATACCTTTCAGTGGGATCAGCGTCTCGATTGGAACCTGAGCGCCAAGAACCAGAGCTATGCGCGTTACAGCTACACTCACGAGCAAACCAGCTATGCGCCACCGCTGGGCCCGATTCTGGATGGCGGCGGCTTTGGCACGGACGGCACCGTTTTCAACCTGGCGCAGAACTTCATGGCCAGCGACACCCACATCTTCTCTCCCACCGTAGTCAATGAGTTTCGCTTCGGCTATAACTGGGGCCTGTACGAGTATTCGCAGTTGAACAGCGGCACACCCGCGGACTCATTGATTCCAGGAATGGGGGGCGTGCCCTTTACCGGATTTGCAGGGCCGAACGGCGGCCTGCCCTCGTTACACATTACTGGCCTCACGGCAGCCGGTGCAAGCCACGATACTCCGTCGACCGAGCGGCAGAATGTCTACCAGATTCTGGACAACGTCACCAAGATTCACCACAACCAGTCTTTCAAGTTCGGTGTGCAGCTTGAGAGCATCCGCACTGCCTTTGCCCAGTCCACGTATCCGCGTAACGGGTACAACTTCAACGGCGTATACACCGGCAAAGATTATGGCTCTGGCGCCAATTACGGTGGCATAAGCAATACCGGAACAGGTGCGGCCGATATGTTGACCGACAATATGGGGAACATCAAGATGTCCCCGGGTTGGGATACGGAGTACTACCGCAATTATCGTGCCGCGTACATTCAGGATGACTGGAAGCTTAACTCCAGAATGACTGTGAACCTGGGCGTGAGGTACGACTTCATCCAGCCGGATAGCAGCAAGGCAGGTAACCTGGCCAACTTTGTCATCGGATCGCAAAGTCTCACTGCCGAGGGCCAGGGCGTAGGAGGGGGTGATGCAATCGGCACAGGCCACTATGTATTGCCTGCTCAGGTTGCGAACTCAGCCGTTCTTGCACCAAGCTTTTTGAGTACGATAGGGGGAAACAACATTAATATTGAATACACCAACGCCAACCCCCACTCGCTTGTGAGCGTGCAGCATTACAATTTTGGCCCGCGCATCGGATTTGCGTATCAGATCGATCCAAAGACGGTGGTGCGTTCCGGATACGGCATGTTCTTCGGAGCCATTGAAGCTCCCGGAGGAGCCGAGCTGGAAACGAACTATCCCTTCTCGTATACGGTCGTTCTTGACAATCAGTACCTGACGCAATATGGCGCTTGCGATCCAAACACCCAGGCTGGAGCC
>Ga0206828_1116_pt1 | contig 12429 bp, 18 predicted proteins | sample Alteio_BWOrgCont_78_FD_152858 | JGI IMG/M metagenome (GOLD analysis project Ga0206828, IMG submission 152858) | Enriched cells from forest soil in Barre Woods Harvard Forest LTER site, Petersham, Massachusetts, United States -... | ecosystem: Environmental > Terrestrial > Soil > Temperate forest >... | reverse complement strand
GAGCCGCAGTGAATACGCCAGGAGTCTAAAATGAGTTTTGAGTTCGTCGACGTGAAACATAACGGGCGTGTCACGGTCGTTACCCTCAACCGTCCCACGGTGATGAACGCCCTGCACAAGCCGGCCCATTTTGAACTGCATGAAGTCTTCAATGCGTTTGCCGCCGATCCCGACCAATGGGTGGCGATCGTCACCGGCGCGGGCGACCGCGCGTTCTGCGCCGGCAACGACCTGAAATGGCAGGCCGCGGGCGGCGAGCGCGGCTGGAATTCGAGTGGCTTTGGTGGGCTGACGTTGCGGTTTGACTGCGACAAACCGATCATCGCCGCCGTCAATGGCGTGGCGATGGGCGGCGGCTTCGAGGTCGCGCTGGCTTGCGATCTCGTCATTGCATCGGAAAACGCGACCTTCGCGCTCCCCGAGCCGCGAGTCGGACTTGCGGCGCTCGCCGGCGGCCTGCAACGGTTGCCGCGCCAGATCGGTTCGAAACGAGCCATGGGCATGATCCTCACCGGCCGGCACGTTTCCGCGCGCGAAGGTTTTGAACTCGGCTTTGTCAATGAGGTGGTGCCCGTCGGCGAGGCGCTCAATGCGGCCAAGCGCTGGGCGGACCAGATCTGTCAGAACAGCCCGATGTCGATCCGCGCATCGAAGCAGGCGGTGCTCGAGGGATCGAATGTGCCGCTGCCGGAAGCGATGGTCGCGCAGCGGGAGTATCCGGCGGTGCGCGAGATGCTCGCCTCGGCCGACTATATCGAGGGTCCGAAAGCCTTCGCCGAGAAGAGGCCGCCGCGCTGGCAGGGAAGATAGCGCCCGTTCGTAAGACGCCGGGAGTTCAGTTTGCCAGCAATCGCCGGCAGGTCTCCACAAACACCTCCGCGCCCTTGACGATATCGGCGTCGTCGGTGTTCTCGTTCCAGTGGTGGCTGATGCCGCCGATCGAGGGCACAAACAGCATGCCTGCCGGCATGATCGATGCGAGAACCTGGGCGTCATGCCCGGCGCCGCTCGGCATGCGGACGGATTTTCCGCCTGCCCAGACCGATGCGGCTTGCTCGATCGCGCGCTGAAACCGGTCGTCCATCATCGCGGGCTTGCCAGCGCGAATGCGTTTGACGTCGACGTCACATCGGCTTGCGGCGGCGACTTCCGCGGCGATCTTGCGCAGCAGCGCTTCGAGACGTTCGACGACTTCCGGGCTGTCGTCGCGGATCTGGAACAGCATTTCGCCGCCCCCCGGGATGATGCTGGGCGCGCCGGGGTCAAGGGTCATGCGGCCGGTGGTCCATACCGTTCGCGGTCCGCTGCTTGCGGGAAAACGATCATCGATGGCGACGCATAGCCTTGCGAGTGCAAGGCCGGCATCCCTTCGATCCTTCATCCGTGTCGTGCCGGCGTGATTTTGCTCGCCCGTAAAGGTGATTTGATATTGCCAGATGCCGACGATCGACGTGACGATGCCGATCCCTAGGGATGCGCTCTCGAGCGTCCGTCCCTGTTCGATATGGGCCTCGAGATATCCGATGTGGCGGCCGCGTTCGGCTATCGCGCGCCGGTGGTCCGCAAGACCAGCCGCTTGCAGCGCGGCGCGCATCGTGCGGTTGTCGGTGCGGTCGTGCGCTGCGTCGATATCACGATCGGTGACGTCGCCGACATACGACCGGCTGCCGAGAAAATGGCCGAAATGCCCTTCCTCGTCGCACCAGGCTGCGACTTCCACCGCGCCGCCGATATTGGGGTCGGGATTGATGACGCGCGCGGCTTCGAGCGCGTAGACGACGCCGAGCGGTCCATCGAGCCATCCAGCGAAATTCTGGCTCTCCAAATGCGATCCCGCGAGCAGTTTCGGTCCAGATTTCGTGCTGGTGCCGAACACGTTGCCGATCCCGTCAATTTCGGCGGCCAGACCTGCTTGCGGCAACTTCTGTGCTAGCCATTCCAGCGAGCGCAAATGCGGTTCGGAAAAGGTCGGCCGATGAACGCCGGTCTTGTAGGTGCCGAAGGCACGGAGCGCGTTGAGATCGGCGAGGACCCGCGCGCCATCGGCCTTCAAATGACGACCAGCGAGGGACATCAATCGGCCGATTGCGAGTTGGCACGGGCTTCGTAGGGTCCGCAGATCGGCGAGTCTCCAAAGGTCTCATAGGCATCGATGATTTCGCCGGCCATGATGACCCTGATCCGGCATTCCTGCATCGCCGTGCCAAGGCGCCAGTAGTAGTATTTTTGCCCATTGACGGTCTCCGAGGAAGTCGGCCAACCGAGCCGGGCCGTGACCGCACTGAGCGGCTGCCCCTTAAAATCGTTCCTCTCCTTGACGGTCGGCACCGCAATGTTCGGCATGGCGCCGCATCCTGCCAGTGTCAGCGCCGCCAGGATCACCAGATTGTTTGGTCGAAGAGCCATCGATGCCTGCCGCTTTACTGGCGCGAAAGCTCCCGCACAGCATTTTTGATTTCCTTGGTATCATTTAACGCTTTGCAGTTCTTGAGAAGTAGACCCACGTCTTTGTCTTTGTCGCGTTGCGCGTTTAGCGCACGCAACATCACTGCCACTGATTTTCGAGCGGCTTCTTCAATTTCTAGTCTCTTTTCCGTTTGCAATGGTTTCGCAACCGTCGATTCAATTTCCATGGTCGCCAACTGGGCTTGAACGTAACTTTTTTTAGCTTCAGCATTAGACGCCAGCGTTGAAAGACCCCCATACATCAGCGAGCATTCGGAAAAGCGGCGCACTATCTTTTCGCGCAGTTCGACGCCGTCATTGCTTTCGTCTATTGCGTTATTTACTGCCGAAGTAACATCCATCACGGCCCATTTGTTTTCGCCCTGGGGAAATTGCGCGTGAGCGAAGCGCGGCGAGATCAGCAAAAAGCCAGCTAGCAACAAAGCAAAGAGCGGCAGTAAGCGCATCCTAGGACTGTAGAGCATCACTGAATTCCCAAATTTAGATGTAACGGAAGGCACCCTGTCACCCGCGCGGGTATATTCAAGAAATTCCCTGATGATCAAATCAAACTCGATCGGCATGGCGTTATGCCGGTGCTTTGTTTGACCGCGGGTCGCCGTTTGAGAACAGAAGACGTCGGAAGGCCTGATCAGATCGGGCATATAGCGCATCGCGAGCCATTACCAGAAACCGCACAAAAATAAAATAATTTCAATATGTTACTGGATTGTTCGGGGTTCTGATTATTCGGGGCTTCTGAAAGAGCTGGCGCTCCCTAGCGGAAGCACCGAACGCCCCGGCAAGCGACTGTAAAACAACGCAAATTGGTCTTGCTGCTTGGCCGATTGCTACCACCAATTGCTACCACTCTTCAAGTCCGAGGCACGGATAAGCGGCGGCATACCTTGGAAGAACAATGAATCAGGAGGTGTTGGCCTACATTCGCGCCAGGTCCCATGAAAACGGCGACCCTTGATCTAAAGCAATGTTGCTTCCGCAACGGCGGGGTATGGTTCAGCATCCGCAAGAAAGGCGGTCTGTAATGTCGGCGCTCAAAGTGCTTAGGTCGAAATTGATTGCGACGATGGTGCTAACGCTCTTGAGTGGCGGCACAGCGGCAGTCGCGCAGAACCAAGGCCCAGGCTCATCGGGCGCGGCAGGTTCGACAATTCCGGAGGCCCCGATTGGTCATCGCCAACCGCGCGCCGATCAAGTGCCATCGGAGAAAAATCTGACCAATCCGAATGATGCACTGGCCAAGGAAAACGCCATCCTCGACAAAAAGATGAAGAGCATTTGCCGGGGTTGCTGATCGCGAAATCCCTCTCGCCCTATGCGACCCCTAACTCTCTGGAGGAGAGGAATTGGCAGTATCTCTCGCGGCTTTCTCCGCAGCGATTTCGTTACGAGCCTTAATTTCGTAGTGCAGCCAAACAAGGAACACGCCACCAACTGTCAGCTCAACGCCCAAACCCTCAAAAGACTGCGCGCCAGCAAATAACAACCAGCCTGCTCCGACTACCAGTATGAGCATGACGACAATTCCACATGGCTCCCGCGATGATGACAGGGAGCAGAGCGTAAGAAGAGGACCGCGAGTATAATTCCAGCGGCTATTTCGAGCATCGCATCTCACCTTAAGTGCTTTCTACCAGCCCCGTGCCAGCCAGTATTGGCCATCATGGCGGACATGCATGGTTTCGCCTTGAGTGCTCTCACACTGCATTCGGCCCGGCCACCGTCACCAGGGATGACGCCGGGCAGCGTCACAAATTCTTTGCTTGAAACCATCATCGAGCAACGATGCCTCCCGGTCATTGACCTCTAGACTGCTTTCGCAACGGAGTTCGAAACAGTTCTCAGCGCCCCCGATACGGCTTCGGTCGTTGGTCCTTGTGCTCAGGGAGAGCCGCCCGGCTCATGTAACCGTACCATCCGTAATCATTACAAACGAGCACGCGGCATCTACCGGGGTTCCAAGTGGTTGGGACCAAAATCGACTTATGCTGGTTGTTGTAACAACTTGCGCACAGGCTATGCGAGACCTCGCCGTTCGCTTGCGCTTCTTCGAGCGTGTAGGCGAGGACGCCTCATCCCATATCGAAAAGTTTGTAGCGCTGCTTGTCAGCTTCCCAAGATTTCAGCTCGCCGATCTCTTTTTCGAGTTTGCTCACTTTCTCCAAAAGATTTGCATGGGCTTCTTGGGCGTCTAGGATTTTCTCCTGAAGCTCCATCCGGGCCTCGTTAAGTCGGACCCTATCGTCAATGTCTTTCAAACCTTTCGTAAGATCGAAAGCTGATTTAAGCGCACCGATTCCCATTATAGCTTCAGCGACCACTTGGTTACTCCAATTCAAGAGGATGTTGGCTGGCTAAGAGGCGGAGTGGTCTGCTGCGGCTCTCCACGGAACGCTCGTACTTCCCCGGGAAGTTCGAATACGTAGCGCAGAAACATTTCCGTAAAAAAACGAAGTGACTTCGCGTCATCTTCGGCGAATTCATCTGGGTCGTGCAGCGCGGCGTTTCCTTCGACCCTTACGTGATCGGCCCAGTTTCTGATGTCTGGTGTGATGGCGTGATTTTCGTGAAGCCATTCGAGGCGTTTAAAAAAGGTCGTGTTGGCGGGAACTCCATTCATCCCTTTGGTCGCTATGTCGAGGGCTGAACGGTACATCGCGACAGCCGAATTCCATTTCTTCCTCGCAAACGCATCCTCACCTTCGAGAAAGCGAGCTTTAACTGGCGGGGGCGTGTGTAGCGGTGCAGTCGGTTGATCCCGAATGGGCCAAACGTCCAAAACGACAAAAAGCGGCTCAATATTGCCAGCCGCGCCTGCCGGTTGTTGTGGTGCCGTGTTGGCGTTTTGGTAACGCGCCCGGAAGCAAATGGGCCCGTTGCACCCGCCACAGACCGCACTGCAATTCCAATAATTGTTCTGTCCTGGCACTGGCCCGTTCCAAGTAATCTGGAACGCGGAGTTTTCTGCAGGGCAGTGAGGGCAGTTTCTCAATATTACAGCCAAGCATTTCTCCGGTCATATCATGCAACGTGTATGGAGCGCGGCCTTCGCGTCATCTACGTTCTACAGCGTTCGTGGGGCGCTTCGCCAGAGCTATGTAAAACGGAATCCCTGCGATTCCGAATTGCTTGTGGAGAGCATTAGCGAGGGTGTTACAAATTGCTCTAACGCTCGTTACACGGATTTGGAACAAGGGCTTCCGATCATGGCTGAGGGCAAGTTTATCTCCTACCTGCGCGTTTCCACCGATAAGCAGGGCAGGAGCGGCTTGGGCATCGAGGCCCAGCGCGAGGCTGTGGTGCGGTATCTCAACGGTGGCCAATGGACACTTTCGGCCGAGTACGTGGAAACTGAGAGCGGCAGGCGCTCCGACCGTCCCAAGCTCACAGCAGCGCTGTCCCACGCCAAGGCTATCGGTGCCAAGCTGGTCTTTGCGAAGCTGGACCGGCTCACGCGCAACGTTGACCTGCTGCGGTCGCTGGTCGCGAGCGGCGTTGATCTTGTTTTTTTGTGACCTGCCTTCGGTGCCACCGGGACCAATGGGCCGCTTTCTGCTGACACAGATGGCCGCCGTAGCCGAGTTGGAGGCGGGCCTGATCGGGGAGCGCACCAAGAATGCGTTAGCTGCCGCTAAGAAGCGGATTGCTCGCACAGGGCAGCGCGGGCGGCCGGACATCAAGCGCCTTGGCAACCCCAACGGTGCACGAGCACTCAAGGGCAAACAGGTGGGCAACGCGGAAGCCGTGGCTAAACTAAAGGCAACCGCCACTCAGCGGGCAGGGGACCTGAAGGCCATCGTGGACGACATTAGGCGCTCAGGTATCACGACCGTTCGCGGCATCGCGGACGAACTGCATGTGCGGGGCATCAAGGCTCCTCGTGGACACGTGTGGCATCCCACTGCGGTCTCAAGGTTACTTGCGCGCTACTAGACCCGTGGTGTCTCAAGGGGCCTTGCGTTGCCTATGGCAAGCAACGACCGCGATTGCTCGGGCCGCTTTGGTTGCTCGTGTCTTAGTTGTTAGACAGCGGACTTTGGTGCCGCGCGGGCGCTACGGGTCCTTGTCAGCTTGGAGCTGCCTAATAGAGAAGACCCCGGTGGGTGGCTTCAAAATTCCGAGGGCCTTTAGCCGCTGCTGCCCGCCTTAGCACCGAGTGTGCGCAGGCTAGGCCCGCGACAATAACCGGGCATGTTTCGAAACTGCCTCACGGACGCAATCGAGCAGATAAGTTCCCAGCCCTGGTTTCTCGACGACCAAAACCGCGATTGCCGCGGCTCGGTCCCGCACATCTTTGGTAGGATTGCCAGTGAAGAGAATGGCCGGGATTGTAACTCCCCGACCGCGCAGTGCGCTGACCAGTTCTAGCCCATTCATTGCGGGCATGTGGTAGTCAACGATAAGACACCCAATCACTGGCACGCTCGCCTCGTTGAGCAGGTCTTTGCCGTTGGAAAAGGCGCGCACTGCGAAGCCCTCGCTCTCCATCAGGCTTCTGAGAGACGCCCGTATGGCTTCATCGTCATCGACGACGAGGATGACTTGCTTCGCAAGCTCCGCCGCTGGCTGATTTCTCATCAAACTATCTTGCTGTTGGTTGGAAACATGCCCGCGAGGCGGCTTACCTGACGAGAACCGGCCCACCGCTGACCGCGCGTTCAACAATGGGTCGTTCCCGGTGGATGGTGCGAGGCGCTAGAAGGTGATCTAGGTATCGCGCCACAGACCAATACCTCAATCTCCGAGTTGGAGTGTTGTTCCTATGGGCAGCCTCAGTGGGCGGCCTTACTTTCCTTCGTCCTTGACGGTTACCGTCAGGTTCTCAAGTTGGTGAGCCAGAGCTGTCCAGCCACGTGAGATGCCCAAAAGCACAGAGGACCGGCGGGCCGAATTTTTCGGATCGGCTCCCAGCTTTTTGCATTCCGCAGCGTATGTTCTGCATTGTTCGATTGTTGGCATTGCGGTTGCTCCCAGCGGACCTTGGGGCCTTTGGAAGCTTTGGGTCCTTGGTCAACTTGAGCTTGCCTATTGAGAAGACCCCCGGTGAGTGACTTCAAAATCCGAGGGCCTTTAGCGGCTGCAGCTCAGGTCAAGGAAGGGTGTCGCTACCTAAGAGCATGAGGACCGCTCGGATAGCGGAGTGAGCTACGAGCCTCTGGTGGCCGTTAGGAGTCTGTTGGTGAGTCTCTGTGGCGCTGGTAGTCAGGTAGCCTCTTGGGGCTCAGACTCACCAGTGGAACCCCTAAAGGTTTCCTAGAGGCATCTCTGTACAGGTCGCGGCTGCACCGGTTCCCCACTACCTTTGGTATTGCAGTGCACCAAACATTCGTTCCATGTTATGGTAGGGCCCTCTGGTTCTATGTGTGGGCCACCATGAACTACCCCGAATATCTCTAAGGGCTAAGGTACTTATGCCTCCTTGGACCCCGGTTCCCCTGGGCCCCTAACTCCACAATTGTTTCTGTTATGGTAAAATAATACTCATTTTGGAACTCATAGCCTCAGAGCCTCGGCCATCATTGCCTCATCCAAGGCGCTTTCCGGGGTGGTCTTAAGTTTGGCGATGCGCCCCGTCACTCTTTGAAACTGGCTCCTCAAGACCTCCGCTGCACGCCACGCCTTAGAGACAGGAACAATGAGGCTGTCGTAGACCGGGAGGCTCGGGATGCCATGGTTCCTCTTGAGAATGAGCATCGTGGAAATGATGACCTGGCTCTCAGGGAACATCAGGTCTCCATAGTCCAAGACACGGCCACCGATTTCGCTCCCCCACCGGCCAAGCAACGGGTGACGCTCCAACACCTTCTGTCTCACTAGCCTGATCGGATATCTCTTGGGGTCGATGATAAAGGGCGGCAGGTTCTTCTTCTGCATTTTCTTCTCGAAGGCGTCCTTCAAGGGCGCTGACCACCGATTGACCAAACTGCTGTTGCCGAAGGACACGTTTATAAAAAACTTCACCAGCGCCTTATCAAACTCGGTCGGCCCTAGGATGTCGCGATAGGCATCTCGGTCTACGTCGAGTTGTTGACCACACAGCGCGTAGAAAATGGTGAGGTTCGTCGCGCTGATGTCGATTTCGGCCACGCGCTCGCCATTGATGGTCATGGCAAGGCGCGTCTCTTTGTCCGCACTTTGGTAGTTGCCGGTGGGAGGCTGAGAGTACAAGCGGCCGCCCTTGTTCCACTTGAAGCCACTACGGTCGCTCATGTGAAATTTTCGCACCCAGCCGAGATGCGCAATGCTCGGTGGCTGTAACTCGAAGCCCGCAATGAACTCGTTCAACTCGGCTACTTCGCCCCGCAGTCTCTCGGTCACTTCGGTTGTCGGTGTCTGTGCAGACGGCTTGGTGAGATGAACCAGCTCCTCCGGCATCGTGTATTCGATGCGGAAAACAGCATCAGGAGGTCGCGCTGATCTCCCGGGCGCTGCATCTGGCGGCGAGTGACATCCGGAATGCCGGCGGGAAGAAAACCACCGGCAACATCCTCGACACCGGCTCTGTGGTGCTCGGCACATGGACCTACACCGCGCAAGCCTCGAGCTGATCACCCTCAACCAAGGAAATGACCATGCCGACCACCACCGCAATTGACGACCGCAAGCCCATCCCCGCGATTCCGCCGCTCGACTGGCGACGCGAAGTCCCGAAGTACCGGATCAGCCGGGAGACAAAGCCGGCGCCGAAACAGAGGTTTCGGGTTGAACCACCTTTCACAAGCGGCTCGGAAAGCGATGTTTGGCAATACGGCGAGCGTGTCCACAAGGCCGGCGAGGTCATTGAAAGCACGGAATGGCCGAACCCGGGGACGATGACCCCGCTGAATTACAGCGCCCGGCAGGTCATGGAGTTTTTTACAAGCCGCCAGAAAAGCAGGTTGGGGCGCACCCCTTGGCGCGATGGCAAGGTTTTTCTCGATGACGGTCTGTCCAATCCCTTGCCAAAGATCGGTCTGAAAACAATTCATCCGGTGGATCTGGCGCCGCGGCAGGCATGGCCCGGCCTCTGAGGGCGAGGGTCTCGACATGAGCGCGACGCTTGGCCGGGTCGTCAACGACTATGAGAGTTTGATCGAAATCTGCCGCCAGCGTGCAGATGAGCTCGCACTATCTCGCGAGGGCATCGATGTTTTGTCCGGCTGCGCCCCAGGCTTGGCGGGAAAAATTCTGGGCCATCGGCAAGCGAAAAAGTTGGGGCCCACAACGCTTAAACCCATATTGCAGGCGCTCGGCCTCAAATTGCTGGTCATCGAAGATGACCACGAGACCTCCCTCACACTGTCGGTCCGAGAACCTGTGAAGAGCAGTCAGCAGCGAATGAACAACACTTCGCGCCTTACGCCGAAGCTCCTTCCGGCGCCTCAGCAACCCAATGGGCGGCCCGTTCTGACGATCGTTCGCGACCGACAAAAGCGCGGCGTTACCAAATACGGGTGAGTCTCGCACCCGAGTTAAACGCTCCGTCTCGCTTTGAGTCCTGGGGTAGGTTTGTGAGCGAGACGGAGTTAGTCACGCTGGGGCGATCGATATGAACCAGCGAGTTCATAGAACGCTACCGATTCGTGGCGAGTTTTAGACGATCAGTGTTGCGTATCGCGTTTCAATTCAACGGAGATCGCAATGCGGCGCTGGATCTTAGTGCTGCGTTTTCGCGCTGTGATGAAGCTGTGCCACGGAGTGCGCGGCGGCGTCGATCCTTTCGCTTCTAATCACACTGCTCAGTACGATCGCCAAAAGGGCGATCCAGATCACGACACCACCAATTTTAAACATGCCATGCCTCGCCATCGGCTGCCTTTGTGATTGGTCGTCGGATCGCGGGCGAGGGTTCAAACCTTCGGCACTCCGGCGAGGGTAGGTAACAAGACCCGGGCGACCGACAAGGTTCCAAAGAACCCTAGATGCTGATGAGCACCCCGCCACCGCGGCGTGGTGCGTTGCGACTAATCCTCCACGATTCATCCTCCGCGCATTGCTCGTCCGGAAAAGCGAGCGACGCGGATGCCTGTCAAATCTCAATCCATGGCGTCTGGCGATCTTCTGATCACCCGATGCCCCGTCGGGCCTTTCCAGGCGGGGCGCCCGCTCTCGACGATGCGAAGCGGCTGACCTTGAAGATTTACAGGATGCGCCGAGCCGATGCCGGCGGGGCCAGTTGAGATTTCACATCAGTGTCTCGACGATCTCACTGATCACCATTCGTCGAGTCGGGGACACTAGATGTGTCTTCATTGAGGACATATTCACCGAAAAGCGAGGTCACCTGATCGATTTCGATTTCGATGTAAGAATTCGAAGATGTTTCAATCATTGGCGTTGCAAAGCCCGCCATCCAGCGCTTTGCCACTCCATCATCGTTCTTCCGCTTACCTGATTTTTGAAAGATGTCTCGATAACGAAATGGAGCGATGCCTAAGAAAGGTACAAACGAGACACGGCCTTTCACCTCATTTTCAATTTCGATCTCATTTTGGTGAAGGTCTTTAGCTTTACTTTTCGGATAAGGCTCCATGTAGACGACACGATCAATCCCGGCAGCAAGGATATGCTTTGTGCAGTTATGGCAGGGAAAGGTTGTGCAAAACAAAGTGCCTCCTTTGACACTTCGCCCCAAACGAGCCGCGTCGCATATCGCGCACATTTCAGCATGGACGATGCGTCCGTACTCAGTAACGTCCATGATAGCTGCTGTAGCTAACGGCCCATCTCTATCGTCAGTTCCGCGTTTGCGCCTGTGAGTTAGTTTCTTGATCATTTCGTCAAGGCTTCCCAACTGCTGCGCTTTTTCGGATAAAAGACTGCTTTTGGCCAAGCGATCGAAGAGATCTCTTAGAATGTCCCGCTTGAGAATGTCATTCGGGTCTTGACCCAGTTTGACATCCCGGAAATCGGGCTCTTCCGAATCCCAATATGTTCCGCCATGGGCCTTGGGCACTTCATTGCAACCCTGCGTGATCAATTCTCCGTCTTTCGAGAAGATCGCGGCACCCACTTGTCGTGACAGGTCGGCTGAACGAAACGAGGCGGATTTGGCAGCATACATGCCATACTCTTCCTTCGAGGGAGAGATGTCTGTTCTGCCAAAAAACGCCTGGATAAAGCGAGTAAGTTTTTCATCCATTTTTTGTTTGGACAAACCGTCAATAAAGACATCTGCTAAATGAAATGTCTCTCGCAATCGCTGCCCATAATCATTCGTTTCTTCATTGGAATCTTTTTCGATTAGCTCGCACGCTTTCCCGCAAATCTCATCCCGTGGTGTTGAGGGTGGAAGCGTTCGCTTTAGCTTTGACGTCGTCGCTAACCGCGGCAAGGAATCGGCGGAAAATCTGCGGGTGAAGTGACGCCGCGGCCTCACTTTTCATCGGCTCTTTCGTGAGGCCAAAAATTGACATGGCCCCGGTTGCGCTGTCGGCGCGCAAATTGAAAGGGCCACCGGGAGTATGACCAGCGGCCCCACCGGGCTCAAAATAGATTGGTTTGAAACACATAACCCAGCCCCGGTTTTGGCAGGCTTACACCGGCGAGCCAAGGGCGCGAATCAAAAATGCTGTTCCATCAAAGGAACAAAAAAGTCGTTGCAGCAATGACACAAAATCGGCCGCTGCACCCATCCCCTTCAGCCTCAGCGTTCGTCATACAGCCCACTCGTATCATTGGACGAAATGCTGTTCGAAGATGGAACGGCAACCAGAGGCGGACACAATCAGCTGCAGACTCTGGGACTAGACGCGCCGAGGCGCCCCGAAAGGGGATGGCAAATCAGGCGCCGGCGTCCGGCTGTCCCTGCATCCACGATTCTAGAAGACTAACAGGTGTTCCGAAGGTGCGGGGCGTCCGCGAAGGCAGGCTCGATCTAGCGTCGTATCTCGCCGCCAAATCCAGCAGGCGCCGCTTTATGAACGGATCGGCGTTTTCAGCAAGGCTGCGACAACGATCTGCCTGCTCTTTCAAAAACGAACT
>Ga0206828_1106_pt2 | contig 12512 bp, 10 predicted proteins | sample Alteio_BWOrgCont_78_FD_152858 | JGI IMG/M metagenome (GOLD analysis project Ga0206828, IMG submission 152858) | Enriched cells from forest soil in Barre Woods Harvard Forest LTER site, Petersham, Massachusetts, United States -... | ecosystem: Environmental > Terrestrial > Soil > Temperate forest >... | reverse complement strand
AGGTCACCCGGTGCTTGGGTTACAATAAAATCACGTCGGCCGCATGGCTACACACGGATTTCGCGGGAGCTTTTAACCGCCTTATGATAGGGGGCTTTCCCGTGATCCGTGATCGAGATGATCAGTGGCGCACCATCAACGTCCCGCCAGTGCCACGCGCCCCTCACCGCTTCACCAAATTCTCAATAAAAAACTCCATCATCCGGTCGCGGTTCACGCCCGAATGCCCCTGATCCGGCCCTACCTGAACCTCGAAACTTTTTCCCGCCTGTTGCAGGGCTTTGATTAGTTGCATGGAATTATTGGGATGCACGTTGTCATCGGCGGTGCCGTAGTAAATCAGCAGGTGGCCCTTGAGTTTATCGGCGTAGGTCATGGCGCTGCCGGCCTTGTAACCGGCCTCGTTTTCCTTGGGCAGCCACATATAGCGTTCCGTGTAAACGGAGTCGTAATGATACCACGCCGTGGGCGGTGACGAGGCCGCTGCCGCAGCGAATACATCGGGATAACGGAGCAAGTCCATCGCCGACGCGTAACCGCCGTAAGATGTGCCGAAGATGCCCACATGCTTTTTGTCCAGATAGTGACGGTTCCAGAGCGATTTGACCCCGGCCGCTTGATCGTCGATTTCCGTGATCCCAAGCTTGAGATAAATCGAATCCAGCATCTTCCGCCCGCGACCGCTGGCGCTGCGGGAATCAAACGTCGCCACCAGAAAACCAAACTCCGTGAGCGAGTTGGGCAGCGTGAAGGTTTCATGCGCCCCGTCCGTCTCCGGCCCGCCGTAAACGCTGACGAGCAGCGGATAGCGCTTGTAGCGGTCGAAATTCGAGGGGAAATGGAGCATACCGTAAAGGTCCGTTTTGCCGTCTGCGGCCTTAAACTGAAGCAACTCCACCGGGCGCAAATTGAGCTTCTTGTACTTGGTCACGTCGCTCGTCGCCAAGTCAGCGAGTATTCCCCCATCGGCGGCGAGCAGACGCGTGAATGGCGGGTGGTCATGGGTCTGCGCCACATCGATAATGTGCGCGCCGTCCGGGGCGATATTGACCATATGATGGTACGCGGGATCCGTCAGCAATTGATCAACCGTTCCATCCAACCGCACGCGATGAAGCTGGACCTTTAACGGATTGTAACCATCGTGCGACGTGTAGTAGAGCAGTCCGGCCTTCTCGTCCACGTCCTCAATGCCCGCCGCGTCGAACGAATTTTGGGTGAGCGTGGCGAGCAATTGGCCATCGAGGTTGTAGAGATAATAGTTTCTCCAGCCGGTGCGGTCGGAGGTCCACACGAACCGCTGGCCATCCTTGAGGAAACGCAGGGGCGGATTGTTCTCCGTCCAACCCGTCGGCCATTCCTCGCGCACGAGGACGCGGCATTTGCCGGTCTCCGGGTCGCACGCGCAAAACTCCATGATGTTCTGCCGCCGGTTGGTCCGGTTGAACAACAGCAACTTTCCATCCGGCGACCACGCGACGTGATAGACATAATGCCCCACCACCGAGTCATCCAGCGGCTTGCCGTCCCGCGCGTCCACATGAACGGTCTTCTTCGTGTTTACATCATAAATATAAAGGTCAACGATGGGATTGGGCGCGCCCGCCTTGGGATACGCCTCGGTATCGACTTTGTCTTGAATGTCCGTCTGGTCGACTTGGAGAAAATAATCCGGCACCTGGCTTTCATCGAAGCGATAGTACGCGAGCTTGGTGTTGTTGGTGGACCACCACATGGCCGAGTTCTGCACTAATTCCTCGCCGTACACCCAGCTCGCCGTGCCGTTCTTGATGCGCGTTTTTACGCTGCCATCCGTGGTAACCGCGACTTCATTCGAGCCCTTGGCCGTGCTCAACCACACATTGCGATCGCGGTAAAAAGCCTTCAACTTTCCATCCGGCGAAGTGACCGAGCCAAATTGACGTCCCCGCCCTGGTCCCCCACCCCGGCGTCCGCGCCGTCCCGATCCACCGTCCTCGGAATCACCGTCGGCGGAATTGGTAACCACCGTGGTCAAACCGAGCGCAATATCGTAATGGTAATTCGTGCCATTGCGCCGAAAGTCGAACGACTTCCCGCCATCCTTCCAAGTCACATTCAACGAACCCAATTTCACACTCCCGGCGATCTGCCCGCTGAGCTCATGAAACCGCGCATACCCCGGCATCGTCTTGAGGCGGTCCTGCGCGCTCACGGAAGTGGCCAGCAGACATCCCGCCAAAGACGCCAAAGCGAGCGCTAAAAAGCGCCATGACGCCAACCCTCCGCCAGGTTTTGGAGTGCGCGCGTCCTCTCGCGCTTTCGAAAGCGGTAGAGGACTACCGCACTCCAAGACGCTGTCGCGGTCGCCAGAATCCCGGCTAAACGCGGACACGAATCGTTGGTTCCTGATTGCGCGAAAATTTGACCCATGGTTGCGGAGAAAAATGGCGGCGGGCATTTCAATCATGCGCGCGAGAATGGAGAGAAGCGGCTATCATGTCAATTTCCCGCCGCCGGAATCAAAATTGGCGTTGGCGCCGTTTTCGACCGGCTTTAACATTTTGGATGAATCGGGCCTAAATTCGTATCCGATCAAACCCCCAACTCCATCTGCGTCCCACCCGGCCGTCGGAAACTTGCCGTCGATAATTCCGTCCGCCATTGGTTCAACCCCGCTTTCCGTGCCGCCACGGTGAATAGCGCCCGGATTTGCTCCGCGAAGATCCCGCTCCCGCGCATTCGCGCGCCAAAATCCGATTCATTCAATTTACCGCCGCGAATATCCCGAATCCGGTTCAACACCTTCTCCTTGCGGTCGGGAAAATGCTGTTCCAACCACTGTTCGAACATCGGCGCCAGGGAATACGGCAGTCGCAGGACCACGAAACCCGCGTGAGTTGCGCCGGCTTTTGCCGCCGCCGCGAGAATCGCCGGAATTTCGTGGTCGTTGAGGCCGGGAATGATCGGTGCGGTCAGCACCCCCACCGGAATGCCCGCCGCCGTTAACGCCGCGACGGCCGCCAAGCGCGCCGTCGGTGGCGAGGTGCGCGGCTCCATCACCCGGCGCAAATCCGTGTCCAGCGTCGTGATCGAAACAAAAACCTGCGCCGCTTTAAACCGCGCCAATTCCGCCAGGATGTCGATATCCCGGGTGACCAGATTATTCTTGGTAATAATCGCCACCGGATTGCGAAACTCGGCGAGTACCTCCAAACACCGCCGCGTCAATTTCAACCGCCGCTCCACCGGCTGATAGCAGTCCGTAACCCCGCTCATCCCCAGCACCTGCGGCTTCCAGCGCGGCGAAGCCAGTTCCTCGCGCAACAGTTCCGGGGCGCGCTCCTTGACCACGATCCGTGACTCAAAATCCACGCCGGACGAAAACCCCAGATACTCGTGCGTGGGCCGCGCGTAACAATAAATACACCCATGCTCGCACCCGCGATACGGATTGATGCTCGCCTCGAACCCCACATCCGGACTATCGTTGTAGGCGATGATCGTGCTGGAAGCGTCCTTGATAAATTGGGTGGTCGGCAGCGGATCGTCGTCGGGATTCCATTCCGCATCCGCCTCGAGGCGAACGTGCTCAAACCGGTTGGCCGGGTTCCCCGACGCTCCCCGGCTCTTGATCGGATTGGCAGCACTCCGCATGGACATGAGATTACACCCGCTCGTGGTCAAATCAACCTTCCTCCAGACATCCGGTTAAATTTATCGCCCAATTCACCACCAAATCCCGACAAAGATTGACGCCCCACCCACCCAACCATTAAAAATCGGCCGCTTAAATGAGCGAAAAATCTCCACCCCCCGCCATCGCCTATCTGGCCCAGGGAAAGGTCCGCATCAAGGCCGGCCCGGCGGGTCCGCGCACACTGGACAGCGCCTATGGCAATTCCATCCGGGAAAAGGAGGTCCGCGCGCAGCAAAAGCATTCGTGGAAGCAGACCGGGAACGACGGCTCGCCATTTGGACGGGCGCTTTGGGGCAAGGCGGCCGTTCCCCAGGACGTTCCCCTGTCCATCACCAGCGCTTGCGGCGGAAACGAAGCCGGAGGCTTGGTGTATTCCCTGGAAAGCGGGAGTTTATGCGCCCTCTTGGAGTCCGCATCCCCGGGCGGCGATGAACGACGCCTCTGGAACGACAACCGGACCCGCATTCGCCACCTTTCGGTTTCCCGACCGTCGGGCGATCTGGCATTTGCCGTAATGCACGAAAATGGCACGGCAAACATTGGAATGAAAATCAAGGACGAGAGCGGCGTGCGGGAACTGACTGAGGGCGACTCTTTTGACACCGCGCCGCGTTGGGTACCGGACGGCGGACAAAAAATCGTGTTCCAAACCGCCGGGGTGGGTCGGAATCGCGAGGGCCAGTATCTCGCGCTGGGGCCTTTCAGCATCCAGCAATTGGACCTTCCCTCCGGCGACATGACCACCCTGCTTGAGGACCGTCGCTACGACTATCTCGCCCCGCAATGCCATAACGATGGCCGTCTATTCTACATTCGGCGTCCTTACACCCTTCATGAACGTCTCAGCCCGCTCCGGGTCTTGAAGGACGTTCTCCTTTTTATTCCGCGCCTGCTCTTTGCCGTTTTCCAATTCCTCAACCTGTTTTCCACCCTGCTCACCGGCAAGCGGCTCACCTCCGCGGACAGCTCCAATGCCCGCCAGATGAACATGCGGCAAATGATGATCTGGGGAAATCTGGTCCAGGCCCAGCGACAGCCCAAAGTTGCCAACGAGGGAATCGATCTCGTCCCCAAATCCTGGGAGTTGCACGAGCGCGCCTCGGCGGGCGAAACCAAAGTGTTGGCAAGTGGCGTCCTCGCCTACGACGTCAGCCCGGACGGGACCATCGTTTACACCAACGGAAACGCGCTATTCCTGCTCCGTCCCGACGGCCGCCGGGAGCACGTCTTGAATGAGTCAATGATTGAGCAGGTGTTTTTCGTGCCCGCGTGAGGCCTCGCCAATCCCGACAACAACAAATGACCAATTTTCAATAACCAATTTTCGATAACCAATTCTCAATCGTCTTGTTCGTGGGGACCTTGCCCGGGACGGAACGCGGAAGAAGTGGCCCGCGCCGTCCTCCATTTCCATGAAACCTTAATTCCTGAAACGCGTCTAAGTTAATTGAATATTGCCATTAACGTGGCAAATTGAAGTGTCAATCTTATGAATATTAACGAGCACCGCGCCAAACTGGAGGATTTCGCCATCAACCGCCGCCAGTTTCTCAACCGCTTCGGCATGGGCTTCGGCGCCCTCAGCCTCGCCAGCCTCTTGGGCGGAACGATGTTTTCCAATACCGCCCAGGCCGATGATTCGCTTTCCCCGCTCGCGCCGCGACTGCCTCCCCTGCCCTCCAAAGCCAAGCGCGTCATTCACATTTTCGCCCAGGGCGCGCCCTCGCAGGTCGATACTTGGGATCCCAAGCCCGCCCTTTCCCAATACGCTGGCCAGACCCTCCCCGGCATGAACGGCGTGGCCATGCCCTCGCCCTTCAAATTCAAACCGATGGGCCGCTCCGGCATCGAGGTCAGCGAGGTGTTTCCCAAAATCGGCGAGCACGTCGATGACATGGCGATTATCCGTTCCATGTGGACGGACATCCCGGCGCACGAGGTGGCCACCGTGATGATGAACACCGGCTCGCTGAACCTCGCCAAGCCCTGCCTCGGCTCGTGGGTGGTTTACGGTCTGGGAACCGAGAATCAAAACATGCCCGGCTTCGTTTCCCTGCGTCCCGGCGGCGGGCTCCCCTCCGGCGGCACGCAGAACTGGCAGGCGGCGTTTCTTCCCGGTGTTTATCAGGGAACCAGCGTCAATACCCAGGTCGGCTCGGTCGATGAGATGATTCAAAACATCAAGAATCCTTACATCTCGCTGACCGAACAACGCCGACAACTCGACCTCATCCACCAGCTTAACGAGCTGCACAGCCAAAACCTGCAAAAGGACGCCCAATTGGAAGCCCGGATCGAGGCCTACGAGATCGCTTTCAAGATGCAAACCGCCGCCTCGGACGCCTTCGATTACCAAAAGGAACCGCAAGACATGCGGGAGCTTTACGGCAATACCACCCAGGGACGCCAAATGTTGATCGCCCGGCGGCTGCTGGAACGCGGCGTTCGCTTCGTGCAAGTCTGGGCGGGCGGCTGGGACCATCACAATGACATCGAGAAAAAACTGCCTGAAACTGCCGGCCAAATCGACCAACCGCTCGGCGCCTTGCTGACTGATCTCAAGCAGCGCGGCATGCTCGACAGCACTTTGGTCGTCTGGGGCGGCGAATTCGGCCGCACCGTCACCAAGGACCGCAACGGCAACGAAAATCCCGGTCGCGATCACAATAACAAGGGCTTTTCGACCTGGCTGGCTGGCGCGGGCGTCAAGGGCGGCACCATTTACGGTTCCACGGATGAGTTCGGCGCCCATGCGGTTGAGAACAAGGTCCACGTCCACGACCTCCACGCCACCATCCTCGCGTTGTTGGGATTCGACCACACCAAGCTGACCTACCGCTACAACGGCCGCGATTTCCGCCTCACCGACGTCGCCGGCAACGTGGTCCGGGGCGTGATGGCTTGACCAATCGATTGCATATGCGTTTCCCGGATTTGGCCAATTATAATTTCGCAGCCCGGCCTTCGGGGCACCACGTTCATAAATCGCTAATTTCTACCGGGGCTTCAGAAACCGCGACAGCGTCTTGGAGTGCGGCAGTCCTCTGCCGCTTTCGAACGTGCGAGCAGGCCAGCACTATCCAAATCCCCGCTGAAAATGAAAGCTGCCGTACTCCCCAACTTCCGCCCAATCCCCTTCGGTCGCGGCTCGGCGCGCTTGGCATCGTTCACGTCGCCGCTTTCCTTATCGCCTTCGCCATCCCCTCCGCCAACGCAACCGAGCCCACCAAACAACAACTCGATTTTTTTGAAGCCAAAATCCGCCCTGTCCTCGTCGCCAATTGCTACAAATGCCATAGCCATGAGGCGCCGAAACTAAAAGGCGGGCTGTCGGTGGAATTCCGCGAACCCCTGCTCACCGGCGGCGAAAACGGCCCCGCCATCGTCCCGGGCGATCCCGAAAAAAGCCTGCTGATCAAGGCCATCCGTTATACCGATGCGGACTTGCAGATGCCGCCCAAGGACAAAAAACTTCCCGATGACCAAATCGCGGATTTCGCGAAATGGGTCGCCATGGGCGCGCCCGACCCGCGCACCATTCAATCCGCCGCCATTAAATACTCGGCCTCCGACCGCGACCACTGGGCGTTCAAGCCGATTAAGAAGCCCGCCATCCCGGACGTGAAAGAAAAGGATTGGCTCGCCACGCCGGTGGATTCATTCATCGTCGCGAAACTGGAGGAGAACGGCATGAGGCCCGCGCCCGTCGCCGATAAGCGCACCCTGATCCGCCGCGCCAGGTTTGACCTTACCGGCCTTGCGCCGACGCTCGCCGAGGTAAGCGACTTTCTCGCCGACACTTCCCCCGACGCTTTCGCGAAGGTCGTGGACCGCCTTCTCGCGTCCCCCCGTTACGGCGAACGCTGGGGCCGCTACTGGCTCGATACCGCCCGTTATTCGGACACCAAGGGCGATGTCAATAATGGGCGGGAGGACTTCCATTTTCCCTACGCCTGGACGTATCGCGATTACGTCATCCGCGCCTTCAACGAGGACAAGCCGTACAATCGTTTCATCCTTGAGCAACTCGCCGCGGACAAACTCGCCACCGGTTCGGACCACAGCGCCCTAGCCGCCATGGGATTCCTCACTGTCGGCGACCATTTCGGCGGCAAGATGAACGACATCTACAACGACCGGATCGATGTCGTCACGAAGGGATTTCTCGGACTGACCGTCACCTGCGCGCGTTGCCACGACCACAAGTTTGATCCGATTCCGACCAAGGATTACTATTCGTTGCGGGGCATCTTCGCCAGTTCAGTTGAACCCGAGGACGAGCCGCTCCTCGGCACGCTGAACATGACGCCCGAATATTTGGCGTTCGCCACCAAATACAATGAGCTGACCAAGGAACTCGGCGCGGTTGAAGCGGTCAAGAAAGGACCCAAGCAAAAGGAATTGCGGCAGAAGGGAATTCAATTGCGCCGGGAACTGGCCGAGTTGGAACTCAACGATCCCGGCTCGCCGCCCCGGGCGATGTCCCTGATGGACGCGCGCAAACCGGTTGATTCCCCCGTGTTTCTCCGCGGCGAGGCTGAAAATAGAGGTGAGGTCGTCCCGCACCGTTTCCTCGAAATCCTTTCCGGCCCAACCCGCCCGGTTTTCCATAATGGCAGCGGACGCGCGGAACTGGCCGCCGCGATTGTCAGCCCCGGCAATCCCCTCACGGCCCGGGTGATGGTAAACCGCATCTGGCTGCATCATTTCGGCGAGGGTATCGTCACCACCCCCGATGATTTTGGCAATCGGTCCGATCCGCCAAGCCATCCGGAATTGCTGGACTACCTCGCCACACGCTTCGTCGAGGACGGCTGGTCGGTCAAGAAAATGCACCGGCTGATCATGCTCTCCCACGTTTACCAGGAAAGCAGCGAAAACAACCCGCGCTACGCCATCCAGGACCCGGACAACCGCCTGCTCTGGCGCGGCAACATCCGTCGGCTGGAATTTGAGGCCGTCCGCGATTCGCTCTTGGCCCTCGGCGGCCAGCTTGACACCACCATGGGCGGACGCCCGGTGAACCTCGGCGCGACCCCCTACTCCCGCCGCCGCACGATCTACGGCACAATTGACCGGCGAAACATGCCCGAGGTTTACAACCAGTTCGATTTCGCCAACCCGGACATTACCACCGGCAAGCGCTACGAAACCATCGTGCCCCAGCAGGCACTGTTCATGATGAACAGCCCCTTGGTGGTCGAGCAGGCGCGCGCCATCGTGAACCGCCCGGATTTCCGCAACGCCCATGGCGAGGAGGAGCGCGTCAAGCTGCTCTACGACCTCATTTACCAGCGCGAACCAACGCCGACCGAAATGAAACTCGGAATGGAGTTTATCGACGACGCCCCGCCAGTGGAAATTCCCGCCAGTGCCCTGGCCGCCGCGAAAGAAAAGGAAGACGCCAAGGCCGGCAAAAAAGCGATGGGGAAGAAAAAAACCGGCCCAGCCATGGCCCTGGCCACGATCCCCGCCGGCGGACTCAAACCCGTGGGCTCCTGGATTCGCTACACCCACGCCCTGCTCCAGGCCAACGAGGCCATGTTCATTAACTGAAACGCTCCACCAGCTTTCGCCAGTGGAGCGTTACGTCCGTTTAGGGGCGGGTCACGGGACTTCCGAACTGAAATTATCTACCGGGCCGTATTTTCTGCCCGGACGCCCGGCCTTCGTCAATGCCCTTTTTGAAATTAATTTGGAGCGTCAACCTAAAATCACATCCAAAGCCGGTGCGCGCCCGGTTTAGTAAAAACATTCGGACCTGAATCCGCGGGCATTCGCCAAGGCCAACTGATCGCTATCGCCTGAAACAAAAAGATCCGGATTAAGCTGTTCCAAAACCGCAACATGCAAGGTGCCCGCGCTTCGGGCCTTTAACCGCGCCGCAAAACTGGCACTGACTTGGTGGGCATCTTTGAGCACTTCATCCCAATCCACCCCCACCAACTCAAAAGGCCCGTAATTGGTTCGCCCGTCATCAGGCCGACGATTTCCTGATATCGGAGTGGGCGCGATTTGAGACGATCAATACCTTGCGCGGTCTGTGTTTGCGACCGAATCCGCCCACTCCGATATCAGGAAATCGTCGGCCTGATGACGGGCGAACCAATTACGGGCCTTGTTGTTGAGGGCATGGGGGCGGTAGAGCCAGGAAATCAGAAACGAAGCATCCGGATAGATCGTCATTGACGCAAGTCCCGCAGAGCGGCCTGGGCATCTTGGACCGGTGCATCTTCACAGATTCGATCCAATTCCGCATGAATTTGCGCGGCCGTAAGTCGCACCCGTTTACGACGGGACACCACGAGCGGCTCCTTGCCATCCTCCAGTTGCAACGATTGCCCCGGTTTCAAATGAGAGGCAAGCGCCGGATTGCGTACCAATTCCCGCTTCGAGAGCGTCTTCATGCTGACAAATATGTCAGCAGTCCTCGGATTTTGCAAGCCAATATTGGCAAAGAACGGGGCTCAAAGCGATTGGGCGGTCATAAGCTTTCCGCAATCGATATGGGGGATATACCTAATAGCGCCCGGACCGTCTTGTTCTTATCGTGCCCGGAGTCGCGAATGAATTGCCGAGTACCGGTGCTCCCCTCCCGGGAGTTTGTCCATGAATACACCAGATACCAATATTTCGATTTGGTTTCCGCCGCTCGTCCTCGCTTGGGCCTGCTTGTTTTACCTGCTGCTGGTAGCGCTTACCTGTAGATTCCCGGGGAAATGCAAATTGATCAACCGCGTCGGTTTCTTCCATTTCTTTGGCGGCTATTTTGCGGGAACGATCATTGACGTACTGACCAATCATTTGGAGGTTTCAAAGGTCGCGCACTTTGTCTTCGCGCTGTTGGCAATGGGCATGGTTTGGTTCTATCCCCTGGCAATCGCATTGTTTTCGATCCTATTAGTCTCGCCGAAGACCTGGCGGAGATACTGCCAAATCCAGAGAACCTCGGGTCGTACCATCCCGACACTTTCAAGATCGGAGTCCCAGCCTGCATTGTCCCTTCACGCTAAGGCGGCCAAATCCTAAATTCCGAATCTTGGCGCATTTTCACCCAGGTCGCCGGAACTGTACTATCGGGAAAAATACTCAATCGTCGCTCCAAGGCCACGTTGCGGGGCCGAGTTCGAGATTATTGCCATTTTTACCAAGAAACTCCCGCACCGCGGCTACCGCCTCGTCGCGTTTGGCTTCCGGCCAGTAAAGTTCCAACCGCGGCAGCCCCTCAATCCGTTTGAGCCGGTGCGCCACGTCATCGCATACCCGAAATGAAACCGTAACCCCAACCTTGGGCGCGAAGGCGTCGGGCGTAATCGTCCCGCCTTGCGAACCATGCGGGGATTTTTCCTCGTAGCTCCCACCCTCCCTCAAAACAATGGTGCCAGTCTCCGTTTTATCGTTCAATGCCGCCAATGCCAAAGCGCGGAATGCGTCATTGAGCACCAATCGGGTGCGTAAAAGATCCCCTTCGCCGCGGGTGGAATTCATCCAATCACCATTTTCCGGGCGGAATAATTGGCGGGGGGCCTCCTTGATGGACGGATGATTCGGAAATCGCCCCCAACGGTGACAAACCGCCCGGGAACGCGTCCTCGAGGTCCGCAAGTTTTTTGTCCCGCAGCCAATTCGCATAAAGATCCAAGCCCGTCGTGTCACCCAACTCGGCCATCCCCACCGCCACCGCCGCGAAACGGGTCACCACCACCGCGCATCCGGAACCCCAGACTTCGTGCGGAGAATAAGTCACCGCGGGACAACGCCGGATGATTTGGGCGAGCGCGGGAACGGCCGCATCCTTGTCCCACTCGGCGAGTAACAGGCCCAAATCCGCCGCGTCCTCAAAGGTCCAGCAATCCTCGGAACTGCCGTAGGATTTCGGGGCAATCAACATCGCCCGTCTGGCCAGCAAATCACTAATCGAAGGATCGTTCTTTGCGCGCAGGCTTTCGCCGGCCAAGGTATAGTGATTCGTGGCATCCGGCTTGGGGGCATTCCCGGGGAGGTAAACATTCGTTCCGTCAGTACGGCTCAAAATATTCCGGGCGGCTTCCATCCATGGACCGCGCCCCGCTTGATCGTCCAACAGCGTACGATACCAGCGTTCGGCCATCGGCTGCGCGTGGTATTTTCGCCAATAATTCCGATACCCGGCAGGGGCCTCAAAACGGACCTTAAGGATTTCATTGAGCGCGGCCTCCGCCGCTTTTTGAACCGATAGCACATCGCGGTCGGTCCCAAAATCGCGGCCAAATCTAACGGAACGGGTCAGCCGCGGGTCATGCTCCAGGCAATCCAGCAGCGGCTCGACCGCCTCCTCGCCCTCCGCGACGAGCGCGAGGACTATCGGATCGAAGTTCAGCGCGACCCCGCCCGGCTGCCCCCATTGGCGGGCATTCACCTCCTCCAAATCGGCGATGAGAGCCCGGATGCGACCGGTTTTATCCGGAAACTTATCCCGACCTGTTTCAAGGACCGTTCGGTGCGGGCCTTCTTTTACACGTCGCTGTTCGTCAGCCAATAATTTTGGCACCGGTTCGAGAAAGCTGAAATGCGGCAGCTTAGGATGGGTGGGTGTAAAAAAATCCTCGGAACGTTCGAATCCCCGCCGGTCAGCCTCGGTTTCCAACTTGGGCCGCACGGCATCCAACTCGCGGCAATCCGCCAGCGCGAGAGCATCATCACCCCGCATGTGCGCGCAGATGGCGCGATCAAAGACCGCCCAGCTCCATTCAAACACCAGCACTTGAAACGGGTCTTTCGCATCCTCCGGCATTTCGTTCACGATTCCCGGCGCGCGCCAGGCTTTCCAATACTCCTCCGCCAGCCTTCCATC
>Ga0206828_1115_pt1 | contig 12513 bp, 10 predicted proteins | sample Alteio_BWOrgCont_78_FD_152858 | JGI IMG/M metagenome (GOLD analysis project Ga0206828, IMG submission 152858) | Enriched cells from forest soil in Barre Woods Harvard Forest LTER site, Petersham, Massachusetts, United States -... | ecosystem: Environmental > Terrestrial > Soil > Temperate forest >... | reverse complement strand
TAACTGGCATTTGAAATTTATTTATAAGACAATTCCACCCGCGTTATCTTTTCCTCGTTGCATTTATTAATCCGTTTGGAAACCATGAAAAAGACCTATCAAGATTTAAACGAAGAACAGCGGGAAGCGGTTTTTCATAACGCCGGGCCGGCGCTGATTTTAGCCGGGGCCGGTTCGGGCAAAACCCGGGTAGTCACCTACCGGATTATCCGGCTCATCGACGAGTTGAACGTTTCCCCTTTTCATATCCTGGCGGTGACCTTTACCAATAAAGCGGCCCAGTCCATGAGGGACAGGGTGGCGGACCTGGGCGGACGGGGCAAAGCTAAAGACATCTTTATTGGTACTTTTCACGCTTTATGCCTGCAAATTCTCAAACTCCACTCGGACAAACTGGGCTACAAATCCGGGTTTACCATTTACGACGATTCGGACCAGCAGGCCCTGATTAAAGAGTGTTTATGGGATTTGAAATGGGATGAAAAACAGGTCAATCCCCGGGCGGTCCATTCCTATATCAGCGCCGCCAAAAATGAACTTAAAACCCCCAAGGACTATGACGAGATGGTGGCGGGCATTTTCATGGAAAGGGTGGCGCAAATTTATCCGCGCTACCAAACCAAGCTCAAGCAAAACAACGCCATGGATTTTGACGACCTTCTTTTTAACGCGGTCACCCTTTTGCGGCAGTATCCGGACATTTTGGAGGGCTACCGCAGGCGGTTCGAATATATCTCGGTGGATGAGTACCAGGACATCAACACGTCCCAATACCAGCTCATTTCCATGATCGCCCACCCCCTGAATAACCTCTGCGTCGTGGGCGACCCGGACCAGTCCATTTACGGCTGGCGGGGGGCCGATATCCGCAATATTCTCCGCTTCGAGCAGGACTTTCCCGGCGCCAAAACCTTCAAGCTCCAGCAGAACTACCGTTCCACCAAGTCCATCATCCAGGCCGCCCAGGCGGTGATCCGAAACAATTCCCAGCGTAAGGAAAAAGAACTGTTTTCGCTCCGTGAAATGGGTGAAACCCCCATCTATTACCAGGCGGAAGACGATAAGGACGAGGCGGAGTTTGTGCTCAAGACCATTTACGAGCGCCTGGGCCAGCCGGGACGTTCTTTCCGCCACGTGGCCATTTTGTACCGCACCAACGCCCAATCCCGGGTGCTGGAAGACGCCTGCCGCCGGCACAATATCCCTTACATCATCGTGGGCGGCCTGAAGTTTTATGACCGAAAGGAAGTCAAGGATATGCTGGCTTACCTGCATGTGCTGGTGAATCCGCAGGACTCGGTCAGCCTGAGGCGGATGATCAACGTCCCCATTCGGGGTATCGGCAGCGGTACGGTAGAGAAGCTGGAAGAAACCGCTAAAAAACTCGACCTGACCATGCTGGACGCCGCCCGTCAGGCTTCCTTTGGCGGCGATTTTCCCAAGAAAACCACCCAAGCCGTCGCGACTTTCGTGAACATGATGGATGAACTGATCGCGTTAAAGGGTTCGCTCAAACCGGCCGAGTTTGTGAAGGCGGTATTGGAGCGTTCCGGTTATTTAACCGATTTGGCCGCGGATGACACGTCCGAGTCGAAAATGCGGATTGAAAACTTAAAGGAATTGGTCAACTCTGTGGCCGATTACGAAAAGACCGCCGAAACGCCGACCCTGGAAGGCTATTTGGACCAGGTTTCACTGGTGGCGGACGTGGACAAGCTGGAAGACAAGCGCAATTGCGTCACCCTCATGACCATGCATAACGCCAAGGGGTTGGAATATCCCATTGTGTTCATCACGGGCATGGAAGAAGGTCTGTTCCCCCACAACAACTCCATCGAGGCGGACGAGGAGGTACAGGAAGAACGCCGTCTTTGCTACGTGGGTCTTACCCGGGCCATGGATATCCTTTACCTCACCGGGGCGGCCTGCCGCTATGTGTATGGCACCCCTCAATGGCGCGCGCCCTCGCGGTTTCTTTCGGAAATCCCCAAGGAAATGATTCAGTTCACCGGCAAGGCCGCCGGCATCGTAGCGACCCGGGGCGGGTTGTACGAAGTGGCCAACGCCAAGAAGAAAGAATTTGATGAACTTAAAGACCCCGAGTGGGATGACGATCCGGTCATGGCGCCTTATATGCTGGGCGATACGGTCAAGCACCCCAAGTTTGGCAAGGGAATGGTCTTGGGCCTGATGGGCTCGGGTGAGGATTTAAAAGTGACGGTGTCTTTTCCCAATCATGGCAAGAAACAGCTTTTGGCCAAGCTGGCGAATCTTGAAAAGATAGAATAAACCTTTTTCATTAGCGGGCGAAAATGTTGAGCTTTTTTACCTCTTCTGGCAATATATGCCCCCGTTGAACCAACCCTGGAGAACCGCATGGCCTTATCCGAAAAAGATGTTCAATATGTCGCCAAACTCGCCCGCCTGGAAGTGACCGAACAGGAAGTGGCCAAATACACCCAGCAATTGGGCAACATCCTGGGTTACATCGAAGAAATGGGTAAGCTGGATACGGCCAATGTGGAACCCCTGACCCACCCCCTCGATATGAAAAACGTGTTTCGTGAAGACGCGGTGAAGCCTTCTTTAACCCAGGCCGAGGTTCTTTCCAACGGACCCGAGGTTCAAAGCGGCCATTTCAAAGTTCCGAAGATCATGTAGGCCTTATGGAACTTTACCAAAAAACCATCCACGACATCGCCGCCCACCTGAAAGCTAAAAAGCTATCGTCGGTGGAACTGACTAAAGCCACTCTGGCGCACCTGAAAGCGGTCGAGCCCAAGGTTCAATCTTTTATAACCGTCACCGAGGAAACCGCTTTGGCCCAAGCCGCCGAGGCGGATAAAAAAATCGCTTCGGGAACTAATGTCACCCCGTTAACCGGTATTCCGTTGGGCATTAAAGACCTGCTTTGCACCAAAGGTGTTCAGACCACCTGCGCTTCCAAAATGCTGGAAGGTTTCAAGCCGCCCTATAACGCGACGGTGGTGGAACGGCTTAACGCCGCAGGCGCGGTGATGGTGGGGAAGACCAACATGGACGAATTTGCCATGGGTTCTTCCACAGAAACCTCTTACTACAAGAAAACCAAGAATCCCTGGAACCTCAGCTGTGTTCCGGGCGGTTCCTCGGGCGGGTCCGCTTCCTGCGTTTCGGCGGACCAGGCTTTTGGCTCCCTGGGCTCGGACACAGGCGGTTCCATCCGCCAGCCTGCGTCGCTTTGCGGCATTGTGGGGCTGAAGCCCACCTATGGCCGGGTTTCCCGTTACGGCCTTATCGCTTTCGCTTCCTCGCTGGACCAAATCGGCCCTATGACCAAAGACGTGGAAGACTGCGCTTTGATGATGAACGTTATTTCGGGCCACGATGAAAAGGATTCAACTTCCGCCGACGTGGCTGTGCCGGATTACGCGGTTGAAATGAAGAAGTCCATTAAGGGTTTGAAGATCGGCATTCCGAAAGAGTTTTTTCCGAAAGAATTGAATCCCGAAGTGTCGGAAGCGGTGAAGAAGGCTATCGAACAATTAAAAAGCCTGGGCGCTGAAGTGCATGAAATCTCCTTGCCCCATTCGCCCTACAGTTTGGCGGCTTACTATGTGCTGGCCCCCTCGGAAGCTTCGTCCAACTTGGCCCGCTACGACGGCGTGCGTTATGGTTTGCGGGTGTCGGGGGAGAACATCGTGGAAATGTATTCGAAAACCCGAGCCGCCGGTTTTGGCCCCGAGGTCAAACGCCGCATCATGCTGGGCACCTATGCCCTGTCTTCGGGCTATTACGACGCCTATTATTTGAAGGCGTTGAAGGTTCGCCGTCTGATCAAACAGGATTACGACAAGGCTTTTGAAAAGGTGGATGTCATCGTGACCCCCACTGTGCCGAACCCCGCCTTCAAGTTTGGCGAAAAAACCGACAATCCCCTGACCATGTACCTGGAAGACATTTTCACGATTTCCATCAATATCGCGGGTGTTCCGGCCCTGTCCCTGCCCTGCGGCATCTCCAAGACGGACCTGCCCATCGGCCTTCAAATTATCGGCAAGCCCTTTGACGAAGCGGCTTTATTAAAAACGGCTTACGCTTATGAACAGTCCACCGACTGGCACAAGCGCAAACCAAGCCTAAAAGAAAGTTAGGAATGAGGAGTTCGAAGTGAGAAGTTAATTCATAACTTCCCACTCCTAACTTCTAACTAGGAGAAGTACATGGCATTTGAGGACTACGAACCAATTATCGGTCTTGAGGTTCACTGCGAACTTAAAACAGCCACCAAGCTTTTTTGCGGCTGTCCGACTACCTTTGGCAACGAAGCCAACACGCAGGTTTGCCCGGTTTGTCTGGGTTTGCCCGGCACCCTGCCGGTGATGAACGGCAAGGCGGTGGAGTTCGCAGTTAAAATCGGCCACGCGCTGAACTGCACCATCGCCTCCTATTCCAAGATGGACCGTAAAAATTACTACTATCCCGACCTGCCGAAGGCCTACCAGGTTTCCCAATACGACAAGCCCCTCAACTATGGCGGGCATTTGGATATCGTCACTAAAGAGGGAACCAAGCGTATCGGCGTGACCCGCGCCCACTTGGAAGAAGACGCGGGTAAATTGGTTCACGCGGGCGGTAAATCGGGCCGTTTGGATTCTTCCGATTATTCCCTGGCGGATTACAACCGGGGAGGCATTCCACTGGTCGAAATCGTTTCCGAACCCGATATCCGCAGTTCGGAAGAAGCCCATGCCTATTTGACCGCCCTGAAAAGCATCCTGCTTTATATCGCCGTCTCCGACTGCAACATGGAAGAGGGCTCCTTACGCTGCGACGCCAACGTTTCCATCCGCAAAAAGGGAACGGAAAAATTCGGCACCCGCACCGAAATCAAGAACATGAACAGCTTCAAGTTTGTGAAGCAGGCTATCGAATACGAAATCAAACGCCAGGCCGTTGTGTTGGATAAGGGCGAAAGGGTCGTTCAGGAATCCCGCCTTTGGGATGTGACCGAGAATAAGACCAAGTCCATGCGCTCCAAAGAAGAAGCGCATGACTACCGTTATTTTCCCGAGCCGGACCTGGTTCCGATCATTCTCGACCCGGCTTATGTGCAGAAACTCAAAGTGGAACTGCCCGAACTGCCAAGCGCCAAGCGTGCCCGGTTCGTCACCGAATTTGGTTTGACCCCTTATGACGCGGGCGTGTTGACGTCCGAACAGGAACTGGGGCAGTGGTTTGAGGCGGGGGCCAAGTTCACCAAGAACCCCAAGGGTTTCGCCAATTGGATGATGGGCGATATGGCCGCCCAGATGAAAGAGCAGGAAAAGGAACTGACCGACCTCAAGTTTGACCAGAAGAAACTGGCCGAACTGGTCGAATTGGTGGACGCGGGAACGATCAATTCCAAACAAGCCAAGGAAGTTTTCCTGGAGTTGTTCAACGAAGGCGCTTCGCCCGTTGAAGTGGTGAAGTCCAAGGGTATGGCGCAGGTTTCCGATCCTAAAGCCATTGAAGACGCGGTCGATAAAGTATTAGCCGAAAATCCAGCGGTTGTGGCCGACTATAAAGGCGGTAAGCAGGGCGTCATCGGCTTCCTGGTAGGCAAGGTGATGCAGGCCAGCCAGGGCAAAGCCAATCCCAAGATGGTCAACGAGATGATTAAAAAGAAGCTGGATTCGTAAATTTTATGAGTCCCGTTGGTTTTGGCCCTTCGGATATCAACAATCCCCGTAACGTGCAGTGGGGCATGGTGCCCGAAAGTTTTTGGCTTACCAAAGTTTTGATTTTTGATTTTGACTGGATCGCCCGGGAAGTTACCCAAGTCCAGCATCCCATGCCGGACCACGAAACGATCGATTCTTTGGTGGCCGGGCTCAAGGCCACCTTCCGCATCCTCCGCAGTTTTGAAATCCGCTTGGCCATGACTTCCAATTTAAAACTGGCGACCGTTATTGAACAACTCAGCGAATGGAATCTGGCGGAGGATTTTGACTGTATCCGCTGTGCCGAAGAACTGCCGTCGTTAAAACCCAGCCCCGATCTTCATATCAACGTCATGGAAACCCTGGGCATCCGCCCTTTCAAGGCCATTGCCCTGGAAACGGCCCCCGAAGGGGTGCAGGCGGCCCGGCACGCGGGTTTGTTTTGTATCGCCATGAAAGGCCAGGGACTGCTGGCCGACTATGAACTGGATTCCTTCACCGGCGAACCCCTTATTTTCCTTTTAGAAAAAATCGACCGGGTAAAGCGCAGGCAGCTGGAGATAGGTTAAGCCGACGGGTTAGGCAAAGATTCCCCGCCGGAAGCTCTTTTGTGCCGCTTTGGCCGTCTCTAAAGCTTTTTGCCCCCCGGTAACGGTCAGATGGATTTCGTAATCCTCCCCGCCCTTGTACTTCACCTTAATACCGGGTCTCAAAGCTTTCCATTCCTCCGCCAGGGGGTCTTCTTCCTGTGGTTTGCCGCTGGGAGCATTAGGGTCAAAATCCCTGGGTTCGTTTCCATCCACGATCCATTGGACAAACCTTTTAACGACCCCTTCGTTCATTTCCCATCCAAAGATCAGTTCTAAGGCGGTCAAAACCTCGTCCAACTCGGCCAAAGGGGCTAAAGCCAATAAAATCGACTCGGTAATCCGGTAATCGGACTTTATCCTGCCCTGGGGAAGGTCCAAACGGGTTCCAGGAGCGGGGTTGGTGTCCAGCGGCTGGACAGTTTTAGCCTCATCCTCGGGGTCTCCCTCCGGTAAATCCACCCGAAATCCATTATTATCGGTTTCAGGGTTTAAGTTATTGCTAATCATGTCCCGGCACATTTCGTCCAGGTAGCCGGTTATCAGCAAAGCGTTGCCCGCCTTGCTTTTGGAGACCTCCAGGCGCTTGCCCAATTGCCTCAAAGAAAGGCCGGGATTGTCTTGATGCTCCTTTTCGATGGCCAAATCCCAGTCCCACCAGTCCATTTCCTCCAGGCTGTTGTCCATCAGGGAGGCTAAATGGGTGTCTTCCGGCGGGATATTGAGGACGATGCAATCCAGGGTTTCAAACCCCGCCAGCAGGGCACCCTCCCGGCGCCGATGGCCGCCGATGAGCATATATTCATAGCCTTGTTGGCCAAAGGTCAGCACGTTGGGGGGCATATTGGAACCATGATCGAGAATATCCCATTTGCTGTAAGAAGCCTTTTCCCCCTCGGTCAGCGGGCGGACCTTGAGAGGTGTCTGCTGGCCAATGCTTGTCAGGGAATCGGCCATTTGCTGGATGGACCGGAGCCGGAAGCGGTGCCGGGGCTGATCTTCGTTGGGCATGATTTTGGAAATGAGGATTTTTTGAATCTGAGGGGTATCCGGCATCGTAGGGCTCCTTTAATTAATAACTAAAATTTTAGCGATATTTTTAAATGGGATTAGACTGTTTGCAATAAATAATCTTTTTGCCAATGAACTTTTTACATTTCGGTCGCTTGAGTGGATTCAAATCGGACAGAAAACCAACATTTTTGAAAACAATCACTCACCTTTTAATCATAGAAATCGAGTTTTGAAATGCGTAAATATCCTTCGGAATCACTCATCGTAGAGGCCAAAAAAGTTTCGGTTACAAATTCAAAAAATGATTTCATTATTCAGATATTGAGCTTAGCAAGGGCACGCGTTGGTGAAATCAATGGCGGAATTATGATTACGAGCTTTAATGGATTTCCATTGTTGGAGAACACATTAGAACGTTTGTATTTGGAAAATACGGGTTCCCAAGAAAGTGTTTTATGGTGGGAAGCAAGTCTTCAAAGCGGCGTAGTGAAAAGTAAGGCATTGGAAAAAGCTTTGCAATCACTTTTGAATCGAAAGTTTGAAAGCGGAAGAAATTGCGCTAAAACTGAAGGACTGAATATTCTGGTTATTTATGCCTCTAAAGACTTGCTTGGAAGTCGTGTACTTGAAATTTTTACGCCTCCGAAGTTTAGTAATTGTCCATTTGATTATGTTTATTTTTGGGAAGATTTCGGCGAAACGATAAACGAACTATACCCGGCTAGAAAAACAATTTTGAGTTGGGATAATGACGGACCTATATTATTTTTAAAGAACTTACCATTGGCATTTAAATAACCTATTTGCAAAGCCCAATGTTTAGTTGGGCTTTGCTGTTTCTTCACACTTAGCCACCCAATCCATAATTGGCTGCTGATATTGGGTTGCCACACTGGGAAAGTCCAAATGATTCATGCCGGGGATGGCCAGCCACTGCTTGGGTTCGGCGGCGGCTTGGTAAACCCTCTCCCCTAACGCAAAGGGAATGATGGTGTCGCTTTCCCCATGAATTTCCAGCAAGGGGCAGGTCCGCTCGGCTACATAACGGACGGTTTCAAACTTGTCGTGAATCATAAAAGGGAATATCCACAGCCAGGGAAAGCGGGCCCGGCTGACGGCGTAAATCGAAGGGAAAGCGCCTTCCAAAATCAGCCCGGCGGGGTGGGTTTGGGTGGCCAACTGAGCGGCGACGGACGACCCCAAAGAATGGCCCCAGATAATAATGCCGTGTTCATCAATACCTTTGTCTTTCAACCATTGGAAAGCCGATAGGGCGTCTTCATCCACGGCTTTTTCGCTCAAGCCGGTTTTGCTTCCTTCGCTGTCGCCGTAAGAGCGGTAATCAAACAAAAGAGCGTCAAATCCGAAGTCGTAAAAAAGCTTGGAAACCTGGGATAACAACGACAGGTTGGCGGCGTTGCCGTGGCAGTACAAAAGAACCGGATGGGGCTGTCCGTCCGAATGGTGTACCCACCAGCCGTCCAGGGTTTGCCCCTCGGGATTTTTAAACTTTACGTCTTCGTACTCGGTCAGGCCGTATTTTTGAGGGGTAGTGCCGTTGTTGGGCATGGGGACAAAGACCAGGTTTTGCTGGTCAAGATAAAATCCCGCTACGATGGCGAGATAACAAAAAACGAGCGGAATCAGTACGATCAATAATTTTTTCACAATAAACCTTTTTTATTAAGGCTGGGCGCTGGGGACGGCTTCCCATGCTTTCTCGGCCTTGTGGGACAAGCTGTTCATGTGTTTTAAAAATAGCACCACCTGCCAAATCTGGTCTTCGGTTAAGGAATCGCTGAAGGACGGCATGCCGGTTAAGCGGACACCGTGTTTGATGAACCAGTAGATTTTGCCTTCGGAATCATCGGTCACATCATGCCTGGCCAGTTGGGGAGCATGCTGAAAAAGGCCGGTGGCGATATTAGAGGCCTGCGCGTCCGAAGCACCGTGGCAGACCGCGCAGTTGGCCGAGTAAAGTTTGATGCCCGCGATGACATTGGCGTCGGTCAGGGCGATAGGAACGGGCCCGATTGGCATCTCCCGCTGGATAGTAGCTCGAAGGGACTTATGGGCGGCCCAGGTTTCCAGAAAGCCCGGTTTGGCGTCGGCATTGGCGGGAATCCATCCGTGAGTGATGAAAATATAGGCCCCAGCGGTTAAAACTAAAAGAGTGATACCTACTCCGGCGAAAAAAGTTTTCATTTAGTTGCTCCCGAAAAAGATGGCGCATTATCCGCTACATAGACTTAAGTTCAAAGAGGTACTGGAAATGGAAACCGATTGAAACAGATCGAATTGATGCAAATCATAAGAAAAATAGCCTTCAAAAGATTTGGGGACATCGCTATACTTCAAATCAGTATGAACCTTCGTTTTTTCCAACAAAAATCACTCATTTTACGGGAAGTCCATGGCTAAGAACAATCGCCGGCATTTTCTTGTCGTTTTTATTACGGGCAGCGCGGGTTTGCTTTTAACCCTCTCACTGACTCCCACCGGGATCAACCCCAATCTTTTGGGCAATGTGGGTTCGGAATTTTCCTACTTTCTTTACAGCGGTTTTGGGATATGTGCTTGGGTTTTCCCCCTGGTTTTCTTTTATGTGGCGTATGCCAGGTTTAAGGATAAGCCGATCGCGCGGGCCGGGTTTAAATTGGTGGGCCTGATTTTAGGTCTTTTATCCGTCATGGTCACGCTTCATACCCTTTTTCCGAATGTTGAAATGCAGGAAGGAGCGGAGTGGGGAGGGAAACTGGGTTCTTTGGTTGGGGAGCCCATGGAGGCCGTATTGACCCGCTTTGGAACGGTGGTGATCTGTCTTTTGATCATTGTTTTGGCCCTGTGGTTTTTGGAAGCGGAAGAACATGTGGTGAAAGGCCTGCAAGGCGCCGAAAGCGGTTTTAAACGAGGCGGTAGCTGGTTCAAGGATCATGGGCTTAATATTTTCCCAGTTCTTTATGAAGGCATTCAAAAGTTGACGGAACAGTGGACTTCACGCCGGGATGAAAAACGGGTAGTGGAAGAGGCCCATCGAAAGCTGCAAGGTGAAACTCAAACGGCGAACCCATCCCCTAGAGCGGAAAAAGCTTCCCGCGCCATACCTTTAGTGCCGGTGGTTGAACCGAAACCCGAAAAGACGCCTAAATCTTCGGGGCGAAAGCTTTTTACGGGAGAGGCCGAACCATCCACGCCGGAGCCCTTGGCGGCTTCCGTGGAAGATTCAGGCGACGATATGGTGGCCATTGCCATGACCGAAGCCAGTGCGAATAGCGCGGACCCCATGAGCCTCAAACAAAAAATGGAGGCGGCCGGTATTGAGGTGGCCGGAGAGGATGAAGAAAGCGCGGTTGAACCAGTCAAACCGGCGCGGGTGATCCGAAGCTGGAAATTGCCAGACTACCGCATTTTAAAAACCATAGAAGATGATGACGATAAAATTGAAGCGGATTTTGAAGGCGTGAGCCGCACCTTAAAAGAGACGCTGACCAGTTTCGGGGTGGACGCCAACGTAGTGGGCATCAATCCCGGGCCGACGGTTACCCAGTATGAAGTTCAGCCCGCTTCGGGCGTTAAAATTACGGCCATCGCTTCCCTGGCGGACGACCTGGCCTTGGCCCTAAAGTGCGGCCAGGTGAGGGTGGTGGCGCCGATTCCGGGCAAGGCCACGGTTGGTATTGAAGTGCCCAACACCAAAGGGCGAATCGTGACGTTTAAAGAGTTGATCGTCCAAGATGTGTTTTTAGACTCGTCCAAGAAGCTGGCGGTGGCTTTGGGTAAAGATATTTCAGGAGCCACATTTGTGGCGGGCCTTAAAGAAATGCCGCACGTGATTATCGCCGGTTCGACCGGTTCGGGAAAAAGCGTTTGCGTGAACACCCTGATCGCCAGTCTCATTTTTAAATATACGCCGGAGGAATTACGGTTAGTTTTGGTGGATCCGAAAAGGGTAGAAATGACCATCTATCAGGGACTACCTCACCTGGCATTGCCCGTCATGAACGATTCCAAAGAAGCCCACCTGGCCCTGAAGTGGCTGGTACGTGAAATGGAAGAACGCTATGAACTTTTGGCCAAAATGGGTTCCAGGGATATCGACAGCTATAACGCCAAGGTAGCCCAGAAACGAGCGGCGGGGGAGACAGACCAATACCCCATGTATTACATCGTGGTGCTAGTGGATGAGCTGGCGGACCTGATGATGGTAGCTAAAGACCAGGTGGAAGAATCCATTACCCGGCTGGCCCAAATGGCCCGGGCAGTGGGCATTCATCTGGTTTTGGCGACCCAGAGACCCAGCGTAGAAGTGATTACGGGCATTATTAAGGCCAATTTCCCGTCCCGTATCGCTTTCCAGGTGGCCTCCAAAGTGGATTCCCGAACGATTCTCGATATGAACGGGGCGGAGTCACTTTTAGGCCGTGGAGATATGCTTTACCTGCCGCCTGGCGCGCCCAAGCCCGTTCGGTTGCAAGGGGCCTTTGTGACTATCGAGGAAATTGAACGACTGGTTGACTTTTGGAAAGAGCAGGGCGGGCCTCAATATTCGGCCGACATACACGCCACGAAGAACAACAAAGACGTGGTCATGGAAGAATCCCAGGACGAGCTTTACAACGAAGCGGTTCAAATCATTCTTCGGTCCAAACAGGCCTCGACCTCCTTTTTACAACGCCGTTTGAAGGTGGGGTATAGTAGGGCCGCCAGGCTTTTGGATGACATGGAACTGCGGGGCGTGGTGGGACCGGCGGACGGCAATAAACCCCGTAAAATCATGGGGGTAGTCGAGGGAGATCCTCTTGACGGAGACGAGGAAGCGATTGATGAAAGTTTTAACTAAGGTTTTAATAGCTTTTTTGTGAATCGAAACTTTCATGCGGTCAAACCCCTGGTTATCGTCCAGTGGAATGAAAAGCAGCACGATCTCGTCTCCCGAATCCTTAATAATCGAAACCCGGCTCACTTTAATATACTTTTCAAGCGCCCGGCCCACTCCCAGATAAAAAGGGGAGTCATCTTTTCCTTTGCCGTTTTTCTGGACGTAGACGGTTTTTTGAACCGGCTGATACATCTGCATCGAATCCCCGTCCACGTACAAATATTGCTCGTTGGGTTTGTCATAATGAACGTAAACTTTATCGGGCGATTTAATCTGAATGAGGCCGTTTTGGTGCTGTTCCTGCCCTGACAAACTGTCCTTCATGGTCATTTCCAGTTTCATTTGGACA
>Ga0206828_1114_pt1 | contig 12525 bp, 10 predicted proteins | sample Alteio_BWOrgCont_78_FD_152858 | JGI IMG/M metagenome (GOLD analysis project Ga0206828, IMG submission 152858) | Enriched cells from forest soil in Barre Woods Harvard Forest LTER site, Petersham, Massachusetts, United States -... | ecosystem: Environmental > Terrestrial > Soil > Temperate forest >... | reverse complement strand
CGCGGGCGCTTCCTTCAATTCGCTGTATCGAAAGCGCAAGCGCCTTGCTGCATCCTCATTTGTCTCGGATATGCGTTTCCGATGCGGCACCAGGACTTACGGGAGCTAGCTGACTCGACCGCAGACCGCCACCGTGTCAAAGGCCCGCGAATGTTTACTTCCAATAACTTGGAAAGTTTCGATGCCCAGAGAACATCTCCGATAGAGAAGAAGTCGGCCAACATGTTTTTGCCGGTGTACCATGTGCGTCATGCGGGATCTTCTGATTCGCCAGGCGGTTACCTCTGAACAAAAGCAGCTTGAGGACTTACAACTACGCGCATCCCTTACCAACGCCGGTGATCGTGCCGCTTTGCTGGCTCATCCTGATGCCATCGAATTGCCGCTCGCGCAAATCGCCGCAGGCAGCGTATTTGTGGCGGAATGGAACGGAGTGATTGTTGGATTTGCAGCTGTGGAGCCTAGGGTAGACGGAGAGAGCGAGCTCGACGCATTGTTCGTCGATCCAAACCTGCGACGTCGCGGGATTGCACGGTCGTTAATCGAACACTGCGCTGAGGTGGCTCGCACGCGAAAATCTGCTGTGCTTTGTGTAGTTGGAAATCCCCATGCAAAGGGTTTTTACACTGCATGCGGTTTCAATGCGATTGGGACTGCGGAGACACGCTTCGGCGTAGGGCTCCTAATGCGAATGATTCTTTGACGCTCCGGGTTCTTAGTCGATGCCGATAAACGCTTTGCGGAAAAGTAAAGTATCGCTTTATATGGACCGCAACGTTACGCAATCAGGCACAATCCGGTCTAGCTGGCGGATGCGGGTTCGCGGAGGCGTTAGCCGCGGTTGTTGTGTTTCTCCTGTGGTGATCGCTTCTTGCCAGCTTTGGCCCTCATCAGCTTTCGTGTATTGATCAGCTGAAAGCACTAACCGGCCACACCGGCGGTCTCGGCCGTAAGCAAGAGGATGGGTCAGAAATGAGGCTTTCCTGTTGGTAGCATTGTTCAGGGTGAACTCCTTTACGGGATGATCCGCGGCCATATTGACAGCGCGTAATTCAAACTACACCGAGGCACCAGGCGCGGTGCAAGCCGGAACAAGGCGCAATTAACGCGCTTACCGCCGATGTAAAGCACTGGCCACCACATGTCCGTTCGGCGACCTTACAGGACCTACGGACAGTCAATTCGGCGAAGGCTGTTCGATATTGTCGATGACAAGAGTTTCGACCGGGCCAGTCGCCGAATCCAGTTTGAGACCGAGCTGATCCTTGAGAGCCTCCAGAAACGTCGGTCCCGTGTCGGCAGGTTGAGAGGTCGTCGCGTCGGGTGGCGAAGGCCGATTTGGCTGACGCGTAAACTCAATGACGAGGTCAAAGTTTCCTCTGAGCCCCGTGTTGTCCAAAATAGGGCGGTCGACCCCAGTCAGAGGGCTGCTGAATACCATTGCAATCACTGCCATGGGCACATCTCGCGCGCCAGCGCGGAACTCGCCAGGTGCGCTTGGCTGTAAGGGTAAGAACGCGCCACACCTGTCAGGGAAACCCCCGGCAATCGTTGCCTGAAACCCGGTTGGGGAGAAGGTGGGAGCCGGTGCGGCGGAGCATGGCGGGTCATCGACGTGCTGCCGGAGCTGTGGACCAACCTTGCCGGATTTGTCCAAACCCAGCGCGAACACTGGAAGTTGCTGCGTCTCAAAGTGGAGCTTCAACTTGAAGCGATCCGCAAGCAGAGCCTGCATCATGAGGCGCATCTGGTCCTTGCTGGGATTGCCTGACGCCCGGCCCTCGATGTCCCATCGATTGGTGTTGACCCATGACACTTGAGATTGAAGGGCCCGAGTCTGTTCAGGCGTGAGCTTGTACGCGAACATCACGTACTCAAGCAACGGGAAATTTGTCGCGGAGAATAGCCCTCCCGTCGGAGCGTAAAGGTTCTGAGGATCTAAAGGAATGTTCGAGCTAGGCCTGTTTGACGACAGGCCGGACTTGTTTTCCTTCACGGAAGCAACGTCGAATGCCATCTTGCCGCCGGCGTCCCTCTGCCACTGAGGCACCTGAGGCGATTTTGCTTGAGCGATTAGGCCAGACGCCATTATGACGCCCAACACAATCGCTACCCCCAGTCCTGCGAGTCCAAGCACCCCTGTGGGAAACGTACCTTTGCGACTCGGCGCCCCTCTACGATGTCTCATGCTTGCTCCGTTTTCGCAGCACAATATGGACTACACGGTAGGTATTATCATGCCTGTTGACTTGAAGCAAGAAAATAACTACCATGTAGGCATTATGGCGAAACCAGCGGCTCTTGGCGAGTTTGAACAGCTCGTTCTCTTGGCAGTCTTGCGGCTAGGCGAGAATGCTTATGGCGTTAGCATTCGGCGCGAAGTTGCGGCGCACACCAAGCGGGAACCATCTCCCGGGGCCCTTTATACGACTCTTGACCGCATGGAACAAAAGGGGCTCATCCAATCGCACTTTGGCGATCCCACGCCCCAGCGCGGCGGCCGCGCGAAACGCTACATTAAGGTAACCAAGAAAGGACGAGCGGCCGTGGTCGCCGCGCAACGTTCTTACCAAAGCTTGCTTCAAGGACTGGATCTAGTTGGAAGTGCGAATGCGTAGCACAACTTCGGCCTCCTGGATCATCGCCCGGTTTACCGGCCCTACCGTCGCTGCTTCGATTGTCGGTGATCTTCTTGAAACGGCGGTCCAACGGGGAACCTTGTGGTTTTGGTTGTCGGTTGCAAGAATCGCGTTCTCCTACGTTTGGCGCCCCGCCATTGCGTTTGTTGCCGCATTCTACGTCGGACTGTTCTGGCGCAAATTCGCGATCATGGGTTTTATGCGTGCAGGGCATTTGCCGCGGGAGCTATATGCGTTCGCCTGGTGGGACCCTTCGGACCCTCTTTTTTCCCTCATGTGGTTCGGCACGGTCTTATGGACGGCTGCCCTCTATGCTGCCATCCGTTATGGACTCCGCGACAAGCTTGCTCAGCTCGGCTTGGGACTTTGCTGCACCGTCGCTATTCTCGTTTTCTGTTGGCGGACGCCGCTTGTGACTGTTGCGTGCATCGCGCTTGGCTTGTGCGTTGTCGTCGCTTCCGTTCGGTCTGCGCAACGAAGCAAAGTACTAATGCTGTTTACCGCCGTAATTGTATTCGCCTTCGCGGCCGGCTTGCTCTCGCTCTATTTGAGAGTGGTTTTGGAGGGCCTCTTTTATCAGCGGCTGTTTCCCTCGGAATCCGGCCAGAAAACATTCAACATTTCCTTTTGGGCATGGGCAGCGTGGCTCACGACCACAGCTTGTGCCCGGATGCATGGCCGTCTGCTCGAGCGCGATCAATCACGGACCTAAATCCAGACTCCAATCTAAGCGTCTCTCGGTTGTGGCTCGCACGTCTCCAAAGTCCTTCCGTTATTTGAATATGCGGCTGCGAGGGAGGGACGCCATGAGTATCGTTTCGAGAAGGATGGCGCGAGCGGTAATCGTACCGGTGTTGGTGTCGTGGTCGGTAACCGCTGGCGGGCGGAGACAGCGGCTGCGAAAATCGTAATAGCCGCGAATAAATTCCTTTCCACGCTTGATGATGCGCAACGCCGAGGCGTCGTTTTCGCATTTGACGACCCACAGCAGCGGGTGCGTTGGTCGAATCTACCGACGACGTTTGTCCCTCGCGGTGGTATGAGCCTCAAAGAAATGAATGACGCGCAGCAACTGCGGCCATGGCTCTCGTCGCAAATGCCCCTACATTCTTTCCGCCCCCGCGCTGCGGAGTATCGTTGATGGTCCATTTCGATGGATTGCTTAGGCTACGTAGAGAGAGGGCGTGCCGGACAAGAGCTTGGTCCCACTCCCTCGGACCTGAGGAGGGAATATGAAAGCGGCCATGTCATGGTTACTTATGCTCGTGCTCTCGGCCGCGCTTGCCGGTTGCTCCAGCGAACACAAATCTCCTGATGTAACGGGCACTATTCGGACGTCTTTGGATCAGTCGGGTCTTAAGGACGTTTCCGTAAGCCAGGACCGCGACAAAGGAGTCGTTACGCTTACCGGGCAGGTTCGGGCCGACGCGGATAAGACCCAAGCCGAATCGATCGCCAAGTCCGCCGCAGGAGACCAAGTCGTTGCCGATGAAATCACAGTAGTGCCTCGCAATGACAATGAAGCGAAGACGGTCGACGCCGACCTGGACAAAGCCGTCGAGAAGAATCTCGATGCCGCGCTCATCCAAAACCATCTTCAGCACGACGTAAAATTTGACGTCAAAAACGGAGTCGTCACTCTCAAAGGCAACGTCGGTACACAGAACCGGCGCGCAAGAGCGGAGCAGGTGGCGTCACAAGTTCCGAACGTACAACAAGTGGTCAACGAGCTTCAAGTAAAAGAGCAGAAGGCTACCTCCGCGCCCTAAAACGTCGAACACGAAAACATTGCCACGCTTCGCTCAATCCTCAACAGGGTTCATCGGCATGCCAGCACGAACTCCACCGCCCTGCCATTCCTTCGCTTGCTTGTGCAGCCGAAAGGCCACGCTCAACATGTGGCAGTGTAGAAATTCCTAACAATTCTCTTCGTAAAGAGGGAGGTAATGCGTATCGCGATTACGATCTTTTCGAGCAGTTTGCTGATGGCTCAGTTGTTTGGAAATGCAGAGTTTCAGCAGACGAAGCATCGATAGCTAATTGACGCAGTTGTCTGCGCAAACACAAAATGAAATTTGTGTGATGCACCGTCCGACGAAGGCAGTCATTGCCAAACTGAATGTTGCCAGTCCTTCCGACTGATTCGCGCCTTTGCGTCTCGTTTTGGGCGAGGCTCTAACACTCCGTTTCCTCAGGCTTTTTCATCTGGGTTGGATCGATAGGAAGATTGGCGAAATGGAAAGGTCTTCTGCCACCTGTAGGGGATGCACCTGCCCACTTTTGGCGCAGCCGCCAGAATCAATTGTGCCTACGAAAATGAGCCATGGTGTTCACTCCGGTCGCAAATCCGCACAGTAGGAATGTCGCCTTAGGCGTTGCGTTTGGGCGATTCCTACTATTGCTTCATGATGGGCCACACGATTCCGTCTTCTTGTTACTGCTTATGATGCTCGTGGAAGCTGCGGTCGCTTTTGGTGTCTCCCTTCCTAAGTGAGTCTTTTTTGGATCGGCAATTAGCGAAGCAAATTGAAAATCAGTCTCTGCCGCCACGGAAGCAAGGAAACCAGAGGATTGAATGTTAGTGGGAGGAGTCGGCTGGATGAATGCCAGCGATCCAGCGCCGGATTTCGTGCAGCGTTGCGTTGGAGTATGAGACTGGATTCAGGCAAGAGATCGAATCGTGCGGACGCTCGCAATACACGATCAGCTTCGCATGCTGGGCGAACGGTGGAGAGGGAAGCGGCGCCCGCGAACAGTTGATGTAGCGCGCTCGAATCGTTGAGCCGTCGAAATCGCCGTAGATCAGTTTTGAGATCGAGAAGTCAACTTCTTGGTTTACGCCTTCCTTGCAAACACCTTGAAAAATCGGGCCGAATCCTGTGATTTCGCCGACGAAAACAAACGGGTTGTTGTAGGTGACGCGATTGGGATTCGCGAGATTCCTGCGAATAACCGAAAGAACGTGGAGATCGTCCGCCGCGGTTTGGGCGAACGCCGGGGCGGCAAGCATGCAGGCCAGCATCAGAGCACTAAATTGCGCGATTCTCAGTCTCACGGGGTCCGCCTGCCGATATGGCCTAGGCTCCTTGGGTATTAGACGCCAACTTAGCCTGCGTGCCACACCGATCCCTTGGCGAGTGGGTCTTTCGGTCTTTCCGTCACCAGAGCGATTTCAGAGCGCGGGGGAGTCCGAACGCCGCATCGCAGATATAAAAAGTGCCTTCCGCCGAGCCATCCGACTCGCCGGCATCAAGCCGATCACCTTCCATCAACTTCGCCCTATGTTTTGCAGCAGACTGGCCGACGCAGGAATACCGTTTCCTGTGATTCAAGACTTGGCGGGTCATGCTTCGATCATAATGACTCGAAGATATTCGCACCCTAGAAGCGATCTAAAACAAAGGCCGTAGAAGTGATGCTGAAGGACAAATCCGAGGCTGACCCGCTAGCAAATCGACTTTCGGACCCCGAAGGTCAAAATCCCGACGTAGCAAGTGAAAGCAGGTCATTAGGATAGGATGGTAGGCCCGTGCGAACAATCAGGCATAGGAGTTTCAAGCACGGTGCAAAAGCGATTTGGGAAATATGAGCGAGGCAAAAACAACGCGGACTAATCAGCAAGCGGTAGAGCCAACGTCCGCCGCTCGGGAACGGTGGAGGGTAGAAAACGTGTACGGTAGGGACGTTCATACAGCAGTTATTCGAGCCGGCGATCTCGTAGTGAGCGCGGGATTTGTGGCGGAGGTGAATATAGCACATCGTTCAACACCTCTAGCATATTTGAACTTTGTGGGCTAGCACTGCGGAGCGATCCACCAACAGGGTTGAAAGCACTAGTGCTGCCAAAGATAGGCAGCTAAGACATGCGGGTGGCCGGGATTTCCTTCAAGCAGAGGTGCCTGAATGACAAATTGGATATTCGATTGTTTCCAGTCACCCTGCGACAATCCAGCAGCCTCGGCGACACATTGGCTGTCTGCCAGACATTCTCCAGCTGCGGCCGTTCCACCGCTGCGGACTCCCGCAACCGTAACTACAGTTTGTCCTGTGACAGGGTCAAAAACACGAGAGACGATTCCATAGGCCGCGCCGGTCTGCGGATGCTCCTCGCGAATGCTGCCCCACTCGCGGGAAGAGGGATTCTGGCGGTCGCGAACATAACGGAGTGGACCATCGTTGGCTAAGTCGTAGCGCAGTCCTTTATTAAGGTGATCGATCCACTTGTTGTTCATTCCTCCCACCAGTACTGCGGGACCCTCCTTTAAATCGTCGAGAACCGCATCTTCCGTGCGAAAGAGGCGGATTTCCTTGTTGCGTTTTCCCAAGGCTACTGCGACGCGCATAAGGACCAGGGAATCTACAAACGAGATCTTATCTCGTTGAATGTCAAGCGGTAGCTGAGTTTCAGGTTTGATAGCCACCAACCGTGCCTGTTCGTCCGGAGTGTCCGTCAGATAGGAGGAGACAGTTGTCGAGATATCGGCGATGCACAATAGAACCACGGAGGAATGCGAATCCATGACGGGCGCCCAAAACTGATCGAGCGCGGTTTCGGGAGGCGAATATTTCATCCAAAGGAACCCCGATACGAAAACGCAGCAGGCGGCTACGACGGCTATGGTGGCCACTTGCGCCCAGCGCCCGGCTTTGGTCTTGGGCGCGACGACGGTAACGGGGTGTGTGCTAGGAACGGTTGCGGGAGCAAAATCTGCGGGGAATGCGAACTCCGGTACGTACGAGCCGGGCGAAAATTCAATTCGCAACTCACTCTCGTGACCGGGCACTTGGTAGTATTGAGAAAGCCGTTTGCGTACCTCGATGGCCGTCACTCTCACGACGGAGTCCGCACCGGTATCGTAGGACGGATCCCGTCCAAAAATCTCAACGCCTAGTGTCCGCTCTCTAAGGTTCGTCGTATCGCCATTTAGTGTGTGCTCCACAGTGAAGCGCAGAAAATCCGGGAACCTCTTGCTATTCCGGAACATCACGCTGGCAAGAATCCGCGCCAACTGCTCGCGAACTGCATCTTCCTCGGTCCTGGAGAGACAAACAGAATTTGGCTTCAGAGTGGCGTCGGCCTTCATGTCTCCCCCCCCTTTTGTGCCGGATTGTACTCCGCGTTCTTGCAAGGTACAACACCTTGGCGCGAATACGCCCGACTTTCAGACTCTGGATCGTCCTTCCCGAAAGCCGCCGCCGATTCCTCTGCGGCACCGAGGCAATGGTCTTGTGTTTATTAACCTGACGTCGCTCGCCCTAACCTAGCCCGATAACTAGCTGAAAAGAAGGGTCAAACCTCTTTGGATGGGCCCGCTACTGTTTTGGTCTTGCGTTAACGTCGCCTCATCTTCTAAACGCTTCCAGGAAATAAGGTGGGGTGAGGGCTGGCAGAGGCATTCCAGCTTGCAAAGCAGTTGAGGCACTTCCCTGTCACGCATTGGTGATGCGGCTGGGGATCATTCACTCGGTGCCTTCAAAAAATCGGGGGCTTTCATTGCGGTCCGGGGATCACCTCAAAGCCAAGTGGGGGCTAAGAGTGGAACTCATATCGCAAACGGCGAGGAGGAAATTCGGATGAGTAGTTTTGAGGAGAGTGGGGAATCGCGACGTATCTTCTTGAAGGAACTCGCAGCCTACGGCGGGGGCATCGCTCTGGCTGGTTATTCAGCTGGGCTCGGGGCCCCGGCATCGCTGGCGAGGCAGGTATCTTCGTCCACCGTCAAGTGGGCGAAACAGATGGGGCTCGAGCTTTTCACTGTCCGGGACGTGATGACGGATCAGAAGAGCTACATAAGCACGCTCGAGAAGGTAGCCGAGATTGGCTACAAGGAAATCGAACCTGCTGGCGGGTACGGAAGTCTCCAGCCCAAGGAGTTTCGAGCGTTGCTTGATCGTCTCGGTCTGAGCATGCCGAGCACGCACTCGGGCGCAACCGAAGGTCCAGACCTCGAAAAGCAGCTCGAGGGCTTCCAGATCATGGGAATGAAGTACACGGGCATCAGCGCGGGTGGCTCTGGACGCGGTGCTCGAGGCGGTCGTGGCGCGGCCGCCGCAGCGGGGGGAGCCGCGTCCAGCGAAGGCAATGGCTCCGTGCGCGAAGATCCTCAGTCAACAACGGAGCAAGTGAAACGTACTGCGGCGCAAGACAACGCGCATGGCAAGATCGCCCAAAGGTTTGGAATGAAGATCCTCATTCACAACCATACGGTCGAGTTTGCTCCGCTTTCCGACAATTCCAATATGTGCCCGTACGACATTCTGCTTGCCGAGACGGATCCGGAACTCGTGGCGATGCAAATGGACATCGGTTGGGCTTCCATTGCTGGGCAAGACGTCCTCGCAAGATTCAGAAAATACCCGGGCCGCTTCGAACTCTGGCACGTCAAGGACTCAGCTGGAATTCCCCAAATGACTCCTCAAATGACGACAGGCGAGCGCCACTCCATCGCAGACTTGGCTCCTGTCGGCTTGGGGGCGATCGACTACAGGACAATCTTTCAAAATGCGGAGCTCGCCGGACTCAAGCATTTCTGCATTGAACAAGACAATGCGGCAGCTTGGGGAGATTCGGTCGCGGCCGCACGCGTCAGCTACGACAATTTGGTCAAGGTCTTGTCGTAGAACAGTCCGCCGCAACGCGGTCGCGGCAGCCAGAGTTTCAAAAACCTGAAACACGGAATTGATCCACTTGACTTGGGAATTCGCGCTCACGAAATCGTGACAACGAAGAGTCTCGGCTAAATTGCCGAAGGAGGCTTTGATGAGGATGGTGCGCAGGGGTGCTTTCGTAGCTTGCATTTGCGCGATTTGTCTTTTGCTGTTTGTAAAGCCAACGATGGCGCAACAAAACACAGCGGACGTGGTTGGAACAGTGACGGACTCGACGGGAGCGGTGATTCCCAATGCGACCGTCACCATAACCAACGTCGGCACCAATATCAGCCAAACTGTTACTTCGGCGGAGAACGGAGACTATACGTTCACTCTGCTCCAAGTGGGGACGTACAGCCTCAAGGTGGAATCGAACGGATTCAAGACATTCTCGGTTCCTAATATCGCCTTGTCTTCTGGTGATCGAGCGCGCGTTGACGCAAAGATGGAAGTGGGAAACGTAACCCAGAGCGTTGAAGTATCTGGAAGTGTCGCGCCGGCCCTGCAGACCGATACCTCGAGTCTTGGCACTCTCGTGACAAAGGAAGCCGTACAAGATATTCCCTTGAACGGTCGCAACGTAACGAAACTCATTCAGCTCTCGGTGGGCGTCGGGCAGGGAGGTACCAACTCGGTGGCGAGCGGAACGCGGCCTGACGACCGTCGGCAAACCGACGCTTTTTCTGCGAACGGCCAGGACGACGCCGTCAACAACAACCTTCTTGACGGTATCGATAACAACGAAAGAATCATCGGCGGAAACCTTGCCCGTCCGTCGGTCGACGCGATTCAAGAGGTGAATGTCTCGACCAACATGTACGACGCGTCGGTGGGGCGCACGGGCGGCGGCGTCGTGAACGTGATCACGAAAGCCGGAACGAACAATTTCCACGGAACCCTGTATGAGTTCTTCCGCAACCGGGTGCTGAACACAAATCCCGGGTATGCATTTCCCTCGAGCTTTTCGAACGGCGTCGAGCAATTCAACACGGTCTTGCCGAAGCCGTCGTTCCGGCAAAATCAGTATGGGGCAAGCCTCGGCGGCCCCATCCGGAAGAACAAGACATTCTTTTTCGGAGACTTCGAGCGCTTCGGCTATGCGGCGGGCACTCCCTTTTCAATTTCGGTGCCTACCGCTTGTGAACGCGGAACCACCCTGGTGGCGCTCCAAGCTGCCGCCGAACATGTTACCGCTCCCTCCGTGGCTTGCGGGGTGGCGGGCCATCCCGGTCCGACGGGCGATGGGACCTCGCCTGTCAATCCCGGCGACTTTTCAGACGTGGCGGCAGTTTCCGCGCAAGGCGGCGGAACCAGGGCTTGCACGACGACGCCAACCGGGTCGACCCCTGCGAACCTGATCAACGGCACGCCGGGTAACGGCAATTGCCCCTACGTCGTGCTGCCGACCAACTCATCGGCTCCATACCTGGGACTCGACAAACTTGGGTTGGAATATTTTTCCATGTACCCCCTACCCAACGGACCGGGGACAATCAACAACTACTCATCCACCCCGGCAAAAACGCAACAGAGCCAGACGTTCGACGGTCGCATCGATCAGCAAATCTCAGCTAGCGACTCGTTCTACGGTCACTTTACGATTAACAATATTACCTCGCTCATCCCGCAGGCCTGCCCGGAAGTGAACATCGATACGACGACAGGCATGGTAGCAGCCAATGGTGTGAAGGGCGTCGCAGTCATCCCCGGTTGCGGCGGTGGTTCTCCGGGAACAGCAGCGTCCCGACAGGAGTTCGTCGGCACGAACTACGTCCATATCTTCAACCCGAACCTGGTGTTGAATTTGAAATTGGGAGTTGTCCACAGCAAGATCAATTCGTTCGACGTGGATTGGGGTACCAATGTATCGAACGCTCTAGGCTTCCCGTGCAATACGACCCCGAACGTGGTCTCGGCTGCAGGCAGCTGCATCAACACAGGCACGCAAGCAGAAGGCTTAGCCTCAATCACACTCGCGGTCGCTAACCCGGCGAACGGTACTAACCCTGCCACTCCTACATACACGGGCTTCGGAAGCTCAGGCTTCCTGCCGATTCTCGAATATGACACCAACTTCATCTATATGGGGCAGCTGAACTGGAATAAAGGCGCGCACAGCATCAAGATTGGCGGTGGCGCCATCCGGCGCCGGGCCACAATTGGGAAGAGCAACTCAGCAAACGGTGGAGGCTTTGCGTTCACAGGGGCGTACACGGGCGTACCGGCTGCGGACTTGCTCATGTCCCTAGCTACAACCGAGTCGCGAAATTACGCCACCTACAATCCCAGTTTCAGATATTGGGAACCCAGCACCTATATCCAGGATGACTGGCGCATCAAGCGATGGCTCACTCTGAACCTTGGTCTGCGCTACGACATATTCACTCCGCAGGAGGAAGTCCATGATCGACAGGTGAACTTCAGCGCGACCAGTGGTTTGTATATCGGCCCAAGTCTTCCCGGCGCTCAACACACCGGTCGCTCAGCGGGAGTCAACACCGACTACCACGATCTGGCTCCGCGCTTCGGGTTCTCTGCTTCCCTGCATCATGACATGGTGATCCGCGGTGGTTTTGGGCTGACCTTCTTCCCGATCAACTACGAGTCTGGCTACAGCCTCCAAAATCCACCCTCAACCCTCATTTATAGCTGCGCCTTGCAGACGGCGAATCAGGCGCAAAACTCGTGCGTCGGCACTCCCTATAACAACGGAGCGACCGCCAGGTTTGGCACGAACAGTGGAGGAGGAAGTGTTATCGGGCAAACTGGCGGCTGGTTGTTTAATGCAGGAGAACCCGCACCGTTCGTAAGCACCAATTCCGTGCTGCAGCCCTCGTCAACAGTGTGCAGCTATAGCGGCACACTCGCCAACTATGCGACCACCTGCCCCTTTTCTAGTGATCCTTACCAAGCCTCATCCATCAGCAACGACATGGCCCCCGGCCTCAGCCAGGAGTATCTCGAGCAGGCCAACCTCACGCTACAAAAGGCCTTCGGCCAAAACGTAGTGTCCGTCGGTGGAGTCATAGAATTGGGTCGCCACGCTCCAAAGGGCCTCGCCTTAAACTCGATTTCGAATCCGAGTCAGGTTGTTGGCGGAGCAAACACCTCGCCTCTTGGTGAAGCCTTCCCTTGGCTTGCCAAGACCTCGGTCAGCGTGAATAACACTGTCGCTTCTAATGCTTACAGCTCTTTGCAACTCACCTATGTGCGGCGTTTCACCAAAGGGTTGACA
>Ga0206828_1109_pt1 | contig 12594 bp, 14 predicted proteins | sample Alteio_BWOrgCont_78_FD_152858 | JGI IMG/M metagenome (GOLD analysis project Ga0206828, IMG submission 152858) | Enriched cells from forest soil in Barre Woods Harvard Forest LTER site, Petersham, Massachusetts, United States -... | ecosystem: Environmental > Terrestrial > Soil > Temperate forest >... | reverse complement strand
CGAGCACGATAAACAAGTTGAATATCCATGCTGATGCAAACCGACTCCTTTTCAGCAAAGAATTTTTAATCAAAAAGACTCCGCACGGAATTCATATTTCTTTGAAGCCAACAATTGGCCATGACGCTCAGGGGATGCACTATCAGAGCCAATACAACCCAACTTCCTCATACACGACAGGGGACGAGGCAAGAGTTATCTCTGGCTCAAATATGTGGAATATTAGCGGTTCACAGATCACAGCATCTGTTGGGACTTGGATTTGCGTTGTTCCCGTTCCCCCCTATGGTTACGTATCCCCGAATCAAAACGAAATGAGGCAGACAGGGGTAAACTACGCACCATGTACGCCCGAGTCATCATCGTTAGCGAATCCGTGGCTGACTGGGACAAGTGCTGGTGGCAGATTTTGGGAGTTGATTGGAGGAACCGCCACAAACCCCACGAGTTCAGGAATGAATTATCGGGGACAATATAACGCATCATCCTCTTACCATTACGGAGATATGGTAAGTGTTTATACTACTGTCGGTGGAGCAAGTTTGGGCATTTGGGTTTGCAGTGTGGCCACTGGTTCAATTTCAAATGTGCCCCCGATTTATCCGATGCCCGTGTCGAGTGGCGGGGTGAATAGTTGGGATTGGCTTAACTTTGTTCCTGTTCCCTTTCAAGAATGTATTTCCGGCAGCAGCACATATTATCAAGACATGCCTGCTTCTGCTCTTTATTAAGAATTATGTCCGCACCCATAAATGATTTATTTGCAAACGCAATTGTTATTACCGGACAGACCGGAACAATCACGGGTAGCAATATCTCCGCATCCGCCGAGAGTGGTGAGCCACATAACTCCGGCTCGACTGTCTGGTATGAATGGCAGCCATCGGGAATTACATTCGGCCCGACAAATGGTAATGTTTACTTCTCAACCTTAAACGGCCCAACCTTTAGAACGATATTGAGGGCATATACTGCAACCGGCAGCACGGTGAATACTTTAGTTGAGACACCATATATAAACGCACCTGTTTGGAATGCCTCTTATGGTCACACTCAATATGGCAGTCAAATTGCAATCAACTTCACCAATGGGACAAATTATTATGTGAGAGTTGATAGCCTTGTATCTGGTAGTAGTGGTCAAGGTAACTTTGAACTGGACTGGGGTATCTATTACAATCGTTCACTTAATGCATGTAATGTGTGTCCGCCTTTTCTTCAAGTGTCCGCAGCCTCTGGTAGTGACGGATACTACACTTGCGTTTCCACTGCTCAGGTTTCAAATGAAACAATCTCACCGCAGAACTTTTCTTTTGGTAATATTCCGAGTGGTTCTTATTTGGTGAAGTGGTGTAAAGGTTGCACGCATTGGGGCCTTTTTTCTGTTGCTCAATGGGCATCGGTTTACAATGTAGCTACAAATCCATTTGCATTTCTCAAACTTTCTTATTTTGATATTTCTTCCGGCCCAACAACTGCAAGTTTCGACAATGTTCCTGCTAATTCTGTATATTGGTCACAAGCCGAGTGTGAGAACAATTCTGTTTGTATTCAAAAAAGTATTAACCACACAGGCGGGGCTATAAATTTGTGTTATCAGGATACAGACCCCAGTAATGACGGTCCGGGAATTCCTTCAACATTATTCGGACTATATAAATTTCATCCCATTGTGAACGTCACCGCCGTTGCGGCTAGTTGTGCATCTTGGGTAACGGCTGGTGTTTCTGGTTCAATAAGTTTTGAGCTGATAAACGGAAATGGAAATGCTTGGTCAGGAATATCTGCCACACTGCTTAATACAGGTGGTATTAGCGGCGGTTCAACAGTTACAGGTCTTTCTCTGCCTGCTCATGGTGTATCTTCTGCTTTTGGTTTTACTTTTGAATGCACGACCGCCGAAGTGACTGCAACACTGGTTTTGAGTTGTGCAGAGTGGACTTCAAATATCACTCAGAGTATTTATCTCGGCCCAATCTTGTCGGTTTATGAGATTACGCCACCCGCAAAAGATGGGAACCATTGCACCATTAGCGGAGGAACTTACACAACATGGGCTTCGACAATCGCAATTCAAAATTCTGGTTTGTGGACAATCACTCCCGTAATCGACACGACTGCTACAAGTGGACTCGTTGTAGACGGCTCATGCAATATTATTAGCAGTTCAATGCCGATAACAACAACCTGCAATCACGTATCAACGTATGGTATCCGTATGGCTTTTTCTTCACAAATTACCGTAAATTTTAATTATTACGACCAAGGCGTAAACATGCTTTCTTTCTCACATACTTTTATAGGTTAACAATATGAAATACAATTTTCCCCCATTGATGCAGACGCACAGACACTTGGTAACAAAGATGATTGAGTCCGGTTCATTGTCACCATGTAGAATGTTCATCAATCTGCCCGATGATTTTGATTTTGGAACGGACAAACCCAAACCAATTGCAAGAGGTCTTGGCGATGTGATTGCAAGAGTAGCTCAACCCATTGCACGAATTATTGATACTTTGACGGCTGGAAATTTGTCCAATTGCGGAGGATGCAAGAACCGCCAAGAGAAACTTAATCAAATGTTTCCGTTTGAGTAGTGATATTTATTAAAGAATGAGTGCGAATATATTTTTCAATTTAACGGATTACGTCCAAAATCTTTTTGAAGCCGAAGTTGTCTTGACTCCGAGTGGTTCAATTCAACCATACGGAGGAAGTACGTGTGTGGGGAAACGGATTCACTCAGGCTCGGTCAATGGAACTGTTTCCTTCAACAATTTAGTGCCATCCGTTTACCGTGCTGATTTTCTCACAAATGAATATGTTTCCCCTGTTTTCTTGAACGTGCCAGAATTGAGCGGAAGCACCGTCAACGCCAACACCTTGATTATCGGAAACGGCTACAATTTCCCTCCAGAAGACTTTAACTCAATCACGGCATCATACGCCAATGTTGCCCAAACCGCCTACACCGCAAGTTTCTTGTCTGGTAGTATCCAAAGCGCAGTCACCGCCGTTTCAGCCTCCTATTCGCAAACGGCTTCATTTGCCCTATCCACCAAGGGAACGACACTGACAACGGCTTCAACGTATCCAATTACATCAAGTTGGGCAGGTAACGCAGTTTCGAGCAATCAATCCGTTTCGGCTTCGATCTCGCAGACAGCCTCTTTCGTGGCGAATGCTCAGACGGCCAGTGCAATCAACTTCACGCCAGCAACATCCTCCTACGCAATCAACGCTGGTCTGGCTTTTTTTCTTTCAGCAAGTGGAGTCGTTGGAACGGTTGCGAGTTCAAGCACAGCGCAACTTTCTCTTACGTCAAGTGTCTCCAACGTGGCTTTGTCGGCAAGTTATGTCGCGGCCTCAAACGTCAACGGAATCGTAAACAGTTCATCGGTTGCTCTGACTTCCTCATACAATTTACAGAGTGTCTCTGCATCGTTTGCCACGACCGCAACGACCGGCCAGACATCCTCATTATCATTTCAGAGTGTCAGTAGTTCATTCTCACAAACGGCTTCTTTTTCAAATACAGCCTCATTCACTGTCAACGCCGTCTCTGCTTCAGTGTCAACTACTGCCTCCTACGTTTCAGCAAACAACGTCGCCGGAACCGTTGGGAATGCTCAGTCAGCATCGTTCTCGGTTTCGTCTTCGCTCGCTCAACTTGCCAACACCGCATCGTATGTCGCTACGGCTTCGTATGTGAACATTTCAAATGCCACGAGTGCGAGTGTCGCCACTTCGTCGAGTTTTGCTCAGTCAGGATCATTCAGTCTCGTTTCGATTTCTTCAAGTTTTGCCTCACAAGCTTTGAATTCGACAAACGCAGTCAACGCTGAAGAATGTATATTCGCTATTGAGACAAGTTCATCATTGGAAGCTGTTTCTTCCTCATACGCGGCTACGGCTTCAATCGCAATATTCAATGTGAGTTGTTCCTTTGCGAATACGGCAAGTTACGTCAAGAATTCAATTTCATCCTCGGCTCTCTCCGGTTCAATGAATGTCAATCGCATCATTTCCGATGGGAAAGACGTTGTTGGAAACCCAAGGATTTCTTCGGATGGACTTGGAAACTTTTCCATCAGTGGCAGTTTTAGTTCTGACAGTGGCCAATTTGGAAGCGATGGATTTGGCAATGTTTCTGTTGGCAATGAACTTGATGTAGCAGGATTAACAACATTAGATAATTTTGACATAACAACGAGTGGACATGGTGACTTAGCAGTCAATGGGGCATTTACTTGTGCCGATGGATTGATTTTTACCGATAGTGGTAGCGTCGGCCTGTTGACAGTGCCAGAAATATTGGTCAAGAATGCTAATCCAAACAATAGTGTTCAAATCAATACGGGTGCAAGTTCTCAATTCTTTACGAATGGTTACACAATATCATTTAACAGAACCGGAAGCGCAGGAACGGGTGGTGACGTAACCATAGATGGCAATTTACTCATGGCCTTCGGGTCGATGTCAATGGATTCACAAGGAAAACCATTCGGCCCATTTTCAATATATACCAATGGTTCGGGGAGTTTAACATCCATCACTTACACGAGTTCTTTGTCTCTACATTCTGGCAGTGTTGGCTTTTTGGGAACTGCCTCAGTAGCGGTTTCTTCAAGTTACGCAGGGAATGCTATATCAAGTTCCTTTGCCCAAAGTTCCTCATTCGCACAGACTGCCAATAATGTATTAGGTTCAATTACGAGTGCATCATTCGCAAATACATCTTCGTATTCGGTATTAACAAATACATCGAGCTATTCAATGTTTGCGTTAAATGCGGACGATGCGCTCGATGCAATCAATGCCATCAATGCATCAACTTCAAGTTTAGCGGTCACTGCATATTTCAGTAATACGGCTTCTTATCTGACAGACACCAATAGTGATTTTGTCAGAGTCAGCAACGGTGCAATCCTTTGGAAAGACAATATCGGTAATTTCATTCAAAGTAATGCCTCCGGTGTTGTGCTTGAAGACAGCGAGAATGATAACATTGTTTTGAATAATGGTATCTCTTTGAACGCAGCCGAAAACCCAATCAAATTACAAGATGAATTCGGGGAATCTTTCTTGATGAATTCTGGTTACATTCAATTGACTGCTTCACTGGTGGGTATTGATGGCACATTGGTTTCTCCACAAATCACCGGTTCATTGTTTGGAACTGCTTCATTTAGCAAGACTGCTTCCTTTGCAATCAATTCAACGGCCACGACTCTGACAACAGGTTCAACGTATCCGATAACTGCATCATGGGCCGATAACTGTTTAGCCTTCCCTCAGACGGTGGCCAGTGTTGGTATTACAAATAGAAATGATACGGGTAGTGTTGCATCAACCATTATCTACACCGCTCCAACTGCAAGTCTGTATCAAGTCATAGGTACTCTAAATTTGGGAAGTGGTGATAATAATGGAAGTATAGACATTACCATAAATTACACAGGTTCAAATGGGCCTTTAACTCTGGATGCAAGTGCAACCCAAGAAATGATTTTAGGGCCATCGGATATACCATTCCCAAGCCCTGTTATCTTCGCTTGCGTGAGCGGTTCAATTATCTCCTATGAGATTGTGGCTAGTAGCACAGCTGGAACGGCAACCTATTCAACGTATTTTGTTCTTCACAGATTGCAATAAAGTTATGTTCACATTCGATTTATGGACAGAGAAACAATGACAACAGAAACAAATACAATTGCGGGGTCGGTAGCAAAAGCTGCCGGAATAACGGGTGGAAGTGCTTGGTTGCTTTGGTTGTTAGGTTACATCCATCCCATTGCTGCCATCATCGGTTGTTTTTTATTTGTCTTTTCCGCAGCGTATCATTTCCGAAAGAAATATTTTGAAGCACAGAAAGCAAAGCTTGAATTTGAAGAAACGAAAGCTCAGTTACGTTTACAATCAGAACAAAATGTAAATGACAAAAAAGAGAGTTAATCAGCAACGAGTCCTAATATTATCGGACTTGCATTTTCCATTTCACAATTACCAAGCAGTCAAACAGGCGCTTGAACTTGGAAAAGAAAACAAAGTAAACACAATTATTCTAAACGGGGATACAATCGACTTCCACGCAATTAGCCGATTCGTCAAAAACCCAAAAGAGAGAAACCTGCAACGTGAGATCGAGGAAACAAAACTTTTTCTTTACTCCCTGCGCAAACAGTTCCCAAAGGCCGAAATAATCTTTAAGGAGGGCAACCACGAGGCTCGGCTGACAACGTATCTTTGGACCAGAGCGGAGGAATTCTCGGACTTGCCCGAATTATCATTGCAGAGCCTTCTCCACTTCAAACCGAACGGAATCCGCTTTAGCGAAAAAAATGAAGTGTTACGGCTTGGTAAATTGTCCGTCATTCACGGACATGAGGCTGGTGGAATCTGCACGGTGTATCCGGCAAGGTCTTTGTTTCTCACAGCGAATACGGACGCCATCGCGGGCCATTGCCACCGCCAATCTTCATTCGTCAAAAGAACGATCAAGGGAGAGATTATCAAGACCTATACCACGGGCTGTCTGTGTGAGTTGAAGGCCGATTTTTCGACGCATAATGATTGGATGAACGGTTGCGCCTTGGTGACGGTTGAGGGGAATGGGGATTTTGACGTTGACCTGCGGACCTTGTGAAGAAAAAAAGGGGGAAGCGGTTTTTTACGCCGCTTCCCTTGACGTTATTTTATTCATATTTTATCAATGTGCGAAGTTGAAGTTGATGCTTTGCAGGCGGTAAACCGCATACACCGCAACAATCAAAATCACGAGTGTTGTTTTTTTAATTTTCATTTTCGGAACTTTCGTTCATTCGCAAAATGTGCTTCGTCCTTGTAAGGTCAAGACATTTATTGCATGGACACAAAACGGTTGTGCCCGTCACCTTGGATTACACTGCACACAGCCCATGTGAAATTTTATTTTGGATTTCTTTTCCAACAATAACCTTTAACCAGATTGCGGATTCGGCGTATCGTCTCTCATGGTTGAAAGGAACAAAATGACACGACAAGAATTCGCAACGGTAAAACGCCTTTGGAAAGCAATGTTTGCTATATCAGCATTTAGGAGTGCGATTGCTGCGATTGATTTAATCGTGCGAGAAAAGATGGACGGTAATGATAAGGTTTACAATGCGTTGATCGCGGCAGTGTTCACACAGTATGCAAGACCGTTTACGGCCAACAATGGTGTTGGCCCATTGAATCCGAAAATCATTCCCAAACATCTGCGACCATTGCACGGGCAGCTTATGACTTTTCGCCATCAGATGTTTGCACACTCAAATCCGAAAGCATTTAAGATTGACCGACTCGGGCCTGTAATTCAGGCATGGTTCAATTTTGATGCCAACGGTGGAATGGCTAATTGGACGACGGGAATCTCTTTTTCCGTACAGAAAATCATGGCGCTAAAGGGTTGCCTCGAAGAAATCCTAACCGCAGTCCTCAAGGAATACAGTGCCTTGATTGAATCGCTGAAACAACATACGCCGTCTGCATTTGGGGATTATGTCTTGAACGTTTACGATGCTGACCGACCGGTATGGATTAGGCACAGTGAAGCGAAGCAACTTCTCCCAGCGGACGCGATTGAGTTAAAGATCGTTAAACAACCTTCTGACAGATAAAACCCCTTGGACTGGCGTTCCAAAACGGTGTTTAAACTGCGCCTGTTTGCGCCAGACGCAATTGCCTATTCGTTGAATATCAGAACACGTTTATTAAAAGTTTTTCCGTCATGCCAAGCCCGCTTTTGAGCTTGGGTGAAGTCATACCAACCATGTTTGAATCCGTGTCTGACAAGCCATGCTTTGATTTGGTCATAATCCAAACCACCGTCACCGTCCGGCCCTATATAACCAACCAACATCAAATCATTTTTGAGTGCATGGGCCTTTGCCCGTTCCAACAAATCAGAAGCAACACCCTTTCCACGATGGGAACCGTTGACCCAGACAATGGTGATTTCCCATTCTCTGCCGACGAGTTTATTTAGGATGACCGTCCCTGCGCCTGACCCGTCAACCCTTTTAGTTATCTTCACGCCGCCCCCCTTGTTTCAATTGACGTTGCAGGGATGCGATCTCGTCGTCATTTTCTTTGACTTGACGCTTCAAGGATTCATGTTGTGCGATTGCCCTTTGCAACTGCTCTTCACAGTCTTGGCGGGAATATCCGTTGGGATAACGTTCTTTGGTGAATCGTACGAACATCATAAATTATTTTCCTTTCTTGCTCCACGTCGCACACGCTTCACGCCACTTCTCCGAGTTGTTTCGATTGGATGAATATTTCTTGGATTCGTAAACCATTTTGCCGGAATGATTGAACACGTAGAATTGACCCTTGACCGTATCCACCGTGATTTTGCCAATGAGATTGGGCAACATCATTCGGACACCTTCCCTCACATAAGAGTCTTTTAAGGTCTCGCGGATTTCTGTTACCGCAATACTCCGAGGGGTGTAATCGTCAAAATCAGCCTCAGTCACCAATTTACCGTTTTCCCTCTTTAGCTTGATGGGTGGTGGTCCGCCTTCATCGTCAAACATCTTGCGAAGGTCAATATACGTTTCCGGCGAGTCTTGAACCTTTGAAAGTTTCAATTGAAACGAGTCCAAAAGATGTTTTACCGCTTCACGGTCTTTATTCAACTTCGCCAGTTTAGTTTTCAGTTCATCCATTGGAACGTCACTCAACAAACCCACAACGGTTTGGATTTCTTTCGTTATCTGATTCAAACGTGTTTGGGTTTTCGTAATATCCTTCTGAATTGAGGAAGCCTCCCTGTTATCGTCACCGTTAATCAGTTGTTTGGGATGTTTGAAAATGAAATTTAAGAAAAATTCTTCTTCCATTTCACCGAGACGGAATGACTTGCGATTTTTACATGCGACATGGGAACCGAAAACAGAACACTTCAAATATCGGTAGGGAGTGGAAAAGGATTTGCCGGTTGACCATTGTTTGACTTGGGCCGCAACACTCATGGTCTTTCCGCAGTCGCTACAGAAACAGACACCACGGAAAATATTGATGAATGTTCCAACCTTTCCACGATTGAATTTCCCATTATGGGCCAGAATATTTTGAATTTTGTTGAAGGTGGTTTCATCGGTAATGGCAGGAACGAAGTTTTTGCACCCAAGGTACTCACCAATCAACAGACGGTTGCGGAGGATGTCTCCAATGGTGTTGCCGCTCCATTGTGTGATCTTTCCTTGTCTTGGGGTGAACGGCTTGAATGTTGGAATTTGCCGTTGGTTGAAGCCATCCGCAATACCATACAGGGACTTCCCCTCAATAATTCCGTCAATCATTTCTCTTACAATCTTGGTCTTTTCGTTGTGGTGGTAACGGCCATTGGAGAAGGTAAAATATTTGGGCATGTTGTTGTGAGCCACAATTTCACCGCTTTTCATCCTCTCTTTTTTGTTCTGTTTCGCGGAGATAATTTTACGACTCTTTTCGGCAGACTCATTGTAGGAACGAATCATTTCCCCGATGATGAATTGCAAAACGTATCCTTCCTTGTTTATCAAATCGGAATTGATAATCCGTTTTTCATTGCTGCCGGTGAACACAAGGCCGATACCCGAATCAATCACTTGCATAAACAAAGTCAGCGATGATGTCGGTTTCAATCGTGAGAAACGGTCAAAAGAGTCGATGCAGAGGATTGAATGATTGGAGATTTTTCCAGCCTCCACCAATTGAATAAACCGCATCAAGTCGCCCTTGGCTTTTCCGTATTCGTCTTTCGCAACGTGTTTCCCTTTGAAGCCAGATTTTCCCGCGTCAACAAAGGTATCGGTTGAGAGGATGTATTCACCCTTTCCGTAATCCTTAATCCATCGTTCAACGGATTCTGTCTGTCGTTTTCGTGAGTCTTTGCCGGAGTCGCCTTGACCAGCGGTTGACCAACGAAGATAACTGTAAGCGATTTTCATAAAATTGATTTGAGGATTGATTAGATATTCCAAAAGTTACCGCATTTTCCACATTCAGCAGAACCGCCGTTGTTCTTTCGATTTTCAGAATTCAAAAGAATATTATTGTTATGAAAATTTCCACAATCGGGACAAATATAAATCGGTTCCAAGATGTATGAGACGTTCAAAGTCACAAGACCCTTGGTGATTTTGTTTCTGTATGTCTCCGCTTTTTTCTTGGTGTCAAAGGTGAGGATTTTTCCGTCTTTTCCCTTACACGGTGCGGAGGCGGTTCCCATGACACTCAGAGTTGAACGGTGAGCCATGACGATGTATTTTTCGGTTTCCATACTGACCTTTCGTTTTCACCGTGACTTGATTATCACAATGATTTCGGGCTGGAAAGTCCATTTGTTGAAACCGAAAGTCAACTTACCATATTTTTGCTGTCGACGGCCTTCGCATCGCCATCGTTGCCGGAATTCTTCTCGGCCTGACGCGCGCCCTCGGCGTCCCGCGCGCCTACCGCGCGTTCCTCACGGTACCGTTCCTGCTTTTCTACGCTGCGCTGACTGGCTGGCCCGCTTCCGCCATACGTGCCATCGTCATGATTCTCGTCGTCTTTGGCGGCTGGATCCTGAATCGTCCCAGCGACCTCCTCAATTCCCTCTTTGCCGCCGCCATCATCATTCTCGTCCTGGAACCCCGCCAACTCTTTCAGGCCGGCTTCCAGCTTTCGTTTTTCGTCGTGCTCTGCATTGTTCTCATTCTTCCGTTTTTCAACAGCATCGGCGAACGCGTTCTCAAGCCCGACCCGCTCCTGCCCGAATCTCTCCAACCCCGCTGGCAGAAAATCCTTCGCGTCCCGATCGTCTATCTCATCGACCTCTTCCTGACCTCGCTTGCCGCGTGGCTCGGTTCCATTCCGCTCGTCGCGTGGTATTTCCACATTCTCACGCCTTCCAGCGGCCCGGCCAATGTCCTCGCCGTTCCGCTCTGCGCGCTCGTGCTCATCTGCAATCTCGCCAGCCTCCTGCTCGGCGCGTGGTTTCCTTACGCCGCCATTCTTTTCAACCACGCGGGCTGGTTTTTTATGGAATCCATCCGCATCACCAGTCAATGGTCCGCTCACTGGCCCGGCGCGTATTTCTACGTTCCCCTGCCCGGCCTGTTCACCATCGGGCTCTACTACTTCGCGCTTATCGGTCTCTTCACCGGCTGGCTTTTCCGCGGCCATCGTTTCTGGAAAATGTCCCTGCTCATTTTCCTTTGCACCGTCTGGTGCGCCTTATGGCTCCATCAACGCCCCGTCACCCGCCTCACTATCCTTCCGCTCGGCGAAGGCTACGGCGCTTACCTGCAATCCCATCATTCCTCCGAAAACTGGCTTATCGATTGCGGCAACGAAATCTCCGCCGAATCGGTCACCATTCCCTTTTTGCACGCCCAGGGCGTCAACCGCCTCTCGCACCTCGTCCTCACTCACGGCAACATCCGTTACATCGGCGGCGCGGATTCCATCTACACCAATTTCCATCCGGCAAACGTCCTCCTCAATCCCGTGTTTTCCCGCTCACCCGATTATCGCGCCATCGCTAATCTCGTCCGGACCAATCTCCCGCCGCAACCCTCCTTCAAACTCGGCGGCCATTTCGGCCCCTGGACCGCCCTGAACCCCGACCCCGCCGTGCCTTCTTCTCGCGCCGACGACAACGCCATCGTTCTCCTCAGCGACCTCGACGGCACGCGCATCCTCCTTCTCTCCAATCTTGGCCGCATCGGCCAGAACGCCCTCCTCTCCCGCACCAACCAGCTCCGCGCCGATATCCTCGTCGCCGCTCTTCCCGATGATCGCAATCTCTCCAGCGAGCCGTTTAGCGAATCCCTTCTCGACGCCATCCAACCCCGCGTCATCGTCATCCATGACTCCGCGCTCCATCGTGCCGGCGACCGGCTGGTTGACCAACTTGCCCGCCGACACATACCCGTCCTTTACACCAGCCAAACCCGCGCTGTCACCCTCGCCACCCGCCCCGGCCACTGGCGGCTCACCGCCATGAATGGCACCGCGATCTCGGACAGGGACGTTCGCTAGCACACCTCATGTTTTATTTATCCGGTTTTACGCGGGATTAAGCGGTTTTACGGTCTTTTCAACCGGCGCCTATGCGGCTAAACGCTGCGAAAACCCATCCACCGTTCGGTGTCCCGCCTTCAGGCGGTTCCCCCGCCCTCGATTTTCCCAAAATGCGGAATTAAGCTGTATTATCGTGTATTACCGTGTATTAAGCGGAATTACTGGGATTTTTGGGCGCTGTGGCGGGCATCTCCGCCATAGCGTCTGCGCAAAGGCGGAAGCTTGAACGCTTGAAGCTTTTTTCCTCATTCCTCATTGGCGTCTGGTTATTTTCGCACGCTCCGGAATTTTTTCCAAAACCCGCACTTATCCGCACTTACGCGCACTTACGCGCACTTACCTGCCCTTAGCCGCCCCAACTTTGGCCTTTCCGCGCACCAAATGCGCTCCGATCCGCTCCGGACCCGCACCATGCACCACGCAACACGCAACCCGTTCCAAGCACACTTTGCCCGTCGGCCGCGTCGTCCATTTCTCAATGGAACACCGACCACCCGCCCCGATCTGTTT
>Ga0206828_1113_pt1 | contig 12613 bp, 13 predicted proteins | sample Alteio_BWOrgCont_78_FD_152858 | JGI IMG/M metagenome (GOLD analysis project Ga0206828, IMG submission 152858) | Enriched cells from forest soil in Barre Woods Harvard Forest LTER site, Petersham, Massachusetts, United States -... | ecosystem: Environmental > Terrestrial > Soil > Temperate forest >... | reverse complement strand
ATGGATTTATTCAGCCCGACAACGGCGGCAAGGATGTGTTTGTGCACATTTCAGCCGTCGAGCGGGCTGGCCTCAGCAGCCTCAATGAGGGCGCCAAGGTGAGCTACGAGGAGAAGGAAAACCGCGGCAAGATGTCGGCGGAAAACCTCAGAGTCGGCTAGGTGATTGCGCGGGGCTTCGGTCCCGCGTCTATGCCTTGGCGGATGTTCTGGAACATCCCCAGCGAAAGCCTCATGTTTCAGTGGGTCGAGTCTCCCAGCGATCACACGGCCTGCACGGTCGCAGTCCCATTCTGCGCCCCCTTTACTGGCGCTGATCGGCCGGTACAAGACAGCGGGCAAATCAGGACTCACCAGCGACACTCTCAGGCCCGGCGATCAGCCCTCTGGTAGTGGTCAGTTTGATTGTGGCAGCCGGGATGCCTAGGAATCAGTATGATGCCCATGGTCCTTCAAATCGCGGGTGTGGTGGCTGGACTCGCCATTGTTGTGGCTTATTGGATCATCCCGCCCAATCGATACATGGGAATGGCCGTTTCGGCTGGTGCTGTCATGTTGGCCGCAGTGCTTTTAAGTGCGATCCGCAGTTGGACCCCGTAAGGTTATGCAATGACCCAAACGTCCTAGGGACTCCAACCAGCTCGCAAAGATTTGCTGACGAGCACGACTGTCCGCAACTTCCGGACTCACCAGCGAGCTTCCTAGAGTCAGGGTGGGCTATGCCAACAGGCCGGCCGCGCGTGATTTGCCGACGAGATACGAGAGGAATGCCGAGCAGGCGCCGATCATGAATAGCGCATCGGCTTCATCTACCGAGGGTGCTTCTTTCTCCAACAGGGGATGGCGGATACCTTGTTCGTCGCTGGAGAAACGGTAGAGGGCAAGAAAGCCCTTCTTGAGGGCCCCGTGAATGTTGTTCTTCTGCTCGAGCTTGGTGAGCGCCTTGCTGAATCGCCGCTTGGCTCAAGGACGCGCACTACAGACTCGACCGCATGGATGCTTTCCCGAACAGAATCGGCAAAATTTCCATTAGTGAGTTCGGTGACGGCAAGTTTCAGATGCTCGCGGCCACCCGCGAGGGATGAGGCTTGAACATCCTTTAGCGCTCTCTCAACTATGGCGGCGTCCAGATCCGAACCGATTGGGCAAAGTACACCCTCCGCGATCACGCGATAAGGTGCGCGGCAGTAGCGCAACCTACCTTCAAGTTGCTTGCCAAACCCGGGAGGAGGCTGGTGCTGCAATACAAACTGGAGCCAGCCATAGATCGCGGCGTAGTCACCTTTCTCGAAGACGCCTCTCACCGACTTGATCACGTCGGTTAAGTCTGTCGAGAAATCATCTGTGAAACGGTGATAGTGAAGGACGTGGACGTTTCGCAGGATCTTCCCCCAAACCGTTCCCACGTATGTCCCAAATCCGCCGGTTTGCGTCGAACGAGTTATCTCGTCGTGGATAAACTTCCAGAGCACCGCTCGTAGCTGAAGCGTGATGTCTGTTCGCGCCAGTTGTGCAGGAAGCGGGGAGAGGCCTTCGGCCTGGGCAAAGGTCAACCCCCTTCGTCGCGCGACCTCATCATCGTTCATAGGCGTCTAGGTCCGTTTATTGGACACACGTTGGACAGAGCGATTGAGCGGAGAGCTAAGCCATTGAAATTATTGGCGCTCCCTAGCGGAATCGAACCGCTCTCTCCACCGTGAAAGGGTGGCGTCCTAACCGATAGACGAAGGGAGCAAAGGCGCCCGGTTCGACACCGCCAACCTGAAGGCGGCGGCGCAGCCTCGCTTGCACTTAACGAAATTAAATCGGTGAATCAATGCCTTGGAACGGCACCACCCACCGTGCCGGTCCGACCGTGGTTTGGCCGGGACTGGCGGGCGAACGTATAGTGACGTTTGTGCGCCCCGGCAAGCCGCGCCGGGAATGCTTACCCACAAGATGCCACTACCTGGCTTTTGCGGACTTTTTGCCAAAATCGGTGCGCTTGAAATCCTGCGAAATCGCAACAGTTTTTAAAGCCCCGTCGGGTAGAAAATCCGGATATCCATTGCCAAGCTGGAAACTGAAAGTGGCCGCAGCCAAAAAACGTGATGTGCGCAGGTCCGTGCGGCAGAAGGGATGGATTACGCTCGATGGTGGCTTTGCGGCGCGTCAGTGCCTCGTCCACGACATGTCGTCCACGGGAGCGAAGATCACGGTTGCGGATAGCAGTGTGCTGTCGGGCCGTTTGCGGCTTGCGTTCTCGCGCGACGCCAACACCGGGCGTCAGTGTAACGTGGTCTGGCGGCGCGGACGATCGTTCGGCGTCAAGTTCGTCAGGTAAGCGGCGCTAATTTCTCCGTCGCGCGCTACATTTCTCGTCTTTCCACCTTATGCCGTCATGTCATCGGCGGAGCGATAAATCTCACAAAACCCGGTCGCGTGCCGATTTCTTGGAACCAGCGTTCGAGATGAGGGTATGTCGGCTTGGCGATTCCCTCGACCCCGAACCAGCGCCGTGCATAGGCGCCGAGCGCGATATCGGCCAGCGTAAACGCATCGCCTTCGATGAAGCGGCGCGTCGCCAGATAGGCATCGACAATGCGCCATTGCACCGCCTCGGCGTCGGCATCCTTCTGGATCGCAACCATATCCCACTGTTCGACGGGGGTTCGAACCAGCGCCCAGAACACGGGGCGGTCGACCGGCTGCAGCGTCGAGAGCGTCCAGTCGAGCCAGCGGTCGACACCGGCGCGCACCCTTGGTGCGTGCGGATAAAGCGGCGTTTCCGGGCGATAGGCGAGCGCGAGATAGCGCATGATCGAGTTGGATTCCCAGAGCACGAAATCGCCATCCACCAGCGTCGGGACCCGGGCGTTGGGATTCATGGCGAGATAATCCGGCTCGCGATTCTTGCCGAACGCCATGCCGGCATCGATGCGCTCATGGGCCAGGTCGAGTTCGTGCAGGCACCAAAGCACTTTCTGAACGTTCACTGAATTGGCGCGGCCCCAGATGGTGATCCGCCTCTGATTGCTCGACACGATTTTTGCTCCCCACAAATGGACTCGCGGGGTCATACCGCAATTCTCAGGCAAATGCAGGTCACGTTATATTGGCGCAGTCGGCATTCGACGCGCTGGATACGAAAAATCAGGCTTCGCGGGTTGCGTAGCCTGATTTACGTCCGAAAGGCTGATCGCATTTTTAGCGACCGAAGAACAGCCACAACAGAATAATAACCGGGATCGGCACACCCAGCAGCCAAAGCAAAATTCCTCTTCCCATCATTACCTCCTCAACTCTTGATGAGTGGGCAACGCGTGGTGGAGAACGAAGTTCCGCCCCAAGCAGAGGGCCTTTGTCAATGGGCTGCGTTGGTGCTGCGTGGGCCTACCAATGTCCGGTGTTGGGCATCGAACTCCAGGGCTCTGCGGGAGGCTTCGCATCGCCTTTTTGCAACAGTTCGATCGAGTGAAGATCTGGCGAACGGACGAAAGCCATTTGCCCGTCGCGCGGGGGGCGGTTGATCGTGATGCCAAGCTTCATCAGATGGGCACAGGTCGCGTAGATATCGTCGACCTCGTAGGCGAGGTGGCCGAAATAGCGATCCTCGCCGTATTTCTCTTCTTCCCAGTTGTAAGTGAGTTCGACGAGCGGCGCGCCGCGTCCCTTGGAAGCCTTCAAGATGCTTTCGTCTTCGGGCGCGCACAGGAACACCAAAGTGAATTTGGCTTTGTCGTTATCGACGCGGCGAACCTCCTGCAGCCCGAGCGCGTCCCGATAAAACTTAAGCGCGGTGTCGAGATTTCGGACCCGCAGCATGGTGTGAAGATATCGCATGGTTGTTTTCTCCCTGTGTGAGCGGTCAATTGTTCCCGGCGATAAGGAGCTTCAATAGCAGTAAATCGATGGTGAGGGCAGGGCGACCGGAACCAATCCGGCGGCCGAGTCTTGGTCACAGAAGTGTGCGATGGATCAAAAGCCATACCCCGTCGAAAAATCCCGCGGGGTGAGATCATTCTCAATACGCCGCTTCGCCGCGCGATTTTTCTGTCAGGTCTGAACTTTCGCGCTTGTCAATCTGACGGCGATGATGCGGTGACGCCGAGAGTTTCATCGCGAGCTTTCGCAGATGGATCGGAACGATCCTCTCGCCCCGATGTTTGCCCAGATATCAATCCATGGAGAAACGGTATGAAGAGACTTGGTGTTAGTGGGGCAACTGCCCTTTCGCTTTCGCTGGCTATCGCGACGCCGGTGCTGGCACAGGAGGGCGGAAAGGCGGCCGGCGGACATGCCGGTGCCGCGATGGGCGCACGTGCAGGCGGCGCAAATGCCGGCGGCGCTCGGATGGGCGGCCCGCGGATGGGTAGCGTCGGGGCGCAGGCAAACTTCCGCGGCGGTCAGACATTCCGCGGTGGCCAAGCAAATGTCGGCGGAGCGAATTTTGCCGGCCGCGGCAATGCACAGTTCGCACAAGGCAACTTCCGCGGCGGTGAATTCCGTGGCGATCGCGGCCGAGGTTTTCGGCGTGATATTGCCGCCGGCGCAGTTGCCGCAGGCGTAGCCACGGCCGGCGCGGTCGCGTTGGGCAGTGGCTACTACAATGACGGCTACTACGATCCGAACTACGCTTACGGCGACAACTACACCTATGGTGACAGCTACGCTTACAATGACGGAAGCTCTTACGATGCCGGTATTCCCCTCGTCACGTTCGATCAATCACCGGCCCAGGTGGGCGGCGACCCTGCCTCTTGCGCGCAGCGTTATCGGTCTTACGATCCGGCAAGCGGGACCTATCTCGGCTTCGACGGGTTGAGGCATCCCTGTCTGTAAGATTGCGAAAGAAAGAATGGGAAAGGAGCGGCTCATGAGCCGCTCCTTTTTCGTTTTGCCTCTATTTGCTCGCGCTGGCGTTTTTGTTCCCCATAAGTCGTGCGGTTCCCACCGCAACCGTCGCCAAAACTCTGCGTTATCCAACGGACTACATGGAGGAGAGGACCATGAAAAAGACACTCGCAATTTTGGCCACGGTTGCAACGGTGGCCACGACCGCCGTTACCGCGCCGGCGCAGGCGCGCGGGATTGGGCCAGGATTGGCCTTCGGTCTGGCGGCCGGCGCGATCGCCGCAGGAGCCGCCGGTGCCTATGGCTATTACGGTCCGTATGGATATGGCTATGGCTACCCTGCGTATTATGGACCCGATTATTACGGGCCCGGCTATTACAGCCCGGGATATGCCTACTATGGCGGGCCATATTGGCGGCACCGCTACTGGCATCGTCACTACTGGTAAAAACAAAAGCCCGGACGTCACAGACCGTGTGAGAACTGAACGAGTCAGGTAAGAAGGGCCGCATCGACAGCGATGCGGCCTTTTTCATGAGTTACATTCGAGGTGAAGATCGTGGTCAGGCAGCGCTGCTGCCGGCGGCGATTGAGGACTATGTCGGGGCAGAAGCGCCGGTTCGGGTCATTGACGCGTTTGTGGACGCGCTGGACATCGGGGAGCTTGGGTTTGGTCGCTCGGTGCCGGCAGCGACGGGACGACCGCCTTACGATCCACGGGACCTTCTGAGGCTTTACATTTGGGGCTATTTCAACGAGGTGCGCTCCTCGCGCCGCCTGGAGCGGGAATGTCGCCGCAATGTCGAGGCGATGTGGCTTTTGCGACGGCTCAGCCCCGACTTCAAGACAATCGCCGACTTTCGGCGCGACAATGGCGCAGCGATTGTTGCGGCGTGCCGGTCCTTCGTAATGCTGTGCCGGGATGCGGGGCTGTTCACGGCGCGGCTGATCGCGCTCGACGGCTCGAAGTTCCGGGCTGTGGCGAGCGGCAAAAGGATCATCGCTCATGCCGAGATCACCGAGGAAGCCGCCCGCCTCGATCGCAAGATCGCCGACTATCTCGGCGGGCTTGATCAAGCCGACGCGGCCGAGCCCGATGACCGGCCGGATGCGGTGCCGGTGGCACTAGCGGCTTTGCAGGCTCGCCGCGGAGACCTCGATCGCCTTGCCGCCAAGCTCGAGGCGGAAGGTCGCTCAACAATCGTGGAGGGTGAAGAGGATGCGAGGCCAATGGGTAAGGGCAATGGTCCCAAGCCGCCCTGCTCCAGACAGCGGTCGACGCCGACACCGGACTGATCGTCCACCACGATGTGACGGATGAGGTGACCGATAACCGCCTGCTTCACCCGATGGCGCTGGCCACAAAGCAGGTGCTGGGCCAAGAGCAACTGACCGTGGCGGCCGATGCGGGCTACTCCAATGGTGCCCATGCCAGCGCTTGCGAACAGGATGGCATCGTCGCATGCGTCCCGGCCAACCGGGCCGTTAATAACCGGGGCGACGGCAAGCTGTTTGACCGCAGCGCGTTTATCTACCAGCCGGAGACTGACAGCTATCGCTGTCCGGATGGCCGGTTGCTTGTGCGCAAGCAATTGCACAGGCGCAAGCGCAACGTGACCTATGTGTCGCCCGATTGCTCCGGTTGCACTCTCAAGCCCCAATGCACCACGGCCGAGCGCCGCTTCCTCAAGCGCCATCTCGACGAGGATGCGCTCACCCGCATGAATGCCAGAGCCACTTCCGAACTCATGGCAATGCGGCGCTGCGCTGCCGAGCATCCCTTCGGGACAATCAAACGCATGATGGCGGGCGGTCGCTTCCTGACGAGGAACCTCAAAGGAACCAGAACCGAAATGGCCCTCTCAGTCCTCGCCTACAACATCCTCCGGGCAATCAACATCCAGGCCGCAACCGCCTAAAACAAAAAAAGCCCCGGACTTACCGGAGCCTCTCGTTTTCACACGGCCTGGTCAGTCCGGGCTTTTTCTTAAGCGTGCAGGATGGTGCCGGCGAAGCTTCGCCTTACGGCCAAAATGGCGCGCGGCGGCGCGAGCTTTTGTTGCTGCGGACGTTTTCGAGCGTGCTGACGAAATACTCGTCACGCTCGCGTCTGAATTTTTCCTGAGTGGCTTTGAAAATTGCCACGCGCGCGGCAATCTCCTCGCGCTCTCGCGCGAGCCGATCGTACTGTTCGCTCATGCCCATCCCTTGCTGAGTCGCATCCCAACGTCATTGGCGTCCGAGATTGGGGCGCGAATTGGGATAAGGCGTTGCAAGATTGTGATTGTGGACAAGAGTGTGCACAAGCAGTCTGATCCGGCGGATAGCCCATCGATATGGCCAACCGATTATCGGTATTGTATCTGATAAGTGGGCATCGTCGGGTTTATTGGCAGTGATTGCTTCGGATATCGGTCGCAGCGTGGAACAACTCGGCGAGATGATCGCCGAGGCATCCAGCATCGTTCCCTTTACCGGCGCCGGGATTTCGACCGAATGCGGCATTCCGGATTTCCGCTCGCCGGGCGGATTGTGGACCCGCAACCGGCCGATCCCCTTTGATGAATTTGTTGCGAGCCAGGAGGCGCGTGATGAGTCATGGCGGCGGCGTTTTGCCATGGAAACGACGTTCGCGGCCGCGGCCCCCGGACGTGGCCATCGCGCGCTCGCTTCGCTTTATCGCGCCGGCAAGGTTCCAGCGATCGTCACCCAGAATATTGACAATTTGCATCAAGCGTCAGGCTTTGCGGACGATCACGTGATCGAGCTTCATGGCAATACGACCTATGCACGCTGCATTGGATGCGGTGAGACCTACGATCTTGCCTGGGTCAAGCGGCGCTTCGAGGCTGCTGGCCATGCCCCGGACTGCGAGACCTGCGATGAACCGGTGAAAACGGCCACGATCTCCTTTGGTCAGGCAATGCCGGAAGATGCGATGCGCCGGGCGGCGGAATTTGCCCGGCAATGCGACCTGTTCATCGCGATCGGATCATCGCTGGTGGTATGGCCGGCGGCGGGTTTTCCCCTGATGGCCAAGAACGCGGGCGCGCGCCTCGTCATTATCAACAACGAGCCGACCGAACAGGACGAACTGGCCGATTTGGTGATCCGCCATGACATCGGGGAAGCGCTCGGGCCGTTCGTCGGCAATTGATGCACAATTGATTCGCTGCTTCGCAAGCTGTTCATAGGTTCCGGAAGAATCGTTTTTTGTCTATGCGCCGCAATCGAGAGTGTTATCTTTTGATTCGAGAGATTCGCGGGCGTCTTCCCTGAGCATTCACAGATAGACGCGAGAGAATCGCCGCCGCATTCGCCGGCGGGATGTAGATCATGTGTGGGGTCCGGGGTCATGGGGTCGGACGGATTTGAGTCCAAGAAACTCGGAGGTCAATCGCCCGGCGGGGCGGCTGGACCGGGAAGGCTCGGTTCTGGGTTTTCGGCGGTGGGTCCGCGCGATCCTGCGCTCGATGTGCTGCAGGGCCTGGGTGATGCCGCCGCCAATCTCGTCGAAATCAGCGGCGTCATCAAATGGTTCGATGCATCAAAGGGCTACGGCTTCATCGTTCCCGATAATGGTTGGCCCGATGTGCTCCTTCACGTAACGGTGCTGCGCCGCGACGGCTACCAAACGGCCTATGAGGGCGCGAGGCTGGTCTGCGAATGCGTGCAGCGCGCAAAAGGCTATCAGGCGTTTCGCATCATCTCGATGGACGAGTCGACGGCCATCCATCCTGCCCAGATGTTGCCGCCGCGAACCCATGTCAGTGTCACCCCGACCAGCGGCCTGGAACGGGCGCAGGTCAAATGGTTCAACCGGCTTCGCGGGTTCGGCTTCCTCACCTGCGGGGAGGGCACTCCGGACATATTTGTTCACATGGAAACATTGCGCCGCTACGGCATGACCGAGCTGCGGCCGGGACAGTACGTACTGGTCCGCTTCGGGCCTGGTTCGAAGGGAATGATGGCGGCTGAAATTCAGCCCGAGACCGGCTCCCCCGGACTTTCGTCGCACTAAGCGGCGCGACCTCTTCCAATCCTCTCGCGCGTTTCATCGGAACGGCGCCGAAACGGGCGTTGCCGCATGGACGGATGCTCTGATATCTCCCTGCATCCGGTAGCGGGGTTGGTATTCGCAAAAGTGAGCGCTGTAAGGTGCTGTGAATGCTACAACCGATACGAATTTACCGTTGTGCGGTCGCGCTGGAACTTGCGTGCCAATTTTCGGTGAGGTGTGTGTTGCAGATCACATGTAGTCGGGTTGCCGCCTCGCGGGTTGCGCGGCTTTGCGCGTTGCTGGTTCTGGCCGGCGCGCTTTCGATGTTCGCCAGTGCGAATGCGCGCGCGGCATCCATCCAGCCGCTTGAGATCGTGACCAAGACGGGCGTGCACGTATTCTCGGTCGAGATGGCGACGACCGAAGAGGAGAAGACCACTGGCCTGATGTACCGTAAGGAACTCGCCGACGGCAAAGGCATGCTGTTTGACTTTTCCCCGGAGCAGGAAGTGTCGATGTGGATGAAAAATACCTACATCTCGCTCGACATGATTTTCATTCGGGCCGACGGCAGGATTCTTCGTATCGCGGAAAATACCGAGCCACAGTCGACCAAGATCATCCCCTCACGAGGGTTGGCCAAGGGCGTACTGGAGGTGATCGCGGGAACGGCGCAGAAATACGGAATCGCGCCCGGCGATCGCGTGGCGCACCCGTTGTTCAGCGGCAAATAAGCCAGATCCGGACTCGATTTTCCCGATCTCGCCGCGCGCTGGACTTGAAACGCCACATTGTTGTTCCGGCTGCCTTTTTGAGGTGGCCCCACGCGGGCGGGCATCCATCACGTATCGTGCCTTGCTGGCGGCGTCTCAAGCGTGTATCGACGAGGTCTTCCACAGATCGGGGTATAGCGCAGCCTGGTAGCGCGGCAGTTTTGGGTACTGCAGGTCGTTGGTTCGAATCCAGCTGCCCCGACCAATCGACAGAAGTCGCCGCCGAGACGCAGCCCGCGATCGCTGGACAATTTTTTAGAGTAGGGTTTGACTGACCCATTGACAACTCCCCGCGAATATCACCAGATGTAGTCGTCACGGTTCTGCCGGATCGCAAGATTTGGTAGCTAAGAGGGAAGCCGGTGAATCACGCTTCAGCGTGAGATTCCGGCGCTGCCCCCGCAACTGTAAGCAGTGAGTTTCGCCCGATTTTACGTCACTGGCGCGCCTTGTACGCTGGGAAGACGGGGTGCGACGACGACCTGCGAGCCAGGAGACCTGCCGCGACACCAGAACGTCCACGGGCGGGGTGTCCGGAGGTCGCTTGCTTGTCGTGCCCGGCCAACCGCCGGCCCCATGCCATCCGGCGCCTGTCGCACATCCAGCCCCCCAACAACCGACTGTCACCACGGGGTCTGCTGATGTCCGATTCTTCTGCTCTCATTTCTCTCGAAGCCAAAGCCGCGCCTTTCATTCAGTTGCGCCCCGAATCCGTCGCCGTGCCGGAGGCCCAGCTTCCGATGCAGGTGATCCGCCGCAACGGCACGGTTTCGAAATTCGATGCTAGCAAGATTTCGGTCGCGATGACCAAGGCGTTTCTCGCCGTCGAGGGCCACAGCGCGGCCGCCTCGCGCCGGGTGCACGAAATTGTCGAGCAATTGACCGCGGAAGTCGTCGGCGCGCTGTCGCGCCGGGTGAGTGAGGGCCGCACCTTCCACATCGAGGACGTGCAGGATCAGGTCGAGCTCGCATTGATGCGCAGCGAGCACCACAAGGTGGCGCGCGCTTATGTATTGTACCGCGAGGAGCGTACTCGAAAGCGCGCCGAGCAGGCTGCTGCTAGGCCGGCGGAAGCCTCCAGCGAACCCGTGATACACGTGACGCTTTCGAACGGCACGAAGGCGCCGCTCGACAATGCTCGTCTGAGATTGATTATCGAGGAAGCCTGCACCGGGCTCTATGGCGTCGATGCCGCTCCCGTCCTCGCCGAAACACAGCGTAATATCTATGACGGCATCAGCGAGGACGAGCTGGCGCTGGCTTCCGTCATGGCGGCGCGCACGCTTGTCGAACAGGAACCTAACTACGCGTATGTCAGCGCGCGGTTGTTGCTGGACAAGCTGCGTACGGAAGTGTTGTCGTTTGTGCACGGCGCACCCACCACCGCCTCGCAAGCCGATATGGTGACGCGCTACGCCGATTATTTCCCGGTCTACATCAAGACCGGCATCAAGGCGGAATTGCTCGATTCCGATCTGGCGCGCTTCGACATTAAGAAGCTCGCAGCCGCACTGAAACCGGAGCGTGACCTTGCGTTTCAGTTCCTGGGCTTACAGACGTTGTATGATCGCTATTTCCTTCATGAAGGCGGCAACCGCATTGAACTGCCGCAGGCGTTCTTCATGCGCGTCGCGATGGGGCTTGCCGCGCGCGAGATCGACCGCGAGGCACGCGCGATCGAATTCTACGACTTGCTGTCCTCGTTCGATTTCATGGCTTCGACGCCGACGCTGTTCAATTCGGGAACGTTGCGGCCGCAATTGTCGTCATGTTTCCTCACCACGATCGCCGATGATCTCGACGGCATCTTCAAGTCGGTGAAGGACAACGCGCTCCTGGCGAAATATTCCGGCGGCCTTGGCAACGACTGGACGCGGGTGCGCGGCCTCGGGGCCCATATCAAGGGTACCAATGGCGAAAGCCAGGGCGTGGTGCCGTTCCTGAAGGTTGCCAACGATACCGCGATCGCCGTCAACCAGGGCGGAAAACGCAAGGGCGCGGTCTGCGCCTATCTCGAGACCTGGCACATCGACATCGAGGAATTCCTGGATCTGCGCAAGAATACCGGTGACGACCGTCGCCGCACCCATGACATGAACACCGCGAACTGGGTGCCTGACCTGTTCATGCAGCGGGTCGAGGCCGATGGTGAATGGACCTTGTTCTCGCCGGATGAGACGCCTGATCTGCACGATCTCTACGGCAAGCCGTTCGCCGAACGCTATGCCTTCCATGAAGCGAAGGCGGCGCGGGGCGAAATCCGGGTGTTCAAGCAGGTGCGCGCTGCCGACCTCTGGCGCAAGATGCTGACCATGCTGTTCGAGACCGGGCATCCCTGGATCACGTTCAAGGATCCCTGCAACCTGCGCTCGCCGCAACGCCATGCCGGCGTCATTCACTCATCCAACCTGTGTACCGAGATCACGCTCAATACCTCCGACGACGAGACCGCGGTCTGCAATCTCGGCTCGATCAATTTGCTCAACCACGTGCAGGACGGCGGGTTGAACGACGCGCGGCTGAAGCGGACGGTGACGACCGCGATGCGGATGCTCGACAATGTCATCGACATCAACTTCTACACCATCCCCGAGGCGCGGCGCTCCAATCTCCGGCACCGCCCGGTCGGCCTTGGCATAATGGGGTTCCAGGATTCGCTGCAGGCGATGCGGATCGCGGTGGCTTCCGATGCCGCCGTCCAATTTTCCGACACCAGCATGGAGGCGATTTCGTATCACGCCATCTCGGCGTCGGTCGATCTTGCCGCCGAGCGCGGGCGCTATCCGTCGTTTGACGGCTCGCTGTGGAGCCAGGGCAGCCTGCCAATCGATTCCATCGAACTGCTGGCGGAAGCGCGCGGCCACCTCGCGGTGGACCGAAGCAGCACGCTCGACTGGGATTCGCTGCGCAAGCGCGTCAAGTCGACCGGAATGCGCAACTCGAACGTGATGGCGATCGCACCGACGGCGACGATTTCCAACATTTGCGGCGTCGCGCAGTCGATCGA
>Ga0206828_1079_pt1 | contig 12624 bp, 10 predicted proteins | sample Alteio_BWOrgCont_78_FD_152858 | JGI IMG/M metagenome (GOLD analysis project Ga0206828, IMG submission 152858) | Enriched cells from forest soil in Barre Woods Harvard Forest LTER site, Petersham, Massachusetts, United States -... | ecosystem: Environmental > Terrestrial > Soil > Temperate forest >... | reverse complement strand
GAGGTCCAACCGCGCCTGTTCGAGCCGTTTTTCACCACCAAATCCGTGGGCGCGGTACGGCTTCAGGCCGACGTAGAATTCGGCGTTGAAAAAGCCGGTGGGGTCGGTGCCATCATCCGGGCGGCCATGTTCGGAGGCGACGGTGGTGACCTCGGGAAAGGAGCGGAGAATCTTGCGGATTTCGGGGGTGAGCTTGCTGGATTCCTCGAAGGAAATGGTGTAGGGCATGGTGGCACGAACCCAGAGCGCGCCCTCGTCCAACTGCGGCATGAACTCCGCGCCGATGATGGGAATGAGCAGCAGAGACGCACCCAAAAGAACAGCCGAGCCGAGGACGGTCAACCACGGGCTGGCGAGACAGAGATCAAGGCCGGCCGCGTAAACGGACTTGACCGCCTCGAAGATCGGGTGACGGCGTTCACGGGTGCCGTTCCGCAAAACCCATGAACAGAGCACGGGCAGAACCACGATGGTGACCAGCAATGAACCGGCCAGCGCGAAGATCATGGTGTCCGCCATCGGCGTGAATAATTTTCCCGACGGGCCGGATAGCACGTAGATCGGCAGGAAGCCCGCCACGATTACGGCGACGGCATAGACGATCGGACGATCCACCTCGCCGGCCGCTTCGAGAACGATGCCTTTGATGTTTAGCGGTCCGCCCTCCTTCTTGCGCGCCGCCACGACGCGGAAAATATTTTCCACCATGACGACCGCGCCGTCCGCGAGGATTCCGAAATCCACGGCGCCGATGGAGAGCAGGTTGGCGGAGATGTTTTCGATATCGAGGCAGATAAAAGCGAACAACAATGACAGCGGTATAACGGTGGCGACGATCAGGCCGGCGCGAACGTCGTAAAGGAAGAAGATCAAGATGATCACGACGAGGATCATGCCGCGCAAAAGGTTTTCCTTGACGACGCGGGTGGTCAGTGCGATGAGGTCGCTGCGATCGTAGAAGGGGACAACTTTTACGTCCTTGGGCAGGATGCGGGTGTTTAGTTCGCGGGTTTTTTCCTCGACCTTTTTGAGGATATTTTGGGTTTTCTCGCCGGTGCGCATGAGGATGACCCCCTCCACGGCATCGTCCTGATCCATGTAGCCAAACTGCCCGAGGCGCGGTGCGTAACCGATGACCACCTGGCCAACGTCCTTGACCAGGATGGGCGTGCCGTTATGAACCGCGAGCACGACGTTGCCGACATCCTCCAGAGTGTGTAGCCGCCCGAGGCCGCGCACATAATAAAACTGCCCGCCCTGCGAGTAGAAGCCGCCGCCGGCATTGCCATTATTGATGGACAATGCGTTGACGATGACTGGAACCGAAAGTCCCGCACCGGCGATTTTGGAGGGATCGAGCAGAATTTGATATTGCATGGTTTGGCCCCCCAAACCGGAATCATCCGCCACGCCGGGAATTGATTTGTACTGCCGGCCCACGACCCAGTCATCAAGGGTCTTGAGTTCCATGGGAGTACGGTCGGGACTTTGCAGCACGTAACGGTAAATCAATCCCGAGGGTGAAAAGAGCGGCGCGACCGAGGGCGTGACGCCGGTGGGCAGCGTCAGATCGGTAATACGTTGATAAACCTGCTGGCGCGCGAAATATTTGTCCGTGCGGTTCTCGAAGCTCATTATGACATCGGACAAGCCATAGAGGGAGATTGAGCGCATGACGGTCATTCCGGGAATGCCGTTCATTTCAACTTCGATGGGCACGGTGATCAGGCGCTCGACCTCCTCCGACGCCTGGCCGGGCCATTGGGTGATGATTTCAACCATGGGCGGCGAGAGGTCCGGATAGGCATCCACCGGCAGGCGGTTCAAGGACCACGAACCCACGCCGATGAGCAGGACGGTCAGCAGAACGACGAGGAAGCGCTGCCGCAACGACGAGGCGACGATTCGGTTGACGACCGAACCCGAGCGCGGCGGGTGGTCCGGTGGTGGCAATTGGTCGTCGTTCACTGGTTTTGCAAGAATTGAACAAACAGGCTGCCATCGGTGACGATTTGATCACCCTCGGCGAGGCCGGCGGTGATTTCGTAACGCTCATCCACCCGGGAGCCCAAGGTCACCTGCCGCCGCGCAAAACCGCCGTTCGGCCCGGCCACGTAAACGAAGGGAAGATTCTCATCGTCCCGCAGCACCGCCGGAACCGGGATCAGCAATCCCGTGCTTTCGCGCGAGGAATGAATCAGCACGCGGACATACATTTGTTTCTTGAGGACCTCACCGGGATTTTTGGTCACCACGCGCACGCCCATCGAGCGGGTGTTGGGATCGACAATCGCGGAGATATTATCGATGACGCCGGGGATGCTCGCGGTGGCGGCGCTGGTGATGATTTCCGCGGTGTCGCCCGGGCTGATGGAGGCGAGATCGGATTCAAACACGTTGGCCATGACCCAGACTTGCGAAAGGTCCGCCACGGTGAAACAGGGCGTGCCCGCCGCCTGCAAAAGCTGGCCGGGACTGATGAGCTTTTCCACCACCGTGCCGGCGATGGGCGAGCGGACGATGCCGGGGAGATTGGTCCTGATCAAATGGTGCTGCATGTTGGCGATGGTCTGGTCATCGACGCCCAGGGAATGGACTTGCTGCAGGGCGGCGTCGCTATCGGCGTCGGCGTTGATGGCATCGGTTTGCGCCTGCTCCAGATCGCGCTTGGCCAGGGCGCCGTGGGTGAACAGTTCCTCGTCGAGTTCGGCGATGCGGCGGAGGTTCCTGGCGGTGGCGACGGCTTTCCGGTAGGCGCTGATGGCGGCGGCGAAATCCGGCGAGTCAATTTCCGCCAAGGGATCGCCGGCCTTAACCGGCGCGCCGAGCGACACCATCAACTTGGCCACGGGCCCGGAAATGGGCGCCACAACCGTGGTGGACCGGTCCGCATCAAACCCAACCGTGCCGGTGGTGTCGATCGTCCGGTGAAATTTGGAGCTTTTGACGGTTTGAAGCTGGACGCGTTGGCGTTGCGCGGCGGACAGGGTGACGTTGGTGGCGACTGGCGTGGACGGCGGCGCATTCCCGCTCTCCCGATTGCAGCCGGCCCCAATCACCGCCAAGGCAATGGCGGCGGGCCCTAAAATGGCAAATACTGTTCTTTTCATTACGTGGATCAACTCGGAAATGTACCCCGCGGCGCATGAATGGCAGCGGACCTTTTACCCTAACGGAAGCAAACGGGAGGACTTAGCAGGCGGGCGGGGCGCGACCGGGACTCAGCCGCAGATCAAGAACCGAAGCGCCGGTGAAGTTTTCGACCGGGCGGATCACGACGAAATCAGAGACGAAGAAAATTTGAATGGGAGCCGGGTCAGCCGGGGAAATCCGCTCTTTCGCGAAAATCGTTATAGCGCAGACATGGTTTTCCGCGTTGGCATCGGCGTGAATTCGTTTATGCAGACCCGGGCTGGAGCCCACCATGGATAGACACAGGATCAAGGCGGTCAGCAGCAAGGCTAAGACCGGATTGAGGAATCTACCGATATTGATCTTTCTATTCACCGGGAACCAATGGTTACTACCAAAGCAGGTTGGCGGGCCGTTGGCAAGCGCCATTAAAAGTGTTCCGAGAATCACCTTACCACGGCGGGATTACGGGTCAGCACTTCCAGCGGGTAATTCGAATCCCGCCACGCGTCAATGCCGCCGAGGAGCGGGCGAACACGGGTAAAGCCCCGATGGCGGAGCAGCAGCGCGGTGCGCGCGCTGGTAAACTCGTTCGGGCAGGAGCAATACAGGATCACCTCGCGGTCGCGGGGAATTTCCTGGTGGCGGCGTTCCACCTCCTCCGCGCGCCAATGAACCGCGCCCCGGATGACGGTGGGGTCTTGCTGGAGTTCCTCCAGCGACCGCAGATCGAGAATCATCAAACTCTCGCCGGCGGTCAGTTTTTGGTGCAGTTCGGCCACCGTGATCCGGGCCATCGCCAGTTTTCGCAGCAGCAGATGCCGCCGGATGTACTTGAATCCAATATACAACGCCACAAGCCCCGCGATCAGGACCAGCGCGCTTCCGCCGATCCGGGCGATCACCGCGCCAATATCCTGTATCTGGTTGCTAAAAAGAAAACCCAGGCCGATAAAGCAGCCTCCAAACAAGACAGCGCCCAGACCGTCGGCCAGAAAAAACCGCCCCGCGCTCACGCCGGACATTCCCGCCAGCGGCGGCACCATGACACTCAAGCCGGGAACGAATTTCGCGATGATGACACCCCGCAGTCCGTAGCGGGTGAACAAGTTTTGGGTCCGGCGCAGGCACGAATCCGGCTCCAACGAAATCCGGCAAAGCAAACGCATTATTTGGCTTCCGCGATGCCGGCCCAGATAGAACCAAAGCGTGTCTGCCAGCAGGCATGCGGCCAGGGTGATTAAGATTCCTAAAAACGGATTGAATTGATTGGCGGCCGAGAGCGCGCCCACCCCCAGCAGCCAGGGTACCGCTGGAATTGGAATGCCGAGCTGATCCACAAAAACGGCGGCGAACAAGAATGGCGCGCCGTGTTCGACGAGGAACCGGCTCGAATCAGGCATCATTAGCCGCGGCGGGTTGCGGGCGGTTGACGGGTAACCGCACGCGGAAGCGCGTTTCACCCGGCCGCGACTCAAATTCGATCTCGCCGCCATGGCGGGCGCCGACGATGCGGTTGCTAATGACCAGGCCAAGGCCGGTACCGGCGCCCACGGATTTGGTGGTGAAAAACGGCTCGAACAGGCGCGGTTGGACCTCCAACGGAATGCCGGAACCGTCGTCCACAATTTCGACGACCACCTGGTCATCCTCCAGGCTGGTGCCGATACAGACCTTGCCAGTGCCGTTGGTGGCGTCGATGGCGTTGTCGATGAGATTGGTCCAGACTTGGTTGAGTTCACCGCCGTAAGCCATGACGGGCGGAATCGAGCGGTCGTACATTCGGAGGAGGGTCACATTTTTCAATTTGTGCCCGAGCATCGTCAGCGTGTTATCGAGACCCTCGTGGACATTCACCAGTTGCATCGAGGTCTGATCCATGTGGGAGTAGGATTTGACGGCCTTCACCAGGTCCCCGATCCGCGCGGTGCTTTGCTCGACTTGGGTCAGTAAAATTCTGAGATCGAGGCGCGCGCCGAGCCAGCCGAGGGCGTCAACGTGACTTGCGGCGGGAAGCCGGTCGGTTAACTGCCCCAGCCATTCGGGGTCCAAGCCGGCGGTGACGAACACCGGCGCGAGTTCCCAGGCGTCATGCACGCCCCGGGCATCCAGCCAGCCGGCGATCGTGTCCGCGCAATCGCTGCGGGTAAGGTGGTCGAGCGGGGGAGCCTTCGCCAGCCGTTCGGTTGCGTCCTGTGAGGCGTTGATCAAATCCGCCCATTGATCATGATTCAGGGTCTTGCTGAGCGCGCAGAGGTAGGCTTGGAGGTTGTCGGTAGTAGTTTGCAGATGGGCGGCCGCCCGGCGCGCCGCCGCCGCCGGATTGTTCATTTCGTGGGCCAGGCCCGCCGCCATGGTGCCAAGGGAAACCAGCTTTTCCCGCTGTTGCGAATAGCCCTCCATGTTGCGCATCCGGCTCGACGCGGAGCGGAAAATCTCCCGGGCCACGGTGCGGCAGGTCGTCAGCATGTGCCAGAAGGCTTCCTCATTGAGCTGGAAAAACTGGGACGGTTTGGTTACGCGGGCCGTGGCGACCCAGGGGATATCCAGCAGGAGCATCGTCTCCCCGGTGTAACCGCCGGGCTTGCCGACCGCCATGAGAATGGATTGGCGGTCGTACGTCCGCGTGATGCGCACCTCGCCCTCGAGCAAAACGTGAAAGCAGCCGGTGCGGCTTCCCTCCGCGGCCAGGATCGTTCCGGCGGGCAGGTCAACAATTTCGCCGCCATCCAGGCAGCCCACTTGCTCATCGGTCAGCGTGGCGAACAACGGCGTGGCCCGAACCCGTGCGAGACTGGCGGCATCCAAACTCATAGCGAACCCAGGTATTGATGAATCAGTTTCACCGCCATGGCCCCCTCGCCGACGCCGGAGGTAACGCCCTTCGCGGAGCGGTGCCGGACGTCACCCGCGACGAAGATGCCCGGAACGCTGGTTTCCAAATAGAACGGATCGCGATCCGCCGTCCATCCGACGGGACGCTTACCGGTGGCCACCAAATGCTGACCCGATATTATGTATCCCAGCGCGTCCCGCTCGACGATACCCGCGAGCCAGTCCGTGCGGGGAATCGCGCCCGCGTAAATCATCAGCGCGCCCGCCGACACGGTTTCGGTGGTATTCGTCTTATTGTTGCGAATGGTTATCGTCTCGCAATGGTCGGTACCCTCAACCGCGACGACGCTGGAGTTCAATTTCACCGTGATATTTTTCGTCGCCTTGATCTGGTTTTCCAAATATTGCGACATCGAATCGGACAGTGAATCACCGCGCACCAGCATGGTCACTTGGCGGGCGAACTTGGAAAAATACATGGCCGCCTGGCCCGCCGAGTTCGCGCCGCCGACGATGTAAATATCACCATCGCGATGCGAAAACGCCTCGGACATTGGCGCATAATAAAAGACCCCGGCGCCGCTGAGCCGATCCAGCCCCGGCACATCAATCTTCCGGAAGGCAATGCCCGTCGCGATGAGCAACGCCCGGCAGCCGATCTCGGTGCCATCCGCCAGGGTGAGAACCCGGGACGGCCCCTCCACGCGCACTCTTTTGACCTCCTGCGGCGAGAGGATTTCCGCGCCGAAACGGCGGGCTTGGGCCACCGCGCGGCGCGCGAGATCATTGCCACTGAGACCCATGGGAAAGCCGAGATAATTCTCAATGCGCGAACTCCGTCCCGCCTGTCCGCCGGGTGCCTCGCGTTCCACGAGCAACGTGTGCAATCCATCCGCCGCCCCGTAAACCGCCGCCGCCAATCCCGCCGGTCCCGCGCCCACGACCACCAAATCGTAAAACGGAAATTCCGCCTTGGTTTTCAAAGCCAGCTTCCGGGCAATGTCAGCGGCCGGGGGATTGGCCAGGAAAGAGCCGTCGTGAAAAACAACGAGCGGCAGGCAGCCGTCGCCCGCCCCCGTGGTGGCGAGCAATTGTTTGGCCGCCTCGTCGGTTTCGATATTGAGCCATTGATGCGGCACAAAATTTCGTCCGAGAAAGTCACGGATTTCGTTTGCCTGCGGCGACCAGCGGTGGCCGATGACGCGGACGCCCTCGAACACCGGCCGGTACGAAGCCTGCCAGTCATCCAGCAAATCATCCACCACACCGTACAAGCGCTCTTCCGGCGGATCCCACGGTTTCATCAAGTAGTGATCCACCTGCGCCACATTGATGGCGCGGATCGCCGCGTCCGTGTCCGCATAAGCGGTCAACAATGCGCGCTTGGCGTCCGGATAAAACTGGATCGCTTTTTCCAGAAACTCCACGCCGGACATGCGCGGCATGCGCTGGTCCACGAGGAAAAGCGCCACCGGTTCATTGCGCAGCTTCAACTGCCGCACCGATTCAAGCGCCGACGCGCCGGAATCCGCCGAGATGACGCGGTAACGGTCACCATATTGCCGGCGCAAATCACGCTCCACGGCCCGCAACACATCCGGGTCGTCGTCCACCGTCCAAATCACAGGCTTCGCCATAATTGATTAAATTATACCCGATCCCGCCCGGTCGCTCCAGCAATCCCGGCGCGGATTTTATTATGCGTCATACCAGACTGGCAGGGCCTGTCGCGCTGCGCCGGCCCCGCCCGCGTAGTAGCAGGCGGAACGGACGGTTTCGTCGCATAGCCATTTGGATCTGCTACTCCGGTTTTTCCTCCAGCGCCGCCACCTTGCCCAACCGCCGCCGGTGCCGCTCGGCCCGGGAAAACTCGGCGCCAAGAAACGCCGCGACCAAATCCCAAGCCACCGACGTCCCCACGATCCGACCGCCTAAACAAATAATATTCAGATCATCATCCTCCACGCCCTGCCGCGCCGAAAAATGATCCTCGATCAAGCACGCGCGAACACCTTTCACCTTATTGGCGCAAACCGCCGCGCCCACCCCGCTGCCACAGACCGCCAAGCCTCGATCCACCTGGCCGGCGGCCACCGCCCGCCCGAGCGGGATGACAAAATCGGGATAATCGTCATCCAGGGTTAATTGATAGGCGCCGAAGTCCGTGACCTCGTAGCCCTCCCCGCGCAATTGAGCGGCCAGTTTTTCCTTCAACTCAAATCCGCCATGATCCGCGGCGATTCCCAGGCGCATCGGGCTTTTACCATCCGGTTTGGGAGCTGGAACATTCATATTGGTATTCCGAGACATTCACCATGGCTTGAAGATGCTCGCGATTGGGGAAATTTCCAGCGCAAATCGTCGGGATATTTAGGTTTGGCCGGGTTTGACTGGGTTGACCGGCTTTGACCGGTCGGTCGAACCTCGCCCCGTGCGACCAAGCCGGACCTGGCACCCGCCCGTGCCAGTCCGGTAGGATTGACATCATTTTTTCCAAAACCAAATCCAAAGACTAAAGAGACGAACCGTCGGAATTTTCCGGGCGAAAATCTGGAACCGAGAGCGGAAACGAATCGCCATCGAGGCGGACCGCGTCAATTTATTCGTCAAAGGTCGCGGTTCCGGTTAAGGTCGCCCCATGCGTCAATCGCCGAATGATCCAGTGACCAGTTTGTATGTCCATGTGCCCTTCTGCGCGCGGAAATGCGAATACTGCGCGTTTTATTCGGAAGCCTCCGATGGCGAGGTAATCGAGCGGTACGTCCGCGCGCTCCAGAGGGAGATGGATTTAGTCGCGTCTGATTTGCGTCCGAACACAATTTTCTTCGGCGGCGGAACGCCCTCGCTGCTGAATCTCCGCCAATGGGAATCCATTCTTCAAACCATGAACCGTTTGGGCTTGGGCGGCGCGGCCGAGTGGACTGTGGAATGCAACCCGGCGACGGTTTCACTCGATAAAGCGCGACTGCTCCGCACGGGCGGGGTTAACCGAATCTCGATGGGCGTGCAATCGCTTGATGAGTCATTACTGGATCGCCTCGGTCGCGTTCACAGCCGGGGAACTGTTTTCAAATCGTTCGACATTCTCCGCGCCGCCGGCTTCGACAACATCAATATCGATCTAATGTTTGACATTCCCGGCCAGTCGCGGGAAGTCTGGAAAAAAACGTTGACCGAAGCCGTCGCCATGGGCAGCGAACATCTTTCCAGCTACGAAGTTATTTACGAGGAGGACACGCCGCTCTACGCCCAATTAAACGCCGGCGAATTCGACGTGGATGAGAATCTCGCCTGCGACATGTACGAGGATTTGGTCACGGCGCTGGACGCCGCCGGCTTTCAGCAATACGAGGTGGCTAATTTCGCGCGCCGTGGCCTTGGCGATGTCGGAATTCCCCGCCGCGCCTGCCACCACAATGTCAACTACTGGCGCGGCGGCTCCTTTTACGGATTGGGTCCCAGCGCCGCCGGCTATGTCCGGGGCGTGCGGACGAAGAATTGGTCCAATACGCGGCTCTATTGCGAGCAACTGGAGCAGGGGAAGCGCGCCATCGAATCGCGCGAGGAACTGCCGCCAATGGCGCGCGCCGGTGAGATCGCGGCGTTTGGTTTGCGCATGAACACCGGCTGGCCGTTCGAGCAATTTCAACGCGTCACCGGCCGCGATTTGAGCACCGAATGGTCCGGTGAAATCCGCAATCTAGTCGAACGGGGCTGGGGCGTGCGTGATGATCAACAATTCCGGCTGACACCCACCGGTCTGCGCTTCGCGGACGCCGCCGCCGAACTATTCCTCCGCTGATTTATTTTCCGTATGAAAAAGCGTTGTGCCTGGGCCACGAATGAATTGTCAATTCGCTACCACGACGAGGAATGGGGCGTGCCCGTGCATGACGACCGGGTTTGGTTCGAGTATTTGATTCTGGAGGGCGCGCAGGCCGGTTTAAGTTGGGATACCATCCTGCGGAAACGCGATCGTTACCGGGAAGTCCTGGACGGCTTCGACCCCGCCAAAGTCGCGCAATACGACCAAACCAAAGTGGACCAACTGCTCGCCGACCCGGGCATCGTGCGCAACCGGCTGAAAATTGCCGCCACGATCCAAAACGCCAAGGCATTCCTGGCCGTCCAAAAGGAATTCGGCAGTTTTGAAGCCTACATCTGGCAATTTTCCGGCGGAAAACCCATCGTTGGCCGGCGGCTTTCGCTTGAGGGCGCGCCGACCACCACCGCCGAATCGGACGCTCTGGGCAAGGATCTGTTGCGCCGTGGTTTTAAATTCGTCGGCTCAACCATTTGCCACGCTTTCATGCAGGCCACCGGCATGGTAAACGATCACGTGGTCGACTGCTTCCGCTACACGGAAGTTGCCACGACCGGTAAAAAGCCGCGCAAGATTGGGAAGTGATTGCCAAAACCGTCTTGTCCGGCAACAATTTCCCCAGTCACAAGTGAAAACAAAAAAGACGCCCCAGCCGCCGTTGAAATACACGGCCCTGAACGACCGGACCTACACCTATCTCCTGAATTGTTGCGCGCCGGTGCGAGACCGGGCGCTGGAATCGTTGCGGCGTGAAACGGCCGCGCTGGGCGACATCGCGGAAATGCAAATCGGTCCCGACCAGGGAGCGTTCATGACGATGCTCGCGACCGCCATCGGCGCGCGGAACGCCATCGAGATCGGCACCTTTACCGGCTACAGTTCCATCTGCATCGCGCGCGGCCTGCCGGCCGACGGAAAATTACTTTGCCTCGACGTGAGCGAGGAATGGACCGCGATTGCCCGGAAATATTGGGCCAAAACCGGCGTGGCCGATAAAATCGAGCTGCGCATCGGCCCCGCCGGGGAATCAATGGCCAAGCTGGAGGCCGACCGGAAATTCGACTTCGCGTTCATCGACGCGGACAAGCCGGGATACGGCGCGTATTACGAACTCGTCCTCCCCCGGATGCGCCCGAACGGATTGATTTTATTCGACAACATGCTCTGGGGCGGACGCCTGGGCAAAACCGCTCCCATCAAACATCCCAACGGTCGCGCCATCGACAAACTGAACCGCAAACTCGCCCGTGACCCGCGCGTAGACTCCGTATTATTATCCGTCGGCGACGGAATCAATCTCTGCCGCGTCAAAGTGCCCTAAACGGAAGGCGATAAAAACGCGGGAATCGTGATGCCAGGCGGCACTCGTCGCGCTGCGACGAGTAGTGCCGCGTTTAGCGGCGCAACGGGAGGCCGCCAACGCGGAAAAGCAAACTTCTTGGGCGAGGTACTCAACGGCGAATTATTTCCGCGCCCCGCGATCCAGATAATCCGCGATGTGAACCACCTCTATTTCCGCGCCGGCCTCCCGCAATCCCGCCCGGATTTGCAAAATACACCCCGGATTCGTCGTTACCACCGTCTTCGCGCCCGCCTTTAAAATGTTTTCGATCTTGCGCCGCCGGAGTCGTTCCGCCATGGCCGGCTCCGTTAAATTATAACTGCCGGCGCTGCCGCAACAAACATCCGCTTCCGGTAACTCGACAAAATTGCCTCCCGCAATTGCCCGTACGAGATTACGCGGTTGCTCCGTTATATGCTGCGGATGCGCGAGATGGCAGGCGTCATGATAAGTAGTCTTTGTCCCGGCGGGTTCACGGCGTTCGGTTGGTAGTTGCGTGGGCGAAAGCACCTCGGTGAGATCGCGAACCCGGGCGCTAAATTCGCGGGCGCGCTCGGCCCAGGCCGGATCGTCGCGAAGGAGCGCGCCATATTCCTTGAGCGTGGAACCGCAGCCCGCCGCATTGATAACGATGGTGGAAAGCCGCTGATTTTCGAATACCGCGATATTCCGCCGGGCGCATTCTCGCGCAAGTTCCAATTGCCCGCTGTGGGCGTAAAGCGCGCCGCAGCACCCCTGATTACGGGGCGTGACGACGTCGTAACCGACCTTATTGAGCAAGCCCACGCTGGCCGCGTTGGTATCCCCAAACATAACGCTCATAACACAACCGCTTATAAAACCGGCGCGGTCGCGCGATGGACCGTTGACGGCGGGAGAGACTTCCGGTAATGGCGCTCCACCCATTTTGTCTGGCACCAACGAAATGGCCTCCCGGGCAAACCGGGGTAAGAGCTTCTCGATGCGTAGCGCGCGAATCAGTTTCACCGGTAGTAACGCCAGCTTGAGCCGCCACGGAAACGGAAAAATTTTCTCAATGGCCACGCGGCGAAGAAAGGTTTGAAACGCGGGCCGGCGATAATGTTTTTCGATGTGCTCGCGTGTATGTTCCAGTAAATCGCCATACTGAACGCCACTGGGGCAAACCGCCTCGCAAGCACGACACCCCAGGCAAAGATCAATGTGCCGCACCGCCGCCCCGGCCAGTTCCGCGCGACCATCTTGCAGTGCGCGCATCAGATAGATGCGCCCGCGGGGCGAGTCATTTTCGTTTCCCGTCTCCAGATACGTCGGGCACGAGGACAGGCAAAGTCCGCAGTGGATGCAGGCAAGTGATTTGGCCTCATCCAGAAATCGTTTCGGTGGCGCGCCAGGTTTCATAACGGCAATTCGGGAAGAATTTGCTTGGGATCGAAGGCGTCCTTCAATCGCCGCATCAATGCGGCGGGCAGGGGATGCTCCGGCGGTGTTGGCTTGCCACGATAATAAATCA
>Ga0206828_1112_pt1 | contig 12626 bp, 9 predicted proteins | sample Alteio_BWOrgCont_78_FD_152858 | JGI IMG/M metagenome (GOLD analysis project Ga0206828, IMG submission 152858) | Enriched cells from forest soil in Barre Woods Harvard Forest LTER site, Petersham, Massachusetts, United States -... | ecosystem: Environmental > Terrestrial > Soil > Temperate forest > O... | reverse complement strand
CCCCAGGACGCCATTATCGCCCGGCCGGACCAAAACCACTACGACGGAGCCATCGGGCAGGCCATCGAGTTTATCCAGTGGCAGTCCAACGAAACCACCCAATGGTCCTGGGGACTGGAGGGGGCTTGTTTCCTCCAATTGGATTCCTTGGGAAATGATGTTTTTCCCTTGAGGGACAGCGACTGGTATTTGGGCACTTATTTCACCGAGAAATCGGGAAATCTTTCCAACCGGTTGGAATTTGAGCATGTCAGTTCCCATTTGGGCGACGAATTCTTTTACTCGATACCGAGAATTATTTATTCCCGGGAGAGCTTGAGATGGACGGCTTCCTATGATTTTTCCGATTATTTCAGGCTTTATGGCGGCCCTTGTTACTGGACCCATCTTTCTCCGGATTCGAGCGACCCCCGTTTCTTTTTTCACGCCGGGGCGGAATTTTATACGGATTATTTCCATTTATTTTTGGGGACCCATGCCAGGGGTTATTTGACTTATGACCTGAAAGTGCTCGGTGAGGCCGGCGGAGTCATCGACCAAACTTTTGAAGTCGGTTTGCAATGGCGGTGGAAGACCGACAGCCATCAATCCATCCGGGTGGCGGCACTTTTTTATACGGGTAACAGCGAGTACGGGCAGTTTTACCAGATGCCGGACAACTATTGGGGCCTGGGCATCTTTTTTGATCCGTAAAATCTAAAAACACAACTAAAAAATTTTTAAATCGATCAATTTTGAAGTTCTAAATTGGTTGATTTTTTTTGTGCCGGTTGTATAGTTCAAAAAGAACTTCACATTTCCCCTTTCCCACTAAACCGTCGCTGGAGGCAGGATGACCCCCGTTAGCAGTCCGTCGTCTCTCGAGACCGAAGAATCCGCTTCACCCTTTTTCCAGTTGTTGCAGCAGATCCCGCTGGAATGCTACGAAAAAGAACGGTTCATGGAGTCCGAGATTCTGGGAGTCCAGATCTACCCGGAAAAGGGGTTTTTGGTACTCCGACTTAAGATGCTGACGCCGGTTACCGCCGCCTGCTACGCCAGCGTTTCTGGTTATTTAAAAGAAAACCTCCCCGGCGTCAACCGTATCGTTTTGGACGTCCATTACCCTCCCGCCGTCATCAGTCCGGCGGACTATGTGGCCGCCCATGAGAAAGATTTCGTCTTTTGCCTGATGGAAGAGGCGGATATCGCCGAAGGATGGTTCTCCCACTATCAATTTGAAATCAAGGGCTCGGACCTGCTTCTCCAGGTGCCCCATGAACTGGCCCGCCAGCAGTTGGAACGCCGTCAATGTGAAAAATTCATACAGGATGTCCTGAAGACCCGCTGCGGTGCCGACGTAAAGGTGAAACTGGACATCAATTCCTCAGTGATGCCGGATACGCCGCCGGTAGCTGAGGAAAAACCGGCTGATTTTAGCGGTGTTTCCAAAACCGCGTCTTCGATCGTTATTTTAGGGCGTTCGATTGCGGCGGAAGCTCAGACCATGAATGTCACGGATGAAGCCAATGGGTATGTCATTGAGGGCGAGATTATCGTGTATGAACAGTTCCAAACCCGAAGCGGACGGCACCTGGTCAAGGTGACGATCACGGATTACACCGACTCCCTGGATATCCGCTTTTTTCATGAGAACGACGGCAAATTTAAGGGTGGATTAAAAGAAAAAGATTGGGTCAAAGTGCGGGGGGACCTTCGGTTTGATAAATATCAAGCCGATGAGCTGACTTTGACGGCCAAGGATATTCTCAAGGTAGCCCGGCCCGTCGGCAGGATGGACACGGCAACGGAAAAGCGGGTGGAGCTTCACTGCCATACGCAAATGAGCCGTATGGACGGACTCTCGAAAATCGAGGCCCTTATTGAACGGGCCGCCAAGTGGGGACACCCGGCGATTGCCATTACGGATCACGGCGTGGTACAGGCCTATCCGGACGCCAAACGCGCCGCTCAAAAGCACGGCATTAAGCTGATATTGGGCATCGAAGGGTATCTGGTGGATGAGTTTAAACGTGAACGCGGCATGGAAATTTATCACATCATTCTTCTCGTCAAAAACAAGGTGGGTCTTAAGAACCTTTACAAACTCGTGTCCGAAAGCCACATGAAGTATTTCTACAAACGGCCGCTCATTCCGAAGGCCCTATTGGAACAATACCGTGAGGGGCTGGTGATAGGTTCGGCCTGCGAACAGGGCGAAATTTGGCAGCATCTTCTCCACAAAACGAAACCGATTGAAGAAGTCGCGAAATTTTATGATTACGTCGAAATCCAGCCCTGTGCCAATAATGAGTTCATGATCGCGGACGGTACGGTCAAAGACATGGAGGAACTCCAAAGCCTCACCAAGACCATTTATGACACGGGTAAGAAACTGCGCAAAATGGTGGTGGCAACCGGCGACTCGCACTTCATCGAACCGCATGACGGCGTTTACCGGAAGATCTTACAGGCCGGTATGGGATACGGACTGGAACGCCAAGCGCCGCTTTATTTCAAAACGACTGATGAACTTAAAGAAGACTTTAGCTATTTCGATTCCGAAATCGTGCATGAATTGGTAGTCACCAATCCTCAAAAAATCGCGGCGATGATTGAGGATGTGGAGCCTTTGCCGACTCAAACCCTATCGCCCAGTTGGGAAGGCGCGGAAGAACTGCTCCGCAAAACCTCGACAGACCGCGCCCATGAACTTTACGGCAATCCCTTGCCCGACTTTATTGAAAAGCGCCTTAATAAAGAGCTGGACGCCATCATCAACAATAAATTCGCCACGCTTTACGTGATCGCCATGAAACTGGTGAAAAAATCACTCTCGGACGGCTATATCGTGGGAAGCCGGGGCTCGGTGGGCAGTTCCTTTGTGGCTTTCTTAAGCGGCATCACCGAGGTCAACCCGCTGCCGCCGCACTGGCGCTGCGAGACGGACCTTTACCATGAATTTCCGGATAAACCCTCCTCCACGGCGGGAGTGGACTTGCCGGCGAAAAATTGCGTCAAATGCGGCAAAGAAATGGTTCGGGACGGGTTCAATATCGCCTTCGAAGTTTTCATGGGTTTCAAGGGCGATAAGATGCCTGATATCGACCTCAACTTTTCCGGTGAGTACCAGCATCACGCCCATAAATACGTGGAAGAGCTTTTCGGGAAAGAACATTGTTTCCGAGCCGGCACGATTTCGGCGGTCCAGGACCGGATCGCTTTTGGTTTCGTCAAAAAATACGTGGAAGAACTGGGCAAAAAAGCCCGTAACGCCGAATTGAACCGCTTGGTCAAGGGCTGTTCGGGTGTTTCCAAAACGACCGGGCAACATCCGGGCGGTATTGTGATTCTTCCAAAAGACATGGAAATCACCGATGTGTGTCCGGTGCAGCATCCGGCGGACAATAAAGACGGGGACATCATTACCACTCATTTCGACTATGCCAGCATGCATGACTGCCTGGTGAAACTCGATATTCTAGGGCACGATAATCCGACCAGCTTAAAACGACTGGAAAACATGACCGGAGTGAATCCGGTGGGAATCGCCCTGAGTGATGAAAAAACCATGAGTCTGTTTTCCAATACCAGCGCTTTGAATTTGAAAGTGAAAATCGATAAGGATTTGGGAACGCTTGGCGTGCCCGAGTTTGGCACCAATTTCGCCATGGATATGTTAAGGGATACGAAACCGAGCAAGTTTGAGCACTTGGTCCGGCTTTCCGGTTTGGCCCACGGAACCGACGTCTGGCTAGGCAACGCGCAGGAGCTGATTAAAAAGGGAACGGCGACGATCTCCACCGTTATCTCAACCCGAGACGACATGTTGAATGACCTTCGGGCCAGGGGGATGGACGAAGCGCTCGCGTTCAAGATCATGGAAGATGTCCGTAAGGGCAAGGGACTCAAGCCCGAATACGAACAAGCCATGAAGGACGCTAAGACGCCGTCCTGGTATATCGACAGCTGCCGGAAGATTAAATATATTTTCCCCAAGGCCCACGCGGTGGCTTATTGCATCATGAGTTTCCGTATCGCCTACTTTAAGGTACACCATCCCCTGGCTTTTTACGCCGATTATTTTACGAATAAGGCTTTTGGTTTTGACGCGATCGTGGCCTGCGGCGGTTTGGGCCGGACGAAAGACCGCATTAAGTTGATTCGTTCTATGGAAAAACCCACTAACAAAGAACTGGATGAAGCGTCCATTTTGGAAGTGGTGGAGGAGGTTTACGCCAGGGGATTCAATTTTCTTCCGGTGGATATTTATCTGTCGGATGACGCGTTGTTTCTTATTCAAGAAGATAAAGGCGAGAAAAAGCTGAGACCGCCTCTCATTGGCTTGCCGGGATTGGGCGAAACCGCCGCCGCGGCGATTAAGGAAGACCGTAAAAAGGGGCCTTATACCTCCATTGAAGATATTGTGGAACGCTGTGGTGTGAATAAAAACGTCGTGGAAATCCTCAAGGATCACGGTTGTTTAAAAGACCTGCCCGATTCCAAGCAGGTTTCGCTCTTTTAAGTTCTATCCTTCCAAAATCCTTTGTTTTCAGGGCTCTGATCGGCCTTCCTCTTGCCTTCAAGGGGTCTTTCTGATAAAACATACAAGAATTTAAGGCAGTCCCAAAAAGTGGGCCCTTCCCGGCCTGCTTTTTTTTTCATCTGATGGGCTGGTGACACAAGTTTTGCAGCACGATCGACGGCCGGAAGGCCGTTTTTTATTTGTGAGCATTGAACTGGAATCGTGAACGTGATGAACGAACCAAGGATAGATCAGCTTCGGTCATTGGCCGAGGCGGCGGCAAAAGACAACTTTTTGGAGCTTTTTGATCTGGTGATCCGTCCTCAGGGTAAAAGGTTGGTCGTGACGGCGGTGATCGACAAAAAGCTGGGCAAGATTACGGTTGAGGAATGCGCCAAGGTCAGCCAAGACCTCGAAAAAAGGCTTGATGAGCTGGACGTGATCGGGCCGTCGTATCTTTTGGAAGTTTCCTCGCCCGGCATGGACCGGGCCTTGAGGCATTTGGAAGACTGCCAGCGGTTTCAGGGACGGTTGGCCCAGTTTGTTTTTACCGAACCCTTGGAGGGTCTAACCACCTTTCGGGGCAGGCTTGGTGAAGTGAAAGAAGAAGCGGTGGAAGTGGCCGACGGGAAGAAAAGTATTTGGGTACCCTTTAAAGCGGTCAAACGGGCCCATTTGGTAGTTGAGCTTTAAACATTTGGCAATCCCGCAATCCCTTCGGGATCTTTGGGATGACGATCGGTTTTTAAAAAACCGATCGTCCGCCTATCAACACGGACGTGGAGAAGGAACATGAGCAACGAATTAGCTTTGGTGATGAGCCAGCTGGAACATACGAAACGCATCGATAAAAAGAAACTGATCGAGGCGATCCAAGCCGCTTTATCGTCGGCCGCCAAAAAAGTTTACGGCGCCGGCCAGGAAGTGGACGTGGAATTTGACGAGATCAATTACGAGTTCCGCGCTTTTTACTTAAAAGAAGTCGTTGAGAAGGTCGACGATAATAGCACCCAAATTACCCTGGCCAAAGCCCGGGAACTGGACCCGGATGCCGAATTGGGAGGGGTGATTAAAGTCCGTATTCCCAACGAGCAGTTCGGCCGCATCGCCGCGCAAACCGCCAAACAAGTCATTGTCCAAAGGGTTCAGGACGCCGAACGCCAGAGTGTGTTCGACCAGTTCAAGGAAAAAGAAGGCGACCTTATCACGGGAAGCATCCTGCGTTATGAAGGCCGCAACGTGATCGTGTCCCTGGGCGACGCCGAGGCCCTGATGCCGGTCAAGGAACAGGTTCCCCGAGAGCACTACACCACGGGCGAACGTATGAAGCTTTTGGTTTTGGAAGTCCGCAAAACGTTGAAAGGCCCAGCCATTATCGTCAGCCGCGCCCATCCGGGGTTGGTGCGCAAGTTATTCGAACTGGAAGTGCCAGAAATTTACGACGGCGCGGTGAAAATCGAAAACGTGGCCCGCGAAGCGGGCGCACGCACCAAGATCGCGGTGCGTTCCATGGGCGACGACCGCATTGACGCCGTAGGCGCCTGCGTGGGCGTCAAGGGTATCCGGGTCCAGAACATCGTGGACGAGATCCACGGCGAAAAGGTGGACATTGTCCGCTGGGACGAGGACCCGCATAATTATTTATCCAACGCCTTGTCCCCGGCCAAAATTGCCCGTATTGTTTTCCATCCCGAGGTTCCTTCGGCGGAAGTCATTGTGCCCAACGACCAGCTTTCCCTGGCCATCGGCAAAAAAGGCCAGAACGCCCGTTTGGCGGCCCGCTTGACGGGCATCAAGATCGACATTAAGAATGAGGAACAATACACCCTGGAAGAACGGGCCCGTATGGACGCCCACTTCCAGGTTGTGACGGGCGAAAGCCAGGAAGGGCCGGTTGCGGCGCCTTCGGCTGAGGCTATTTTAAAGACTGACGAGGAAAAAGCCGCGGCTCCGCCCGACGAGATCGACGAGGGGGCGGTGACGGGCGAGGTGCCCGAATCCGTCGAAATTGTGAAGGACGAAGCCGGTTTGCCGGTCATACCGCCCTCGGCGGATGTCCACGCTGAAAGCGCCGAAGGCGGGGGAAACGAATAAGTTATGAATAAACGACTATTTGAATTCGCCAAGGAACTGAATCTTCCCAGTAAAGATATTCTGGAACGCTGCAAAAAACTGGGATTCGCGATTCCGAGCCAATTGACGCTGGTGGACGACAAGATTCAATCCGAAATCCGCAAGGATTTGGGCTTGGCCGATTTGGTGGCCATCGCTCCCGCTGAAATAGCACCCGCTCCTGCGCCCACGCCGACGAAAACTTTCTCGGGGACAACCACGGTCACGTTTAATCAGACGCCTTCCGTTCGCCCCTCGGTCCGGCCTTCGGCGCAGCCTTCGACCACCGCGACCGCTACTTATCCCGCGCCCAAAACCATTGCTCCCCGAAAAGTGCCGGCCGGGGCCAGGCCTCCCATGCCGTCTAAAACGGGCGGGCACGGTATGGCCGCCAACCGCCGCAAAAACGCCGCCGCCGCTCCCGCCAAGCCCGAGCTGACGGTCGAGGAAAAACTCAAAGCTTTGGAAGGTAATACGGATGGTACGGGTGAACCCAAGATTCTAACGAAAATTAAAATCAGCGAAGGCATCACGGTTTCGGAACTGGCCCAAAAGCTTAATGTGAAGCCCGGCGTCCTGATTAAAGAAATGTTCGATCTTAAAATTCTGGCGACCATCAACCAGCGCCTCGATATGACGGTGGCCGAGACCCTGGCTGGCGCTCATGACGCCGAGGTGGAAGTGGTGCCCTTGTTCGGCGCTGAGATTCTCCAGGAAGAAGCGGATGACCCGAAAACATTGGTCCCCCGTCCGCCCGTAGTGACCATCATGGGCCATGTTGACCATGGTAAAACCCTTTTGCTGGACGCCATCCGCAAAACCAAGGTGGCCGAAGGCGAAGCGGGAGGCATTACCCAGCATATCGGCGCTTATCAGGTGCAGCACGAAAAGGGATTGATTACCTTTTTAGACACGCCGGGCCATGAAGCCTTTACGCTCATGCGCGCCCGCGGCGCGAAAGCCACCGATATCGTCATTTTGGTGGTAGCGGCCGACGACGGCGTTATGCCTCAAACCTTGGAAGCCATTGATCACGCCAAAGAGGCCAAAGTGCCGATCATCGTGGCCATTAATAAAATCGACAAGCCCGAAGCGAATCCAGACCGGGTCAAAACCCAGGTCGCGGAGAGGGGACTGGTGCCGGAAGAATGGGGCGGCCAGACTATTTTCGTCGAGGTATCCGCCAAAAAGCGGTTGAACCTGGAAAAACTCCTGGAAATGATCCTGTTGCAGGCCGAGGTTTTGGAACTTAAGGCCAATCCTAACCGTTCCCCCCGGGGTGTGGTGCTGGAAGCCCGGTTGGATAAGGGACGGGGTACGGTAGCGACCCTTTTGGTGGAAAAAGGAACATTGAAAGTCGGGGACATTCTTTTAGCTGGTAATACCTATGGCCGCGTAAAAGCCATGCACGACGATCTGGGCCATTTGGTCAAGAGCGCCGGGCCCGCGACGCCGGTGGAAGTACTTGGGTTAAGCGACGTTCCCCAGGCGGGAGACGTGTTTTACGTGGTCGAGGACGCCAAACTGGCCCGTGAAATTTCTACCCGCCGGACCGAGGCGCAAAAAGACAACCGCTTGGTCGGAGCGATGAAACACATCACGCTGGACAATCTTTTTGAGCAGATTAAAGAAGGACAAATTAAGGAGTTAAAAGTCATCGTCAAGGGCGACGTTCAGGGGTCGGTAGAAGCTCTTCGCCAGTCGCTGGAAAAACTTTCGACCGAAAAAGTCGTCCTGCGCGTTATTCACAGCGCCACAGGCAATATCGTCAATTCGGATATTCTTCTGGCCTCGGCATCGAACGCCATTGTGGTCGGGTTTAACGTTAAGCTCGACTCCAACGGCAAAGCCACAGCCGAAAAGGAAGACGTGGATGTCCGCGTTTATAAGATTATTTATGACGCGGTGGAAGACGTGCGCAAGGCCATGGAAGGCCTGCTGGAGCCGGTTTACCGCCAGGCGATTATCGGCCGGGCCGAAGTACGCCAGCTTTTCAGCACCCCCAAGGGCACTATCGCAGGTTCCATGGTCTTATCCGGCAAGATCACCAGCAAGTCCAAAGTGAAGGTATACCGCAACGATGAAGTTTTGTATGAGGGTTCATTGACTTCCCTGCGCCGTTTTAAGGACGACGTGAAGGAAGTGGCTACTAATTACGAGTGTGGTATCGGCGTGGATGGATTCCCTGATCTTCAAGTTGGCGATCAAATTGAGGCCTTTGTCATGGAAGCGGTCGCTCAAAAGTTAATCGACTGAGGTTTTTATGAGTTTCAAACGAGCGGATCGGGTTTCAGTGGCGATCAAAAAAGAAGTCGGTCTTCTGCTGACCCAAGGTGTTAAAGATCCCGGCATTCATTTCGTGACGGTGACCACGGTGGATATGGCGGAGGATTTGCGCAACGCCGTCATTTATGTTTCCGTCATGGGGACGGAAGAGGACCGCCAGGAAACCATGAAGGGCCTGGAAAGGGCGAAGGGCTACATCCGCAAGGAGTTGGGTTCCCGGCTTCAGCTCCGCTACACCCCCGAAATTCATTTCCGTCTCGACGAATCTTTGGATCATTCAATCAAAATTCGTACTATTCTCAACGAGATTAAACCTACGGATGAACCTAAAAATGAAGATTAACGTTTCTAAAAATACACGGCGCGCCTCCAGCCGGGTCAAAGATATAGTCCGGCTGATCCGTTCCCAAAAGACTTTTGTTTTGACAACCCATGTGAATCCGGATGGGGACGGACTGGGCGCCCAGTCCGCCTTGTATATGGCCCTAAGACGGTTGGGTAAAAGGGTTTACGTCGTCAACCGCGATCCTCTTCCTTCCCGCTATATTTTTTTACCATTCGCCAAGGCCTACCGACAATCGGATCAAATTCCTCCCCATGACGTCTGTATCGTCGTGGACGCGGGGGACTTCAGCCGTATCCGCGAAGGAGTCCGGCGGGAGGAATTCGGTATTTTGGTCAACATCGACCACCATTATTCCAATAACCACTACGGCGATTACAACCTGGTGGATCCCAGGGCCGCGGCCACCGGTGAAGTGGTTTATGGCTTGATCAAACAGCTTAAAATAAAAATCGATAAACCGGTCGCGGAAAGTATTTATGTGTCGGTCTTAACCGACACGGGCGGATTCAGAAATTCCAACACCACTCCCGAAGCCTTAAGGCTGGCGGCCGATCTGATGGAAAAAGGGGCGGATGGCTCGGAAGTGAGCCGAAAAATCTTCTCCGGAATCAGCAAGGAAGCCATGGAACTCAACCGGGTCTCGCTGGGCCACATCAGGCTTCATGACGCGGGCCAAATCGGTACCATGACCCTTACCCGGTCGGATTTCAAGAAAACAGGTGCGACCGATGACGACGCGGAAAATCTTGTCAATCAGATCGGCAAGATCGACACGGTGAAAATCTCCGCTTTTTTAAAAGAACGGGCGGATGGAAAGATCAAGCTATCCTTGAGATCGGGCGATAAAAAGGTGAATGTGGCCAACATCGCCCGGTGTTTCGACGGGGGCGGACACGCCTACGCGGCGGGCGCGGTTTTGTCCGGATCCTTAAAATCGGCGTTGCAAAAAGTTTTGAAGGTCTCTGAAAAATTCCTGAAGTAGGTTGGCGTGATGTGCCGATTATCTGTAAAACGATTGAAATCAGTACTATGCCGACCCCTTTTAAAAGCTTTAATAGAAGGTCGGTATGATCGGTGTTTTAAACGTCAACAAACCCTCCTCTTTTACTTCCCATGACGTGGTCGCGGTTGTCCGAAAACTTCTTCAAGAAAAGCAAATCGGTCATTTGGGAACTCTCGATCCTCTGGCCACAGGTGTGTTACCCCTGGCGCTTGGCGCCGCCACCCGGCTGGTGGAATACGGCTCCTTCTCGAAGGAATACCGGGCTGTCTGCCTGCTGGGGAAAACCACGGATAGCTGCGATGTGACGGGCAAAATAATGGATGAAAAGCCGGTGGAAGGTCTGACGGCCGAACGGGTCGTTCAGGAAGTTCTCAATCTTAAAACGATCACTCGGCAAAAACCGCCCATGGTTTCGGCCGTTAAAACGGGCGGTCAAAAGCTGTATGAATTGGCCCGTCAAGGCATCACGGTTGATCGCGTAGCCCGGCCCATTCAAATTCACGAAGTTGAGGTTTTGTCCGTGGAATTACCCCGCGTTACCTTTCGGGTTGTTTGTTCAGCGGGTACTTACATCAGGGTTCTTTGTGAAAACATAGGGGAGGCTTTGGGGGTGGGCGGCTGCATGGAAGAGCTGCAGCGCACCAAGGTAGGACCCTTTTCTCTGCGAAATTCACTGACATTAGAGGGAATTAAAAAAAGCGTTGAAGCGCAAAACCTTTCAGGTATGTTGCTTCCGGCTAGTCTTCTGGTGGATCACCTTCGTGAGATTCGTTTGGAAGAGGATCAATTAAAAGCTTTGTGCTTGGGCCAAAAACTGAAAAGCGGCGAAATGGAATTGGGTATTGTCCGGGTGATGAACGCCCAGGGCCGACTGTGCGCCATAGCGGAAAATCTACCCGAGGGGATATTAAAACCCCGCAAGGTTTTTGGATGGGAAGGACTTCTTTAATGGCCGCTAAATCCGTTGTATTTACCATCGGTGTTTTTGACGGGGTGCATTTGGGCCATCAGGCCCTTTTGCGCGAGACGGTTTCATTAGCGAAAAAGTTCAAAGCCGAGCCTCAGGTTCTCACCTTTGACGACCATCCGGTTCATATCCTGCGGGGCGGCCCGAAGGTTCCCTTTTTGTTAACGCGCCCAGCGGCTTTTGCATGGCTTAAACGCAAGGGAGCCAAAGAAGTCCACGCACTTCATTTCACCAAGGCTTTTTCGCGAAAAACGCCGGAACAATTTGTGCAATGGTTGAGGGCTAAGGGTGATTTGAAGGGAGTCGTGGTCGGCCATAATTTCCGTTTTGGAAAGGGCGCTCGGGGTGACGTGAGGTTTTTGACCCAATTGGGGAAAAAATACCGGTTTGAGGTGAAGGTGGTTCAGCCCGTCCGCCTGGGGGGCAAAGTGGTTTCTTCCAGCCGAATCCGGGAAGCCCTGGTTTCGGGTCAAACTAAACTGGCGAACCGCATGTTGGGACGTCCTTATGCTATTGAAGGATTAGTGATTCACGGTAAGCAACTGGGACGCCGCATCGGCTTTCCAACCGCTAACTTGAAAGTAAAAGAAGACTTACTGCTGAAAGACGGCGTTTATGCCTGCGCCGTAAAGCTGGGTCAAAAGTTTTACCGGGCGGGAATGAATCTGGGACGCCGACCTACCTTTAAAGACGACGATCATCACCGGCACGCCGAAGTTCATTTGCTTCACTATTACGGCAGGCTTTACGGCAAACAAATGACCGTCCATTTGTTGAGTTATGTGCGTCCGGAAAAGAAATTCGCCTCGCCGGCATTACTCGTTAAGCAAATTAACAAAGATTTGGTCAAGATTCAGAAAGCGTCCCTCATCGGTTTAAAAGCCCGTTAAAACCAAGGGTTTTTATGTTTTTGGCCGGGCTTATATTCTTTACAGCATTTCTCAAACCCCCTAGAATGACGCACCTTGCTGAAGGAAATTCCCTCGCAAGGGCAAGACTTTGATCCTTTTCTTGGTTTCCGTCCTCTCTGACGGCTACTCGGATGAAGGGGAGTCCGGCAATAAATTTCAATTTGAGGAGCCGCACCATGATGACGAAGGAAAAGAAGATTCAGCTGGTCCAGGATTTTAAGCAAAAAGAAGGGGACACAGGGTCACCGGAAGTTCAAGTCGCTCTCGTTACTGAACGCATCAAGTATCTCACGGAACATTTCAAGTCCCACCCGAAGGATCACGCTTCCCGCCGAGGATTGCTCAAGCTGGTCGGCCAGCGCCGCCGGCTTTTGGATTTCTTGAAAAAGAATAATGTGAACCGTTATGCCGCACTCTTGGATCGTTTGGGCCTTCGCAAATAACTTCGCTTTTAGCCTAAAGGAACTTTGAAAAATGGTTTTCAAAGACCTGTAAAA